>UMCH01074862.1_pt1 | contig 13090 bp, 10 predicted proteins | sample 1964201 | NCBI WGS metagenome assembly UMCH01 (sample SAMEA4835965, study PRJEB28245) | human gut metagenome | biome: gut microbiome; material: fecal sample | place: Denmark | collected 2008 | reverse complement strand
GCGCGCCTGCCATGGAAGCCTGCGTCCAAAGGGCGCGCCAGCTGGCCGGCGTATCCGGAAATCTGTGTATTCTGGGAGAGAAGGATACGGACCGGGGAGGGGTGGCGGAAGCGCTGTTCCATGCGTCGGCCCGCAGCGGCGCGCCGCTGATGGAACTGGATGTTTCTCTGATCTCGCCGGAGAGCGCCAGAGCGTATCTGATCGGACAAGAAGACATCCACGGAGTCACCCGCGGGATCCTGGAACTGGCCAACGGCGGAGGCGTGATCCTGCGGAATTACCGGCAGGCACCGGCGCAGGTGCAGAACATCATCGAAGCGGTTGCGGCAGGTCAGCGCGTTCTGCGTGTGAACGGACGGGTGCCCTTTTCTCTGGATGTGCAGTTTATGACCATCGCAACGGCGGAGGATGGAAAGTGGCTTCGCGAAAAATACCACCTGTCCACGTTCTTGCTGGATGTGCCCCCGCTGCGCTGTCGCCGGGAGGATGTGCCTGCACTGTTTGCCCAAAAAGCTGCGGCACGAAAGCAGCTTTCTGCGGCAGGCCAGCGGCGGCTGCTGACGGACAAGATGCGGCAGATCCTGCAGTCCTACACCTGGCCGGGCAATTTGGCGGAGCTGGAGCGAGCTGTATGCCGGTATCTGGCGTCTTTGGACCAGGCGGCCCATCCCACGCCGCGGGCCAAGGGCATCTTGCTGGTACAGGCTATCGGCGAGGAGGAATTGCTTCGCAGTTTTGTGGAGGAGCACCCTGTGCTGCATACTCCGCCGGACAGCACCACCCTGGCCCAGTATCAAGAGGCGGTGGAGACGCTCAAAGAGCTTTATTACGTAAGCAATGAGCAGGTGGCCCGGGCCCTGGAGATCAGCCGTGTGACACTTTGGCGGTATTTGAACGCATAAGAGATTTGGGTCTGAATTTAATTGGGGAAATGGACAAGAAGTGCCGTGATTTGCAAGAGAAATGGCTGCTTTCCAGCGTGTTGAGAGGGCAGCCGGATCGTTTTACAAACAGGAGATCTCTGGTTCGAGCCCGATAGTTTCCACAAAAGAAAAGTTCCTGATTTCGTAAGAAATCAGGAACTTTTCTTTTGTGCTGTGACCGCAAATGTTTATGGAAATCAATACACGGATCAATATCGGAATAGAGGCAAACGGAGGATATGCGCATTGGCAAAAGACCTTCCCATGCGGGGCAAACGACCAGGATCCGACACCATGCCGGCATTCTCAAATGAATATCTCGAATGCATTTTTCCCGATCATAAAGCACTTTGCGCAGGTCCAGTTCTCCAAGCCTTTCGCTTTTTTGTAAAGGGGATCGATGCTTATATTGGGGGAAGCTGAAAATCGGATTTTGCGCGTACCTGGTGTATAGTCCACATAAATAGCATTGGCAACTTCCCGGGCAGTTAATCCCTGATATTCTTTCTGTTGGTTGTATATTTTTGTGGGCTCCAATGTGTCTGTAAGCGCAAGAATATAGAGCAGAGGGTCTTCTTCAAAAGTAATATTTTTGTAGTTCTCTGCCAACAAAACGTCCAGCAAATACCTCTCGTACTCTTCCCGCTGATCTTCACTCTGCTTCCAAATGTTATGTGCGGCAATACAGCCGGCGATATGTAGAAATACGGGTAATTGTTCTATGCAGAAGTGCTTGCCCATGTATGTAAAATTACGGAAAGAAGCGGCGCCAATTTGAAGGGCCGGGCTCTCTTTTAGAGCCGAAAAATATGCGGAGACATAATTTTTGACCATCCGGTCATAGAACAGAAATCCTCCGGTGATTCCGTGGTCAATTTTTCCCCAGACATTGATGCAATAATTAAAATATCGGATGGTGTCCGCACTGGTATATCTGTGCCGGCGAATCTCTGTGCCTGTGTTGAATCGGAGTCCAGGATTTTTGAACATCGTCCAGGGCTGCTTTATCAGCCTGCACAGGCAGTGCGCATTCTTTCTGACGGCACAGCAGTTCTTACGGCCGCAATAGCGGCATGAAGGCTGCCAGGAGGGCGAAAACAAAGAAGCATTGATTCCCAGCTGATGTTTTACTCGTCCGAATTCTGCATATTCAAAACGCCGCCCGGCTTTACTCCGCCACGGATCGTTTGAGGTTGGGATGGGGGCCCGGGCAGGTGCCTGAAGCAGGGCATGCTCTCTTTCCGTAATGCAATATCCATAGTCGTGATACAAGAACGTCAAAAACCACAAGTAGGAAAATGGGAGCCAGAGAGGCGCCCGAAGCCCAAGGGATGTGTCGCCGGTCAAACAATTTTCAATTAACAATCCCAGGAAAAAGCCTGAAACGGTGTGTGTTGCGCGGTCGTCCGGCAATGTGACATCATTATTTTCAAAAGCAGGGATCTGGAAGAGGTCACATTTTTTCCCGCAATGACAGGAGCAACAGAAGAATTCGTTTGCCTTCATAGGGTCGAGCACCAAAGGAAGCCCCTTTGCCCCGGCTTCAAAATATTGTCGGATAAATTCACGGGATTCCGCAGGCGAAATAACGTTTTTGGCTGCAATATAGGTTCCATAATAGTCCCAATTGATCCCGGTTCGATCTTCCATGGTGTCATTTATAAACGTTGAGTACTGCACACAATGCCCCCCAAATATGTCATGCAAAGGTCATAAAAAACGAGTCTGCATACTTATGGGGCTATTATAACGGATTTGGACGAAAATGTGTACCCATGGCTGCGCCGTCCGCAGGACCAGTGCAGCCATGGGTACGATCGTACGAACGGACTTTTTGAAATGACCGCTGTATTCAGCAAAAAGTTTTGTGATGCTTTGATTGATGACATCAGGTTGACATTATGTGTTTTTACTATATAATAGTAAATGACGCCGCTGTCATTTACCGGAAAGGGAGATATATTATGAAAAAAGAGCCCGATGATTTTTCTTCTGAGCGTATGGTTCAGACAGGACACCCGCCCACATCCCGCGATGTTGCTTTGCGGGCCGGAGTATCTCAGTCCTCCGTTTGCAGAGTGTTTGACAGCAAATGGAGTGACCGGATCAGCCCCGCGCTTCGTGAGCGTGTATTGTCTGCGGCAAAGGAATTAGGATATAGTCCCAACGCTCTTGCCCGCAGCCTTACGGCAAACCGTTCGGGGATCATTGGCGTGGTCGTTTCCGAAGACTTCAATGAGTTTTATTATGATCTTCTTCGGAGAATTACAAATGAGCTGCAGCAAATGGATATGCGCGTCATGATTTTCAATGCGGCGCCCTATCGTGAAATAAAGCAGGTCTTTCAAAAGCTCGTGGAATACCGGGTGGATGGGATCATTGCAACTGCCGCGGCCATTTCCAATATTGCGGAGCCGTTTCACCTTGACAGGGCTACACCGTTGGTACTGGTGAATATCTATTCCACGGAGCCGTTTTGCGATAGTGTCATTACGGATAACTATGCCGGCTCCAATCACATGGCGCAATACTTATATGGATGCGGCTGCCGGAATTTTGTCTATGTATCTGCGGAAAAGAGCCGGTATTTTGACGTGCCGGATCGTAAGCGAGGCTTTTTTGACTATATCCGCCTGAAAAAGGATGCTTCGATTCGCCATATCGCGGGAGATTACAGCTACCGCTCCGGTCAGGAGATCGCCCGAGAGCTGTTTTTGGAACCCGGACGCCCGGACTGCGTGTTTTGCAGCGGATCCAGAATGGCGTACGGGATCATGGATGTGGCGCGTTTCGAATTCGGAATAAAAATTCCGGAACAGCTCTCCATTGCGGCGTACGATGATATGGACGCATCGACGCTTGCATCCTACCAATTGACGGCCGTTCAACAGCAGTCCGATCTGCTGGCACACACGGCGGTCCAATTATTGCAAAAGGCGATTGGAGGCACAGCATCTCCCAATGTGGAGACCGTGTATGTTCCCCCGACCCTGGTTATGCGCGGAAGTGTGTGGGAGTCCGCCGCGCTGGACTCCTGAGCTTTCCCGTTTTCCCAATTTTAGAGGGCTCTTCCTTGAAACGAGGCTATAAGCATGGATGTGTCTGAATTTATGAATGGAGTGAGAAGATGGCGTCGCTGGACATTTTGATTGTTGTTGTATATATGATCGCCATGATGGTCATGGGCTTTGTGCTGGGCAGGGAAAACAAAACCAGTGAGGATTATTTTTTGGCTGGCCGGTCAATGTCCTGGTTCCCCGTGGCACTCTCTGTTGCTGCGACCATGATCAGTGCCAACAGCTTTATTGGCGGCCCCGGCTGGGCTTATACGGATGGAATTGAGCCGTTTATGCAGAATATCACGGTACCGCTGGCGTGTTTTTTTGCGGTAACCATTACCGTTCCCGTGTTCTACCATCTGCGGGTCTCCTCCGTTTATGAGTATATGGAACTGCGGCTGGGAAGCTGGAGCCGAAACCTGGCCGTGGCCCAGTTTTTTATCAACTCCCTGATCCAGGTCTCTTCCATGGTGTTTGTTCCCGCGTTGATCATCCAAACGATCACTGGGTGGGAGCTGCACATTGTTGTGCCGGTCATCGTTCTTTGCGCCATCACGTATACCATCACGGGAGGAATCAAGGCAGTCATTTGGACGGATGCCATTCAGATGATCGTTTTGTGGACCGGCATACTTGTGATTTTATTTACCGCCGTAGACAGCACCGGACTGGGCTGGAGTGCCACCCTGGCCCAGGCCGCGGAAGCGGGCAAATTTGATGCCTTTGATTTTTCTCCTACGCTGACCAACACGAACGCCTTTTTGTGCTCCTGCTTCGGCATCTTTATGTGGACACGGTATTTTTGCTTTGATCAAGCCCAGATGCAGCGGATCCTGACTTCAAAATCCATGAGAGGGATCAAGCGTTCTTTTGTAACCAGCTCCGTTCTCATGAACCTCATGTATTTTCTCATGCTGTTTGTAGGAACGATCTTCTTTGTGACATATGGGGGAAGACCGTTTTCTACGGCCAATGAAATTATGATCGATTTTATCCTCAATCACCTCCCCGTAGGGATTGTGGGATTGATCATTGCCGCTGTATTTGCCGCGGCAATGTCCTCGATCGACTCCCTGTTCAATTCCATGACTACGGTATTTACCACGGATATCTATGAGCGTTATTGGAAAAAGGACAACCGGGAAGTTACATTAAAGCAAACCATGTTCCTCTCATTGATCTTGGGCGTTATCATTGTTTTCATCGTCTTGCTGGGCTTCGGCAATACCATTACCTCTGTTCTGGATGTGGTGGGAAGTTATATTTCCTTCTTTGCCGGACCTTCTTTGGGTGCCTTTTTGCTGGCAATGTTTACTACCAGAGCAAACGACAAAGGGACCGCCGGCGGCTTTCTGGTGGGATTTGTTTTTGGATATCTGATTGCCGAAAGATTTCAAACCAGTTGGCTGGTGAACCCTGCGATCGGAGCCTCCATTACGTTTTTGGTGGGGTACTTGCTGAGCTGCGTCATAAAAAGCGACAAACCAGGAGATGAGATCCGATGCTACACGGCTAAGGGTCTTCGCGAGAAGATCATCGCAGATTCCGGCAGTACGGAAGACGGTGTGTCTGTGCTCCCGTTTTCTATGGATAAATACGGCTGGGCGCTGCTTTTGATTTTCTTGCTGCAATATGTGCTTTTGTTTTTGATTCGCTGAAGGACGTGCCTTGTGTTTGAGCGGGAAGCCGGAGAACCCTCCGGCTTCCCGCTGTTGTAATATTTGATATATTTAGAGCGCTATAATTGGGGAATATGTAGGATTTGGGCAATGGGTATTGACGAAATCAAAAAACGTGATATAGTGCTAACTGTAAATGACACCGGCGTCATTTCCGGTTTCCCCTCTTTTTTGTGTCCACTTGTTGTGGGCATTTTCAAACGCCAAAAATGACGCCGGTGTCATTTCCCGAACCGCATTGCTTAACAAACCAGACCATGAGGAAAATTTCATTATTTATGGAGGCCGCTATGGGTAAGTATCAAGCATCAAAAAAGATCGTCCTGGAGTATTACAACGCTATGGAAAAGGCGTCCCCGGAGGAAGCGGAGAAGGTTTTGAACGAGTTCATGCCTGAGGATTATTCCTGGAAGTCTGTGTATCCCTTCCGGGAGCTGAGCGGCAGGCATGAGGTCGCAGAGACCTTCTGGAAGCAGCTCAAAACATCCCTTTGCCACATGCAGCGCCGGATGGACATTTTTATTGGCGGTACCAACGAGCTGGGCGGCGAGCAGTGGGTCATGAGCATGGGCCATTTTATGGGACTGTTCGACCATGATTTCCTGGGAATCCCCCGTACCAAAAAGATGGCCAGCCTGCGGTATGCAGAGTTCAGCTGCGTAGAAAACGGCAAGATCACCCGCACGGGCCTGTTCCTGGATCTGATCGGACTGATGATCCAGGCCGGCGTGAATCCCCTGCCTCCTGCCACCGGTCAGTACTTCATCTATCCCGGTCCCCGCATGCATGATGGCCTGCTCTTCGAGGATGCGCCGGAGGAAGAGGGCGTTAAGACGCTGGCAGCAGTGAACTACATGGTGGAAGATCTGGATAAGATCAACAAGTCCGGTTCTCTGGAGCCCCCCACGGCAGAAGATCTGGCGCGTTCCTGGAACGAGGACATGATTTGGTATGGACCTGGCGGTATCGGCGCCTCCTATACCATTCCCCGCTACATCGAGCAGCATACCGGTCCCTTCCGCAGAGGCCTGGCAGATAAGGTCTTCAATGGTCATGTGGTTCGCTTTGCTGAGGGCAACTTTGCCTGCTTCTTTGGCTGGCCCAACCTGAGCAACCGCGCCATTGGCGGTTTCCTGGGTCTGCCCAGCGGCAATGTTCGGGCGGATATGCAGGTGGTTGATGTCTACTGCCGGCGCGGCGACAAGCTCTCCGAGAACTGGGTGCTGATCGATCTGCCCTGGTGGCTGAAGCAGCAAGGTCTGGATATTTTCAAGCGCACCAGCGATATTCTCAATCCGGCCGACTAAGGACCTGATTTGAGCCGATTATAGGGAGGAAGAGAAACCATGCAGGAAAAAAACAGCGAAGCTGTAAAAAATGATGCTATCCCTGGCAAAGATATGACGAATACAAGAAGGATACTTGCCTATCTCTCCATCATCGTCATTTATTTCTTCTACAACTACAACTTTACCTTGGGCACCTTCATTAAGCCGACGATGATTACCGATGTGGCCGCGGGCGGCTTTGGATTCACGCTCAAACAGTCCGAAGAGATTTTCGCAGTCATGTCTTTTGGTACGATTCCCGGAACCTTCCTGTTTGGTTGGATTTCTACCCGGATCGGCAAAAAGAACACCCTGATTTCCATTGCACTTTTGATCGCGCTGACGACGTTCCTGCCTCTGCTGGTTCCCACGAGCATGCTGCTGTGGAAGGCCGCCAGATTCTGCGCCGGCTTTGTGCTGGGCGGCGTCTTTGGATGCGCCATGCCTCTGGTGGCGGATATGTTCCCCAGCAAATACAGAGGTAAACTGGCAGCCAGCCTTACGGCTATGTATTCTCTGGCCATGATGTTGGGCGGTTGGGTCTATGCCATGCTGGGCGACGCCAACTGGAAGATCCTGATGATGACCGCATATATCCCCCCCATCGTGGGCGCTGTGCTGGCCTTTGTATTTGTCCCCAATGATTATCAGTATATGAAATCCCTCCGCGAAACCGGGAAGGCCAGCGGAGAAAAGATCAATTACCTGAATATGTACAAGGGAAAGTATCTTTGGATCGGCTTGGGAACGATTTTGCTTTCCGGTGCAAACTTCACTGCGTATTCCGCTTTCGGCAACAACGCCACAACATATCTGGTAACCGGACTCGGCGTTGCCTCTGCCACTGCCGGCGCTATTTACAGCGTGCAGGGCTTCGGTACGCTCATCGGATATTTCTTCTGGGGCACGGTTGCTGATAAGAAGGGCAGAAAAGTTCCTATGATCGGTATGCTGGCAAGCGCTGTTTTTGTGTTCCTCTACACTCGGCTGAATGCGGATAGTACCACGGGCTTTTATGTGGTCTCTTTCCTGATCGGCCTTGCCACGGGCTATTCCGGCGCATGGGGCGCTTACTATACGGAACTTTTCCCCAGCAAGTTCCGCGCACTCTCTTCCGGCCTTTCCTTCAATGGCGGGCGAATCATTTCCACTTTTGCGATCCCCGCCATTGCGGGACTGGCGACTGGCAGCGGCTCTGGCATGTTGGTGATTTTCTATATTTCCATGGCTGTGTTCGTTGTCGGCTCTCTGGTCTGGCTGGCTCTGCCTGAGACGTTGAATAAGACGCGTACATAATTCCCCAACCGCAAGCATGGCCTGCGTGACGGGCGATACAAATCAAAGACGGCCCTGCCGCGCCGGCTTTGGCAGGCGGCGGATGTACCGAAAGACAGTAAAAACCCCCTGGAAGGATCCTTCCAGGGGGGTTTGCTGCATCGGGCGGTGCCGCGCAGGAAATCAGATGTGCTCCAGGATCTCGCGGCCCATCTGCCTGCAGGAGACCTTCCTGGTGCCAGGGGTCCAGATGTCCGCGGTGCGCAGGCCCGCGTCCAGCGCGGCACCCACGGCGGCTTCCACCGCGTCGGCCTCTTTGGACATGTGGAAAGAATGGCGCAGCATCATGGCGGCGGAGAGGATGGTGCCCACCGGGTTGGCGGTATCCGTACCGGCAATATCCGGCGCGCTGCCGTGAATGGGCTCATAGAGGCCCCGTGTCCCGCTGCCCAGACTGGCGGAGGGCATCATGCCGATGGAGCCGGCGGTCATGCTGGCCTCGTCGGAGAGGATGTCCCCGAACATGTTTTCCGTCAGCAGCACATCAAAGCGGTGGGGAGCCCGCAGAAGCTGCATGGCACAGTGGTCCATCAGCATGTGCTCCACGGATACGTCCGGGTACTGCCGGGCCACCTCGTCCACCGTCCTGCGCCACAGCTTTGAGCAGGCGAGCACGTTGCTCTTGTCCACAGACACCAGCTGCCGGCGCCGGGTCCGGGCCAGCGCGAAGCCGGCGCGGACCACCCGCTCGATCTCTTTGCGGCTGTATGGCATGGTGTCACAGGCAGTTTCTTCGCTGCCGGAGCCCTGGGCCAGGTGCTCTCCGAAATAGAGCCCGCCCAGCAGCTCGCGGACGATCACCAGGTCGATCCCCTGGGCTGCGATGTCCGCACGCAGGGGAGAGGCGGAGGATAGCTGGGGGAAAAGGCAGACCGGGCGGAGGTTGGTGTACACCCCCATGGCGCGCCGCAGGCGCAGCAAGGCGGTCTCCGGCCGGTTTTCGGCTTGGACGTGGTCCCATTTGGGTCCGCCCACCGCGCCCAGCAGCACACTGTCCGCTTCCAGACAGGCGTGCAGGCTCTCCTCGGGCAGACTGGTCCCGTACAGATCGATGGCGCTGCCGCCGATGTACGCCTGGGAAAACTGGAAGCGGTGGCCGAAGCGGGTCCCGATCCGTTCCAAAACCGCCGCGGCCTGTGCGACGATTTCCGGGCCGATTCCGTCGCCCGGAAGCAGAGTGATCCGTTTTTCCATGGGAAGCTCCTTTCCCGGGGGCATCAGAGGCGGGCAGGGCGCGCCAGCTGGGCTTTGAGCCAGTCACAGACCATGTCGGCGATCTGGCGGCTGTTGTCTTCGATCATCATGGCGTGGGTGTTTCCCCGGATGCCCATCTCCGGCAGGTGGAGCCATTGACTGCATCCGCCCAAATCCAGGATTTTTTCGTGCAGGCTGCGCATGGTCTTCGTGTAGGCAAAATCCCCGATCCAGGTATAGCGCTCGCTGCGGTATGCCTCCCCCAGGAAATCACCCCAGACAAACAGGAAGGGGATGTCCTTCAAAGAGGAGACGTCCGTTTGGGTGACATCCAGGGTGGAGGAGCTCTCGATCAGAACGATGGCCTTTACATTTTGCGGACAGGCCAGTGCCGCGTTGAGGGCAAAGAGCCCGCCCTGGCTGTGGGCCAGCAGGATGCAGCCGTCTTTCATACTGGCAATGTATGCGTTGTAGGCCTCCTGGGCCATGGGGATGGAGGTGGTCCAGCGGGGGACCTGCTGCTTGATCAGATCGTCAAATTTGCTGGCGTCGAAGCGGGAGCCGGGATAGGGCTCTCCCAGCCGCTCCCCCAGCCGGTAGGTGGTCCACCGCTCGGCATAGCTGTTGAACATGGGGGGAACGGGGTTGATCTGGGGGAACTGGGCCCAGGAAGCGCGTCCCCGCTCCACGCCGTCGGACACGTTCACATGGAACCCGTTTTCCAGGAACATGAATTCCCAGCCGGGGGTTCCCTGCTGGGTGGACTCCCAAAGCGCGCCGGTCCCGCCGCCGCCGTGGATCATGCACACGGGGTAAGGGACCACCGGGTCGGCCAGGCGGGTGTACTGCACGTACATCTGCCCGGCCTGGAAATCTCCGTTGGGGTCGTAGTTCAGCTCCGGCCCGCCGGGCCAGTAGCGCATTTTTACCGGATCGTTTCCCTCCAGGGTGATCCGCTTGCCGCCGAAAAAGCAGCTTCCCTTGCTGGTGACTTTAATGTAGTTCATGATAGCCCTCTTTCTTTGCTGCACGCGGCGGACTTCTCAGTTCAGACGGAAATTCCTGGCGTAGCGCTCGTCGTAGTCATCGCAGAAGAACACCTGGAAATAGCCCAGAGGAACGCGATCGTTCTGGGTGGCGAGGCTGACGAAATACAAAACCAGCAGGCTCAGGACCCACGCGGGCAAAAATGCATGGACGTTGCCCAGGTGGGCGGCCCACCACGCCTGGGTGGATGGGATCACGCTGGAGAGGAAGTAGAACACCATGTAGGCGGCAAAGCCGCTGATGGAGGACCAGAACACGCCCTTTCCGGTGGCGCGCTTCCAGTAGAATCCCATGAGGATGGGCCAATACCAGGCGGACGCCAGAGAGCCCAGGGCAAAGTTGATCATATATTGCGTCAGGTCCGTGGGCTTGAGGGCGATGGCCGTGGCGATGGCGGCAAAGACCAGAATGGTGGCAGTGCTCAGGGCCTTTTGCCGGCGCTCACTCATGTCAGGCTTGATGCAGTCCACATAAAAGTCCTTTGCGAAGAAAGCCGCCGCGCTCATGCAGTAGCCTGCCAGGGAGGACTGGATGGCGGCGAACACGCCGCAGAAGATGATGCCGCCCACCCAGGAGGGAAGCAGGTTCGTCGCCACGTAGAAGGTGGTGTAGTCCCGGGTGACCAGATCGGGATTGAGGTTGTGGGCCCAAGGACCGGTGGCGCACATGAGGCCCTGGCAGATGGTGAAGATCAGGCAGGAGATCATGATGCCGCGCTTGAGGGTTTTGTGATTATCATAGGTGAGGGAGACACTGACGGCAAAGGGCATGGCACCCAGGCCCACGCCGCAAAAGAGCACCGTGCCCAGGGCGTTGAGGAAGGTGAAGGAGGTATCGGCCCGGAGCATCTCCGGGTAGGTGGTGCCCATGTAGGCCACGGCGGCGGAGAGGCTGCCGTAAGTCTGGGCGTTCTTATAGAGCAGCATGCCCATAATGGAGAAGGTGGCCGTCAGCATGACCACGCCCTGGATGGCCGCCACCTTTGCCATGGACTTGACGCCGCCGGTGGTGGTATAGATCACGGTGATGACGATGACCAGGAACAGGCCCAGGTAGTATTGGTTGCTGCCGGTGATGGCCGCGAACATCTTGGCGCCGGCGGTGATCTGCCCGCAGGCCGTGAACAGCAGGCCCACCACGCAGGTCAGCGACAGGGCGGCGATGACGGCCTTGGAGCGGAAGCGCAGCCGGAACAGATCCAGGAAGGACACGGCACCGATGCGGTTTTTCAAAATGGCGGCCTTGATGCCGATGGCACCCAGTCCGAAAGCTGCGGTCAAAAAGCCGGCGTAGTAGATCACGCCGCCGGAAAAGCCGATGGCATAGGTCAGGCCGGGGGCGGTCACCATCGTGCCGCCGGCCATGGAGTTGGTGGCGGCGATCATGGCAATGGAGAATGCGCCCAGTCCGCCGCCTCCGGTGAGGAAAGAGGACAGGCTGTCGCTGGCGTGCCGCCGGGAGGAGATCTTTACATAGGCGCCCAGGCCCACGATCAGCACGGTGTAGAGGACGAAGATCACCAGCATGGTGATCCGCGTGCTGTTGCTCATAAAAAATCCGCCGAGATCAATCATGTTCCGTATCCTCCTTTTCCGATTCTCTTGCTGCCAGGGAGAACGTCTCGCTTCGCTTCAGGTGCACCATGCCGATCACAAACATCACAAGATAGATCAGCGCGCTGCCGGAAAACCACAGGGGCATCCCCAGGAAATAAGGCATGTCCGCAGGATCTGCACACCCAAAGACGAACATGCAGATGGTGGCCAGGAGCGTGGCCAGCAGACCGATCCCGTGGAAAAACACGGCATCTTTTCTGCCCTGTTCCATCCGGCGGTCGTAGTTGGTGATCTTGGTGACGTCGTAGTTCCGGGAATCCAGGTTTTGCTTGTCCATACCATTTCTCCTTTCTTCATAGCCGCTTGATACATATATGGGAATGCAAGACCGCCCCCTTTCCGCGCCGGATGCTGCATCAGTCCCCGGCGGTCTGGCAGCCGAAGGAGCGCTCGTATTCCCGAAGCTCCTCCAGGCCCATCAGACGATTGAATTCCGGGAAATCCACCATATGCGGCAGACATTCGGTCAGCGTCTGGGTCCGGCGCAGCTGGCTGAGGAAATCCTGCACCGCCTTTGTGGCGGCAAACAGCGTGCCGGTGGGATAGATGGCCAGCTTATAGCCGATCTGCTGCAGGACGGACGATTCCAGCATGGGGGTCTTTCCGTGCTCGACCATGTTGGCCAGCATGGGCCGGCGGATGGCGGCGCAGGCTTCGCGCATCTGGTCCTGGGAGGTGAGAGCCTCCATGAAAATGATGTCCGCGCCGGCGGCCTCGTATGCCTTGGCGCGCTCCAGTGCCGCGGCAAACCCATCCACAGCGGTGGCGTCCGTCCGGGCGATGATGCACAGGGACGGGTCCTGGCGGGTGGCCCGGGCGATCTTCAGCTTGGCCACCATCTCCTCCGTGGAAATGAGCTGCTTTCCCTCCATGTGCCCGCAGCGCTTGGGCATGGCCTGGTCTTCCAGC
>UMCH01057713.1_pt1 | contig 13102 bp, 19 predicted proteins | sample 1964201 | NCBI WGS metagenome assembly UMCH01 (sample SAMEA4835965, study PRJEB28245) | human gut metagenome | biome: gut microbiome; material: fecal sample | place: Denmark | collected 2008 | reverse complement strand
CCTTCGGCTTCGGTGGTTCGAATCCACCTTCCCCCACCACGTCAGAGCAAGCGCTGTGCGTTTGCTCTGATTTTTTTGTTTATACCGGCAGATCTGCCTGGTTCTGTATTCTTGTAAAACAAGCTGGAAAGCAACAAGAATCTTGTGCACGGATATAAAATAGCACAAACGTTCGATTATGTCAACTCTAAAAACAAGATTCTTGTGAAAAATATTGACAAGCTACAAAAAATTAGATAGGATAACAACAAGATTGCAATTGAGAAAGGGTGCTCGTCATGACCTTTGGAATGCGTGTCCGGGCCCGCAGGGAGGAGCTGGGCCTTTCCCGCAGCGACCTGGCCAAGCAGCTGGGCGTCACAGCTTCCTCCATCAGCAACTATGAAAGCGACATCAGCTTTCCCAAGGCAGAGGTGCTGCTGCGGATGTTTGACTGCCTGATGACGGACCCCAATTCCCTGTTTCAGGACAGCTTCCGGGGCGGCAACCGGGTGCTGACGCAGGGAGAGCGGGTGCTGCTGGCCCAGTATCGGAGCCTGCCCCCGGGGGGGCGGGAGGCGGTGCGCTCCGTGGTGGGCGCCCTGTGTGACTATCAGGATGAGGTGGAGCGGAGTCAGCCGGAGCGGGAGCGCCGCCTGATCCCCCTGTACCGCTGCCCGGCGGCCGCGGGCTATGCGGCCCCGGTGTTTGGCGAGGATTTTGACTATATCCCGGTGGAGGACGAGGTGCCCCAGGCGGCGGAGTTTGCCGTGCGCATCCAGGGAGACTCCATGGCCCCGTACATTGCCGACGGCGAGCTGGTCTACGTGAACCGGGACCCCCTGCGGGAGGGCGACGTGGGTATCTTCTGCGTGGACGGGGACATTTTGTGCAAGCAGTATTATAAGGATCCCCTGGGCACGGTGTACCTCTTTTCCCTCAACCGGGCCCGGGCGGACGCGGACGTGGTGATGACCGCGGGCAGCGGCCGGACCCTGGCCTGCTTTGGCCGGGTGATCTTCCACGCACCGCCTCTGCCGGGAAAGGAATAAAAAAGACCGCGCTGCCATTTGGCAGCGCGGTCTTTTGCGTTTTGGAGGATCGGGACGATCCGGGCGGGAAAACTCAGAGGGTGAAGCCGCCGTCGGCGGTGAGGACCTGCCCGGTGATGAACGAGGCTCGGGGCGAGGCCAGGAAAGCCACCGCCTGGGCCACGTCCTCCGTCGTTCCCAGACGCCCAAGCGGCGTCTCTTCCGCCAGGGCGCGGCAGGTCTCCTCCCCCAGCGTGTGGAGCATATCGGTTTCAATGCAGCCGGGGGCCACGGCGTTGACCCGGATGCCCGAGGGGGCCAGCTCCGCCGCCAGGGACCGGGTCAGGCCGATGAGCGCGGCCTTGGTGCAGGCGTAGGCCACCTCGCAGGAGGCCCCCCGCAGTCCCCAGATGGAGGAGAGGTTGACGATGCACCCGGACTTTTCGGAGAGCATGTGGGGCAGCACCGCCAAAATGGCGTTGCGGGCGCCGGTGACGTTGACGGCGAAGTACCGCTCCCACGCCGCGTCGCTCAGGTCCTGAAACTGCTCCTGGGAGGAGATGCCCGCGTTGTTGACCAGCAGCGTCACCGGTCCCAGGGTCTGCTCCACCGAACGCACCATGGCCTCCACCTGGCCCCGGACGGACACATCTGCCGCCGCGGTCATGGCGGCAAACCCCTGACGTTGCAGGCGGGCTGCCAGTTCCTCCGCCGCCTGACGGTTTTGACGGTAGTTGATGCACACGCCGTAGCCCTCCCGGGCCAGCTGGGCGGCAATGGCGCTGCCGATGCCCCGGGAGGCGCCGGTGACCAGAGCAACTTGTCTCATGGAGTACCTCCTTGGATGGTTTTGAGAGCAGTATAGCAAAAAAAATAAAAAAGTGCAAGAAAGGTGTTGACAAAAGCCGCAGACTTGTGTATCATGTACACGTTCCGCTTCGGACGATTAGCTCAGCTGGCTAGAGCACCTGCTTGACGTGCAGGGGGTCACAGGTTCGAGTCCTGTATCGTCCACCACAGAGAAGCCCTAGAGCCGCAATGGTTCTAGGGCTTTTTTATATCATTTCAGGCTGTTTTCCCCTACGTTTTCCCCTTACAGCTTCAAAACGCCCTTGATGAAGCCCTCCATGCGCTCTGCACTGGCCCGCTTCATCTGGTCGGTAACATGTCCATACACGTCCAGGGTAAAGGCTGCGGTCGCGTGGCCCAGGTTGCCCTGGACTGTTTTTATATCATCCCCCGCCCGGATCGAGGCCACAGCGAAGGTGTGCCGGAGATCGTGAAACCGGGTGGAGGGTGTACCCATCTTTGCCACAATGCGCTTGAAGCAGTCATACACGGTTCTGTAAGAGAGATAGCCGCCCGTCTCATTGGTGAATACCATGCCGGAGTCCTCCCACAGCGGCCCCAGTTTAAGCCGCTGCTCTGCCTGTCTGGCCTTTTGAGTGCGAAGCAGCTTCATGACCCAGGGAGCCGGGGTGATGGTGCGGGGCTTGTCGTTCTTGGGTGTGGTGATGTAGTAGGCCCCGCCCTTCTTCTGCTCCCGGCGAAGCTGGCGCTTGATGGTGATGGTGCCATGCTCAAAGTCCACACAGTCCCACATCAGCCCCAGCACTTCCCCCTCTCTCATACCTGTAAAGAGGGCCACCTTGTAGAGCAGTTCGTGCCTGTGCCCCTCTATGGCCGTCAGGAAAGTTGCGATCTGCTCCTCATCCAGCGGGTTTATTTCCTTCTTCTCCTTCCTGGGGAGGGTGCAAGCGTCCGCCGGGTTAAATCGGATGTACCCTACCGCAACAGCCTGCTGGAGGGCCTTGTGTAGGATTCCATGGACATTCTTCACCGACTTGGGGGACAGGGGCCTGCCCCCTTCCCGCTCCGTTTTCAGACCGTTGTAAAAGCCCTGGATGGTGTGGGTGTTCAGAGCCTCCAGCTTCACAGCGCCCAGGGCGGGCTTGATATGCAGCCGGATCTGCTGATCGTAGAGGAAAGCGGTGGAGGGCTTCACGCCGCCCATGTAGTCCGCCATCCAGATGTCCAGCCAATCCCCCACGGTCAGTTTTGACGGATCTTTATAGGTCCCATCATTGACAGCTACCGCCGCCGCCTGCATTTTCTCTCGTACTTCCCGCTGAGTTTTCCCGGAGAAGGAGCGCCGCAGTTGTTTCCCGGTCCCAGGATCCCGGCCAACCGTTACCCGTGCTTCCCAGTATGTGTACTCCTGCCCGTTTCGGATCACCGCCTTTTTTCGGATGCTTCCTGTGCCCTGTGCAGCTCGGTTATTTGCTTTCTTTGTCATGGTCGTTCCTCTCCTTTGCCACGTCATCCATGATTGCCCGCAATGGTTCTGAAACCCGGTTCCATAGGGCATCTACTAACACCTTGCACGGAGCAGAAAAAGGTTCTGGCAATTGATCTCCACCAAGTTTCATTGTTTGGTGCTGGTCAAACTGACCAGAGTATTCCATATACGCCCAAGCATTACTCAAGGCCCATACAAACTCCGGCTTTTCAAGCAAGATATTGAGCGCTTTAAAGGCCCTGGCTTCCTCTTGCACGCTGTATTCATTAGGATTCCCAGCTTTGCTATACAAGGTTTTTGCTTGCTCTCCAAGGTCTTTTTCTTCTGCAGCTGATCCAGCCATAGCAGAAAGCTGGATTGTGGCCTGCTCACTCAACCCAATATCATCAACTGTCAGCTGGCGGTCTTGATCCAGTCTGTACTCACTCAGGCCAAGGAGCCAATCGGAGGATACACCACACTTTTCTGCTATTTTTTTTACGCCTTCGGCATCTGGTATCCGTGTACCCGCAGAGTAGAAGCCTACGGTTGCACGGGATAGCCCAAGGTATTCCGCGAACTCCTTAATAGTTCGGTCTCCTTGTAATGTGCAAAATGCTTTGTGAAAGGCTGGAAAACGTTCTTCCTTTATCTCGCTCATTGTTCAAACCTCCTTGCAGAAATCTCGTTTAGTTAACTATCAAAGATATTTTTCTCGTATTGTTGTTTATTCTCTTTCTGTATGCTATACTTGAAGCATAGACCAACAAAGCGAGATTGTCAAGAAGAGAGGAGACCATTATGGGGAGCAAAATTTCAGAGGCTGCGCTGGAAGCTCGACGGGCATATCAGCGCGAGTGGCGCAGGAAAAACCCGGACAAGGTAAGAGCTCAGGCAGATCGGTATTGGGAACGTAAAGCAACTGCAGCAAAAGCGGTGGAGGAAAAAGCCGATGGAGAAACTGGCCTATAACGCGAAAGAGACAGCCGCCGCCCTCGGTATATCCCTCCCCAAGTTCTACGAACTTTCCAACCGTGCCGACTTCCCATGTGTGCGGATCGGACGCCGGGTAATTGTGCCTGTTGACAGTCTGCGGGCGTGGCTGGCGAAGGAGGCTTCTCATGATTGATTTTCGATCCGTGCGGGAGAGTGTTCCTGCAGAAGATGCAGCGCGTTTCTACGGATTGGAATTTGACCGCCGCGGATGGGCCATCTGTCCCTTCCACCAGGACAAGCACCCTAGCATCAGCTTCAAGGGTGGTCGCTTCCGCTGCTGGGCCTGCGGAGCAAACGGAGATTCGCTTGATTTCACGGCTCGTCTTTTTAACCTGGACAGCGTACAGACAGCTGAAAAACTGAACACGGACTTTCACCTGGGCCTTTCCAAAGGAACCAAAGGGAACCCGGAAACCTCGCGGATGGAGCAAGAGCGCCGGAGGGTTGCTACCGCTCATCAAGGGTTTGAGGAATGGCGCACGACGACCATGAATGCCTTAAACGAGGTTTGTTACATAGCAAACAAGGCAAAAGAGAACGGCCCACCGTGGACAAGAGCGCAGGTGCTTGCCGTGCGCGATAAAGCGCAGGCTGAATATTTTTCCGACCTTCTGGAGGGGGGTGGTTCCCCAGATGAGCAAGCCCAGATATACCGGGAAAGGAGGCGATTAGAGCGGTGGATCGCGCGAATTTTGAAAGGCTGTTGAAAGCCGGGGCATTTCAGGACGAAGAAGAAACACCCCACTCCCTCCGCCCGGCGGACTTCACCGACACAAGCACCGCCCAGATGTTTGCCCGCGAAAAGAAAGGGGAACTGGTCTATACAAAATCCCTCGGCTGGCTCTGCTGGGATGGAAAGCGCTGGGAGGCCAGTGACCTAAAAGCGGCCGCTCATGTCATGGAGTTTACCGGAAATATGCTCCAGGAGGCAAAGAAAAACCATGATGATGCGCTGCATAGGCTTGCAGATACCAAGACACAACTCGCCGTTGGTGATGCCACGAGGGATGATGTCACCAATGCATCTGCGGAAGTAAAGGATGCCCTGGCCTTCCTGAACCACGCAATGCAGTCCAGGAGCAAATCCCGATCTGAAGCAATCTTGATGATGTCGCGGCCATATTTGGCAATCGAAGCAGAGAAACTGGACGCAAACCCGGAAGACCTCAATACACCCATCGGGATCATAGATCTTGCCACCGGGAAACTGCGTCCACACGATCCCGCCGCCCTATGCTCACATATGACCGCCGCCGCCCCGGGAACCGCTGGCGCGGATATGTGGATTACGTTCCTTGAGACGGTCACGGATGGAGACAACAGCCTCATGGGTTTTCTGCAGCTGGTAGCCGGAATGGCACTCCACGGGAAGGTCTATCACGAGGGCATGATTCTGGCGTACGGATCCGGCAGGAACGGGAAAAGCACATTCTGGAACGCTCTTCTTTCCGTTCTGGGTGACTATGCTGGGACAGTCGATGTGGGTATCCTCACAACGGATCGGCAGAACCGGGGAGCCGCCCTTGCGACGCTGCGGGGAAAACGACTTGTTGTCGCCGGAGAACTGGAGGAGGGAAAGCGGCTTTCCGTTGCAACAGTTAAACAGATCTGCTCCACAGATAAAATCACCATCGAGGAGAAGTACAAGGCCCCAGAGAGCGTAACACCCTCCCACAGCCTTGTCCTCTATACGAACTATCTTCCCCGAGTTGGCAGTATGGACAATGGAACGTGGCGCAGGCTCCAGGTCGTCCCCTTCAATGCAAAGATTCCGGAGGGGGAAGCAGTTGCAAATTTTGGCGATGTCCTCGTTACAGAGGCCGGCCCTGCGATTCTTGCATGGGCAATTGAGGGCGCTATGAACTTTGCGCGGAACGGGTACAAGCTAGACATTCCGGCAGCAGTCGAGGACGTGACTGACACCTACCGTCAGCGGGAAAACTGGTTGGACAATTTCCTGGATGAATGCTGTGTACGGGAGCCAGATGCCCGCGCCGGGGCGGCAGAACTCTACTCGACCTATAAAGAGTGGGCAGCTGCCAACGGAGATTATGAACGCCGCATGACGGATTTCAATGCTGCCATGGAAGCGGCTGGCTACCAGAAAATATCCCCCAAAAATAGAAAGACATGGGTGGGAATCCGCATTGACCAAAGGGCCAGATATTCCCGGGCTATGTAAGGGGTGGGTTACGATACTGGGTTACGGGTTACGGTGCTTTCCTATTGTTTAATATATTTTGGGAAAATTGGACCTTATATAGAAAGTTAGGTTCTGACCGTAACCTGCCGTAACCCAAACCGTTAAATCCATTGGAGCACAAGGTTTTCCGGGTTTTCCGTATCGTAACCCGCCGTAACCCGATCAACCCAGAGGAGGCGAAAATGGGCAGGCAATCACAAAGAAAAGGCGCGGAGGGGGAGAAAGAACTTGCCCGGTTCCTCCGCCGCGCTGGTTACCCCGTCCGTTGGGGCGGGAATAAGACCTACGGGACCGTTCCCGATGTGTCCGGCCTTGCTGGAATACATATTGAGTGTAAGCGCGTGGAACAGCTTAACATTGCCCGTGCCGTAGCCCAGGCTGCAGCGGATGCCTCCCGCTTTCAGGATGGCGCACCTACTGTGTTCCACCGGCGCGACAACTCCCCGTGGCTTGTGACCATGCAGCTTCAGGACTGGCTAAGGCTGTACGGGGCCGCTTTTGATCAAGATTCCAACGCGCGCGCGTTTTTTTTAAGTCCGCAGAAACCAAATATCGACAAAGGAGGAGAAGAAACTATGAACTTTTGGGAAGCAGAGCAGCCTAGGGTTGTGAATACTGGCCGGAACGTACTGGAATACTTTCCGACTGCCCAGCGCTTGAGCATTGCAAAACCGAATTGGATCAATGCAGCCGGGGAGGAGAAACGGGGAAAAACGGTCATGTTGGATCTCCAGGCGGTAAAGGATTGCCCGGAAGCTGCAAATATCTTCCGCGAAATTGTTGGGAACCTGTAAAGGAGGAGCCGGCTATGTTTTATTTAAAGTACAAAGGGAAGAAGCTGTGGATAGAAGAGGACAACACCTTTACCACGTGTCCGCGCTGCGGCAAGGAAATGCAAGTAGATTTGGGCGGGGCCGTTGTGGATGGTGTCCTGGACTTGTATGGGTTGATCGTTTTCTGCCCAGAGTGCAGCCGCCGACTTATGAGGAAAAGCTGTGGTATTGTGAAAGAGAGATTCGTTGCCTCCGAAGAAGGAAGTCCCCTCCAATCAGGTCCCGATACAAATACCTGTTTCCTCGGAGGTTTACGCGCAGATTGAACGGGCCGCAAATAATTGGGGCTATTCCATCCAGGAATGGTTGGACGAAGCAACACGGAACCAGCTATGAAATGAAGGTCCTCCCTGTCGGGGAGGGCCTTTTTTATACCTGTAAGGTTGTGCGCCCAAGTTCTCCGGATCTCCTTCAACTATTCATGCCTGGATTTTGGGAAATGGGGACACCCGTTTTTCCGCTACCCCCGGTGGGGAATGTGGGAAATATTACCTATACCGCGCCGGTGAAGCCGCCCCCACTTTTTCTGCTACCCCTCTCCCTTGTCTCTGGTTCCTAGCTCCGGGCCGGTCGCAGGCGTCAGCGCGCCAAGGCCGCACGCGGCGCGAGGGCAGGACCATAAACAGTCCAGGCCGCCCAGGGGAGCGCAAACACATAAGGAACACTATGGACGGCAGAATTGACTTTATAGGTTAGGGGGATCCCATCGCCGTCCCCCAACCCTATTTGCACTCTCACAGGTTCCATAAAACAAAAAGCCGGGGTTATTCCCCGACTTCCTGCTCCTGTCGCTCCATTCGTTGCTCGATTGCTGCAATGATATATTGGTTCATGCTCTCGCCCACGGCAGCAGCGGCGGATTTAATCTGGTCCTTTTTGCCTTTAGCCATGGCAATAGAAATTCTATCAAGGTTTGCTGCATCCCATTTACGGTTCCCCTCTTTGCGGGCTTCTGTGTATTTCTGCAGAGCCAACTCAACACCACCTTTCTGTTATTAAGTGTACCATACGCAAAAACACTTAACAAGTGAACAGAACAAACAAATTATTAAGTGAATATCTGTGCACTATTTCCTCTTGAGTTCACTTATTAAGTGAACTATAATGAAATCACAGCAAGGGACAAGAGAGCTGCGACAGGTGGACCGGGAGAGCCGGAGGACCTCTCTAAAATCTCTCGAATCCCACAAGGGGGCCGAGCGGCTGCGACAGGTGGACCGGTTCATGTTCCAGGTGTACTCTCTACAATCTGCCCGCCCCCGTCAATTATAAGGAGGAAATGAAATGAGCATCAATGAAATGGAAATCAAGTGCCGCGAGCTGCGGCAGCTGCAGGCTCTCATCGAAGAGGCCCAGGCAGAGGCGGAGACCATTAAGGACGCCATCAAGGCCGCTATGGGGCCCCAGGAGGCCATCCAGGCTGGGGAGTATAAGGTGACCTGGAAGCCGGTCACATCCACCAGACTGGACGCTGCGGCGCTCCGCAAGGCTCTTCCCGATGTGGCAGAGCGGTTCACCCGGACCACCACCACGCGCCGCTTTACCGTGGTATGATGGAGGCTGTCGTAATCCTGGCTGGAGCGTGGCAGCTGACAAGCTGGCTTTTCTCCCTAGTGGATGCCATCGAGGCCCCGCCGAAAAAGAAAGCCCCTCCCACGTTGGCAGACGCGAGAGAGGCAAGCGATCCCCGGAAGTAACACACAACAGGGGGCCGGTTCCATTGTAGCCGGTCCCCTGTAAAATAGCAAGGAGAAACCATGAAAGAGAAAAAGTTTGAAGCACCGTTAATGAAGGAAAAAGAGGAGGCATGGCACATGGCTGATAATGACCCGGATTTTTTTCGGTTCCTTGTGTTCTGCTCAAAACGATTAGAGCAGGGAGAAACGGTCCAGGAAATCTGGTCCGCCTGGAATTGTCTGAAACGCATGGAGATAAATTGTAATTGAATGCGTCTGCGTTCCGTGATTAACTATTCTTGCAACCACGGCGACCAGAGGGAGCGAGCAATATAGGAGGAAGGGCATTGCAAAATACAGCGGTGCCCTTTCTTCGGTTTAAAAGGAGGTGAAAACTTATATGTCTGAAAAGAAATTCTACCGCGAGAATCTTGAACAGATTCTTCAGTACACCCATGGTCGTCACTTGTTGAGCACCAAGGACGTGTGCGGGTTTACCGGGATCAAGGATCCCCGCACCATACGCAATCGCTACCCCATGGACAAGAGCGGGCACATCAGCGCCGCCACACTGGCCAGTTGCTTATCTGTGTCTGCTAGAGATGTCCGGGATTGAACCTGGAATACCCGCAAACCGCCCCCGCAAATTTCCCCTATGTTTTCCCCTTAGAGCGTTTATAACGGTTTCGAACAGTTTATCGCGAATAATGAAAGGCCCAAATTCCAATGGCTCCAGCGTGCTGTGTTTATCGCTATTTTCCCATCCCTTATAATTCGAGTCCTGTATCGTCCACCAAAAAGCCTGAAACCGTAAGGTTTCAGGCTTTTTTGCTTTTTCGCCGCAAATCCAAAATACCTGCGCGCCAAGTGCCGTCCCCCAATCAAACAGGACCCGCCTCATCAGGAGGCGGGTCTTTTTTGGCTGCGCTTTTTGCAGCCGGAGGCGCCGCCCGCAGCATCCAACGAGCCGCGGATACGGGAGAGAGGAAATTGCCCGAATCCTCACTTGATATGTTTCAAAAATGTGGACCATATAAGGTGTGAAACAAATCGGATGCTTAAAATGGAGAAAACGACAGGAATGGCCAGGAGAAAAGTCCGGTGATACAATGATCAGAATCTATGGCGCGGAAAAGGACGGCGCCTCAAAAGGCACCACCTGCCCACCGCCACCAAGAAAAGCGCCATGAAAAGGAGGAGATCGCGCCCATGGGTAAGCATGTGAACGTGGTAGAAATCGGGCCCCGGGACGGGTTTCAGAGCATCAGCTGCATGATGATCCCCACGAAGGTGAAGCTGGAGATCATCGAGGCCATCCTGGCCGCCGGGGTCAAAACCTTGCAGTGCACCAGCTTTGTCAGCCCCAAGGCCATCCCGCAGATGCAGGATGCCGCCAAAATTGCGGCCTATATGTTGGAAAAGCACCCGGATATTGAGACATTTGCCTTGGTCCCCAACTTCCAGGGGGCAAAGCTGGCAGCGGAGGCGGGACTGAAAAAGGTGGCACCTGTAATTTCCCTCAGCGCCAGCCACAATCAAAACAACGTGCGCCGGACCCATCAGGAGTCCTTTGACGAGCTTAAGCGCATTATGGACACTTTCCCGGAGCTGGAGCTGGATCTGGATGTGGCCACCGCCTTTGGCTGCCCCTTTGAAGGGCGCATGACCACTTCCGCCCTGGTGGATTTTGTCGGAAAGCTCCACGATATGGGCATCCGCCAATTCAATATCTGCGATACCATCGGCGTGGCCTATCCTGCACAGGTGCGGGAGGCGTTCGGCGCTCTTCTGACGGCCTTCCCGGACGCCAGGTTCTCCGCCCACATCCACGACACCCGCAATATGGGCATCCTCAACAGCCTGGAGGCTGTCCGCTGCGGGATCGACACCATCCAGACCACGCTGGGCGGCCTGGGCGGCTGCCCCTTCGCCCCCGGCGCCACCGGCAACACCGCCACAGAGGACTTTGTCTACGTGCTGGAGCTGGAGGGCTATGATACCGGCATCGACCAGAAGAAGCTGGTGGAGGCCGCCCGTCTGGAGGCGGAAAAGATCCCGGGCAATTACAGCGGCCACCATATGCACATCACGGTAGAGCAGAAGGGCTTTTGATCCCGGGGCAGGGAAAGGAGCGCGGCATGAAGATCGATCGCTTTGACCACCTGGTGGTGACCACCCGGGATCTGGAACGCTGCCTCCACTTTTATGTGGACATTTTGGGCATGGAGCTGGATGCGCGCAACGGCCGCTATGCGGTGAAATTCGGCAGGAACAAGATCAATATCCACCGCAAGAAGGCGGAGTTTCTGCCTGCCGCGGCCAACGTGACCTACGGGAGCCAGGACCTGTGCCTGATCGCCGAGGGCAGCATCCAACAGATCCGCGCGGAAATCGAGGCCAAGGGGTATCCCATTGAGCTGGGCGTGGTGGACAGGACCGGCGCCTGCGGCCCCATAGACAGTCTGTACCTGCGGGACCCGGACGGGAACCTGGTGGAGATCGCAGTGTATAAAACCAAAGAATAAAGCGGTGCCTGCGCCGCTGCCGGAACATCAAGTCGTGAAAGGAGAAACAGGATATGAAGATCGTTGTTTTGGACGGCTACACGGAAAACCCCGGCGATTTGAGCTGGGAGGGCCTGGCGCAGCTGGGAGAGCTGACGGTCTATGACCGCACCAGCCTCACCGATGAGGCGGAGATCATTGCCAGGATCGGGGACGCGGAGATGGTGTTCACCAACAAGACTCCCATTTCTGCCAAAGCTATGGATGCCTGCCCCGACCTGAAGTTTATCAGCATGCTGGCCACGGGCTACAACGTGGTGGACGTGGACCACGCCCGGGAAAAGGGCATTCCCGTGTGCAACGTGCCGGTGTATGGTACCCGGTCTGTCAGCCAGTTTGCCATCGCACTGCTGCTGGAGATCTGCCACCACATCGGCCATCACGATGAGACGGTGCACCAGGGCCTCTGGGAAAACTGCGCCGACTGGTGCTACTGGGATTATCCCCTCATCGAGCTGGCGGGAAAGACCTACGGTCTGCTGGGCTGCGGAAACATCGGCTACCACACCGCCGAGATCGCCAAGGCTCTGGGCATGCATGTCATCGCCTACGACGGGCGGCAGACGGAGCAGGCCCTGGCGCTGGGCGTGGAGTATGTGTCGCTGGATGAGCTGTTTGCCCGCTCCGATGTGCTGGGACTGCAGATGCCGCTGTTCCCCTTCAATACCGGCATCATCAATCGGGAGAACATTGCCAAAATGAAGGACGGCGTCATCATCATCAACAACAGCCGCGGACAGATGGTGGTGGAGCAGGATCTGGCGGACGCCCTCAACTCCGGAAAGGTAGCGGCGGCCGGACTGGACGTGGTGTCCACGGAGCCCATCCGGGGAGACAACCCGCTGCTGAAGGCAAAGAACTGCATCATCACGCCCCATATGTCCTGGGGCGCCAAGGAGAGCCGCCAGCGGATCATGGAGACCTCCGTGGAAAACGCCAAGGCATTTTTGGCTGGTTCTCCCATCAATGTGGTCAATCCCTGATTCGGCTGCCGGTGCAGATGATCCACGAAATTTATCAGCTCTCGTTCCAGGTCCGAAACCTGGACGCAAGTATGCATTTTTACAAAGATATTTTGGGCATGCCCGGCCAGCGGATCAACGACCGGGAATTCCTCTTGTCGGCCGGGACTCGGCCGGCGTGCGGCGGACGTTGGCCATGTTGTGCTGCGGGCTGACACTGATGACGTAGGTGACCTCGTCCACACCGCACTCCACTGCGGTTTCCACGCCGCGGGCGTTGGGGACCAGGGCCACGGACCGGACACCGTTTTTGCGCAGGTCGTCCCTTACGGCCATGAATACCGCTTTGGCATCTGCCATCTGCGGGATGGCTTTGGGGCTGACAAAGGAAACGGCCTCGATCCGTTTGAATCCCGCCTCAGCCATTTTGCGGATGATGGCTACTTTGCCGTCAAAGGAGACAAGATCGTGTACGTTTTGGATGCCGTCCCGTGGGCCGACCTCTGTGATTTCAACACTTTGAGGGAATACCATGTGTGTGCTCCTCGTATAATAGATTTACGGTTTAACTGGGGTGGGA
>UMCH01067602.1_pt1 | contig 13122 bp, 17 predicted proteins | sample 1964201 | NCBI WGS metagenome assembly UMCH01 (sample SAMEA4835965, study PRJEB28245) | human gut metagenome | biome: gut microbiome; material: fecal sample | place: Denmark | collected 2008 | reverse complement strand
TAATTTTAACACAATATTATATATTAGTCAAACTATTTTGTTGCTATTTTATGCATTCTCTGCTAAATAAATTCATTTAGCTAATCGCCAAAAATGTACAACAAAAATCACCCCTTATGATAATAAAGAAATTATCATAGGGGGCTGTCATAAGTGTACTTGTTTAGAAGCTTACCGTCTGCATACTCGTGATTGGTAATTAAATACCAAGTGCCCCGAGACACCACTATTGATGTCCTGCGTTAACGGAAACATCTCATTTACTCCAAATCTTGTGGGCATCAAAATCCTGCTTATTAACCCAGTCGTTGTAGAACTGCTCTGCCATATCGCAGAGACGTTCGCATAAATAATCAATTGCGATACAGGTAATCACCTTTACTGTTCCATCCGGCTGTGTTTTTTTAATATATGTGTATCCAGGTTTATAATCCTGATCGTCAGGTTTTAGTAATTCGAAACTATCCACAAGTAATTTTAACTCATGTGAGTTGAACCAATTAATATAGAGAGTTCTATTTCCATCCATTACAGCATTCTCTACCTGCGAACAGATATCCGGCAATGTTAAAGATAATGCCAGTGCTGCAAGATAACAATCCTTATCTAAGGCTTTTCGTATTTCCTGAATACTATCTATCATTTTATTCTCCTAACTTATCATCAATCTAGTCTTATCGCAATTCGATGCTTTACTTTTTCTTCATAATAATCTGCATGTGCTATTTCCTCTTGTTTCCTTATTTCTTCACGCTGCTGCTTATTACCAACATATTCTGGATATGCAGACAGCGCTCTTTCAACTGAAGCAAGAATAGCACTAACTCTTACAGTCTTAAGTGCGTTTTTGTGTTCCTTGCAAATATACGCTGCATTTCCAGTTAACTTAGAACTGACCTTTACAACATGCAGTTGCTCTTCCGTTTCTTCTAATTCAGCTTCTGTGAAATGCTGGATCAACCAACCAGTAAAGTCCCAATTAGGATTTGCTGAAGATCCGTATGTAGCAGTTTCACTTGGACCCTCATACTCTGGATAGTCTTTAGGAAGCAGAAAATATTCGCTCCAAAATCCATCAGAAGTCAGCATTCTGTAATGGTTCACTTCCTCAACTTTATACTTTTTCTTACAGTCTTCACACTCAATAACAACCGTGCCATCTTTAAATCTGTTCCAGTCATCACCATAATGCTTCTGTGTGATATATCCCTTACCACAAGGACAGACCGTTTGAGATGTACTCATTTCTTCCCAGCTCATTTCTGCTCCTCCTGCATTTTCTTCTTTCCATAGTTTTTAGGGAAATACGCCTTCCCAAGTTGCCACATATATTTATCTATTTCTTTCAAGTTATACTGATCTAAACCATAAAATGATATGAAGTCAATTAGCGTGCCCTTGAATTTTTCATAATCTTTAAGCTCTGGAGTTTTAAACTTTGCGAAGCCATCTCTGTCCCTGAAGTAACACAAAACCTTTTCTACGTAGCTATCATAAATAGGATACTCAAGAGGTTTATGGTGACTGCAATACTTTGTAGAGAATGAATAGAAATTCTTCTCCACTCCGTTGATTGTTACTTTCTGCAAATCTGAAACAAGGGTCACATCTCCTGACTCCAGACGATCATCTATGTCCAATGACAAGATATGTTTTGCAACAGGATAAACAGAGAAGATATTCGTGCTGTAGAAATCATTAAGTGCCGCAACCTTTAATAGAATATCCGACATCTCTAAATTTTCAGGGCAAAGCTGGAAAAAGAGTTTATCCAGTGCATCTTCCTGCAGATGATAGTTTTCAAGTTCATCCCAGACCCGCAGATAAAACTCTACCTGTTCAGAGGACGGCTTCGGCACGTTTATTTTTACAGACCGCATCTCTCTATTCCTCCTTCACTATTTCTTTGGGTTAATCTTTCCACCTGTAACTACTACAATAGCAACACTAGCAACAGTCGCAGCTCCAGCTCCCAGTCCCTTAAGGACGTTCTTTGCTGTTTCAGCATGCTTATTTCTACATGCCTCGCAATACTTATGCTTGTAACCAGCCGGCAGTACCTTCTGGCACTTCTTGTTTTTGCAAACTCGAATTCCTGTTTCCTTACTCATTTTCTTTTCCTCCGACCAGTTTTATTTTCAATCTGCTTTGGTTCTGGTACATACGGAAGTGCCTGAACCTTCTTACTAATATCCGGTAATGTCTTTGACCAATAATTTTCATGTGCTGGATCAATCAGATCAAGACGCTCTACCAATCCCGGAACAGATACATAGGTATCTTCGATAAAACTTGAATAATATGTCAGGCTCTTTCTTGCTGCCTCATGCTCACCAAGTTCCTGGTATGCCATCGCTTCCGCAAAAGACACCATATTGACCGCACACAAACTTTCACAGATCTCACTCATTCTGCCATTAATCTTATCGGTAGAAGCTCCTGATAAAATCTTCTGGAAGAAGTTTTCCGGCTGACTCGTGATGAACTCAACATTTGTCTTCTGGCTCAGCATGAGAAGATTTCTGCTATCTTCTGCTGAGGACGCAAGTTGCATAAGTGCCATTGCCTTTAGTTCCGGATTCTTTATTTCCATTGCCTGAAGTAGCTTCTGCTGACAACTATAAGCCGTTGCCAAGCGATCATACTCCTGACCCATTCTTACTTCTTCAACCGCTAGCTGAACCGCCTGTATCTGCTCAGCAATCTGGGCCATTTGCATTTGAGCAGAAAAACTTGTCATTGACTGAGTCATTTCCGGAGCCATCTGTACTGATTTCAATGGAATAGTCATCACAATCTTTTTAGTCTCAGGATTGATTTGATTCGCCATAAGGGATCCGTCTTTCTTGGTCATCAGCTTCAGTGCACCTTTGGCAATCTGCTGCTTCTGCTCATCCGTCAGCACAGCTTGTAACGCAACATCCGGTATCGCGGCCTTAACTGCGTTAATGAATGCCGGTGCAGTATAAAGAGCCTTTTCAATTTTTGAGAAGGCATTCTTCGCTTCCTTAAGCAGCGGTTTTGCTACTTCGGGCACCTGTTCAAAATGTTCACTTAATTCCTCTTTATATTCAGAGGCATCAATTACTTCCACGTCTTCAGGTGGAATAACAATTGTATCTTCATCCATGTCAAATAATCCTTTCACGATATTTCTATTATGGAGAATGTAATTCTTGCGAATTTACCCCTTTACGTAAGCAGTCTCGATATCGTAGCCGAGCTGTTCCATCATCTGGACAAACGTCTTATTTACGATCTTTTCTGGACTCTTGATAAGACGGTTCACGTATGATGGAGATGTGCCTACCTTCTCAGCGAGTTCTGCTTGAGTGGTCTGTTCTTCTACGCACTTAACTTTTACATCTATCTCAATATTATTTTTAAGCATATACCTCACCGTAGCACTTTCTGATCAACTAAATTTCACTATTAGTTCAATTCATTATATCACATGAATATGAACATTTCATCAAAGCACGACAAAAAAGGCAGCCGGATCATTTCCGACTGCCTCGTTTATTGTGATTATGCTTCCACTTCGACCTGCAGGCCCGACTTAAACTCGACTACCAGCTTCTCGTCGTAAACCGTAATCTTCTCGATGAGGCGCCTTACCAGTTCTTCACTGTATTCTGTAATCGCCTCCGTCTGCTCGTCCAGGAAATTGTCGAAATCTTCGAGACGTTCCTGGAGTTCCTGCTGCTTGGCTGCAGTAGTCATCAGTTCCTGATGTTCTTCTCTAAGGTCGATGATCTCCGAGCCGATGCTATCGATCAAGGTATCATCATGTCCGGCTTCGAGAAGTTCCTGCTGTTTCTCTTTTATCTTCCCGTCGATTTCTGCGGTGGCATCCTCAACTCCGCCATCAAGAACGGCTTTGATGTTCACCTTCAGAGCTGGTATGATATCTGCTTTTCTGGACCAGGCATCGTTAACCGCTGTGAGAACTGCAGCATGTAAGTCTTCCTCTCTCAGCGTTCTGGCTGGACAGTCAATCCCACTGTTCTTTTTCAGAACTCTGCTAACGCATCGCCATACCGTTGACTTGCAGCCTCGGATGTTCCACTTGATCCTGCGGTAGATATCTCCGCAGTGACCACAGAACACGATACTAGAGTGCGTACCTGCTGCTATAAATTCTCTTCTTCCCATCCGGCGTGATGTTTGCTCTTCTGGCTATCTCTGCCTGGACTCGAAGGAAGATATCCTTAGCTATAATGGCCTCGTGGCTGCCTTCAACATAGTACATAGGCTCCTTTCCGCTGTGCCTGCTTTGCGGCAGCCCATTCCTCTTTATCAAAAGGTCTGTTGCCGCCGCTGAATACATCGTAAATACTCATAGCTGTTTACCTCGTTTCTTTGGATTTTGGTTTCTTTTTCTTTCTTGGGGGCTGTTTATGCTCCGTTTTCCTGTTAGCACTTTTTGCCCTGTCGGAAGCACCGCTTTTGTCCAGGTCTGAAGTGCCAATCTCTGCTTCCTACTCCTTGCGGCTCTCCTTGATTTTCCGCAGTTTCTCTCTGACAGAAGGTTTCTCCTTAGTCATAGTAGCCCCCTCTGCGGACTTCTTTGGCTGCTCTAAGGTAAGCTCGGACTGAGGGGATTTTTCTGTCTTTGCCACCGAGGGGTTTGGGGCGTTTTCCTCCTTCTGGACAGGCTTGCCCATAAGCTCGTTAAGCAGCTTATCTTTCTCCGCCTTTTCCTGCACACCAATATCTGGCTCTGGCTGACCGTCCTTTGCATCCCTGCTTTTTTCCGCCGTGGTAACGATGGATGCGGTATCCACCGAAGCAAGGCTGAAGCGTTCCACGATACGGCTGATTTTCGATGCGTCCTCGGCTCTGGCAATCACATCGACCTCCGCATTGGGGTCTTTGTTCTTGCGGTCTGCAAGGACGCAGTAGAGTACGCCGTATTTTTTTGCTTCCTGCGTGAATTTCTGCAAATCGCCACGCTTGACGGTAAAGACTTTCAGCTCCTTTCCAGAACGCAGCATATTCGTCAATCTCGCCTTGCCCTTGGTTTTCTTTTCCTCTTTGAGAATGGAATACAAGAGGATAGCGATATTCTTCGCACCTGCCCCTGTGATTTTGGCAGCGACCTCAAATCCCTCCAAGCTCATTCTCACGATTTGCTCCGCCGCTTCGCCGCCTGTGTTCATCCTTCATCAGCTCCTTTCTTTGCTGTTCCTTTTCGTCTGCCCGTATGACCTGTAATTTTTCCTTGAGGGTATCGCTGCGGGCTTCAATGCCCCCGCACAGTCTGACCTCCTTCCGCAAAAATTTCATACGCTCCGTGATTTCCGAAAGCCGAGCCTTGACCGCTTCTTTTTCTTCCCCGACAGATTTTCGGGATAGGGAATAAAGCCCCTTATGCTGTTCGGTCAGCTCATGGATTTCAGATTCCAGAGAGCCTTTATATAACAAGAGCTGCTCCGCCGTATCAATGTGGTTGCGGCAGAGCAGCCTTGTTTCCTGTGTGATGGCTTCCATCTTCATAAGGTCGTCTTTTAGGAGATAGTGAAGCCGTGCATAATTCGGTTGTCTGTTCTTCGGCAGGATGCCGAGCTTATAGCAGTAGTGGAGATACAGCCCACGCAAGCCGCCGATTTTCTTGGCGTTCTTCAGATTGCCTTTGACACGGTACACCTTCGTCTGCGTCTGCGATTTGGAAAATCTCTGGAACTTGACCGCATAAGAATTTTCCTTAATGCGTTCCACAATCCTTTCGTTGGTATAATCCTCTCCGAGCTTATAGAGCCGCTTCGGTCTTTGCCATCCCTTTCCGATAATCGTCCAGTATTTGCGGTTGGGGTCGAAATTGATGCGGTATCCCATTTCCGACAACTGGCGGTCAAAATCTTTCAGCGTGTAGGATTTTGAGATGGCTTCGTCCACCGCCTGCCGTGCCACGGTATCCCTCGTGGGTCGCCCCTGCTTTTCTGCTTGGTAGAGGGCGTAGGGCTTTTTCTTCCCGCTTGGGTGTTCGATGACTGATAACGCATACTCACGGCAAAGCTCATCGGAACGCCTGCGGAGCAGCCGCAGGTTTTTCTTGTTGTCGTGGTAATGATTCCCGTCCGTAAAGGAAACCGAGTTGACAACAAAGTGGTTGTGCAGACATTCCGTGTTTAAGTGGGTGGCGACAATCACTTGAAACCTGCCGTCCCACATCTTCTCGGCTAACTTCACGCCCACCTCATGGGCAACCTCTGGCGTGACCTCGCCTGCCTTGAAGCTCTGGAAGCCGTGGTAACACACAATCTCGCTCGTGTCGTTCCATTGGGCTTTGGCTATCATCATCTCGTCCCTTGCGGTGGTCGGGTCGCAGTTCACGCCGCTGACAAAAAACCTCTGTTCGGTCTTGTCCTTGTTAGTGGCGTATTCCATGACATCCACCATCGCCTGTAAATCGTTTTCGCTGTACTTGGGGTTGGCGGTCTTTTCTGGGTTTTCGGCATAGTCGATGGGGTGGTCGAGCCTGCCTTTCACATCCCATATCTCGCAGACCGCCATCAGCCCGTCTGCTTTCTGGGGAGAAGATAGTTCCTGCTCACATCCAGACGGAACTCCCTCCACCGCTTGGCTTCCTCTCGGAGCATCGGGGCGTCCACAAAGCCGAGGGCGTTGGCTTTCGCCGCAAGCTGGTTGATACGGTTGCCGATAGCCGACAGCTCCCGCATGATTTTGTAAAACTCTGGGTCTGGCTTCTCGCAGAGGCGGTAGCCCATCAGCATGGAACGAAGCAGGGCTTCCTTGGAATGCCCCGACCTATCCACAAGCTCATAAAGGTAGGCAGCTTCCTCATCATTCAGACGGAAAAGTATCTGCACATTTCTTTTTCGCATCGGCATCCTCCTTCCTTTCGGAGAGCCTGTTAATCTGCATTAGGCACATCAGAACAACGCCGATGACGCTGCCGAGCATCGTGCCGATGACAAAGAATAAAAACTCACTCATTCTTAAAAGCTCCTTTCTTCTGACCGCTTCCTTGGCGGCATCTTTTTATGGGGTATTAGGGGCATCCCCTAACAAGCGAATTTGGGCGTCCGTCGGGAGATGGATAACCAAATTCAGTGCTTGGTAAGACATTGCTCAGTCCCCGTCCTCCAGACGGCATTCTCCGCACATCGGGCAGAAGTACGGACATTCCGAACAATCCTCGTGCTTCAGACACTCGTCCTCATCCTCATCGGGCGTATCAATTTCCTTTTCTCTGTCCCCGTCTGCTTCCGCAATATCGGCTTTGCCGCAGACAAAATCCTCCTCGGAAAAGTTGATAAGGTCGGTGTCAAAGAGGATGATTTTGAGCTTCTCCGCCGCCTGTTCTGGGCTGTCGGCATAGACGGAAATGGTCTTTTCATAGTGTCCTGTGAGCGTTACTTCATAATGTTTCAATAGTTAAAATCCTCGCTTTCTTCATTCAAATTTGATTATTTTTTGCTCCTGTCTTTGGAAAAATCCTCATACAATCAACGGGCATCCCTCCTTTCACGGTGTGGATTTTGCTTTGCAAGCCCCAGATAGGACATTAAAAAATCGTTGACATCCTTGCCGACTGGGGGCGGGGCGTCAACGATTTTATATTCTTTTTGCAATAATTCTTTTAGGGCGGCGGTACAAAGCCTGCCTGTCTTGTCGTTATCCAAGTGCAGAATAACGGTCTTGATTTGCGGATTTTTTTGCAGGTAAGTGGACAGGGCAATGGGGATTTTGCTCTCCGAGAGTTCCTTTTTGGGCTGATACACGCCCGATAGGGAGAGCAGATTTTCTTTCCTATAATCCTTTCCCTCGCATTTAAGGTAGGTGGCATAGGACAGCAAATCAATGGCGGCTTCAAATAAATGCACGGTATCCGTTGGCTCTCTTGCCAGAAGTCGGAACGAATACCGCTTGTCGCTGCCCGATGCGTCGCCCTTAAAGGAGCTGCCAAGCGTACTCCGAAGAGCCGCATACTTTGGCGTTCCGTTCTTGTCCTTGCCGACAAAAACAGCGTTGTGGTACTTCCTGCCCTCAAAGATAATGCCCTCTGCGATACAGTCCTGTATGAGCTGATAATCAATGCCACGCCCGAAAAGGTACTCTGTCACCTTATCGCAGTCCGCATTTTTCTCTGGCAGGAGCAGCACTTTCGGCTCATCTTTCTTTACGGCAGGGGGCGGCGGCTTCCAGTCGCCCATATCCCCCGTGAGGGTCTGCACGGCTTCCACAAAACCAAGCTCCCGCACTTTCATCAGATAATCAAGGGCGGAATAGCCGCCGAAGCCCCTTGACCACCAGTACCATTTGCCGTTGGAAATCTTCAAGCTGTCGTGTTCCCTCGTGCAGTAGACATTGCCCGCCACACGCTTTAGGTTGCTCGGCTCGTACCGTTGCAGGTAGGAGAGCAGGTCGATTTGCCGTGCCTGTTCAATCACGGCGGGGTCAAACTGCACATAGCGGTTGCTTGCCATTCAAATAAAATCACCTCCAGAAATAGATTTAGCCGAGGGACTTTCCGTTAAGAAAACCTCTCGGCTATGTATAAAATCATCAATTATATTTTTTTAACAGGTCGAACAATACTATCATCCTCATTTATGAGCTTTCCCTCGATATACTTTTCAAATATATTAAGAGATAAAAATGTAACAACTCCATCCGTATCTTGAATTTCCAATTCGATTGGTTTCGATGAGAGAAATATTAGATGAACCGATATTTCATCTTGTACTCCAATGAATTTTTTGACCTTATCGGGTTCAGATAAAACAAGGTCATATCTACGCCTACAATGGTCATAGTATCCATTTTCTTCAAATAGCTTTTTGTAGTCAGTAACCATACCACTGGAATTTAAAGAATCCGAAAAATACTTTGCTTCAATCAAAAATAATTCTTTGGTTTCTTCTGTATAGTAAACAACATCAAAATCTCCATAATCTATTTCACGCTCTCCAAAAATTCTCTGATATTTTACATCCTTTTCATCAAATTTTGGAGTGTAATGCTTATTAAGTGCCTCTCGTATTTTATCCACTAAAATATTCGAAAGTTCTTGATTTCTTTCATTCATGGCATTAGAAAGATTGTCTGAAATATTTGAATAACACATCCCTCCATTTCCAAAATATGATACCCATAAGTGTTTTGCTTGCTCTGTTGCCCCATAGGAAATTAAAACATTACCATCCTCAAGACCGATAAAAGGTCTAAGTTCCAAGCGTTCTTTGTTTGTTCCTATTTTCCAGACAATGTTTTCTTTTTTTCTTAACTGTTTTTTAATCTTGTCCTTAGATAAAACGAAGCTATCATAAAACTGATTTCCATCAATTTGAGGTTTAGTATAGCTTTCTACTAAGCTAATGAAAAAATCTTTTCTAATTACTGTAAGAGCCTTTTCATCTCCCCGCAAAAGGTCATCTTGAAAGTTCTTAATAGCTGCCAAAAAAAGCAGAAACTCTACGCCATATTCCTTAAAAAATCCTTTTCCAAAAGCTGTATTATTCGCATCTGGAGTTAATGCTTTGGGGCTTAAAATATCTTGATTGCCAACAAGCACCGTATTGAAAAAGATTATAGGATGATATTTTAATATCTCTGCTGGTGTATTTTCTTTAGGTGTAACTTGAAGCCCATAGAATAATTGTTGTCCCGTATTTTCTGATAATGATAATAAGGATATTCCTTGTGAAGCGAAACCATATAAATACAAATCAATCATCAAATCAATATCCATAGAAAACCCTCTGTCCCTCGCTTGGGACATTGTATCAACATCATGCTGATACAATGTACAGTTTTCAATCCAGATATTGCAAGCATCAATTATATTTCGCATTATATTTCTGTTTTCTTCAAATGTGTTGAAAACACTTTGATTATCTATATTTATTTTTGAAAGTTCTGCTCTTGCTTCTTTTTCAGCCAAATAAAATGCATGAACTTCATCAAAAATGTAATACAGCTTCATAAACATATCATATGAGTTTTCACGCTGTATTCTATCAATCATTTCATTTTGAATTGTAGTAACAATATTTAACAATAAATTTTTGGCATCATTGCGATTGCTTATCTCTATGTTTTTTGCACCAAAGAAAAACTCAAATCTATTATTGAGCTTATTTGTCGGAACTCGCATACATTTCCAAAATGCTCTTGTTTGAAACATGAAACACATCTATACCAATCTCCTTTCGTGAACGGCGTCACTCAAATACACTTTAATAATACCATAAAACTGTAATTTTCTCCATCTCTCGGCTATATAGTATCAATTTTATTTTACGATGACCTTATAATAGAAAGTTCTAAATATATTGATGTAACGCAATTTTGCAAATCTTATGCATCTATATTGGAGCAAAATTGCAAAGCATACTGAGATGATTACTAAAATAATCTTGACTGTTGATGGTTGAAAAAAGCTGTTTATAAGGACTACAAACGCTAATAACGCAAAATATAAAGAAAGGCTTCTTCCCATAGAACTAATTGATTGGTCTTTATCTATTCGGGTCGTATCACCATTTTCCAAAATGTAGAATTTACAATAATTGTAAACAACATTGTCGTTGTCCTCATCAGGATTGAGATTTAGCTTCTCTATAATATAAGAATACACTCCACTTTTCTCAATATCGGTCAAGTATATATGTGAATTGCTTGATGTTTTTAAAGCTGCTTTTAATAAACGGTTATTTTTGTGTGTGCTTTTTTTCTGAATAAAAGAGCTAATTTCTTGAAAAATCAATCCCAAAAAATAGCTTAACACGAAAAATAGCAGAGTTTCATTAACTTGCAAGTTCGTATCTATTTGAATTTTATAAATCAGTTGCAATACCAAAATTGTAAAAGTAGAAATACTAATTCCCGACAATAAAACGGCAACTAAATCATATATTCCGAGTTTATCTAATATTTTGCTCATTTGTTTCATCTGCTTTCATATTTTTGCCTAAATTATACCACAGAGATATGAATTTTTCTACCTCTCGGCTATGTAAAAGACGGCATCAGCTTCACGCCAACGCCGTCTTTCTTCGGTCAGTCCGTTATAAAATCCCTGCTTTTTTGAGATAACCCACGCTGTCATAGCAGCCACGGAAGTACACCGCCTGCATCTCCATGTCCGTGAGTTTATTCTTTAGCTCCATTACCTCAATGAGAGCTGCACATTCTTTCTCGGTCAACTCGCTTTCCGTTTCGCTGTCAAACACGGCTAAAACCTTGGGATATTCCTCATAAATGCCCTCAATCTTTTCTTGCAGGGCTTTGTATTCCTCGTTTTCTTTCGACAGTCTTGCAACGACAGAGCTTAGATATTCGTTGAAGATATTGCCGTGGACATCTACAAAAGTTTCAAATCTGAACGCATCAGACACCGTTATCACCTCCGACATTTTCTAATCTACACTTATTATACTGCCCAGATTTCAGCAATACAAATGTGCAAAGGGAATTTAACGCTCCCTGTCCTGTGTTTTCTTTTCGGGCTGTTCGTTTTCCTGCTCTGGCTCAGTATCCATAACAGGGGTGTCTTTCTCGTCCAGATTCAGCTCGATATTGAGGGCGTTCAGCCTGTCATTCTTTTCTTTCAGCTCATCTTCAAAGGCAAAGGGCTTTAATACTTCGGTCTTTGCGTTGGCAAGCTGCTCCAAGGTTTCCGCCTTTCGTGTCTTGGCGGCTTCCAGTCTGGCAGGGATTTTTCCAATCTCGTTTTCAATGCGGGTCAGATTTCCCAGAGCATCAGAGCCTAAATCAACCTTATGCTTTGCCGTTCCGCAGAGGTTAAGGCAGTAATGGGTATTGAAGCTGTCGTAATAAACCTCCATCTTGAAACCTCGGTAGCTGCCGATTTCCACGGGATTTGACAGCGGATTTTCCTTGCAGACGGCAAGGAGCATTTCGCCTGCGTCCGCTTTTTCAGTATAAGTCACGCCCTTTAAGGTCATGGGGCAGAATTTATCCTCGCCCTGCGGCTTGTGCTGCTCGGCAAGGGCGGCGTCGCTTTCATAGCTGACAATGCGTTCCTCATATTCCTTGATGGTTTGCGGAAAGTATTTCAATATCCTGTCCTCAAGGTCGTAATGCTCGGAAAGATAGCTCTGCTTCAATACTTTCAGCTTCGCCACCTGCATATCCAAGTCCATTTTTTCCTTGAAACGCTCATCGCCCGTGGCAAGCATCTTCACCTCCGCAAAGGAAAGAGCCACTTCGTCCACATCCTCGGCGGAACGCACGGGGCTTTTGCTCGTCATTATCTGGGAGATAAATTTCTGTTTCGATTCCACAAGCTGATAGAGGTAGGCATCAAAGGTCTGCTCTGTCACATAGCGGTAAACCTCCACCTCTGGGAACATATTTCCCTGCCTTTCAATCCTGCCTTGCCGCTGTTCCAAATCGGAGGGTCGCCAAGGGCAATCGAGATTATGAATTGCCACAAGCCTGTCCTGCACGTTCGTACCTGCCCCCATCTTCTGGGTAGAGCCTAAGAGGACACGCACCTCGCCGCTTCTGACCTTGCCGAAAAGCTCCTTTTTCTGTGCATCTGTGGTTGCTTCGTGGATAAAACGCACCTGCTCGGCAGGGATGCCACGGGCGATTAGTTTTTCTCGGATGTCATCGTACACATTGAAAGAGCCGTCATTTTTCGGTGTGCTGAGGTCGCAGAACAGGAGCTGTGTTGCCTTGATGTCGGCATGTTCCTCCCAGATACGGTACACATTATCCACGCAGGCGTTGACCTTACTGGTGGGGTCGTCTGGCAGCATGAGGTCAATCAGCCTCTGGTCGAGGGCAAGTTTCCGTCCGTCATTGGTTATCTTGAGCATATTGTCGATGTTCGCCTCGACAAGCCTTGCCCGCACTTTCTCGGCTCGTTTGGCAAGCCCCGCCACCATGTCGGTCTGGATTTCGCTCGGCTTGGTCTTGATATTGTGGTAGTTGACCTTGGGGACGGGGAGCTTTAACATATCGGCGGTCTGAATATCCGCCACCTCTCGGAACATCTGCATCAGCTCTGGCAGGTTGTGGAACTTGGCAAACCTCGTCTTTGCCCGATAGCTTGAGCCTTCGGGTGCAAGCTCCAGAGCCGTGACTGTTTCTCCAAAGGTAGAAGCCCAACTGTCAAAATGCTGC
>UMCH01099383.1_pt1 | contig 13135 bp, 9 predicted proteins | sample 1964201 | NCBI WGS metagenome assembly UMCH01 (sample SAMEA4835965, study PRJEB28245) | human gut metagenome | biome: gut microbiome; material: fecal sample | place: Denmark | collected 2008 | reverse complement strand
ACGCTCTTTGACAGATTTCTCAAAGATGGTGGAATTATTTGACGAATATCAGGTTTCTTTTGTGTCGGTTACGCAAAACTTTAATACCTATGACTCTATGGGGAGGTTAACCTTAAATATTTTACTCTCATTTGCTCAGTTTGAACGAGAAGTCAGCGGGGAACGTATACGAGACAAGATATCCGCCTCAAAGAAAAAAGGTATGTGGATGGGCGGGCCGTTACCTTTAGGCTATGATCTCAAAGACAAAAAATTGGTTATCAATCCGCAAGAGGCTGAACTTGTGCGTACTTTATTTGAAAAGTACCTGTCATGCAAATCACCGCAATATTTAGCCGATTGGCTCAATGATCAAGGTTACCGCACTAAGTCCAAAATTACCAAAAACGGCAAAAACATAGGAGGAAAACCTTTTGAACGAGCTCATCTTTACAGAATTTTTGATAACAAAATCTATTTAGGCAAAGTCTTTTATAAAGGGGAAACCTACGAAGGACAGCATGAAGCCATCATTTCTCAAGAACTTTGGGATAAAGTGCATAAACTCAAAGATATGCCCGTAAGAGAAAAAGCTCCCATTAACAAGACCTTTGAGTTCAAAACACTTAAAGGTCTTTTGTTTTGCGGATGTTGCGGCTATGCCATGGTTCCAACCAGAGCACAAAAACGAGACAGAGAATATCATTATTATACTTCTCTGAAAGCGTTGAAGAAAAGCTTCCGTTTTTGTGAAGTAAAATCCATTCCGGCGCTGGTTTTGGAAAACTATATCTTTGAGAAAATAAAATCCATAATGAGAGATCCTCTGCTTATTCATGCTATGTCTGAAGCTTTAAAAAAAGATTCTCCGGATATTGATGAATATAAAGTGGTAAAAACCATGGTTGATTCTGATTTTTGTGAAACGATATCCGCAGAAACAAGGCAAAACCTATTTAATTTCTTTATCGAAAAAATCACAATTTGGCCCAACAAAATCAATATTCGCCTAAAGCCTAAAATCAATAAAATCGTGCAAAAGAGCTTGCTTGAAAACAAGATATGGTTCTTTAACTCAGATCTGCAAACCTATGAAATGACGGAAGAAGTTTCATTTTTGAAACGCAACCAACAAACTGAAATCCATGTCTCCGGCGAGGCTGCAGAAAGACGTCAAGACAAACAATTGATTGTGGCGCTGGTTCGGGCTTTCGGTTGGCAAAACAAACTCGATAAAGGCAATTTAAACATTCAGGAACTATCAGAGCTAGAGCAATTAGAACGAGGCTATATGGGAAAAATCATCAAACTAACCTTATTAGCTCCAGATATTGTTGAAACTATTTTGGCCGGATTACAGCCGCCCAACTTAACTCTTATTAGCTTTTTACGCTCGCCTATTCCGGTTGATTGGAACGAGCAACGCAAAAAATACGGATTTTCATCCTAAATACTCAATAACAGTCTGCACTTGAAGCGCCTCTTTAACGAGGTGTTTTTTTGTGCTTTTTAAAGGATATTGCCATGCAAGGATGGTTTAAAATCTATCGACAAATAGAAGATTGGGAATGGTACAAATCACCCAATACAAGACATTTGTTCGAACATCTTATAGGCAGAGCCAATGTTGAACCTAAAAGATTTAAAGGAACACTTCTACACCGCGGTGAATTGATTACCAGTGTCGGACATTTGTCTGACCAGACCGGATTATCCATGAACCAAGTTAGATTAGCCTTGAGAAATTTGGAATCTACCGGAGAAATTATTTGCCAGCGCACAAATAGATGGACGAAAGTTAAGGTCACAAATTTCAATAAATATCAAAATGTTAAGTGTGATAGCTCTACTGATTTTAATAGAGCAAAGAACATTCAAAACACAAACACATCACAAACAGATGACTCTCGAAGCACATTAAGTAAAGAAGATAAAGAAGTTAAGAATAGTAAGAATCTGATAACCCAAGAAAAACAGCAGCAATTATTACTCTATGAACAATATTTTTCGGATTTTTGGAACAGTTATCGTCCTGTATCCGTTAATGGGGAGTTTGTTGCCAAGGGCTCTAAAAAGCTCGCCAAAGAGAAGTTTTTTAAGATTTTAAGAAAGGGAGAAAATTATGAAAACATTAAACGAGGCCTTATCAAATACCTTAATTACTGTCAAACAAACTCAATCAAATCATGCGGATGTTGTGTCTTCCTTAACCAACAAAGGTGGCTTGATGACTATTCCACCGGCAGAACTGTGCAAGCAATCACCGGAGCAAAACAACAAGCAACTCATAGCAAAATTGGAGCAATCGCTGAAGTTGTCAATTACTATCGAGGTTCGACTGAAATATACTGACCACGGCGCAGATTTTGTGCCTAAATATATAGTTCCTGAAAAAATGACAACACAACAAAAGAATGAGGCATTGAATCTTCTCTCCGCTTATATGCAACCCTCTCCTCCGGATATTGTTTCTCAAATGTTGGGAAAACTGGTTTTGCGTTGTACCAACAGCAATAATCCATTTGACACAAAAGCCTGGCTGATGTGTGCGGTGGAAGACCTATCTGTCTTTCCGACAGATATTGTAAAAGAAGTCGTGTTTGGCTACCGCGGAACTTTTTTACCGGCTATTAACACTCTACTCACGCAATGTGAAAACTTGTTTTATTATCGTCAAAAGATGAAATCAGATGTTTCTCGCGCATCTTTGTCCGATTAAAACATCCACGGGTCCTTCCTCCCTATTTTTTATATGCGGGGACGCAAGCCGCGGCTTTTTTCTAGCGAAACAAAATTTTTTTGGCTGGTCACTGGTCACCTATAAACTATTGAATATCAATAGCTTATAAAATCTGGCTGGTCACTTTGACTGGTCACCCTCAGGACACTAGAGTTACTGGTCACCTGACTGGTCAATTTTGATCAGAATTTAGTTATAAGAATCAATCTCTTATAAAAAATTTATCATTTTTATGCATTTTGTGAGAACGATTTTTTTCTTTTTTGACTTGTTCTCTTTCGTAAGACATCAAAAAGGAGAAAAAATGATGACACATAATCAAAGTGAACCGGAAATCATAATCCAACAAATCAAAGAAAAATTAGAAACGGCAGCTTATGTTGAAAGACTGTTACCCAAAGTAAAGGTTACTCCATTCCCCGTTTAGGCAAAAGAATTGATGTTGTGCTTATCATCAAAGGGATCATCTTTGTTTTAGAATTCAAAGTCGGAGCAAAAGAGTATTTACGCCAAGATATTGAACAAGTTTGGGATTATGCGCTGGATTTGAAAAATTTTCATGAAGAAAGTCATGCCGCCGTCATTGTTCCCATTTTAATAGCAACCGAAGCAAAAGATTGCACCGCCGCCCTCATCTTCTCTCATTATAACGATATGGTTTTTGAACCGGTATTGTGTAACACCGACAATTTACCTTTGGTTCTAGACAAGACGCTTAAAAATTACGCTTCTTCTCTTGATTTATCCGACTGGCCGTGCAGCCGATATATGCCGACTCCTACGATTATTCAAGCTGCCAGTTCTTTATATCTTAATCATTCGGTTGAAGATATCACACGCTCGAAAGCTTCCGGCGAAAGTTTGAAGAAAACAACAGATTTTGTGCAACAGATTATCGATTACTCCCGAGACAATTCTCAAAAATCAATTTGCTTTGTAACCGGTGTACCCGGTGCCGGTAAAACTTTGGTTGGCTTAAATATTGCCGTTCAGCAATTCAAAGAAAATGAAAACGGCGGAAATTCTTTAGCGGTCTATTTATCGGGAAATCAGCCGTTGGTAGATGTTTTAAGCGAAGCTCTGGCCCGAGATAAAAAGAAGCAAGAAGAACTTAAAAACCCCGGAAAGCGTTATAATCTGACCGACGCGCGAAGAAGCGTAAAATCTTTTATACAGATTGTACATCACTACCGCAATACATCTTTGAATAAACTCAAAAAGCCAATAAAAAACGGTATTTTGGAAATTGATCCGTTAAAAATAAAAAAGCATCAAGATGATGGATATTCTGAAGTTGAACATGTTGCTATTTTTGACGAAGCTCAAAGAGCTTGGACCAAGCAACAGCTTGCCGGTTGGCTAAAACGTAAGCAAGGAATTCAGGATTTTCCGATGTCTGAGCCTGAATTTTTGATTTGGTCGTTAAACCTGCGTGAAGATTGGGCGGTAATTGTCTGCCTAGTGGGCGGTGGACAAGAAATTAACACCGGAGAAGCCGGAATTGCGGAATGGCTGAGAGCCATCAACAACAGTTTTCCGAATTGGAATGTGTTTATTTCCGATCGCTTGGCCGGAAAAGAATATGCAGAAAACGAGTTAGACGGTCTTTTGCAAACTCTGCCCAATGTTCAAAAAAATGCTGATTTGCATTTATCTGTTTCTATGCGCTCGTTCAGAGCCGAACAATTATCTAATTTTGTGCATGCCTTTTTGGATGGCGATGTTCCTGTGGCCAAAAATTTATTGGCGACAATTTCGGAAAAATATCCCATTCGCATCACCCGTTCTTTGGATAAAGCAAAACAATGGTTAAAAAATCAAAAAAGAGGATCGGAAAGATATGGCTTATTAGTATCTTCACAAGCGCAAAGACTCCGCCCTCTTTCGATTGATGTACGTTGCAAACCTGATACGGTCCATTGGTTCTTAGACGATATCAGAGACATTCGCTCTTCACTTTTCTTGGAAGATGCCGCTTCTGAATTTGATGTTCAAGGTTTGGAACTTGATTGGACTTGTATTGTTTGGGACGGAGATTTGCGGCGTGAGAATAACCGCTGGGGTAATTATTCTTTTACCGGAAATAAATGGCAAAATATTCGTTCCGAAGAAAGAAAAGCTTTTCAAATAAATGCCTATCGAGTTTTGCTGACACGCGCCCGACAAGGAATGATCATCTGCGTTCCCGAAGGAAACCCCGAAGATGAAACCCGCAACCCAAAATACTACGATGAAACTTTTGAATACCTTAAATCCATTGGGATTCAGGAGATATAGGATTTATTTTAGAAATATTATTTTACAACTAAAATGTACAAACCAGTATTTTTGTATAATCTTCTAGTTTATATCTCTCATCTTCCCAAAATTTGGTTGGTAATTTGACGCAACGCGGATTGTCGATATTATAAACACAATATAATTCATAAACATCTGCATGTTCTTTCGCAAAATTCAACTCATTCTCGGAAATATAAAATCTTCCTCTTCTTCCAGTTTTGACCTCAACATAATGTTTTATTCCCTCAGCATCTATATATGACAAATCACAACCATTTTCTGACAATCCAGGAGGCAACATATTCATTTCTACAAATGCTTCGGATAATGGAGTTACTTTGTCTTTCCCATACTTTTTGCATAACAAATTATATATTGACCTTTCTCCTTTATTTCCATACTTTTTTAGCTCTCTTTTCATCCTAATATCTTCTTCCAAGGCATACATTTTTTGATGATGTTTTGTTTCTCTTGATACTCTAAGAGTTCTATCCGTATATTTTATTTCCTCCTCTAGTGGAACTAGCTCATCAAATTGTGAACATTCATCAGCAATCTTACTGCATTTATCGTTTATTTGTTCTTTTTTTTCTTGTTCATGTAACCAGTTTATAAAATCCTGTTCCTTTTTGAAATAAATCATTTGTTGAACATCATCATCATTGGCAATTTCATTCTTATATTTATTCTCACGATTAAGATGCTCATAATTATTTTTATAAGAATTTGCAGCATCATTTTTTGAAATTATTTGGTCATCAAACCCAAATTTTTTCTTTATATATTCAACAACGTCAAAATTTACCGTATTTATTTCTTCCGATATTCTATGATTTTTAAATTCTCTCAGGTCTGCCAGAAAAGTTTTTTGCTTTGTTTCATTATTGAGAGCTTGCGTATATAAAAAATTTTTGTAGTTTGTACTTTTATCAATAATAAAATCACTGACTTTCTTTTCAAAATATGGCATTAAATTAATTGGATAATCAAAATTTTTATCACAAAAATCCTTAACATCTATATTCAATTGTTTAAATATTTCTATGATTTTTTGACTATTATAAAAATTGTTTTCACTAAAATCAAAAAAATCAATATCAATGGTGTTACAATCATAATCATTCTTAAACTGTCTGATTCTGCTAAAGAAATTCTCTTTTATACGATCAGCATAGCTTTTCTCTTCAATTACGTCTAATGTTCCAAATTCATCTTCTATCAATAATTCTCTGTCACTCTTCTTTTCTCTACCAAAAAGCTCTCTTAATTTTGCTGCATCAAATCCCGGTGTATTTGCTAAATGTTCATATATATCTTTAATGACATTTGCTAGTCTCATTACATCGAAATTTTCACCTGTTACTTTTACATACCAATTTGTTTGTGAGCTATTTATGTACGAATATTCATCCTCCATAAAATTAGTTAAGTCTTTTTCTTTAACAGGGATTATTGTGGCAAGTTTTATACTTAAAAATTTCCCGAGTTTTGCTATATTTGCGTTTCTTTCTCCAAAAGCTGAGGCATACTTTTTAAACTCGTTAAAATAATTTTGAAATTTTTGATCAGCCGGACTTATTTTTATATTTTCCACATCAATTACATAAGTTCTTTCATATTTCTTACAACCAAAAACCTTTACAAAATTTTCGTTGTTTGTCCTCAAACCTTTTTCAACAATAGGAAGATTTTTTTTATTAATGATAGTATTACTTGGTAAAATTGCCTCTCTAGCATATATGAATTGGAGCTTGCCTTCATATCTTACTAACATTTTACCTTCTGCAAGAAACTTGTCTTTATTTGAAGATGCTTCAAAATTTGCCTTAAATGTCGGTTGTTGGATAATGTTATATATTGATTTATATAAATCAATACCTTTACTAAATTCAACAGCCGGAATTTGTAACAATATATTATAGAACGTATTTGATGATAAGTCAGTTATCTGTTTTTTAAATTCAAAACAACCTAATATCTCCTGTATTTTATCAAGATTTACACCTATATTCTTTGCTAGTTCTTCAATATTGAATACTTTTCCTGATATATTAGAAGAAGTTGCAATAACAGGTGCAAAATCGCAAAACTTCAAATTACTACCGGAATAAACAAGAATATCTCTTGGTGAAAATTTTTCATTTCCTATCTTTATCCATTTTTCTTCATTAAATATTTCCAGTATGTAATTTTGTATATCGCCCTCATAATTTCGCCAAGTATATTGCCTTGTGGTACGATAATTTATTTTTCCCCCGTATCCTTCTGAAGCGTTACGTAAATGATTTTGTAATTTGGTATCTTTTACAATCCATTTAAAAATATTTTCTGTTGATATATTTCTTAAAATATTGGGCAAATTATCTATGACAGCTACAAAAATATTTAAAACTGGATTAGGATAACTTCTTGTATCTATATTCTGTTGGCAAATTTTAACATAAGATGGATATATTTCATTTCCTTGTATTTCTTTTAGTTCTATGTTTGGATAATCTTTTACACCAAACTTTGATATAAACACTTTAAATGCTTCAATATCTGTTTCTACTCCAAATTCCTCTGGATCAGAAAAACAAGCATATTCATCATCAAATAAAAAATTTGCTAAAAAATTATTATATTTAGGGCCGAAGTATAACTTCTCACTATCCTTAATGCCTAATGAACAGGGAAAGTTGTACTTAATTTTACTGATATCTGTTCCTTTTTGAGGTTGCCAATCAGGAGTGTTTCTATAATTTTTCCAAAGCCATTTAACATACTCAACAGCTTTTTCATAAGTATCTACCGAACTGTTAATTGTTGTAACGATATTACTTCTATCTCGGTATTTAAAATTTATGCAATGAATTATAGGTGTAGAAGACTGGCAGATTAAACGAGAGATTGGCGTTCCTGAATCTTTTTCTTTGAGACTTAAAATTTCAGGCGACTTTTTAAGTTCTTCAAACAAAATTTCCTGATATTCTTTATCTATTGCTGGGATTTTAACCCATTCAGGTATATCATTCGATTGCCAGTTTCCATCTAAGAAGTAACATTCTTGTCCATATTTTATCCAGTTGCCATTTTGTTGTTTTAGGAGATTAGGAAGTTCTTTTTTATACTTGTTGTTATTCCACCATATAAAAACACGGACTTGCTCTTTTTTTGACCAATGATGTGATACCGTATTGATTTTTTTACAAAGTTCATTCTCTTCGTAATCTAGGCTAATATTGTTTTTATGAGCTAAAAAGTCCATAAAAATTAAAAGGCTACTATCGGCAATTGGTTTTAATAAATCGGAAAATGCTTCCCCATAAAACAAATCTGGAAAATTATTATCCAGTATTTTAGGATTATCCCAAAGGGATATATTTTTTTCATTTACAGTTTGAAATAACTCTATTTTCGAAATTTTTTTATAATAATATTCCTCCATTTCTGTAAAAGGAGTTGGAAAGCTCCAATTTTTTCCAGACTGAGGAAAATTTTGCGGGATCAGAATGTTATACGCCTTTCTAAAATTACCATCTTTTACCAAGTTAGCAATTATGTCACACAAAAAATCAATTTGGCATTTAACAATTTCTTTGTTATTACTGCTAGAATCGACAGTATTTCTATTTGCTCCTAAAGCATACGACGCATGCATTAAACAATTAAATGGCGACTGCGTATTTAATAAGGGAAAATAAGAGTACAAATGTCGAGACTGGAAATTCTCGCTATTATCAGGGATAGCTATTGCCAGATCTATGTCTTTTTCAACATCATCTTCTTTGAGTGCTTTTTCAATTACTCTTGTAAATACGCAAAAGGGCTCTTCTTTTTCAAGATGATTATCTATAAATTTTTTCAAAACAACCGTATTTTTCTCTTTAGTTTGTTTTTGATATAAAAACTCAGACCCGTTTATATTTATCCGTATTTTGCTGATATTAGGTATAAATAACAAAATTCGTATATCTATATTTTGGATTTGCTTAAGAACATTATAATCATCTTGGTTTTTATCAGAACTGACTTTAATTTCAATCGTTGTCTTATTTTTATCGTACTCCTTATAATCGTCCAAATTATAAGGAACTGCTAACATAGGAAAGTGAAGATTAGGATAGTTATTTAATTGCTTTTTTATCTGAGAGTTTTCTTTATGACGGACAAAAAGCTCCTGAGCATATTTTTCACTAAAACCAATATGGAAATCTCCAGATATAATTCTTACTTCTTCCGCCCAATTCAGAATCGAGCGAAATCCTGTTCCCTTATTGCCGATATATTTTCCTTTTTTTGTACTGTTATTACCTTGAACAATGGCTTTTATACCATCATAATCAAAAAAAGTTCCCGTATTTGCAACACGCAAAATATGATTTTGTTCATCATAATCTATAATTACTTCTAAATCACATTTGGCGACTTTACCTTCGTTTATCATTTTTTGGAAAGCATCGTCCGCATTTTGCAGTAATTCCAAAATTTCTCTTCCGTGATAACCTTTTATTTGTTCCTTTTCTATATTATTCTCTTGAATAAGCAAATCACGCTCTTGGTCTCTTTTTTGATTATCAATATATTCATCTCTAAGTCGTTTTATATATTCTTCTGCTTGGGTTGTCATTTTTTTATCCATAAGTCTTTGCAAACACCGATTATTCTTATTTAAAATTCAATATATCAAGATTGTTAACATTAATTATATATACATTTTCATAACATTCAACTCAAAGTTAGCCTAATAAGTGTTGTATCCTTGTTTGCTACTATTTTGTAAAATTCATTTTACACTTTTGTATATTTTTACATTTTTATAAAATGTATTTTACAAATTTGTTGGCTTTTATGTTGTTGATGTTTCAGCATTCAAGATATCTTTGAACATTATCCCTTTTTATTTACACCAAATTCTTTGGCGTATTGGGGATAGCCGGCCAAAGCATCTTCGGTTTGTTCTACGATTTCCATGGTCTTTTTTGCTGCAATTCCAAAAGGTTCAGCGGTTTTGATAAAGTCTTGCGTTGTAATGTCTTTACCTTTTGCATTGACCATTGCCGTTTGTTCGCCGTTTATCCCTTCCGAAGGTGTTAAGTCATAAGCCGGCGTTAGCTTCCAATTATTATTTTCATCCAGCATAAATGAGAAGTTTTTACTATGGTCATCTTTGTTTCCCGATTTAACATTAAAAATCATCAGGCGTACCATTTTTTCTACTTCCCTGATATCTTTGGTTAATATAGAAGTCAGTTTTAACAAATCCGAATAATCAATGCTGGCGTATCTGTGACTGGCATGGAGCAATCCGCAAGCCGTATGGACATGAATTTTTTGTGTTCCGTTTCTATCAAATCTTTTTACCCCGAAATGTCCGACCGAAGTTTTAGAAGGAAACAGATATGTTTCGGGCATTTCGACGCCGGCTTGCTTGGCAATCAGCGAATAAATATATTCTTGAGCACCAATATCATTACCGTCTAATGAAGAGGCAAATTTAATTATCCAAGGTGAAAAATCTTCTTTGGCTACATTGCCATGAATAATTTTTTGTTTATCTTCGGAAACCAAAGCCACGATTTTTGGTCTGGCACCTCCGGAGGAACCATTTAAGGTTAAGAGCTTTTCTAAGACTTCTGAACTTTCTCCTTCCAATATACGATTGGCTTCGGCACAAAGAGAATCCAGTTCTATTCCGCCGATAAACTCGTCATCGTTTTCGGTTATCGGCTCGTATTCTAAAGCCCCCATTGCATTTTGACCGATGATGGATAGACGTTTTAGCGGCGTGATTTGTTGTAATGACAAACCTTTTTTCTGCAAGGCACGATCAAGCAGCAAGCAGCCCCAGCCATCAGGCAGACTATCGTTAAACAAGCCGTACAAACCGCCAAAAGTTTGCTTCTTGTCTTCAAACACGCCTGATTGAAGCGGTAACATAAACGGAGAAATATTTATTCTTTCCGCAATAAACTCCGGTGCATACTCAAACAAGATGCGATGCCCGACCTCTTCCAAAACTCCGACATATTTACGCTTGCCAAAGCTATTCAAATAAACATTCAATCTCATTTGACGCTCCCTCTTTTACGGATTTTGGGTTCTTTTTTATTAAAAAGGCTTTCAATATTCGTATCTTTAACAAACAGTTTGTCAAAATCTTCCATAATGCCCAAACTTACGGAAATCTCGATTAAAGATTTCAACGATATTTCGCCGGTGCGTTCAAAACGTTTCAAGCTGCCCAAGCTCACGCCGGAGCGCAAAGATAAACCTTCCTGAGAAAGATTTTGCTCCAAGCGAATGGCCTTGACTCGTGCGGCAATCTCTAGCATGACTTCTTGTGTTGATTTTAGAACAAAAGACAATATATTATCTCCAAACTATAAAAATCGCATATAATAGATATTATATTATCTGTTATGCAATAAGTCAAGTCTTTCTAAGATTGTAATAAAAACAACCCTTGATTTTATCTCAAACCACGGGTGCTGATGCTTAAAATTTTAGGGGTATGGGGGCGGATATCAAGGGCGGTCGTTCTTTTCGTACCCTATACACGACCATAAAGCAAAAAACCACCTTTAAGGTGGTTTTTTGCTTTAAATACTGCGGATACGAAACGAACTTTGCTGGTTCAACTATTAGTAATGTGAGGATAGTCCAGATTGGTATTTAAGGAAGAAGTATTGGTAATTGCATTAATTTTTTAGTTCAAATACAATATAATTTGACATTTGTTACAAAAGAGTTTAGCTGTAAAGAATAAAAAATACAATTATGTCAAATTTAAAAATTACTAATTATGGAAGAAATTATAAGAGCTCGGGTTTATGCAAAAGTGATTAATGTTATACCTGATCCTAGAGAAAATTGTGTTGCTAGATGCCATCTCAAGGTTGGTGCAGAGAGAATAGAATTTTTCAGAGGAACAGCGGCTGACGGAAGTTATCTTACATACATAAACTTTGGAAAGAACTGTTATTTTCTTATTGAACAAGCAAGCCAAGAGCTGTATCAAAAAATTTTGCATCTTTTTCCAGGAGATATGATAACATTGGAAGTGTTTTTTGATAAGCAGCACAAGCCTATAGTTAAAGATGTAATTATTGAAAAATCGACAGAGGTATACGACTTGTGGGAGTTCTTCAATGGTTAAATGGAATCGGATGACTAAAATATTCGTTAAGATTAATTAGTCCGTGGATTGCAAGATGTCTTTGATTATAAAAAATGCCTGTTTGTATAGACAGGCATTTTTTATATAGCGTTAAGCCAGAACAAAGTTGAGGTAAAAGGTTACAGTGTCAGCGGTTTGATATTATAAATAGCCACTGGTCTTAATCGGTTTTGCTCTAGGGTCAGCACTCATTCTCGTGCCGTTAACATCATTCCTTTTCGAATTTGGAGTTTAGACCCTTGCAACAAACAGATGCTTACGTAATCTCCAGCGACGGCTTCCTTAACAGATGTTTTTTGCGTTTTATCATAGGGGTGATGTTTACTTAAAGATATGCAGAGATTCTCCATTTCTTCGTTTTCACCTATGACCATAAGTTTGTCAAAAATTTTTATGCATCCGCTTTGAATTTTGCCAGTTACGAAAATGCCGTAACGATAGAATACATCGTCAATACGCATAGAGAAAGAACTTTTTTGTACCATAATTATTGGGTTTTAATGATTAAACATAATGATGAATTTTGGTAAAAGTTATGGCTGTTTCTTCTAAAAGTCAATGTTTTTCAGCTATCATCCATTTAAAAGAAAAGGATTTTCGGGAGAGAAATTCTGGCAATATTGGAGCAGAGAAGGAGATTTCTTGTTGCAAGTTTTTATCTGTTCTTGAAGGTTGGCACCAGAGAACGGCGGAAAGATTGCCGAGGGATTTTTCAGGCGTTTGAGGAAAACAGTCTGGAGCAGCGAGTCTTATATGAACTTTCCGGTGATGCTTGCGGGAGCTGCGGCTATCTGTTCCGAGGTCCCTGTGGCTACAATACAGCCGCCGTCCGTTCCGCCGCCCGGACCCATATCTATAATATAGTCGGCATTGCGGATAACATCTAAATCATGTTCAATAATGATAACGGTAGCTCCGTTATTGACAAGAGTTTGGAAGACATCCAGCAATGTTTGTACGTCTAACGGATGTAAGCC
>UMCH01033507.1_pt1 | contig 13157 bp, 10 predicted proteins | sample 1964201 | NCBI WGS metagenome assembly UMCH01 (sample SAMEA4835965, study PRJEB28245) | human gut metagenome | biome: gut microbiome; material: fecal sample | place: Denmark | collected 2008 | reverse complement strand
GCGAGAATTCGCCCGCCGGTACATCAAGTGGAATGTCATACATTTTACTACGAATTCCAGGCGAAATCAATCCAAAAAGTGAGCCCGGACAAATCCCCACAATCCGAAACGTGGGATTTGTCCGGGTCTTTCATTCTGGATGGAGCATTTCTTCACCAGGCCGTTCCAGCGGCGCGAGGCATACCTCTATGATGGCGCTCCCGGGAGCTTCTGGGTTTCCGGGATCCAGCTTTCGCCGGTGGAGAGGTCGTACACCCGGGTGCAGACCCGGTTGGCCAGGGCGCGGTTGTGGGTGACGGCAATGAGGCCCATGTTTTGGGCGGCGGCCTCCTCCAAAATTTTGTTCCAAATCTGGGCCTGGGTGATCACGTCCAGCATGGTGCTGATTTCATCGCAGATCAGAAAATTTGCCCCGCTCATCAGGGCCCTTGCCACGCAAAAGCGCTGGAGCTCCCCGCCGGACAGCTCCCGGGGGAACCGGTCCAGCCAGGCAGTTTCAATGCCAAAGGAGGCCAGGACGTCCGGGCGAAGCTTTCCGCTCTCCTCCAGGACCTGCTTCAGACGCCACCGGGGATTGATGGCCTTCTCCGGATGCTGGCAAATCAGCTGAACCGGGCAGACGCCTTTTTTGGGAAGGGCTGCTCCATCCAGGAGAATTTTCCCCTTCTGGGGCGCCAAATACCCTGCCAGAAGCCGGGCCAGGGTGCTTTTTCCGTAGCCGCTGGGGGCAAACAGCCCCAGACGCTGGCCGCTTTCCACAGCAAGGCTCAGGTCCTCCAGAATCCAGGGACCCTTCCTGCCGTAACGGAAGCTCACATGGGCTGCCTCAAGTCGCATGGAAACACCTCACCTCTCCCTTCCGCACCGTCTGCATAGGTGGGACCGACTTCTCACATTCCGCCGTCCGGCAGGGGCAGCGGGGGGCGAAGAGGCAGCCACTGGGCAGATTTCCCGCATAGGGTTGGAAGCCCGGGATGGGCCGGAACTCATGCTGGGGCAGAGCCCGCCAGAGGGCCTTGCTGTAGGGGTGCCGCAGGGCCTCCGGCCCCTGGCGAAAGTCTGCCGCCGGAGCGGTTTCCACTGTGGTCCCCGCGTAAAAGACGGCAATGCGGTCGGCAATGTGGAAGGCCAGGTCAATGTCGTGGGTGATGAGCACCACGCCCTTGCCCTCGTCCGCCATGGCCCGGAACATGGCCAGGGCTTCCTCCGCCTGCTCCAGGCTCATGCCCGGGGTGGGCTCGTCGGCGATGATCAGCCTGGCGCTGGTGAGCAGAGCTGTGGACACCAGAACCCGCCGGGCCATGCCGCCGGAGAGCTGGAAGGGGTACAGCCGTTCCGTCTGCTCCGGCAGACCAAACCGGCGGAAGAGCTTCCGGCGGCGCTCTGTGGGCCGGGGCTTCCGGTGGCCATCCACCTGGGCTCCCACCTTCATCAGGGGGTCCAGAAAGGCCACGGACTGGGGAACCAGGGCGATTTCGGTCCCCCGGAGCTTGGCCTGCCGTTCCGGGGTCAGAGGTTCTCCGTCAAACCGTAGGGAGCCGGACACGGTGGCGTTGCCCGGCAGGATGCCCAAAATGGCTGAGGCCAGCAGACTTTTTCCCGAGCCGGAGGAGCCTGCCACGGCCAGAATTTCCCCGGGCAGGACCTTGAGGCTGAGGCTGGAAATGACCGGAAGTTGCTTTTGCTCCAGACCGCTGTCATACATTCGGAAGGAAACGGACAGGTCCGAAACCTCCAGAAGGGGCTTTTGTATACGTTCCATCCAAGTGTTCCTCCTATTCCTGGGCGCTGTAGGGGTCCAGAATGACCCGCAAATTTTCTCCCAGCCGGTCGGTGAGCAGCACCATGGCAACCAGCAGCAGACCGGGGAACACCGCTGGCCACCACATACCGGCGGACAGATATTTCATACTCTCGGCCAGGATGATGCCAATGGCCGGCTGCTCCGGGGGCAGTCCATAGCCCAAAAAGGAGATGGAGGCCTCATGCAAAATGGCGTGGGGGAGCATGAGAATGAGGCCCACCAGAAACTGGGGCACCAAATGGGGCAGCAGATGATGCAGGAGAATCCAGCCGCTGGACTTTCCCAGCCGCCGGGACACTGCCACATACTGTTGGCTCCGGAGCTGGAGCACCTCGCCCCGAATGAGCCGGGCCAGGCTGGTCCAGTGGGTGGCGGCCACGCCGATGAGCAGCCCCTTCAGTCCCCGTCCGCAGGCAAAGGAGATGAGAATCACCAGGACCGTGTGGGCCACGCCCATCACCAGGTCAATGAGCCAGTTGATGAAGCTGTCCATGGCCCGGGAGCCTGTGGCCGCCGCAATGCCGATGAGGACCGCCGCCACGGCGCTGATGGCAGAGGCGCAGATCCCCACAGTGAGGCTGGTAGACAGGCCTTTCAGAGTTCGCAAAAACAGGTCCCGCCCCAGGTGGTCCGTGCCGAAGGGATGGGACCAGGAGGGGGGCTCCTTGGCCTGGGCAAAATCCGCAGCTACGGCGCTGTCCGGAATCAGGCGGCCGGCCAGGAAGGCCACCAGCAGGACCAGGAGAATGAGCCCAGTGAGGAGAAGCAGCTGAGTTCTGCGGTTGCAATGCAAGCTCATGAATTCACCTCCTTGATTTGGGGGTCCACCACACCGTACAGCAGGTTGGCAATCAGATTGCCTGTGCAGACGAACAGGGTGGAGAAGAGGGCGATGCCCAAAAGCAGAGGCACGTCGGAGTTCAGCCCCGCTGCCGCCACAGCAGAGCCCAGGCCTGGGTAGGAAAACACCGTCTCGGCCAGCACGGAACCGCCAAAGAGCTCGGCAAAGGAGGCAAACTGCAAGGTGAGGGCAGGCAGGAGGATGTTCCGAAGACCGTGCCGCCTCAGGATGGTCCCGGCGCTCTCGCCTCTGGCCCGGGCAAAGAGGACGTATTCGCTCTCCAGCACATCTACCAGCTTCTGCCGGGTGTGGAGGGCAATGTTCGCAAAGGACATGAGGCTCAGGGTGAGGGCGGGCAAGATCAGGTGGTGGAGCCGCTGCCAGAGGGTTACCTCGCTGTTGAGGACGCCAATGGGGGTGGAAAAGCCCAGAGGAAACCAGCCCAGCCCCACGGAGAACACCAGAAGGAACACCAGTCCCAGCCAGAAGGTGGGGACGCTGCTGAGGATGTAGCAAAGCTTTTTCAAAATCCGGTCCGGAAGCCGGTCCCGGGTCATGCCCATGGCGCAGCCCAGACCAAAGCCTATGAGGCCGGAAAACAGCCAGGCGCAGAGCATCAGCGCCAGAGAATTGACAAACCGCTCCCCAATGATGTCCAAAACAGGGCGGCGGTATAGGAGAGACTGCCCGAAATCCCCCCGTACCAGAGCCTTCAGCCAGGTGATGTATCGCTCCACCGGCGGGGCGTTCACCCCCCAGTATTCCTCCAGCTGCTGCCGCTGCTCCGCAGAAACGCCCCCGGCGCCCAGTACATATTGTTGCACCGGGTCCACGGGGGACAGGCTCACAAGGGCAAAGGCAATGACGCTGACTGCCAGCAGCAGCAAAAGCGTTTTGCAGCCATACCGCAAAAAAATCCGGCCAAAACGGCCAACCATTCCGGTCATAATCCACTTCCTTTGTAATCAATAGAGACGTTCCCTCTTTCAGGGGGTACGCACGTTATCAATGTTACCAATTAAGGCTGGCAGAATGCTTTGCACCTGCACTGACGCGGCAGCGCCCTGCCTTCCCTGGGGGCAGGCGGGAGCTACGGTCCACCCCCGTAGGGGCGCACACCGTGCGCCCGCCGGGAAATGTGTACGAATTTGCCGGAAATCTGGAGGAACCGGAAGGTTTCACTGCCGGGCGCACACTGTGCGCCTTAAGGCTGGGGACTCAGGCGGTCCAAGTCCAGTCCTTGAGATTCTTGAGCAGGGGCATGGAGGCGCCGTGGGGATGGAGCTGCTGGGGGCCGATGTCCAGGCCATCGCGGACGTAGTACACATGCTGTACATTGACAATCCAGACCCAGGGGCATTGGCCCTTCATGGAGGTACCGGTGGAGCCGTCCCACTGGGCCAGCTTCCAGTTTTGGTAAGCTGTCTCGGTGTCCAGAGCTTCCATGGCGGCCTCCAGGTAGCCGTCGGTGACCGGGGAGCTGTAGCCCTCGGGGTTGTAGTAGTCGTCCCGCAGCGCATAGCTGCTGTGGTACAGGCAGTAGCTTTCGTAGGGATTGGCGGCGCCCCAGCCCATGAGTACCGCGTTGGAGAACATACGCTTGGAAATGTCGTCCCAGCTGGTGCCCTCCACATTCATCTGAATGCCCACGCCCCGAAGCTGCTCCGCCGCCGCCATAGCCACAGCCTGACGGACGGAATCGCCGCTGCCGTACAGGCAGGTGAACTCTGCCTTGATTCCATTCTTTTCCACGATGCCGTCCCCGTCGGTGTCGGCCCAGCCCCCGTCTGCCAGGAGCTTTTTGGCGTATTCCACATCGGTTTCCAACGCTACCTCCGGGTTGTTCCAGGGCATACCGTCATTTTCCGAGTAGCAGGGGGAGCCAAAACCGTTGAGGGCGGCCTTAGCCACCTGCTGCCGGTCGATGGCGTAGGCTATGGCCTGGCGAAGCTCCAGGTTGCAGGTGACGTTATTGCCAATGGGATAGCCGGATTCTGTGGTTTTCCCGGTGTCCGGCTCCACAGGCAGGGTGAGGCCCCGGTTGTCCACAGAGGTGACGGCCTTCACGGTGTAACCGGCTACCTGGGCGGTGGCCAGGGTGGCGGCGGTGAGGGCAATGTCTGCTTGCCCTGCCCGGACAGCGGCCAGGGCGGCGTCCTCATCCTGGAACACGATGGTCACCTTCCGGATGGCGGGAACCTTGCCGTAGTAATCCTCGTTGGCCTCCAGAATCAGTTGCTCCTGCTTGTTCCATTGGACGAACTTGTAGGGACCGGAGCCCACAGGGTTTACCCCGTAGTCCGGGCCATAGGCGTGCTCCGGCACAATGCCCACGGTGGCAATGGTATTGAGGAAGGAAGAGGTGGGCTTGCTGAGGGTAAACACCACCGTGGTGCTGTCCACAGCCTCCGCCTTGTCCATAAAGGTCAGGTCCAGGGAGGACTGACTCTCCTTAGCCGTATTAAAGGTAAAGGCCACGTCCTGGGCAGTGACCGGCTGGCCGTCGGTGAACTTGGCGTTATCCCGGAGGGTAAAGGTCCAGGTGAGGCCGTTGTCGGACAGGGTATAGTTGGTAGCCAGGTCGTTGACAAATGCCATATCATAGTCATACGCCACCAGGGTACTTTGAACCAGGGGCGTGGTGCCGTGGCCCCAGCCCTGGCAGGGGTCCAGGCTGTCCGGCTCGCTGGAGATGGAGATGACCACCTCGTCCTGCTTTGCTCCGCTGTCCGGCTCTGTGGCCTGGGGGGCGCAGCCGGCGAGCAGGGACGCGCCGGTGAGCAGGGCCAGCGCAAGAGAAAGTACAGCTTTTTTCATATTTGTTTTTTCCTCCTATTTTGCTGCCTTTTGTCGTCTCTGCTAGTATATCTGACGGTGCTGCACCGCGCAAGCCCCCCTGGGGGTTATAAACTTTTCCAGGTTTTGCTCCCGTTTTGCACTCGGATTTGCTGTCCTGTGACGAGGGGATAGGACACAAGACGGGTTCCCTCCAGGCTTTCCCCGTGGAGGTCCACGGCGGTAATCTGATGGTTGCCGTAGGTGGTGTAGTAGTAAATGCCACGATCCGTGTTGCAGCAGGAGGAGTAGACGGTGATTTCGTACTGGTCTTCGCCCAGACGCACGCAGCCCCGGGACTGGGCCACGGAGCCAAGAATGTGGAAAAACTGGCTGACGCTTTCGGCCTCTGAAGGTCCGGAGACGGCGTTGAGCCGGGTGAAGGCCGCCCGCACGAACCGGGACACGGAGGAGAGGTCCCCTGGCAGGCCCAGAGCCCCCATGCCCTTACAGTAGGTGGTGAGGTCCAGCTGGGAGGAAAAGTGGTTTTCCGGCTCCCAGGGGGTGAGATTCAAGTAATTGGACAGATTGGTCATCTGATAGTCAAAGGGCGGGTTGTTGGTCAGAACCTCTGCCGGATTGTCATAGACCTGCAGACCCTCTTTGACGGACTCCACAGTGATGGAGCCGCTCCGGTCTGAGATCATCCAGTGCAAAGGCGCCAGGGGAAGCTCCGGACGAAAGGGAACGCCCCAGAGGTTGAGGCGGTCCAGCAGAACCCGGGCCTCGGCAACGGTGGCGCACCGGCCCAGGACCCAGGGGATGAATTCAAAGGGAGTGACGTTGTCCCGACCTGGCTCCTCCTGCCGGTACACGGCGTTGCCGGGGAAGTTGAGCCCCGCCATGCTGAGCCCGGCCTCATTGGTGGCATCGTAATACAGCGGGTAGTCTCCCAGTACATAGGCCATGCCGATCATGGCATAGTGCCGGTCCAGAGTCCCCATCTGCCGGAACCGGAGGGGGTAGCGCCTGGGCGTGATGGTGACGGTTTCCTGATAGACATAATCGAGATCCAGGTTCCGGCCAAAATAGTGGTCCTTCGTCTGATAGGTGATGGCAGTACACATAAAAACCTCCTGAATGAATGCTCCCGGCTTCCGGGGAGAAGTGTCACCTCTATCTATTATCCCTCTCTTTTACACATGAATGCCTCAGGGCAATGGCATTTGCTTGGAAACAGCCCATAACGCCATGGCTGTTTCCAGAAAGGGTGTAAGGCAGGTCTAATGTCACAGAAGACCAGCGTCTTCAATCTGGAACAGCTGATGGATTATTTGGGCTCCGAGACCTTCGTCGGCGTGACCGGTGCGGGCTATGAGCCGTATAAAGACCAGAGCGGAGAGCTGCGGGACACCGAGCGATTCCTGCTGCTGGATGACAAGGGCTTTGTGTGGAGCCTGTGGGTCTACGAGACAGAGGAAGGGTTCGGCGCCGAGGCAGCCTATTCCCAGAGTGATTTGGCTCAATATGGCCTGTTCTTCCCGGAAGGTGAGACCTTGGAGGTTCAGATATATCGGGAACCCTGTTGGCTGCTGGAAGCGGCGGAATTGGTATACGGTCTGGTAAACCGCATCCCAGCCGGGAAACTGACGGTTCCCGGACAGTATTGCATCCCGCCGGATGAGCTCCGGAAAATTCAGGAGGAGGCCTGTGCCGGGCTGGATTTGGAGGATGAGCTGCTGCGGCTTTACTTCCGGGGGACGGCCCTGGAGGGAGTGAGCGGACGCAAGTTCTGCCTGGGCTGTGCGTTGCTCTATGTCTCCTTTGACTTGGCTCACCCGGAGCCGGAGGAGATGACCAGGTGCCTGAAGGAAACCTGGTACAAGCTCCGCAGAGAGCAGTACCGGATCAGTGGGATCAACATGTTTTCTCTGGGCCTGGAGCGGGCGAAGGAGCCCAGCTTCCAGACCCTGGCAGAGGAAATTGGAGATCTGCCGGTGCCGGTGAAGCTTCGGATGCAGATTCTGGAGGTTTTTTCCGCCTATGACGTCCACCTGGACCGGGTTGTGGCGTTGCTTCGTCCAGTGGCGGAGGCCTTGCCGGCGTTGCTCCGGCCATGGGTGGAGCGGGCGGCCCCGCTGGTGAAGCAGTGGGAGGAATTTTTTGCTGCACATACCCCCCAGGAGTTTCTGTACCGGCGGGCGCGGGTGCAGGTGGAGGACTGCCAGTTCCTGGATATGGCTTTTCGCTATGTGACTCCCAATCTCTCTCCGGCCATCATTTTAAAAGACGAACATGGTTGGCATATCCACATGGGCATTGCGGTGAAGCCGGATCTTACCCCGGTTGCCAAGGCCCAGGAATGGGAGGAGTGGGAGCTGACGGCCATGCATCTGCTGTCCAGCCCTGCCCGTATGGAGATGCTCCATGCAATGGCGGATCGGTATATGAGCGCCCAGGAGCTGGCTCAGGCCCTGAACCTGAACTCCGGCACGGTGTTTCGGGATCTGAACAGCATGTACGATGCCCGGCTGCTGTACATCGAAAACCGCAACGGCAGGAATTGCTACCGGACGAATTACGGGATGGTCCAGCAGGTGACAGAGCATATTCAGCGGTATCTTTCCGGAAAGGAATAAAAGGTTCCGGATATTATGTACAAAAGAGCCTGAAGCTGTGGCGGCATACCACAGTTTCAGGCTCTTTTTGAGGAATTAATTTGAACATCAGTTGGATGTCCGCTCACTTCACAGCATGGATTGTCAGGCGGCCTTGGCCTGCTGCTTGGCCTCCAGCCGGTCAAAATTGTGGAGCCAGTCGGCCTTCAGGAAATAGATCAGGAAAATCACGGAGCTGATGAACCAGGTCAGGGGATAGGCGGAGAATACCACCTCAATTTTCGGAATATAACGAATGACAACGGTGATGTACGTGATACGCACCAGGCACCAGGAGACCAGCATGGTGAACATAGGCACCATGGCCTTGCCTGCGCCCCGCATGATGCCGGCGATGCAGTGGGAGAAGGCCAGCAGGAAGTAGGCGAAGGCCTCCAGCTTGGCCTGGCGGGTGCCGAAGTCCACCACATCGGGGGTGCTGTTAAAGAGCGCAATGAGGTGGGGCCCCAGGAAGAAGATGGCGACGCCCATCAGCTCCGCCAGCACCACGGAGCAGAGAATGCCGAACCGGACGCCCTTCTTTACCCGGTCGTACTGCCGCGCTCCCAGGTTTTGTCCCACAAAGGTGGACAGGGCCATGGCAAAGCAGGTAATGGGCAGGAAGGCAAAGCCCTCCACCTTGGAGTAGGAGCCGCAGCCTGCCATAGCGGCGGCTCCAAAGGTGTTGATGTTGGACTGCACCACCAAGTTGGCAAAGGCGATGATGGAGTTCTGCACGCCGGAGGGCAGGCCGAAGCGAATCACATTTTTCAGGGTGGGCAAATGGAACCGGATGAGCCGGGGATGAAGCTGGTAAGGGGTTTCGTACTTGGTCAGCCGGATCAGGCACAGGGCCACGCTGGCGCCCTGAGAGATGGTGGTGGCCAGAGCTGCCGACCAGACGCCCCAGTGGAATCCGCCCACAAACAGCAGGTCCAGGACCACGTTCAGAAGGGAGGAGCAAATCAGGTAGAACAGGGGGTGCTTGCTGTCTCCCACGGCCTGAAGGATGCCCACGAAAATGTTGTACATGACCACAAAAATGGCGCCGCAGAAGTAGATTCGGAAGTAAATGATGGAGTTGGGCAGCACATTTTCCGGCGTTTTCATCCAGCGTAGAATGGTGGGGGTAAAGGCCACGCCCAGTACCGTGAGGACCACGCCTGCCACCAGGCCAAAGGCCACGTCGGTATGTACCGCCAGGGATACGCCCCGCTCGTCCTTGGCCCCAAAGTATTTGGCAATGACCACGCCGGCGCCCATGGCGATGCCATTAAAAAAGCCCACCATCATGAAAATCAGGCTGCCGGACGAGGTCACAGCGGCCAGAGCCGCCTCGTCCAGAAATCTGCCCACAATCAGGGCGTCGGCCGTGTTGTACATCTGCTGGAAAATGTTGCCCAACAGAATGGGCAGCGCAAAAAACAGTAGTTTTTTCCAAATGACGCCCTCGGTCAGGGCGTTCCGATCCGTTTGCACGTCGTTCCCTCCTAAAATTTTAAGTTCCTTTCCTCGCAGGTTTTCTTTTACCTATAACACACCTGTGTGTAAAAGTCAAGACTCTCCTGGTGGGAAAACAGGACAGAAAAAGGAAATGCTGTAGCCCCGCGTTTGTGGTTTTGCCGTCTTGATTGTGGGGAAAAAGCTGGTATAATGAAAACAACGCCTAAATGGGCACGGTGCCAGGCGAACGCCAAATGAACGAAGGAGTCCCATATGGAGCTGAGAATTGAGAGAGAACCCTGTATGCTGTACGAAACGGTGGAGCTGCTCTATGCTTTTGTCAATGACATCCCGGCGGAACGGTTGACGGCAGAAGGGACTTATTGTATCCCGGAGGGGGAGCTTGCTGGGATTATGGGGGCTGTGTGTGCAAATTTGGACCCCCAAGATCCGGATTTGCACCGGTACTTTGCCCGGCGACCCATTTTAGACGAGCCGAACCAGTATACCTGCCTGGCGTTTTGCATGGTGTATGCCCTCGTTGACATGCATGCCCTGGATATTCCCAGCCAGATAGAGGCCATGTGCGCCAGATGGGAGCGTATGCGCCGGGGTCCCTTTGTCATCCGGGCGATCAACCGCTTCACCATCGATGTGTCCAAGCACCCGGAGGGAAAGTCTGCTTTTTTGGCGGAGGAGCTGAAAAAGCTCCCCATTGAGGAGGACTTTTGCCTGGCCCTGTTGGAGACCTTTTCCGACTACACGTACCGAATGGAGCAGCTTCGCGGGATGGTGGAGCCAGTGGCCCGGGAGCTGCGGCCTCTGCTGGAGCCTTATGTCTCCAACGCCCAGGGCCTGCAGCAGATGTGGCAGACGTTTTTTCAGGAGAATACGGTGGAGGATTTTTTGGACAAACGGACCGGGATGGTGCCGGAGCATCCCGTTGACCGTGCGGGATTTGTCCTCAGGTACCTGGATGTCCACTGTGCGGTGGGCCATGGGTATTCCGAGCAGGACAGCTTTTGGATGCATTTGGGCGTTGCGCTGTTGCCCACCCTGCAGCCTGGCTTTGAACAGGGCCGCCTCAATGAGCGGGAGTTTGCTGCGTTCCACCTCCTGGGCGATAAAAGCCGGTCGGATATGATCCGGGCTGTGACAAACCGGGCCATGTCCATGCGGGATCTAACGGCCCAGCTGGGGCTGAATCCGGGCACGATCTTTCGCAACTTGAACAGCCTGACCAATGCAGGCCTCCTGGTCAAGGAGCTCCGGGGCGACCGGTATTTCTACCGGGCCAATTTCACATTCATTGAGGCAGTGTTCCAGCATATGCTGGATTTTTACCGACAGGGTGAGGGCGACTGAGGAAGCGGCAATCTGGCGCCTGGGCAGACAATCCAAAATACCGGGGGAGCCCTCTCGTGTGGAGGGCTCCCCCGGTGGGTTCTTACTGAGCGATTTTGGATGCAGCCTGACAGACGGCGTCTTCCACATTGGCAGCTGCCTTGTCAGCCAGCCGCCGGGCGGGATTCTGCCGGGGCATCATAAGGACTGCCACTGCGCCTACCGCAGCGCCCAGACCCATGGTGATCGCAAACGAATAGCCTTTCATTTCCATACGCCTCCTTCCGCCCTTAGTATGCGCAGAAGTGGGGGAAAAGAAGCGAATTTTGAAAAATTTCCAGAAAATATGACGCAGACTCGCCCCATCGCCTTGAGGGCAGACGAAACCTACGGTCCACCCCTGCAGCGCCCCTATGCGCTTACCTTCTGTGCATGCACATGGTACCACTGGGGCAAGCGCGGACGCCTTACTGGGTGATGGTAAAGGTCATGGACCGAACCAGCTGCCGGTTGAAATAGACTTCCAGCTGGTAATCCCCGGGGGTCTGAGGCGTCCGCTCCAGCTGGCCCAGGTATTTGCTGCCGGTCCACATGGTGTGCCATTGGGCTGAGCCGGTGTAGTAGTCCACCGGGACTCCTTGGGCATCCCGCACAACGATGAGGGCTTCCACCTCCTCATCGCTGGAGGTCACGCCCTGCGTGGCCTCCAGGACAAAGGCGATGGAGCTGCCGGTGGTAAATTGGGTGGTCTGCTCCTCCGGCACCAGGTCCTTGGTGGCCCAATCCGGGTCCTCTGGAGTGGGGAAGGTAGCCATGAACACCTGGTCCGGGGTCAGGCCATACTGGGAGAAAGAGGTGGCTTCCGGCGTGGTGACAGTATAGGCGCCATTCAGCACCGTGACGCCTCCGGCTGCCTGGATGGAGAAGGTGTAGGTCGTGTTGGGGAGTACCGTGGAGATCACAGCGGCAGGCTCTTCCGTTTGAATGGCCTCTGTGGTCTCCTCGCTGTTGCCGTAGGAGTACAGGAGAACCCATCCGCCCTCCGGCGCATCGCCTGCAAAGGTCCAGGAGAGGAGAATTTGACTGAGATCATCTGCCTGGATGGCGCAGTCTGTAATGGAAACCGGATTTGCCGTAATGGCAATCCAGGCGTTTTGGCTCATTCCCGCCGCCGTGACCTCTACGGTGTAGGCGGTGTCCGGATTCACGCCCTCTATGGTAGCGGTGCAGCCGGTGACGGTGGTGGTTTCATCAAAGCTGCCGGAGTCGTAGCATCGGACGGTCCAGCTGGCTACAGGCGTCTCCGGCTGATCCCAGGTTAAGGTGAGGGCGCTGCCGGTGTGGCTGCTGACCCGGAGGTTCTGGGCGACCACGGCCGGACCAACGGTGTAGGTGAGGCTGTTGCCGGTGAGATAGAAATCCTGCTCTGCCGTGAGCTGGAAGGTATAGGTTTTGCCCATGGTGAGACCGGTGACGGTGACATTCTGGCCGGAGAAGGTGCGAGTCTGAGGCTCCTCGCCCTCGGCGCTGTAGTGGAGGGTCCAGCTGTCCGGCTTGGGCCCGTCGGCGGTGAAGCTCAGGATGACCGAGCCGTCCTCCGGACCGGTGACGCCGGTGAAATTTACAATCTTGGTTTCGGCTCCGGTTGCGTAGGTGGCCCGCACCGGACCGGTGAGCTTGTGAAAGCCGTCGATGGATAGGGTCACGGTGTATTGGGTGTTGGGACTCAGCCCCGTAAAGGTGGCAGTCCCGTCGGACAGGGGCGCTTCGTAGGTGTTGCCATAAGTATCCTGGCAGGTGAGGTGCAGGAGGCTGGGATCTGCATCGGTGGCGAGTCGAATCTGGAAGCTATCCAGCGTACCGTTTACCACCTCCAGCTGCTGGATTGGGACGCAGTAGTAGCGAATGTAATAGTAATAGGCGCCTACGGCCAGGGCGGCCAGGACCAGAAGAACGGACAGGAAGATGATGAGACCCTTTACGGACCGGCGAGGAGCGGGCTCCCCGGCTTCCTGCGTCTGCTCAGCTGGCGCTTCCGGTGCTTCCTGGGGAGGTGACACCTGCTCCGTTGGGGCCGGTGTCTGCTCCGGCTGGGCCGGTACGGCCGGTGTAGAGGCAGGAGCTTCCCCGGCAGACGAATCCAGGAGCACCTGGGCCCGGGAGAGAATCTCCGCAAGCTCCGGATCTGTAACCTCAACCTCTGCTTCGGGGTCCTGATCCTTCTCCTGGGGCAGGGTTTCATCCGGCGCCTCTTCTTGGGCAGGCGCCTCCTCCTGCACCGGCGCCTCTGGAG
>UMCH01033678.1_pt1 | contig 13211 bp, 5 predicted proteins | sample 1964201 | NCBI WGS metagenome assembly UMCH01 (sample SAMEA4835965, study PRJEB28245) | human gut metagenome | biome: gut microbiome; material: fecal sample | place: Denmark | collected 2008 | reverse complement strand
CGTCGACGTGGTTGAGCCCGAGGGCGTACCAGACCACGAGCAGCACCACGGAGATCACGGCCAGGACGGCGGCGATGATGGTGTTGGTCTTCTTCATCTCAGTTCCTCCTCCCTGATCCTAGCGACGGTCGAGGACGTCGTCCTCGAAGGAGGCCAGCTCGTCGGTGGCGCGGCGCGTGCGCGCGGCGCAGACCGCGAAGTAGGCAACGGTCACGATGATGCCGACGATGACGGCCCAGTGGACCCAGCAGGTCTCAGCGGTCGAGCCGGTGCCGGAGGCGAGCGGGTTGGAGTCGTCGTCGATGGACTCGGCGTCGTCAGACTCGTCGTCGGCGGAGGCGTCGTCGGCGAGCGGGTTCTCGTCGTCGTTGATCGCCTCGTCGTCGGCGGCCGCGTCATCGTCGGCCGTCGCGGTCACGGGCGTGGGGGCGGGGTTGGTCCCGGCGCCCGTTCCGGTGCCGGTGCCAGCGCCGGTACCGGTGCCGCCGGGGTTAGTTCCGCCGGTGCCGCCACCGGGGTTGGTGCCGGTGCCGCCACCCGGGTTGTCGGTGCCGCCGGGGTTGTCCGGCGTGTCGGTGCCGCCGCCGGGGTTGTCACCGCCGCCGGGGGCAGCCGTGATGGTGAAGGTGCCGGGCACGACCTCGAGCGTGTAGTTGGAGGCCTTGAAGTCCTTCTCGTTAACGCCCTGGGCGGTGCGGTCGACAAGGACCAGCGTGCCGCGGCCGATCACGTAGGTGCCGGGCTCCTCGCCGGGCTCGCGGGCGATGCTGCCCTCAAAGCCGGCAAACTCGCCGGCAACGGGGACGACGTAGGTGGACTCGAGGCCCGGGTCAACCTGGCCCTCAACCTTGGTGGCGTCCCCGATGGTGACGCGGATGGTCGCGGGCGTGATGCTCACGGTCGCGGTGCCGGTCCAGACCGCAACGCCGTTGCGCGTGACGGTGGCCGTGACGCTCACGGGGCTGCCAGTCACGTCGGTGAAGCTGTTGCTGACGCTGTAGCTCACCGCATCGCCCTCGATGAGGCCGTTGACCGTGATGCCATGGGACTCACCGTCATAGACGCCGCTGTAGTTGGAGACGGAGAGCGCGGAGGTGTCCGCAACGTAGTGGTACACAATCTCGTCGCTGTCGTTGACGATAGCGGGCAGGGACTCGACCTCTTCGTCGTTGATCGTGATGCTGTCGAGCGTCCAGCCAGCAAACTCCTTGGCCGTGACACCCGCAGTGGAGAGCGTGTCAGGCTCGAGCACCTGGACGGTCTTCTCGAGCAGGACGTGGGCGTCTTCCTGAACGTCCCCGCCAAGCGCGTAGTCAACCGTGGCGCGAAGGGTCTTCTGGTCCGTCGAGTCAATCGAGAAGCGGGCCTCAAAAGCGGTCTCGACGTAGTAGTTGTTGTTGGAATCCTTGTTCAGTGCGTCGAGAAGAACGCTGCCGTTCAGCGTCCAGCTATCGGTGACCAGCGCACCATCCCCGCCAACCTTGAACCAGCCGTCGAACTTGTAGCCGGTTGCGGCCTCGGCGGTGGAGCCCATAAGGCCCTCGGCAGTCACGATTTGGATGGTGTCGGAGCTGTTGGTGATGCTACCACCCTCGGTGGCTATATACGTCACCGGCACAGTTGCCTGATCGTTAAGCTGATAGTAGAAGTTGATTACATTGTTGTCGTAGCCGGCAGTAACTTCCTGCACTTCATTCCCAACGAGCTCATAGCCCGGAATGGAAATCGCGTGCTCTTCATACTCCTGGCCGTAGACCTGGTTCCCGACAATCTTCGGCGAAGCAAGCTGGATGTTCGTGTCCTGCTCGAGGTAATTCACCACATACCGAGCGTCTGACTTGGGCGTCCACTGGGCGTAGAGCACGTCATCGCCATCGGTGAGGGTGTAGGTATCGCCCTCCTTGTAGGTGGTACCGGAACCGTCCTTCTCGGTGGTCCAGCCGGCAAAGGTATAGCCTGTCGGCGCGGTAAACTCGTTCTTCGCGACCGTCACCGTTCCATCGATGGTGCCTACCGTGGGATTCATCTGGCCGGTACCGCCGTTTGAAGCATAGCTAAGCGTGTCCTCGTTCAGGACATACTGACCATAGTAGGTCGTGTTCTCCGTCAGCGGATTCGCGTCAAACTCCGCCTCCACCGTGCAGGCCTCGTCGGTGTACCAACCCTTGAAGATGTAGGACTTTCCGTCGACCACCTTCTCAGACGGCACGTCTTTGTTCTCCGGCTGTTTAATGCTCCCCGCAGGAGTGCCCTTGTCGTACATCACGTTATAGGCAACCAGCGGCTCATCGAACACGGTCGCGTTGGGCTGCTTGACCCTAAAGCTAACCTGAACCTTATCCTCATCGATGAGCGTCACGAAACCATCGAGGTGATAGGTGTTGATCTCGGACGGCACGGTCGGCGAAATGCCTCCGTTTGCGCCGGCGTTCGCTCCGTTGGCAACCTTAACGCGCTGCCACGTGATCGTATAGTGATCTGCCTGAGCTGCCTCCGGAGATCCTTCCGCTGCATACTTATAAGTCCTACCTCCGACAGTTATGTCGGGAAACTTCGGGAGGTTAATGCTGCTAAGCGGAATCTTGTCGGCACCATAGATAATCTCGTCAACCTCATAATTCCTTGCAGAATCGAGACCCAAGATGGTGCCAATGCCCATGCCGTTCCACTTGGTATTTGCATCAACGTCAGCGTCAAAGTCGTATCCAGGAACCAGCGTGTACACATAGAGCTTGGATGCGGTGACAGTTACATCAAAGTGTTCTTCCCCGGCTTTAATTCCAAGGTAGTACCACGCATGAGTAATGCGTACGGACCCTTCGCTTTTACCAGTCACTTCCGCAGAACGACCGTTCCCTGATACCGTAGCAATGCTATCGTCCGAGCTCGTCCACCTATGCTCAAGCCAGCCCTCATTGGACCTCAGCTCAATAGACTCTCCAACAGCAACCGTGCGTGACCCAGAAATCTTGCGCCCCTCGACGCTGTCCGCGGAAGCCGACTCGGACGCAACCGTCTCGGCCTGCGCCTCCGGGGTCGTCGACTCCTCGGTCACGGTCTCGTCGACCGGCTCGGCGGCCGCGTCCTCCGACGGCTCGCCCTCAGCGGCGGTGCCGCCCGCGACGACGTCGTCACCCTCGGTCACGTCTCCGGCCGCGGTCTGCTCGCCGTCCGTCTCGACCGTGGCGTCAGTCTCGGTCGCTGCGTCCGTCTCGTCGGCGCCGTCGGCCTCGGTCAGCCCCTCGGCAACCGACTCGTCCGCAACCTGCTGCTCAACCTCGCCACCAGCGACCTGCCCGGCCCCGGCGGGGTCAAGCAGCTCGCCTGCGATTGCCTGAATGTTGGAGGACTGCAGCACCATCGCAGCGGTGAGAACGATGGCAAACGCCACCTTCCACCAGCCAGCGACGCCCCTGCCGGCAAAGTGCCTGCCTCCGCGCCTTGTGCTCACTTGCATCACCGACCTTGTCTCGCGATACGGTCCCTTCCGCATCTAAGCTACGTTTATAGACCCCCCACCACATTTTGGTGAGTAATGGTTACGTAGGTTATCACAGTTTCAGCTTGCAATCAGTAAGAAAATCGTCAGGATGCAGCAGCGTACGGGCATTACCCCCCACCGCATCTCTTGGCAAGAAGAGCCTCGGCTCACCGCGCGTCCCGCCCACCTGCAAGCCGCCTCAAACATCCCCCTCAAGTCCCGTCTCCCCCCGGGCCGCTTCCCGCAAGACACCCGCCAAAAGCAAAGGGCCCCCGGAGCGCAAGCTCCGAGGGCCCAGTGTTGGGGTGCTAACCGTCAGCTACCCGATGATGCGGGCAAGCTCCTCACGGGACGAGAAGGGCACCTTGTTGCCGGTCGCAACGACCACGACCTCGCCCTCCCAGGTCTCGCCGCGACGCTCGCCTTCGTCGTTGCGCGCGGGCTCGTACTTCTCCGTGCGAACGACGTGGCTCCACTTGATCGGCTGCTCCTCGTCGTCGGGGTCGGGCCCGGCAACGCGGTCAAAGCCGTAGTCCAGGCCGGCCAGGACGGCGGCCACGGAGTCGGTGGCGGAGGCGCCGGCACCCAGCGTGAGCAGGCCGGACTCGCTGTTGTAGAGTCGGCCGTCGCCCACGTAGGCGGTGCGGACGTTCTGGCGACGCGTGCTCTCGGCCTTGGCGACGAGCGCCACGCCGGCAACCACGATCACCCACCAGATGACGCTCATGACGAGGTCGAGCGGGGAGTCCACGTTGTTGAAGCCGAGGTGGTACCACAGCCACAGCAGGACGGCGGAGGCAACGAGAGCCGCCACGGTGAGAATGACGTTTGACTTCTTCATCCTAGTTACCCCCTCTCAGTTAGGCGTCGTTGCGGTTGTTGCCGAGGACCTTGTCCTCGTAGTCGAGCAGGTCGGCGGTGAACTTGCGGCGGCGCACTGCCACGCCGACGAAGTACACGGCGGTGAGGATCATGCCCACAAGGATGAGCCAGTGGACCCAGCAGTCCTCGTCGCCACGGCCGGAGGCCAGCGGGTTGCCGTTGTCCTCGATGCCCTCCTCGTCGCCACTGGCGAGCGGGTTCTCGTCGTCGGTGACAGTCTCCTCGGGGGTGGCGTCGTCAGTCGTCGCGTCGTCCGCGGCGTCGGTGACGGGCAGCGTGTCATCAGGAACCGGGTTCGTCGGTCCGGCCGGAGTGGTCGGCGTGTCGTCGCCACCATCGTCGGTCGTAGCCGGCGGGTTGTCAGGCGCGGGCGCCGCGGTGATGGTAAGCGTACCGGGCAGCACGGTCAGGACGTAGTTGGCGGCTAGGAAGTCACCGTTGTCCTCCAGGGCAAGGGTGCCCTGAGTGATCGCGTAGGTACCCACGGCCTCGCCGGCCTCGCGGGTAAGGCCACCGGTCCAGCCGGGCTCTTCGCCGGCAACCAGCTGAGCCGGGTTGTAGCCGGAGCTGAGAGCCGGGTCGGCAGCGCCCTGGACCTTAGTCTGGTCGTTCGCCTGGACGACGAGCGGGCGCGGGACCACCTGGTAGGTGCGGGTGACCGTTCCGGCAAAGTTGCCGGTGCCCGTAATCGTAACCGTGATGGTGCCGGTGACGTTGGTACGGTCAGTGGTGGAGTAGCTCACCGTGTAGTCGCGGTTTGCGACAAGAACGTTGCCGTCGCCATCGGTAACCGTCGGGGTCCAAGTGTGGTCGGCGCCATCGTAAACGACGTCACTCGGAGAGTCGACGCTCACGCCCGTGTAGAACGGCTGGTCCGGGTTCTCGGGATCCGGGTCGTTCGGGTCGGGATCGCCAGGCTCGGGGTTGTCCGGGTCGGGGTCGCTCGGGTCGATGGACTGCGGGAAGACGGTCAGGGTGCCAAGGTCCTCAGAAGCAATCGTGTAGTTAGTCTCAAGGGCAGTTCCGGTGAACTCGAGAGAGTAGGTGTTCTGAGACTGACCAACCTCTGTCTGAGATCCAGTAGTGCGGAAGTCAACCGTCTCACCACTCACAAGACCATCAACCCCACCATCAGCGGTAAGCGCCGATCCATCGTAGACCTTAGATGCGCTCGGCGTGGTCACCGTGAGGGTGGCCCTGGCGATGGTGAACTCGCACTCGTCGGAGAGCGCCGGGTAGTTCTTGGTCTCGGGCCAGCTCGCCTGGACCTTGTACTCGCCCGCGTCGACGGGCTCGGCGTCGAGCTTCTTCCAGCCCTCGCCGTCCTTGGCGAAGTAGGTGTAGGTCACCTCGGCGCCGTCGGCCTCGGAGTCAGCGGAGCTCCCCAGGGTGCCCTTGGCGTCGAACTTGCCGTCGTAGGTCCAGCCGGCGATCGAGACGTCGGCGTCGTAGAGGCCGGCGGAGCCCTTGGTCACCTCGAGGGTGCCGAGGCTCTCGGACACGGTGTAGTTGGACTCCTTGGCGGTGCCGTCCCACGTGAGCTCGTACTTGTTGGTGGACTTGCCGACCTCGGTCTGGGAGCCGGTGGTCTTGAACGTCGCGGTCTCGCCGTTGACGAAGCCGCTGATGGAGCCCTCGGCCGTCAGCGCGGTGCCGTCGTAGGGCTTGTCCTTGCTCGGCGTGGTCACCGTGAGGGTGGCCGGCAGAATTTGGAAATAACCCGCTAAAATAGTTACTTTGACCCTGCGCGTAACGTCGTTGCCCTCTTGATCGAGGACTCGAAGGTTGCTGTCATCAACTTCGGTTTTGATAAGTTCGTTTGTGACATCGGTGCCTGATGCCGATGAAGTAACTCCGGTTACATAGTAGGTGTTAGCTCCCTTTTCAATCTTAACTGCAAGTCCGGACATTTCTGGGAACACGGTCGATAGTTCAATTTCGCTTTCGAACCCAGAAACTGACTGCTCTATCCCATTATAAATATTATCTGTATCTGACTTGCCTTGAATTGAGATGGATTCCATGGGGAGCCAACACGCATAAAGCACGTTGGACTCTCCTTGCTGAAGATCGTTGTTATCGACTACAACGCTCTGGTTGGCCAGATACTCAACTTCACCACCTTGGATTCTCGACCAGCCCGCAAAGTACTTACCGGCAGGCGCGCTGAAACCAAGCTCATCGGCATCGGGGAGGACAACCGTCTCGTTGTTAGTTAGTGTACGAGAAGACTCTTTGCCCGTGCCATCACCGGGATAGTACGTAAGGGTCGTAGCAGATTCAGTCTCACCCCACATTGCGGTGAGCGTAACAATGCTGTCATCACCTGCATTCTCTGCAGATACATCAAACGCATCGCCCGGCTTAACTACCTTTCCGCTGTTCTCAACTTGCCACCCTTGGAAATACAGTCCCTCGTAGTCAGAAGGCGGCTGCTCCGCTACAGCTTTTGCACCATCGTAATATACGTTGCCATCAGTCGGCACCGCACCATATTCGGAGGAATACTGAACAGTAAGTTGACCGGTATATATCCATTTTCCGTAAACTACTGTGTCCTCGTAAATCGGAGTATCGGGGCTAAACGGCTTGCCATCTTCGCCCACCCATCCGCTGAAAACATAGTCTCCTTCTGCTCTCGGATCCTCGGGAAGTACCGTAGACGCCAGGCTGCCGGCACCAATATCAACCCCGATAGGCTCGCTCACGACGCCAGGGGTCTGCAGGTTGTAAATAAGCGTTACCTGATCCGGAACCCATTTGGCATATAGCTGCAAGTCACTGTTGGGCATGTGTTCTTTTGAGAAATCAAACTTTTCAGTACAGTTTGGATCCTTGTACCACCCATCAAATACGTAATAGTCCGGGAGACCTGGGTTGTCTGGAATGTAGCTGACGTAGTCGTCGAGAGATGAAGTGTACTTGACATCCAGCTCAGTGCGCGAAACTGCGTTGTAGTTGTAGAAGGTTAGCGTATGCGTGGACAGCTTGCTGGCGACATAAACATACTTGCCGCTCAGTTCTTGTCCATCATAGCGAATTGAATTTTGGTTTGCCCACCACTGGCTAGATGTAAGATCGGATTCCCTAGGTCGGTCGCTTTGATAGTTTGTGCTGTAGTACTTATCGAGGTCGTAACCGACATACTTTTGGTGCACCTGCAAATCACCAGATGACGGCGTAGTAACTGCGCCTACCAACTTGAACGAACCATCGGCCAACTCGTTGTAGTAATAAATGTACTTGCTTACGTTTGACGCACTCTGCCCGTAGAAGTTGCAAACAACCGTTACTCCATGATCGGTGCTGTTGCCAGTGTTGCCGGCATAGCCCGCCTCCTCAATATCAAACGAAGTCAGGAGGACTGCCTGGTTGCCATCAGCCGTGCCTCCCCTGCGCCCCACATACCAATAGTAATCTTCTGTGGTCCAAGCGCCATCAGGCAGGGGTGCCTGGTAGAGACCTTGAACCGAATGGTCTACCTGCCACCCACTTTCAATTCGACCCTCGTAGCACTCGTCAGTATGGGTGTGTTCGGTCTTGCCACACACAAGTTCACCACCCCTGTCATAGCAGCTTCCAATTCCAAAGAAGCCATGGGTGTGGGTGTGCTCTTGTTTTCCGCAGATTAAAGTTCCCTGCGAACCGCGCTGGTAGACATAGAAGTTCACTGTAACAACAACGCGGTCGTAATATACGTTAATTATGGTAGAGCCATCGCCTGCAATTGATGCGGTCTCTACCTTTGTTCCGTTCAGATAGAACCCATCGAAGGACCTGTTGTATTGTCTCGGCAGATTATCGCTTGAAACCTCAGTCCCCGCCACACCTCGAGCACTGGCGCTATCTGCAAAATCGTATGTCTTCTCGCTGTCGGAGGCATTTAGATTGTCAGTAGCTTTCTGCTGCCAATAGTTAATGGTGTACTGAACCTCCTGGCCTGTCCAATGGGCCTGAAGCTCCAAGGCACCCATTACCGGCTCGTTGCCAGTGTACGGCTTATCTCCGTTATACCAGCCGTCGAACCGATAGCCTGTACGCGTGGTTGTAATCTCACTTAGATTGAGCGTTTCTCCCTTGGCAACAAAGACAGGATTAACCGAAGTACCGCCATCCGAATCAAAGGTTACCCAGTTGCCGTCCTCCACAATGGCATACACGGCAACTGAAACGGCATTCTCGGGAACCGCGATCCTGTCAGAAACGTCCTCTCGGGGCTCACTTTCCCCGAGCTTGCTGTATGACCAGCCGGTCACGCTCTTAGTAGTTCCAACATCATAAGACACATCGTATGCATTCTCGTTGTGATTGCTCACAACCTCCGTGTGCATAATCTGTGTTCCCTCGGGATTGTAAAAGAAAACGTATAGCGCGTCAGCAAACCGCGCATGCAGATTTACCGTCAGCGTTTCGGAGACCTTTTGTTCTCCAAAACTCGTGAACTTATTACCTTCTTCGTCAAACCAGCCTGAAAAATACTGGCCCTCCACAGCAGAAGGGACCTCGGGGCTAATAAGCTCATCTCCAGTCTTTACGATTTGACGGCTAACGAGCCTCTCGCCGACATAGAAGTAATACGTGGCAAGGTGAAGATCCCCCTCCTCGGTCACAACGTAGATGCTGAAGTGATCGACGTCGAAGCTCTGGACGGAGGCGTCCGCCTGACGGGTGCCAATTGCCTGGACGGTGGACGCATCGTCGGCGACGCGATACACGTTGACCGTGCTGTCGCCCACGTTGCTGTTGAAGAAGCAAACGTTGACCGCACCATCGGGCTGGATGACGTTGCCGTCGGGACCAAGCAGAGTCACGTCGATGGCTACGGAGTTCTCCACAACCTTGCCGTTCTGCTCGACGACGTTGGAGACGGCGTCGATGACGTCCTGGCGGTTCACCTGGTAGGCGCTGACGGTCGTACCCTCAGGGAGCACGCCCTCGGCTGCGGTCACCTTGACGACGATGTCGCCAACGTAGGCATAGCCCTCGTAGGCAGGGCTGCTCACGTCAGCAACAACTTCCTCGGAGTCGAGCATCTCGGGTTCCGCGGGCGTTGCGTCCTCGGCGGTGCCGTCGGTCATCGGCTCCTCAGGGGAGGCCTCGTCCTCGATGGGCTCGGTTGCCTCCTCGGGCGCGGTGGGCACCTCCTCGGCGGGGACCTCGGACTCCGCCGGAGCCTCCTCAGCGGGGGCCTCCTCGGCCGGGACGGCCTCGGTCGTGACGACGATCTTCTCGCCGTTGGTCAGGTCCGCGGCGGCGACGGTGTACTCGCCGGTCTCGTCAGCGGTCAGCACGGCCTCGCCGTAGCTGACGGAAGAGACCTGCTGGCCCTCGTCGGGGGTAACCGTAAACTTGAAGTCGAGAGTGTTGGGAACGTCAACGGACTTGGGGTCCGTCTCGGGCGTGACGTTCTGCTCGGTGCCATCCTCAGCCGTGTAGGTCAGCTTGGCGCCGCTGATCTCTACGTTGAGGGTGACGGTGGTGTCGGCCTCCTCGGCGGGAGCCTCAGCGGGAGCCTCGGTCTCGGTGGTGTCCTCGACGACCTCCTCGGGAGCCGCGGGGGCGTCGGTGGACTCCTCCTCGGTCACCTCGGTTTCCGTGGCCGCCTCGTCCGTCTCGGGGGTCGTGGCCTCGGTGGACGCGGTGTCCTCCGCAGTCTCGTCGGTCGTGACGTCCTCGGCGCCGGTCGCCGCGTCGGTGCCGGTGCCGTCGGTCGGCATCGTGTCCGTAACCACAGGCCTGTCACCGGCAAGGCCCTCGGCGATGCCCTCGGCTATCGCCTGGACATTGGAGGACTGCATCACCATGGCGATGGTGAGGACGGCCACGAGTGCGACCTTCCACCTCTTCATCGTCTGGCGCCGCGTGGCGTTGTGACCCTCGCGCCTCTCACTCATACAAACCACCATTCCCTCGTGCCTGGGGCGCCGCCCGACGACGCCCGCTTGCTTACACGTGGTCCGCAGGCAGAGTGCGCCCACGGCCCATTTTGGCGTCACTGTAACACAAAAAGCGGTAGGGGGTATCTTCCTATTTTGCCTGTTAAATAGCACATTAGGAGCATTTTGATTATCGAATGTTAATTGTAGAATTTGCAAACGGATTGGCGCATTACTGATGATTAAGGCTCCTATCAGGCATTTGTTGGTTCCTGAAAATCTCTAAACGCGTGATTGAGGGTTTAGCCAACCGCCTAAGGAGGTTTTGTTAACTTCTCGGTTCGCGTGAAATTTTGCGGTAGGGGGTTTGATTTGTAGGGTGGACGGTCGGGGCGCGGGTTCTTCTCGCCGGGCGGAAACGCTCTGTGTTGACCGTGTGTTAGAGACGGAGACACCCGAGGGGGACTACGTGAACCCCGTCGGGGCGGGTATAGGCGAACTGACCGCCGGTGAGGACCATCAGGAAGGCCGGCTTGGGCGTACGCCTGCCGTCAAGGCGCGCGACGAGGCGCGTCATGTTCTTGGCCCCCTCGTCTATGCGGTCGGCTCCGCCGAGCTTGACCTCCACCGCCCCCCATGCACCAGAGTTGAGGCGAACGATCGTGTCAACCTCGAGGCCCGACTTATCTCTGTAGTGATACACCGCACCGCCCAGCGCTCGCGCGTAGACGCGAAGGTCGCGGACGCAGAGGGACTCAAAGAGGTAGCCCATCGTGACCAGGTCGGACAGCAGGCCGTCCGCCGTTGTCTCGAGCGCGGCCGCGGCGAGGGAGGGGTCGCACAGGTGCCACGTTGCCGCCGAGCGCAGGGGCGTGCGCGAGCGGAGGGCCGGAGCCCACGCCTTGAGGTCCTCGATGACGAAGAGTCGCCGGAGGGCGGCCAGATAGGTCCGCAGGGTGGGCTCGCTCATGCCGACGCCCACGTCACGCACGTCGGCAAGGAGCGCAGCGGAAGATGCCCCCTGAGCGGTATTGCGCGCGAGCGACCTCATGAGGGCTCGTGCCCGCTCGGGATCGAGGGCGCTGTCTGCCGCCTCAGAAATGTCAGACTCGCAGATCGCGTCGACGTAGTCGCGCGCGACCGAGGCGTCCGCCTCTCCCCTTGAGATTGGGGCCGGCCACCCGCCAGAGCAGATGAGGCTGGCATACTGCTCGACGGTGATGGTGGACGAACCCTCCACCTCATCCGCACCGCCAAAGAGGGCCGAGAGCGACACCTCACCGGTTGAGCTCCCAGACTCCTGAAGCGTCATGGGGTCCATGCTCACGCGCGCTATGCGCCCGGTGCCGGTGTGCTTTGGCCGATCCTCCCCGGCAGCGATCGGGGTCGCTGACCCGGTAAGGAGAAACTGGCCAGGCGCGCCACCCAGGGAGTCCACCTCGTTTATTACGGCGTCCCAAAGCACGGGTGCCACCTGCCACTCGTCGATAAGGCGGGGGCGCTCCCCCCGGAGCAGCAGGGAGGGACGCACCGCCGCGGCCTCCATGTTTGAGGCGTAGGTGTCTGGGTCGCGCAGCCTGAGCGCGCTTGCCGAAAGCTGCTCGCACGTCGATGTCTTCCCACACCACTTGGGCCCCTTGACATAGACGACACCGGCGTGGGCGAGCTTGTTCTTGAGCTCGTTGTCGACGATTCTTGGCATGTAATGAGCGAACATCTTACCCTCCCTTAGCTGGTGTTATTGTGGCACTTTCGGGTTTGGCGCGGTTTTGTTTTCGGGTTTGGCGCGTTTTCGTTTTCGGGTTTGGCGTTTTGGGACGCGCGACGGGCCTCCCCGCTCTTCGGGCGCTAAAACATACCCCCTCCCCTATAATCATGTGCACCGACGGGCGCCTGCCCGGCGGCTGCCGGGCGTTGGTCTGGGGAGGTGCCGTGCGTTCCACGTGGGGAAGGGGTGTCACCGCAGCAGCGCTGACCTGCGCGCTCGCCCTTGCGGCATGCTCCGGCGCCACCACGAGCGCGGCCGACGGCTTTGACGAGGGCACCACCTCGGGACCGGAGTGGACCGAGCCCGCCGAGGTTCTTCTCGCCCCGTTTGACGCGGACGCGGCTGCGGCCGGAGCCCCCGTGATAGACGTCTCCCACGCCTCGGAGGGCTACGTGGCCGCTTCGGCCACGAGCGACGCGCGGCTCAAGCTCCAGGTCAGCTCGGGCGAGATGAGCTACAACTACGACCTGCCCTCCGACGGGACGGCCGTGGTGGCGCCGCTCAACATGGGCAGCGGCTCGTACCGCGTGCGCGTGATGCAGAACACGAGCGGCAACAACTACGTTGAGATCGCGGGGACTACGGTGGACGTGGCGCTGGCGAGCGAGTTTGAGCCGTTTGTGCGCCCCAACGTCTTCTGCAGCTACACGGAATCCAGCACCGCCGTTGCCAAGGCGCGCGAGCTGGCCGCCGGGGCCGCCAACGAGGGCGACGTCATGCGCGCCGTCTGCATCTGGGTGGCGTCCAACATCAGCTACGACTACGACAAGGCCGCCGAGCTCTCGGGCGGGAGCGGCTACGTGCCCGACCCGGACGCCACGCTCGCGGCCGGCACGGGCATCTGCTTTGACTACGCATCGCTCTCAGGGGCGATGCTGCGGAGCCTGGGGATACCGTGCAAGGTCATCACCGGCTACGTCTCTCCGGACGACGTCTACCACGCATGGAACATGGTCTACGCGGACGGAAGCTGGCACAGCGTGGAGTTCTCCGTGGACCAGGACAGCTGGTCGCGCGTGGACCTCACGTTTGCGGCCGCCGGCGCCGGGGACACGGTCGGCGACGGGACGTCCTACACGGACAGATACGTCTACTAAGGGGTTGCGATGGACAGGATGACACGACGGGTGCGGGAGACGGGCGCGGGGACGCTGCCCGCCGGCGAGGTCGCCGCCTTCTGCGAGGGCCTGGCCGCCATGCTCGC
>UMCH01009205.1_pt1 | contig 13289 bp, 16 predicted proteins | sample 1964201 | NCBI WGS metagenome assembly UMCH01 (sample SAMEA4835965, study PRJEB28245) | human gut metagenome | biome: gut microbiome; material: fecal sample | place: Denmark | collected 2008 | reverse complement strand
CTGTTCCTTGGATCCGCTGTTGGACCACAGAGTCACATTCTTGCCATTGCTCAGAGAAGTCAGGTTGCTCCCCTGAATGTTGAGGCACTTGCCCGCGCCAACGTTGGTAATACGGTACGTCTTTGCCCAATGGGCATACAGCGTGTGGTTACTGGCCTTAGAGACCGTAGTACTGGCAGTGTACTCCTTGGTCTCCTTCTTGGAATCATCCCACCAACCGATAAACGTGTAGCCGGCTCTGGTGGGAGTGGGGAGGGTGCCGTATGGGGCGCCGGCGGAGACATTCTTACTGCCCTGGCTACAGGTACCGCCGTTGGCGTTGAACGTAACCTTGATGGTGGAACCGCCGCTCTTAGGCGCCTTCAGAACATACTTGCACTGGCTCAGGATGCTCGCCTGGGTAGCGTTCTTCCGGTTGCCGTTGAAGTAGCCGAAAGCGATCTTACATCCGACAGACCCCCAGCATTCAGCCACTTTAACCTCGGAACCGTTGTTGGACCAGATCACGGCCGAGTGGCCACCGGTGGAGCGCACGATATCTCCCGGTTCCAGAGTCAAACCGGTAAGGCCGGCCTTATGCAGCACCCAGCCAGAGAATTTATCTTTATCTTTCCCGGCGTTGATCTGAGCGGAGGAGATTTTCACTCCGGTCAGCAGATACCCCAGGAATAGGGAAAATCCGTAGCACTGCCACGCGTCGGGGAACTTATTAGACGTGCACTTACTACTTCCGCACGGGCTGTTCGTCACTCCCCAATTCGCAGCGGACAGCTTATCTGGGCCAATGCCAGCATTCCAGTACTTGCCGTCGTACTGGGACTTGTAGCCAGTAATGATGTTGGTAATCTCGGTATTAGTCATAATATTCCTCGCTTTCTTACATGCACAAAGGCACCAGGAGGATCCAAGTGCCTTTGATGCGGCAAGTTACTTTACGTTCAGACTAATAGGTACACCCCCTTGCCCATTATTAAATTGTCGCTTGCAAATTTAATAATTGCCACATATGAGCAGTGCAAGCATCGGAACTCTGTCTATCCGTTCGTTCCCCTCATATTCCAATAATCTGAGACTGTACAAGTTTTATCTGCTGTGAGTACCAGTTTTCCATTGGCGACCGAAGCCACACCTTCTTCACTATAGGTGGCGTTTCCATCGATCCCATCTGGACAAGATTCATACTGCTCAAAATCGCAGTAATCATAGCCTATTTTCTCGTAACGCAGCTCGCTATCCTCTCCCAGGTAGAAGGACAGGGCGCCATCGTTGACTCCCCAGGAGTCAGAGTCTACGCGGTCACCAGACGACGTCAGGATATATACATCCGCACTACACCCGCTCTTACGCTGAAATACGATATCATCAGATGCAGTCCGAAGAATATTCACCTCATAATTTCCGCCCTGGAATTCCTCATCCGCTCTAAAGGCCAATGTGTGCTCTCCGTGACGCATAGAGCTGCAATACCACCGAATCGCATCGTCATAGTCCTTTTCTGCCTGGATAGTGAAGACGGCCCCGTTGCATACGAAGTCCACACTCGTGCCGAGTCCATAAAAATAAGGAGCGTCAGTGCTGCCAGTCATGACGATGCCGGATTCCTTTCCAGGGAAACAGAAAATGATCGGCTTGTCGACTCCACACAGGTATGTGCAGTTCCGCACATCATCAGTAAAAGAGCAGAAATCTTTATTCTCCTTAGGTACGGTAACGCTTCTCAGTTCCGTAAACCCATCAAACGCAGTAGGGGAGATCTCTTCCACACCAGCTCCCAGAACAATGTGGGTTACCTCCTCAGGAGACTTTGTCTCTTTGAATAGGGCTGCATCAACCTTCGTAACCGTATCCGATACGGTGAGCTCTGTGTTTTCACCATCATAGGTGACCAGCATTCCGCTGTCGATCCTCGTGGACTCCTGTACCTGCTCCACTTTCGGCTCCTGCTGCACAGTGTTCTGACATCCTGCCAAAGATCCCGCCAGTAGGATTACGCAGGATATAACCGCCACATACACATAGTTTCTTTTCATATTTCTCTCCTTTTGTATATCATGCTGTGATGGTGTTTGACGTTTTTGTTACAGAAGTGGATTCTCCCGATACTGTAATTACCATGTCTGCTATTGCGCGATATGTATCTCCGGGTACAGCATCCAGCATACCTTTAATGTTTGCTGATCGCGCTTCTTCCGTCACGGTCCACGATTTTAGGGAAGTCCACTTTGACGCTGTTTTTCTCTGAATGGATAGGGTGATCTTACACATGTCTGCACCGGCTTTTCCAACCAGCTTAGCCGTCGCAATGACAGCTCCCTCGACCACCTTCATACTGCAAGTTGCTACAAGAAAGGCAGGCGGTAGAGGGTTATCCTCCACACGAATGTTAGCTCTGCGTTGATACAGATGCAATGTTATATCACCCCTTTCTTGGTTTACTGCCCTGGGTATGTGTCCTTCCAGGCCTCTAAGTCAAAGTCACCCTCCTTCACGTTAGATCTGGTTACTTTCCACTCGCCGTTGACCAGTTTCGTTTCTGTGAAATAGCCACCAGTGTCTCCAAAGTACTTCAATTTCACTGTTTCGACGAGCTCCAACTGCCTCCCTGAGACCAGGTACTTGTTCCAAGCTGAATCGTAGTCCCTGTTGTCGTCTAACCAATCAGTAATACAGTCCTCTATAATCATCGGCCTGCCGTCTGCCCCGAAATGTAGGCTTGTGAACCCTAGCATACTATATCCACAGATTGGTACAAAACAGTCGCTTCCTCTGTCATACACGAAGGCATAAGAGGGGAGGAGCTTTCCTGATGCTCCTATGTCCATAATGAGATCTTCGGAGCCATCTCCATTTAAGTCGACACCCTGAAGCCCAATCTGTATGGTCCCCTTAATGGGCGCAAATCGAGTAGCGTGCGCGATATGCCTTTTGTAATCGCCCTCCTTTGAGCGAATTTCGATATCCGAGTAATAGCGCCCGTCCTCTTTGTTGAGACGATCGGTTCTCTCACAAACCAACTCGCCATGTTCCTGGTTAGCCACTACCACGGTGTCCTGTCTTACCACCCCAAGACCGTCTTTCCAAGAAGTCGCGCTACTTGCAGATGCACCCTCCTGAGAGCATCCTGAGCACATAAACAGAGTTGCCATCGCGATGAAACACAATATAGACTTTTTCATGGATCTCCCTTCCATATTAAAAGGGCCCAGCCCAGTGTTGGACTGGGCCCTTTGCGTTACTTCAGTATAGTCGCTATTTTCTTATAGAACTCATAGCGCTGTTTGTACGGCTGCCCCACACCTCTGACTACGTCTGTTACATCTTTACATACCTTCTCCTCGCCTGCGCTCCAGCTGATGCGGTCCCACTGGCTCTTCTTTAAAACCGTGAGGAACCAACCGGCGCTCGTTCCGGGATGTGTATATGCGACATGCTGAGTTGCATACTCCTCCGGAGTAAACGCCTTCGGATCGTTGATGTAAGCGCTGAAATCCCTGTACGCATAATCAAATGTAACGTGGATGAACCCGCCGCCATAGTAGGGGAAATATCTTGCTGCGCCATCCCACTTAACCTTAACTCCAGCTCTATAGCCACCCTCCATAAGCCGGGTTCCGTACTGTGTCTCAGCCAGAATCTGTGCCAGAACCTGTCGCACCTTTGGTTTTGTGTTTATCTTGTGCGTATTGAAGAAGCTGTTGAGCTTCGATACAAACTCGCTGCACAGCAGGGTCTGCTTAAATCCGCAGCGCGCCAACAGACCGGCAGTAAGTCTAACAGTGCCGTTGGAAAGCCACCCAGTATCCGATACCGTGTTCTCCAACACAGCCAGAGTTACCTGACCAACACTGCCATCCTGTGTAAGGCCTGAGTCTTTCTGGAACTTTTTCACCACGCCCACCAGCTCTGCGTTAAATGGACCGGTAGATGCGCAGTTATAACCCTTCTTTATGAGAAGGCCACGTATCTGTGTGGGTGCCGCACCTATGTCGCCGGAGACCGCATACTGCGTGCCTCGGCGTATATACGTCAACGCCGGGGACTTACTTCTCGTAGCACTCAGGGTTCCACTCCAAGCCTCCAACTTTGACAAGGTGGCCTTATCTACCACACCGCTGGTCTGTAGGCCCTTCTCATACTGGAAGCCACGCACAGCGCACTCGGTGTAAATACCATACACACCATCCGGCTCACTCGGACTACTCCAGAAGCCGGCCATGTAGATTGCGCGCTGCAGCTGCTTTATGTCCTCGCTCTTGGTGACATCGTCACGCTGTAACTTCTTCTGTCCGCTACGGACACTCGCCAAAGTCACGTTTTTGTTAGCACCGTCTGCCATGGGAATCTCCTTTCATACTTGCAAATTACTGACCTAGTACTTATAGTTGCGTAATGTTGGTGGCCTGATCTCACCACCATCCTAGCCAGCATTACTCCGCACCCCTGCACCGGTACCGTGCTGAAAGAAGCCCCCACTGGAGTCATCCTTTCTCTGACCCCACTAATGTATGTACCACGCTCCTTTTATTCTTCTATTCTATTGGCATCTATAATAAAGACACCCCCTCCCTCGCTCTCTATACGAGGTAACGAAGAATGGTGTGTCTTGGGGACACTTGTGTCCAAGAAAATTTATCGTATCAGTTGTATATTTTGCGCAACCTTTATTGTTTCCTCATAGGGGAGTTCACTGGTAATGAGGATCAGACAATCTTTGTCCTCCCACATGAGATAGGCATAATCGGCTCCTGTATAAGCTGTGGCCTCATTGCCGTTAATCATTATGTTCGAAACTACGGCCCCTTCCACATTTATACTGATGTCTGTTACTGATTGTCCAGAGATAACTTCCACATAGATATCTAAAAGCTTCCCATCCGGGTCTGCATATGTAACGGTCAGACCTTGGTCATAGCTCATTTCCAATCTATCGATTTCCACCAAATCCTCCGGAAGATATCCGAAGATAACATCCTCTACATGACCAGTACCGCTGCTATCCTTAGGTGTAATTATGAAATTGATCGTGTTGTTGAACACCTCTGTGACAATCTCTATAAACTTAACGCGATAAGCTTCAACAGTCATGAGGCATGAGAAACTTAGAACTGAAATAACGAGCGCAATAGCGGCCACACGCTTTGTCATCAGGACAAAATGACGCATAGAGGGAGAGCGCCTTTGATCTTTAATTAACTTGCGCATCCTCTTTTCAAATCGTTTTGAGAAGTTGTGTACAGGTATTTGCTCATCACTTGGCAACTGACTTATCCACAGATTCTCAGCCATCGGTGCATATCTATATAACAGCTCGTCTGTCACTTGCATAGAACTCACCACCCCTCCGCTTCCAAAATCTCCCCTAGTTTCTTCCTAGCTCTTTGTATCGTCTTCTTCACGTTCTCGGGTTTCATAGATAGAATATCGGAGATTTCCTCAACAGTGTATCCATGAGAATAACGCAGCAATAAGATGTCCCTATACCGATTAGGTAGTGCGGCCATGGCTTTGGTGAACAAGTCTACATCCTCAACGCTGCGCAACACGTCCTGGTCTGGTACACCTAAATATTCTTCGTCAAACAATACGACTTTTTTCGACTTATGTTTTCTGTATAAATCGATTGCCTTATTCTCGGTAATTGTAACGATTAAAGCCCTCGTTTGGGGACTCTCTGGATCAATAATTTTGTCTATAATTTCGATTACCTTAAGGAAGGAATCATGGACAACATCCTCAGAGTCTTTTGCGTCCATGAGGATCTTGTTCGCGACGTAGAACATAAGCTGTCTGTACTTTATGTATATTACTTCAAACTTCTGCTTCCCTTCTAGGGAGTCGATCATGGAAAGGTAGATTAGCATACTTTCTATCTCCCTGTGTATTTTATATCTAGTATTATACTTTGTACTCTGGTTCCTTTCCACCGATATATTCTTAAGAGTTTTTAATATTCTGAGTTGTCTGGCCAAAAGAATAGCCAGCAAAAGTTGTTTAACTTCTGCTGGCTATTCGTACATCATCTTATTGTGGTTGCCAAATATGATTCAACTAAATCCACATCCAGAAGCTTCTGCTGCCCCTTTCCGCTTTCCCACTGACGTACACTCCACTTCTGTTGCAGCCATCTGTTTAAATAATGTGCAGACAATACTATCAAATACTTTATTGACGGCAAAGTCCGCCTGTTGTAAACTACGGATGAGAGAAGTATTTTGGCAAGATAGAAAGTTGACGTGTAAAACAAGCTTATAACGAAAAATATTGCCTGAAGTACAGATTGGGGTGAGTTCCTATGTATTTCCAACACTGCAAAACTGAGAATGAAGTGCGTAAAACTTACAGAACTTTAGCTAAAAAACTTCACCCAGACCTAGGCGGAGATGAGGAGAAAATGAAAATCCTTACCACCGAATACAAGGAGGCACTCAAGACACTGCGCTCAATGGAGTCCAAGAGTTGGAATGTAATAGAATTAGTTAAGAGCCGCCTCCACGAGTTAGGCGTGATAACTCCGTACAGCATATATTGCGGAAAAGTAATAGAAATTACACTGGAGAGGGGAGTAAACCCTAATCAAGTTCTAAGGATAGAAGCGGACATCAGAAGCGAGTTAAGTAGTTATGGCTTCCTGCTATTCCTGAGGTATTGGGGTGTGCGGAAGGCCAGACCTTATAATATCTTTACGATTGGCTGCATTACTTTTATTGATATGGATTCAGTCGATACGTACCTTCATTACGCTAAACAAACGGGAAATTACGAGGATGCGTTATACAAAACCTTAGCAGCGTATGTAGCCAATGCGACAAACGGGGAGAAGTGGTACGATGCACACTGGGACAGAAAGCTAAAACACGGGTACATTATGCATTGCTCTAGAACGCTCACTCTGACTGATCTTTTGACAAGTAGTTGACATAAATGAAACAAGGGTGCGGTACGTGTCTGTACCACACCCTTGTTTTGCACTCAACCCATGAAGATAGGATCGTAATAGTAACCAGCTTTTGCCGCCTCTTCCACGGAAGTAAACATGTCTATGACGTGCTTATTTTCAGGAAGTAGATCGGCGTAAGCGTACATCTTCGTTACGGAGCCATCAGGATTTATTGCCTCATACCCGGCAACCATTCTTGAGGCTTCAATCTGCGCGCCGCCGATAGAGAAAGCTGAGATGGCGTGGGTAGTCTTGAAATCCCAACCATCTATAAAAGCCAGTACGGTCGGACCTTCAATCGGGTTGACCCGCTTAAATGTTGTTAGCGCACTAGGTATATAGACGAACTCTCCTCCGCGCCCAGTACTGAGTTGGAATTGATACATCAGAGCATCGCTCACTATTGAGTTGATCTGACGATATACCTCTTTGACCTCCAGGCCCTGGCTAGCCAAAGTTGCTTTTGTCAGCTGCCCGTCTTTTAGCAGGTGAACGTTGTCCCCTCCCAAATTCAGAGCATAGTACTTATCTCCAACTACATAGGCGTACGGGATCTTCTGTGTTCCCTGAAGGTACCATCCGCCCTCCGAATCTTTTGTAGGTGTGTACATGTAGTAACCATTGTAGGCAGCCACACAGAACACCGGCATGTACCCGCTTTCGATTTGCAGCTTTGCCTTCTCAGTTAGCGGCAAATCGTAGTTCATACACATCAGGTTAAGGAATGTATCTAATGCAACCTGAGGATCAGAATTCGTCCTACCCTGGTCTGTGTAGTCCTGTCCGAGGTGCGACATATTAAGCATCTCCTCAACCGCAGCATCAGTTGAGTAGTCAATAGCGAACTTCAGAACATACTCCTCGAACTGCATCTCCTCCTGTTTCACATTGTGTATGACGAGAAGCAAGAAGATGGCAACGAATAGGAGTGGAACCGACAGGAGGAACCCAAAAGCCCTATTCATGACCTGATCCTCCCCGCGAGAGAGAAATCAACGGGAGCCATGTTGAGGCCAATTACACGGTACAGAAAGCTCGCCAACCCAGTTGGGCCAACCTCCGTCACTTTTACCTTTAACAGGTCTCCTCGATTCCAATGATAGATATCCTCGGAGGCGACATACGTCAGGTAGGTCTCACCCGGCTTTTTAGGATCGGGGTTCACAACCTTGACATAGCGGAGTACCTGTACATCAACAAGCGGGCCATAGGCGGAGCACGCGAGGTACAGATCCGCTACATGCTTTTCATTCAGGACACCGGTATCTGTAACTTCGTCCACAAAGTTTGTGACCTCCGCTGCAATAGACCGACGGGCCTGCAGCTGTTCCGATACCATTACCGCCGAGAGCATCAGGACGATGATTATGAAGCACATTATCACGCCCAAAATTTTATTGATAAATCCGTACACTGCTTCACCTCCTTACGCCTTCAGCTGTACTACCCACCTGGAGCCAGAAGGGTCTAGCGTGATCGATTCAATCGTTGTGTTCATCTTGTTCCAGAAGAAATCTCTCCACGCCTTGTTGATAGAAGCGTCCTTGTCTTGGAAGTAATCGTTGTTGAATACCACGGTATAGGTCTCCCGTCCCAGCTGGAACACAACAGTAGAAGGCTCCGGGACATATGCGTCGTTCACGACCAATGACATCAGCGCATCCTTTGCCGTCTGCATTGGCTTTTGCACTTCCTGTCCATAGAGATTGTGAGCGACCATCTTTTCATCCACCTGAACCTCCATATTATTACGAATTGTGAGCAATGACCATGCACCCACAGTAAGCATGATCACCAGAGCCAACACGCCCACCATGAGGTCAAATCCGTCACCAACTTCTCTCATTTGACCAACGACACCTCCATCGTATACAGACCGGTGCTTTCATCGATCTTCCATGACAGATAAGCTTTTCGACTCATATAGTCGTCCAGATTCTGAATGGAGGTAGAGACGAGAACCCAATCATTTGGATTAACGGGATTCTGCTCTTTGATAGAGAAACTCTGGAAATTGCCATTCCCGTTTTTCGTATCCGTTCCATAGTTTATTCTGGAAACCACCTTCCAGATATCAGCCACAGGGACTGGCTTCTCGTAGGACGCTAGGAAGAACGCGTCATTGTCCTGCATGGAAACAATAGGAGTGCTCACCTGAGTAGCGGTACGATTCCACACGTTTCTTCCAATGAGCATCAAGCTGATACCAATACTCAACATGAAGGCCAGGATACAAGCTCCAGCTGCAATTTTATATGCAGTATTGAGCTCATCACTCATACGTCACACCTCCTTGAAGTTATACGACGCCAGCGTTCCGTTGGCATCGTACGACAAGGTGCACAGGTAAGTGGCGGCTTGGTTGAGAGCGGCGCTTATGTTTGCGGAGGTAAGAGGAGTGTGGTGCGCTACGGAGTCCCACTTCATGACGGCACCACCTTTAGTAGTGACGTTGACAGCTGGACTTCCCTGATACTCCAAGACCAGCGAGACGATGTCCTGTGCGTAACACTCCTCGTTGTCGTACATGCGTGCCACTCTGTACTCGAGGACATCAGCCGACGCAGCACGCTCCTTGTCCATTGCCAACATGATGCTTCTTGCCAGAGTACCGCACACCAACAGAGCAACGACAATGACACACGCCACTAAGACATCAACTGCCAGCTTTACACCATCGGTCCATTCTTGCATATACTCACCTTCTTTCACAGATTCAAAATACCCGGCTGTCATATCGTGATGTGCAACTGGTATTTCAAATCTATCCGCCGGCCCTAATTGTAAGGCCGGCGGATAATGCTGTTACACGCTCTGCTGAGTGAAGCAGATGCCGATAATGGTGCCAGTGGAGTCCTTGATAAGCTCAGCAAGGAACTTGCCGTTGTCTCGGACATACTGAGCGGAGCCGCTGACAGACAGGGGCTTGGTGTTCAGGTTGTACTGGACAGGGGAGACCGGGGACATAGTAAAGAATGTATCGCCAGTGTTTCTGGTCGGCGCAGTGCTGCTCTTGTAGGAGATGTTACCGTTAGTACCCTCCTGCGTGTAACCCTGGATCAGGGCACCGTAGCAGTAACCGCCTTTGATGTTGTTGTCCTTACACAGGCCAGTGATCACCACGATACCGACGGGCTCGCCAGAGAAGAGCTTGATGGCGGAGGTCACCTTGGTGCCGGTAACGACTTTCTGATCGTAGTCGTCGTACGTAGTGGCCATCATCTGGCCCAGGCCGGACTCGAGCTGGTTGGCACCGCTGTTGGTGATGTTCTTGACCACCATCAGCAGAGACAGAACGATAGCGATGAGGAAGCAGAGAATTACCAGGCCAATACCAATCTTGGCGCCAGTGCTGAGATCGTCACCCATTTGGAATTACCTCTTTTCATAAAATTTTAGATTTAGGTTATAGGAATGTTTCTTAACGGCTTAGCCGAGGGGGTTGGAGAAGCCGCCGGTAGCGGCCACCGCAATGAGCAGACCAATGGCCGCTACGCCCATGACGGCGCACACGATGACCAGAGCTTTACTGGAACCCTTGAGACCCTTGAACTTATCGAGCATCTTTCACATCCTCCTTACTTAATGTTCTCATGTAAAGGACATGTAGCCCTTTTCCATGGAAAGATATATAGCCACCAACTCTTATCCTCTCCCCAATAGACAGGTTACTGGGTTGCAGGATATCGATATTGGATGACAACGCTGTGACAAGCACAGTAGAAGATGGCGCCCTGCTTTGGCGTAGCAGCACACAAGCAGAGCGCCTATTGCGCTTGTTCTTCCGTTCTGAGTAGATATCGACAATCGTGCCTTCCACCTCGACGGAATTCTTATCTGGCTTGTTGGTTCTCCAGCACTTGGATACTTTGAAGTAGGACCCCTTCTCCGTAGACCATCTCGGCTTGCCAACTACGCATACCCGCGTGCCCGCATGAGCGTCTGAAATTCCACTGAGAGGGATTGAGAGATTGTGCATCATGAGCGTATACAAACCAGTTGCGTTCCGCCCACCGCTGACAGTGCCTATCAACTTCATATCACATAACTCCCAACTGTCCCATCATGTTTGTCACTTCGTTGTATCCGAGTACCCCGATGGGCATAAGAACATGCCCAAACACCATAGCCATAAGAGGCGCTCGGCTGATAGGAGAGCACTGGCGCCGCTTCCGTTCGATGGTATTGTTCTGCACCATTTCGCGGATGCTGAGCATCTGGTCCCTCTCAGATTCAAGATCAGAGAACGCTTCCCGTATCGTGACCTGCGAGATCGTAGACAGCAGCCGCTCACAGATCTGCTGAAACTCAGGGAGAGACGACTTGTCCCGAAGGCGGTTAAGCGCGAGCTCCGGATCTGATGGATACTCGTGATACGCAAAGTAGATGGCTGTCTGGTAAATGCGGCTCTGTCTAGCCAACCAATACAGAGCCTCCATGGTGTCCAAGCTTGTGTAGCGTAGGATGGCCAGCATAGTCTGAAGCTGCAACACATCCTCCTCTTCCTCCGCTCGAACCATCTTCTTCCGAAGGTCTAGCATGATCCCCGGAGCGAACCAGCCAAATACGCCGATGCCGTAGGCGATAAGTACATACCACCAGTGGAATCGAAGATTGTGGTAATTGTTGTATTTCTGTATGATGCGCGTGCACTGGTCTTTCAGGTCCATAGAGGAGATATCAGGGAAGTACGTCGGGATGATGTCCTGCAGATCTCTCTCACGCGGAGCCTTGGGCTGTGCGAGTAGCGAGTTGTCGAGCTCTCTCCACTTTTCCGCATCCTGGACAGACATGTTCGAGCCTCCCAGGAAAGATGCTGTTTTGATATTATCGTAGGTGAACTCCTTGGCAAGGAAGGTGAACGCAGTGAGTGCAGACAGCGTCATCACAAATGCGATAACCGCCGCCAGAACCTTTGAAGCATAGATGTACTTGATATCCTTGCTGGACAGTGCACCCTTCAGCTCCTTTTCAATCTGCATCCGAGTTCGCGCCTTCTTGGGAAGGATGTTAGGGAGAATCTTCTGGAAAGGCGGCCAGTAGAGGAATGCATCCACAAAGTCGCTTCTGTCGTTCCGTCGGATAGCGGTAGGTGAGTTGGTACTGGTGATGTACCAATAGGCGAAGATGGAAGACAGAATGATGATGGTCTGGGAGATATATCCGAGCATACCGTTGTAGATGACGCTCGTTCCCGGCATGTACGTCGTAAAGAACCACTTCAGTACGCCGACAAAGGGGAGCGGAGCGAGCGGCAGGTATTCGAGCATAGAGAACATCATCCGTTGCTTTGTGAGCTTTCGGACCTCCAAATCGCACTCGTGTTTCAAAAGGGTTATTGCAGACTTAAAGGCAGAAACGCCATGATCGTCTTTTTCGTCACCGGCATCATTGAGCAGGTAACACACGCCGGCCAGCGTCTGCAACATAGGGAATGGGACCGTTCTGTAGAACGATTCCAGACGCTCCTCCGCATCGGTAGCAGTGAGGATCAGGTAGATCTTATCCAGCGATTTCTGGAGGTACTTACCCTTCGTACACTCACTGATTGCATCAGGGATGTTCCCAAGTAACGTGTAAGCCTCTCGAATAGAGGACAGTGTCGTTGAGAACTCCTTCAGCACAAGGAAGTGCGTGGTGTCGATCTTCTTGGTAATCAGCGTTTGGAAAATGACCAGGGCGAAGGCAGCGCACAAGAGCACAGCCGTAACATCTCGGAAGACGATGATTCCGACGAAGACAAGAGTAAGACTCAGCCCCAGAGTCTGGGTGTAATACTGGATAGCCAGTGTCCTGATTTCCAACAGGTTGTAGATGGAGAGACTCGCCAGCTGCTCCACCAGCTTCCTGAATGTTTTACGCGTGAGGAAGTTCTCGCTCAGAAAAGTGTAGGCTTTGGCCTTCTTCGCAAGATCCCCGCTACCTGCCCGTTGCTTGCGCCGCTGCTCGTGCATCAGAATAGCGTAGAGAGCTATCGCGCAGGCAAACATACTGCCGACAATGAGGATTACAGGTATGGCCATGTTCACGCTGCATCACTCCTTCCAGTTCGAGGTAACGAACTCCCGGAATGCAGGAAGCTGCTCTTTGGGGATATTCTTGAGCATGTACTCAGTCAGCCGCTCGGAGCACCAGCGAACAGGAACATAGGTGCGTGTGTCGCGATCGAACCGCACGATGTCCTGAGTAGTGAACAGTTCACCGACCGCGCTGATCTCAAAGAACTCACGCATGATGTTGTTGATGCTGTGCTGCGGGTTCTTGGGGTCATACTCGGGAATGGCACGGTCCACCGGCACGATCTCGGTGATGCGCTCGAAGTAACGGTAGCCGGTGACGTCAAAGTCCATGT
>UMCH01032654.1_pt1 | contig 13319 bp, 11 predicted proteins | sample 1964201 | NCBI WGS metagenome assembly UMCH01 (sample SAMEA4835965, study PRJEB28245) | human gut metagenome | biome: gut microbiome; material: fecal sample | place: Denmark | collected 2008 | reverse complement strand
GATGGGGATGCCGAACTCCCGCTCGATGTCCTCGCCGGTGCGCACCAGATTCTCCGCATAGCGGCAGATCTTGTCGTACACCTTGTCGCAGGCGCGCTTGGGGTCCGGGTCGCAGCAGCTGAGCAGGGAGATGCCCATGGTGATGGTGCGGATGTCCAGATGCTGCTGGTCGATCATTTCAATGGTGGAGAGGATCTCCTTTTGATTGAGCATGGCGTCCCCTCCTCAGATGTTGTGCATGGCGTCGAAGATCTCCTCCCGCTGGATGCGGATGGAAAGCTCCATCTTGGTGCCCAGCTGGGCGAGAGCTTCGCTCAGCTCGCCGATGGAGGCGGTGGACTTGCTCACATCCACAGCCATGACCATGGTGAATGCCCCATGGAGAATGGTCTGGGAGATATCCAGGATGTTGACGTTATACTCGGACAGCAGGATGCAGATGGCGGCGATGATGCCCACCTTGTCCTGGCCCACGACGGTGACGATGGCGTTCATAGGTCTCCTCCTTGCAGGGCGGCCCCCGGGGCGCCCGTTCTTTCGTATGTGCGGCACATCCGGCGCGCCGCGTACAGCGGCATTATTGTAGCACGGATGGGCCCAAATGTAAACCCGGCGCAGCGGGAGCAGCCCCGAAGGGTGTCCCGCTGCGCCGCAGTGATGCTTCAGATCTCATCAAAGAATTTGGCATGGATGGCCTTGACGGCCCGGTTCACGTCCTCCTCGTCCAGCAGGACGGAGACGCGGATCTCGGAGGTGTTGATCATCTGGATGTTGATGCCCGCCTCATAGAGCGCCTCGAACATCTTGGCGGCCACGCCGCAGTTGCTCATGAGGCCCGCACCCACGATGGACACCTTGCCGATGGCCTCGTCCGCCTCGATGTGGTCGAACCGGATGGCGTCCTTGTGCTCGTTGAGCACCCGCTCCGCCTCCTCCAGGTCCTTTTTGTGTATGGTAAAGGCAATATCCTTGGTATCTTCCCGGCCGATGGACTGCAGGATCAGATCCACGTTGATGTTGTTCCGGCTGAGCAGGTCGAACACCTGGAATGCAACGCCGGGGTTGTGCTGCAGCCCCACCAGGGCGATGCGTGCGATGCTGACGTCCTTTGCCACACCGGCAATATTGGTTTTCTCCACTTTTGTAACCTCCTTGACTTTCGTACCGGGCTTGCGCTCCAGGCTGGACAGCACTTCCAGGTCCACCCGGAACTTTTTCGCCAGCTCCACGCTGCGGTTGTGCAGCACCTGCGCGCCCTGGCTGGCCAGCTCCAGCATTTCGTCATAGGTGATCTCGTCCAGCTTTCTGGCATTGGGCACCAGACGCGGGTCCGTGGTGTAAACGCCGTCCACATCCGTATAGATCTGGCACAGCTTTGCGTGGAAGGCCGCCGCCAGCGCCACGGCGCTGGTATCGGAACCTCCCCGGCCCAGGGTCGTCACATCCCCCTGCCGGTCCACCCCCTGGAAGCCGGTGACCAGAACGATGCGGTGCTGGTCCAGCTCCGAGCGGATGCGCTCAGAGTCGATCCGCTTGATACGGGCGTCGGCATGGACGCCGGTGGACTGGATGCCCACCTGCCAGGCGGCCAGGGACACGCAGGGCAGTCCCATGGCCTCCAACGCCATGGCGCAAAGCGCCACGGAGATCTGTTCGCCGGTAGACAGCAGCATATCCATCTCCCGCTTGGAGGCGTGGGGGTTGATCTCCTCCGCCTTGGCGATCAGGTCGTCGGTGGTGTCTCCCTGGGCGGAGAGCACCACGATCACGTCGTTGCCCTCCAGATACGTCTCCGCGATAATGCCCGCCACATTCCGAATACGCTGGGCATCCCGCACGGAGCTGCCGCCGAATTTTTGTACGATCAAACTCATAGTGTTTCCTTCTTTGCCTCAGATTGGTTGCGTCCCCCGGTTCATGGTATGCCGCCGGTTCGGCCGGCGTACCTTACAGCACCCGCAGGCAGGCCTGGGTCTGCAGTCCGGCGGTGAGATCGGCCGCCTTCCGGCCGGTCAGCTCGCCGGTGAGGAACACGGTGCCGTCCTCCTCCGAGAGCACCTGGATCTGTCCGAACGCCTCTTCCGCCCGCGCAGCACTGTCCGCAACGCGCACATACCAGCGCCCGGAAAGCTCCATGGGGTCCACAAATCCGGCGGGATCGGCGTCCCAGCCCAGAGGCGTGCGGCGGACGCCGGACTGGAGGGCCTCCATCACGTCCGCCACACAGGCAGACGCCGTGGGCAGGGAGCCTGCGCCCTTGCCGTAGAACATGACCTCGCCGGTGGCGTTGCCCCGCACCACCACCGCGTTGAATACGTCCTCCACATTGGCAAGGGGCGTGTCCTCCGAAATGAGGTGGGGCGAGACATAGGCACTGCGCATCCCGTTCTCCAGACGCACGGCCCGGCCCAGCAGCTTGATGCGGTAGCCCGCCTGCTCCGCCGCCTTCACGTCTCTGAGGTCCAGGTGAGAGATGCCTTCCATGGGCACTGCCGCCGGATCGGTCTGGCGGCCAAAGGCCAGATCCGCCAGGATGCAGGTCTTGCGCCCGGCGTCGATGCCCTCCACGTCGGCGGTGGGGTCGGCCTCGGCGTAGCCCTTTTCCTGGGCCTCCCGCAGCGCGTCGGCAAAGGAGGCGCCGGTGCGCACCATGCGGGTCAGGATGTAGTTGGTGGTGCCGTTGAGGATGCCGTACACCTCGTCGATGCGGTTGGCAGCCATGCACTCGGTCAGCGGGTGCAAAATGGGGATGCCGCCGCCGACGCTGGCCTCAAAGAGGTAGCTGACGCCCTTCTCCCGGGCCAGGGCCAGCAGCTCACAGCCCCGTTCGGCCACCAGCTGCTTGTTGGCCGTGACCACGTGCTTGCCGGCGGCCAAAGCCCGGCGGGTATATTCGTAAGCAGCCTCCACGCCGCCGATGGTCTCCACCACCACCCGGATGTCCGGGTCGCTTTCGATGCATCCGAAGTCATCGGTCATCCGGTCACGGTAAGGCCCGTCCTTAAAATGACGCACCAAAATGGTTTTCACCCGCAGGGGCTCGCCCAGTTTGCGCTCGATCTGCCGGGCGTTCTCCTCCACCACCTTGGCAACGCCCGTTCCCACCGTGCCAAGGCCCATAATCGCGATTTGAATCATCTCTCTAATATTCCTTTCCGCTCAGCCTGCCAAAATCTCAAATTTGATCACGTCGTCCAAACTGGCCACGTTGCTCATCAGCTGCTCCAAAGACTCTTCCATCTCCGAGGTCTCCGCGGAGATGGTCACCGCCGCGCAGCCGTTGGTGGGAATGCTCTGGTTGATGGTGAGGATGTTGGCGCCGGAGGACGCAAACACCGTCAGCACCCGGGACAAAATGCCCGCGTTGTCCTTGAGCATGGCATAGAACGTGATGATATGCTCGGACTTCATGTCATTGAAGGGCTGCACGGAATCCTTGTACTTATAGAATGCACTGCGGCTGATACCCGCCAGACGGGTGGCCGCACCCACGGTGTCCACTTCCCCGGTCTGCATCATGCGCTTGGCCTCCGCCACCTTGATGAAAATTTCCGGCAGCGCGTCTGCCGCCACAATATAATATTTAATCTCTCTGGCCATCTTTGTTTTCCTCCTGTGGTCATTTGTCCATCTATGTTGTTCATCTTAGCAAAAAAAAATCGCCCTTGCAACCGGAAGAGCGAAAATTTTTTTGGAGAATCTGGAAAACCGCTGCCGCATACCGGGGCAGCTCCTGTGAAAAGCGCCCAACAGGCAGGCGCCCGGCCTGGGGCCGGGCGCCATTTGCTCTTTTACGCACCGATCAGCGGACGCCGTGCTCCGCCTGGTAGACCGCCTTCATGGCGCGGTAGGTCTCATAGCAGTCCAGCTTGGCCACCGTCTCGAAGGGGGCGTGCATGCTCAAAACCGGCACGCCCGCGTCCAGCGTGGTGATGTTGCGGTTGGCCATATAGGCCGCCACGGTACCGCCGCCGCCGGCATCCACCTTGCCCAGCTCCGCGATCTGCCAGACCACGCCGCAGCGGTCAAACAGGCCGCGGGCATAGGCCACCGTCTCGGCGTCGGCGTCGGAGGCACCGGACTTGCCCCGGGCGCCGGTATACTTGCAAAGGCCCACGCCGTAGTTGACATAGGCGGCATTGCGCTTTTCGTACCCCTCGCCGTAATCCGGGTCGTAGGCCGCCGTCACGTCGGCGCTGAGGCAGAAGGAGTTTTCATAGCACCGCCGCAGCGCCGCGCCCTGAGATGCGCACAGGTCCTCCATGAACGTATCGAAGGCGGCAGACTGCATGCCCGTCACGCCGTCGGAGCCGATCTCCTCCTTGTCCGCCAGCATGCACACGGCGGTGCGCGCCGGCGTCTCGTCCAGATCCAGCAGCGCCCGCAGCGCCGCGTAGCCGCACACCCGGTCATCGTGGCCGTAGGCGCCGATCATGGAGCGGTCCAGGCCGATGTCGCAGGCGTTTGCCGCGGGGACGGCTTCCAGCTCGGCGGAGGTGAAGTCATCCTCCGTAAAGCCGTACTTTTCATAGAGCAGCTGCATCACTGCCAGCTTCACCCGGTTGGTGTCCTCCTCATCCCCCATGGGGCGGCTGCCCACCACCAGATTCAGCGACTCGCCGGGCACCGCCTCGCTCAGAGGCTTCTTGCCCTGCTCCATGCCCAGGTGGGGCAGCAGGTCCGTGATGACCAGCTTGGGGTCGCCTGCGTCGGCACCGATGTTTACCTCCACCTGCTTGCCGTCCTTCAGTGCCACCACGCCCCGCAGCTCCAGGGGGATGGTCACCCACTGGTACTTGCGCAGTCCGCCGTAGTAGTGAGTCTTGAGGTAGGCCACCTCGCTGTCCTCATAGAGGGGGTTGGGCTTGAGGTCCAGCCGGGGAGAGTCGATGTGGGCCGCGGCGATCTGGACGCCCTGGTCCAGCGGCGCACGGCCGATGTGGGCCAGCATGACCGCCTTGCCCCGGTTGCACACATACACCTTGTCGCCGGGCTTGAGTTCCATGCCCGGGGTAAAGGGACGGTATCCCTTCTCCCGGGCCAGGCGCACGCTCTCCGCCGCGCACAGCCGCTCGGTCTTTCCGGCGTCCAGATACGCCATATAATCCCGGCAGTAGGGCTCCATATGCTCCAGTGCCGCCGCGTCCAGACGGTCATAGCCGTTTTTCCGGTTGGACAGCAGCTTCTTTTTCAGTTCCTTGATCTCAGGCTTGTCCATGTGCCTTTTCCTCCTTCACGGCCTCAACCAGCCGTTCAAAAAATTCCCGGGCCTCCTGCTGGAAGGCCTCTGCCGTCTCTGCGCCGTTGTTGAGCTCGCAGTCACATTTGCTGCGGTAGTACTCGTCGGGCTTCTGGGCGGAGATCCGCAGACGGGCGTACTGCTCGGAGATGCCGTCCCGGGCCATGATGCGCCGCACCCGCAGCTCCAGCGGCGAGGTGATGGCCACCGTCCGGTCGCACAGAGCGTCCGCACCGCTTTCCAGCAGGTTGATGGCGTCGATGGCATACAGCCCGGTGCCTCCCGCCTCCAGACGGCGGCTGATCTCCGGCCGCAGGAACTGGTAGACGATGGCGTTGAGCTGTTCCAGGCGGTCCTTGTCCTCAAAGACCTCCTTGCCCAGGCGCTGACGGTCCAGCCGGCCGTCCATGCTGAATACGCCGGGGAACGTGGTGTGGATGGCGTTGCGCATATCCTCGTTGTGCTCCAGCATGTCGTGGTACAGCGCGTCGCAGTCGATGACTGTGCCCCCCATGGACTCGATGGCCCGCAGAGCGCTGGTCTTTCCCGCGCCGGTGCCGCCGGTGAGGCCCAGCACCACCTTGGTGCTGTCCGCTTCGATCACGTGGAACCCGGCGGCCTTTTTCAGCCGGTTGCCCACGGCCAGGCCCAGTCCCCGGTTATCCGGGCACTGGGCGTAGATCTCCTGCACGCCGCTGTTGTCAAAGGTACGCAGGGCGTCGAACACACGCTGGGAGTGAGCCAGCTTGTCGCCGCTGGGGCCCAGGGTGTGCACCTCCTGCTCCTTGAAAAGATGGGCAAATTCATCAAAGCAGATGACGCCGTCTCCCGGTTTGACCCGCCGGGCGATCTCCTGGGCGGACTTCTCCGGCGCGCCCGTGACCACCGTCACCGGGGCCTTGGGGGCGTAGTGGCGGTACTTCATGCCCGGGGCCTTGGGCTTCTCGCCCTCCCCCAGGGCCCGGGTGACCGCTTTGTCCACGTCGATGTGGCCGATGAGCCGCTCCAGGTCCTCCAGGGGCAGTCCGCCCGGACGCAGCAGACGGGGCGGATCACACGTCAGATCCAGGATGGTGGACTCCACGCCCACGGCGCAGGGGCCGCCGTCCACCACACCCTCGATCTTGCCGTCCATGTCCTCCAGCACGTCCTGGGCGGTGGTGCAGCTGGGACGGCCGGAGGTGTTGGCGCTGGGCGCCGCCACGGGGATACCGGCCTCCCGGATGATGGCCAGCGTCACCGGGTGATCGGGGCAGCGCATGGCCACGGTGTCCAGTCCCGCGGTGATGGCCGCAGGCACCACGTCCGTCCGGCACTTCAAGATCATGGTCAGGGGGCCGGGCCAGAACTTGCGGGCCAGCACATAGGCAAGGGGCGGGATGTCCTTGCAGTACCGGGGCAGCCACTGCTGGCCGGGAATGGTCAAAATGAGGGGATTGTCCTGAGGACGCCCCTTGGCCTCAAAGATCCGGGCCACGGCCTTCTCGTCCAGACCGTTGGCCGCCAGGCCATACACCGTCTCCGTGGGGATGCCCACCAGGCCGCCGTCCCGCAGGATCTTGGCGGCCGCGGAGATCTTGTCCTCAATGCTCTTTTGCTGGCCCTTGGTATCCCGCAGGTCAAAATATAATGTCTGCATAGCTTCGCCTCTATTTCTCTTGATCGGGCCGGAGCCCGCTTGTTACATTGCTTCCTCTGCGCCGCTTTTCAGCTTTTCCGCCTGCTCCGCGGTCACCAGCGCGTCGATGAGCTCGTCCAGATCGCCGTCCAAAATGGCGTCCAGCTTGTAGAGCGTCAGTCCGATGCGGTGGTCCGTGACCCGTCCCTGGGGGAAATTGTAGGTGCGGATGCGCTCGGAGCGGTCCCCGCTGCCCACCTGGCTTTTCCGCGCTGCGGCGGTCTGGGCCGCCTGCTTCTCCCGCTCCATCTCATAGAGCCGGGAGCGCAGCACCCGCATGGCCTTGTCCTTGTTTTTATACTGACTGCGCTCATCCTGGCACTCCACCACCAGCCCCGTGGGCAGGTGGGTGATGCGGATGGCGGACTCCGTCTTGTTGACATGCTGGCCGCCGGCGCCGGAGGAGCGGTAGGTATCGATCTGCAGATCCTTGGGATCGATGTCCAGCTCCACATCCTCCACCGTGGGCAGCACGGCCACCGTGGCGGCGCTGGTATGGATGCGGCCGCCGGACTCCGTCTCCGGCACCCGCTGCACCCGGTGGACACCGGATTCAAACTTCAGCCGGGAGTAGACGCCGGTGCCTTCCACCAGCACGCTGCACTCCTTCACGCCGCCCAGCTCCGTCTCGTTCATGGAGACGATGTCCATGCGCCAGCCCTTTTCCTGGGCGTACATGGTGTACATCCGCAGCAAAGACGCGGCAAACAGCGCGCCCTCCTCGCCGCCCACGCCGCCGCGCAGCTCCAATACCACGCTGCGCTCGTCGTCCGGATCACGGGGCAGCAGCAAAAGCCGCAGCTGCTCTTCCAGCTGCTCCATCCGGCTCCGGGCGTCCGTAAGCTCCTCTTGGGCAAGGGCCCGGAAATCCGGGTCGTGCAGCAGCTCCTGGGCCTGCCGACGGCGCTCCTGGGCCTGGGTATAGGCCCGGTACGCCTCCACCACCGGCTCCAGCTCCTTGAGCTCCCGGGTGACGGAGGCCAGCCGGGAACTGTCGCCGTAGATGGCGCTGTCCCCCAGCTGCGCCTGGAGATCCTCATAGCGCAGTGCGATTTCCTTCAGTTTTTCCAGCATGGTCCCGCTCCTTTCCAAGTTCCGGGAAGCGCCGGCTCAGAGGCTCTCCTCCAGCGCGCGCACCTGCCGCAAAAACTCCTCCTGCCAGAAGGCACAGCCCACGGAGCCGCACCGCAGGGAAACCGCCGCCGCATGAGGGCGGCTGGTATAGAGGTCCATCTGCTTGAAGACGCTCTCGTGCTTGCTCTCGCTGGCGCGAGTGGCCACATAGGCCACGTTTTTCAGTTCCCCGCCGTGCTCTTTGAGGAACGTGCGCACGATGCTGCTGCACCGACCCGCCCACACGGGCGTGCCCACGATCACCAGATCGTAGGCGTCCAGGGGCTTTTTTGTCTCATAGGGGCAAAGGGGCGCCGTGGACTTGCCCATGGCATCCATACCACAGCGCAAAAAGCCCTTCCAGCCGCCGCGGGCCACGTCGTCCCGCAGCTCCACCAGCTCCGCGCCCAGTTCCTGGGCGATCTCTTCCATGGCCTTTTTGGTATTTCCCGTCCGGGAGTAATACATACACAAAATGTTGCTCATTGATTCCTCCGTATGCTTCAGTCAAATAAAACGCTCTTCACCACGGCGAACGCCTCCCGGAGATAGTAGTTCACCTCCAGGTGGGGCCATGGGATGGGCGCGCCCACACCGTATGTGGCGCCGTAGCCCTTTTTCGCGGCAATGAGCCGGGCGCGGGCAATATGAAAGTCGTTGGTGACCACCGCCACGGTATCCGTGCCTATGTCCACCCCCGCCTCCTTCAGAAGCGGCGCGGAAAATTCGAAATTCTCCGCCGTGTTGGAGGCCGCTTCTTCCAGGATGAGCCGCTCCGGCTCCACGCCCCGCTCTGTCAGGTAGTCGTACATACACGCCGCCTCGGTGATCTCCTCCCCGTAGCCCTGACCGCCGGTGAGCACCACCGGGATGTCCGGGTGCGCCTCCAGGCAGGAAAGCGCCGCGTCCAGCCGGGTCTGAAGGGACAGCGAGGGAGACGTGCCGTTGACGCCGGCGCCCAGCACGATGACTGCGTCCGGCGCCTCTTGGACAGGTTGGCGGTGCCCCTCGGCGATCACCACGCCCTCGATAAGCACCAGCGGGACCAGCACCACCCCCGCCGCGGCCCGGAACGCCAGGCGCCACCACCAGCCCGCTTTGGACCGGCGGGCCCAGCGGTCCAGCCACAGCTCCAGCGCCAGCAAGGCCGCCGCCCCCAGCAGCAAAAAGCCGGAAAAGCGCATGCCCCACATGCGGACCGTGATCAAAAGCACGCCTGCCAGGGCCAGCACTGCCATCAGGACGCACTGTGTCTTCTCCCAGACGCCAAGGCGCTTCCAGATATTTTTCATTCTCCCGCCTCTACGCTCAGCTGTTCCCACTTTTCATACAGAGCGTCCAGCTCCGCCTGGGCCGCCTCCTTCTCCTGCACCAGGGCCTGGAGCTTTTCGTAGTCGCAGGCGGCGGCCTCCATGTCCGCATCCAGCGCGGCCATGCGCTCTTCCGCCTTGGCGATGTCCCGCTCGCAGATGGTCAGGTGCTTGCGGGCCGTCTGCTGGGCACGGTTGGCCGGCCGGGGACGCTCTGTCTTTTCCTTTTGGGGCTTTTTGGGCGTCTCCGCCGTCTTTTCCGCCTCCTCCTGGGCCTTCACCTGCCGGTACTGGGCAAAGCCCATGGGATAGTCGGTGATGGTGCCGTCCGCCAGTTCCCAGATGCGGGTGGCAAAGCGGTTGATAAAGTAGCGGTCGTGGCTGACGAACAGCAGCGTGCCGTCATAGGCCTCCACCGCCTCCTCGATCCATTCCCGGGAGGCGATGTCCAGATGGTTGGTGGGCTCGTCCAGAATGAGGAAGTTGATCTCATCGTCCATGAGCATGCAAAGCCGCAGGCGGCTTTGCTCGCCGCCGGAGAGCACGCTGACGGGCTTCAGCACGTCCTCCCCCTGGAACTCATAGGCCGCCAGGCGGTTGCGGGCGGACTGGGCAGACAGGCCCTTCTTCGCCGCCATCATGTTTTCCACCAGGTTCCAGTCCGGGTGGTCGAAGTGGACGATCTGGGGCAGATACGCACAGCGCACCTGCGGGCCCATGCGGATGCGCCCGTCGTCCGGGTACAGCTCGCCCACGATCATCTTGATGAGGGTGGACTTGCCGGTGCCGTTGTCGCCGATGAGGGCGATGCGCTCGCCCCCCTCCACCTTCAAGGTAATGCCGTCAAAAAGGTGCTTTTCCTCATAGGACTTGGAAATGCCCCGCAGGGAGAGCACCTCGTCTCCATGAAACTCCGCCGTGGAGAACCGGGCGTCCATTTTCTTGGCCTTGGTGGGCTTTGCGGTGGTGCGCATGCGCTCGATGCGCTTTTCCATGGAGATGGCCCGGCGGTATGTCTTGTCCATGCCCTGGAAAGCCCACAGCCTTAGCTGCTCGGCGGCCTTTTCCAGCTGCTGGATCTTGGCCTGCTCCTTGAGGTACTGCTTCATGCGCTCTTGATAACGGCGCTCTTTTTCCACAGCGTAGAAGCTGTAGTTGCCGCTGTAAAACTCCGCCTTGCCGTCCAGCACCTCGATGACCCGGGTGACGATCCGGTCCAGGAAGTAGCGGTCATGGGAGATGACCACCACCGTGCCCCGGAAGGCGCGGATATACTCTTCCAGCCACTCGGTGGCGTGGAGGTCCAGGTGGTTGGTGGGCTCGTCCAAAAGCAGGATGTCCGTGTCCTCCAGAATGAGGCGGCCCAGGTTCACCCGGGTCTTTTCCCCGCCGGAAAGGCTGGAAAAAAGCTGGGCGCGCTGGCCCTCCGGAATGGACAGTCCGTTTGCCACCTTGTTGACGGCCACATCCGTATCGTAGCCGCCGAAGGCCTCGAACCGCTCGGAAAGCCGGTCATAGCGGCGCAGGATATCGCTGTCGCTCTCTCCTGCGGCCATGCGGGCCTCCAGCGCGCGCATCTCCTCCGCCAGCGCCTGCTGGCGGGAAAAGGCCGTGCGCAGCACATCCTCCACCGTATACTCCGGCGGATAGACGGGGATCTGGGAAATAAGGCCCAGCCGCCGGCCCGGCGCAATAGTCACCTGGCCCTCGTCGTAGTCCAGCTCCCCCGTGAGGATCTTGAAAAGCGTGGTCTTGCCGGCGCCGTTTTTACCAAGCAGTCCCACCCGCTCCCCCTGGTCGATCTGAAAGGTGATGCCGTCCAGCACATTGTGGCCCACCTCAAAGGATTTGACCAGATCTTTGACTTGTATCTCAATCATACGCGATAAACTTGCTGAAGCTGCTCCACCAGCGCGTCAAAATGCATGGCGTGGGACGCCTTGACCAGCATGGCCGTATTGGGGCCCAGCTGCTCTATGAGCTGGGGCAGCGCTTCCTCCTTCGTTGAAAAATGCAGCACGTTGCCGCCGCTCTGGGCGGTGCCTTCGGCGATCATAGCGGCCTTTTCCCCGATGGCCACCACGAAGTCGATGCCCAGCATGGCCGCAAGCGCGCCCATGTTGTAGTGGGCCTGCTCCGTCAGGTCGCCCAGCTCGCCCATGTCGCCCAGCACTGCCACCTTCCGGTCGCACTCGGTCTTGGCCAGCACCTCCAGCGCGGCAGTGACCGACTGGGGATTGGCGTTGTAGCAGTCGTCCAGAATGACGCGGCCCTCGCGCAGCCGCACCACCCGCATCCGGGACCCGGCCGGCTCATAGGACGCCACGCCCCGGACGATCTCCTCGTGGGAAAGGCCCAGATGCTCGCCCACAGCCACGGCCATGGCCGCCGGGTACGCCATATGCTCACCGGGAGCGGGGATGGACAGCAGATAGCGGTCAAGCTCCGTGACCACCGTGCAGGTGATGCCCTCCACGCCGTGGTCGGCCATGTCCTCGATCCGCACGGTGCAGTGCTCGCTCTGGCCGCAGCGGACCGTGGCAAAGGGCGCCGTCACCGTGTCCAGCAGGGCATCGTCCCCGTTGAGGATCAAAAGGCCCTCCGGCTTGAGGTTTTCCAGGATTTCGCACTTGGCCTGGAGGATGCCCTCCCGGCTGCCCAGATACTCGATGTGGGCGTCGCCGATGTTGGAGATGACGGCGATATCCGGCCGCACCATCTGGCCCAGGTAGCGGATCTCTCCGAAGTGGTTCATGCCCGTCTCGATCACGGCCGCCTCATGCTCGGGCGCAAGGCCCAGCAGCGTCAGGGGCGTGCCGATGTCGTTATTGAAGTTCTCCGGGGTCTTCAGGACATGGTATTTCGCCTCCAGCACGGCGGCGATCATCTCTTTGGTGGTGGTCTTGCCCACGCTGCCGGTGATCTGGATCACCGGAATGTGGAACTGGTCCCGGTAATGGGAGGCCAGGGCCCGCAGGGCAAGGCGCGTATCATCCACCTTGATGTAAAACTTATCCGGCCGCAAATTTATGGGCAGCCGGGCGCACAGGCACCCGGCCGCGCCGGCATCCAGCGCCGCGTCGATAAAATTATGTCCGTCAAATTTTTCTCCCACCCAGGGAAGAAACAGGCACCCCGGCGTGATGCGCCGGCTGTCGGTACACACGGCGTCCACCATGGGCGCGTCCTCCCGGGGGTTCCACCAGATACCGCTGACCGCGGCGGCGATCTCCTTGACCGTCATCGGCTGCATCAATACGCCCTCCTCTTCAGCTGACACGACTGCCGCACGATCTCCTCGCACAGCTCCTCATAGCTCATGCCCACCGCGGCAGCCTCCTTGGGCACGAAGCTGGTGGGCGTCATGCCGGGCAGGGAATTTGCCTCCAGGCACCAAAGCTGCCCGTCCTTGTCCAGGATCATATCCGTGCGGGAGTAGACCTCCAGCCCCAGCGCCCGGTGCACCCGCAGGGCAAGTTCACCGGCGGCGGACATCTCCGCGTCGGTGATCTGGGCGGGGCAGGTCTCCTCCGCCGCACCGGCCTGATACTTGGCCGCGTAGTCGAACTCCTTGCCTGCCGGCACCGTCTCCACCGCCGGCAGCCACCGCTGCCCCAGCACGGCCACCGTCAGCTCCCGGCCGAAAATGCGCTCTTCCACCAGCACGCGGCTGCCGTAGCGCAGCACCTGCTCCAGTGCCTCCTTCAGCGCGGCCCGGTCCTCGGGCAGGTACACGCCCAGAGAGGAGCCGCCGCCCACGGTCTTGACCACGCAGGGCATGGGCAGCTCCGCGGCCAGGCGCTCCACGTCCGAGGCGTCATAGTCCAGCAGCTGCCACTTGGGCGTGGGGATGCCGGCAGAGTCCATGATCTGCTTGGACACGGCCTTATCCATGGCCACCGCCGAGGCCAGATGGCCGGAGCCCGTGTAGGGCACGCCCATCAGGTCCAGCACCGCCTGGATGCGGCCGTCCTCGCCG
>UMCH01101554.1_pt1 | contig 13474 bp, 15 predicted proteins | sample 1964201 | NCBI WGS metagenome assembly UMCH01 (sample SAMEA4835965, study PRJEB28245) | human gut metagenome | biome: gut microbiome; material: fecal sample | place: Denmark | collected 2008 | reverse complement strand
CCTGGAGGAGAGTATCCACAGCAGCACGGGGACGAAGGCGGATGTGAGCGGCATTTCCTGGGAAGGGATCAGCAGACGGGTACTGGAAGAATCGTAACAAAGATCAAGAAATCCATTAAGAATGTATGGTTGACAAAGGAATCAGGGGTCAACTATAATAGATGTAATTTATCAGAGAAATGCTATGACAGGGAGGAGTACATAGGCCTCGCAAGCACAGAGAGAAGATGGACGGTGGGAATCTTCGTGAAAGACTTATGGAAGTAGCCCTCGAGCAGTGGACCGAACAGGTGGCAGGCCTAAGTAGACTTCAACGCATATCCCGGCGTTAGAGGGGAACGGTATCGGAAGACATAAGTTTTCCCGTGCCGGCAGAGTGCAGAGAGATTTCTCTGAAGTTAGGTGGTAACACGGATGCAGATTCGCCCTAAGCCAGAAGGCTTGGGGCATTTTTTTGGCAGAGGTGTTGACAGGGAGGTATGTATATGAAGAAGATCAGTGGAAACAAATTGTTGGTGAAAGCGCTGTGGGAAGAAGGCGTGGATACCGTGTTCGGCTATCCGGGGGCCTGTACCATTGATATCAGCGACGAATTGTACCGGCAGGACCGGGTCAAGGTGATCCTGCCCCGGCAGGAGATCGCCCTGGTCCATGAGGCGGACGCCTATGCCAGATCCACAGGCAAGGTGGGAGTCTGTCTGGTGACCAGCGGACCGGGAGCGACCAACCTGGTGACCGGGCTGGCCACTGCCTATTATGACAGCGTGCCCCTGGTGTGCTTTACCGGACAGGTGGCCCGCCATCTGATCGGAAACGACGCCTTCCAGGAAGTAGATATCGTAGGGATCACCCGGAGTATCACCAAGTACGGAGTTACCGTAAGAAGAAGAGAAGACCTGGGACGGATCCTGAAGGAGGCCTTCTATATCGCCCGCACCGGAAGACCTGGACCGGTGCTGGTGGATCTTCCCAAGGACGTGATGGCGGAACTGGGAGACGGGGAGTATCCCACGGACGTAAATATCCGGGGCTACAAGCCTAACACCCATGTACATATCGGCCAGCTGAAGCGGGCCATCAAGATGCTGAGCAAGGCGAAGAAGCCTCTGTTCTTGGCGGGGGGCGGCGTCAATATCGCCCATGCCTGGCCGGAATTCACAGAGGTGGTGGAGAAGACAAACGTCCCGGTGGTGACCACCGTTATGGGCCGGGGGGCCATCCCCACAGATCATCCGCTTTATATCGGCAATCTGGGAATGCACGGCGCTTATGCCTGCAATATGGCGGTGAATGAATGTGACCTTCTGTTCTCCATCGGAACAAGGTTCAACGACCGGATCACCGGGAAGCTCCATTCCTTCGCGCCTCATGCCCAGATTGTGCACATTGACATCGACACGGCGGCCATTTCCAAGAACGTGCAGGTAGACGTGCCCATCGTGGCGGACGCCAAAGAAGCGGTGACCAAGATGCTGGAGTATGTGACGCCCTGTGAGACGGAAGGGTGGAGAGCCCAGATAAAGGAGTGGAAGGAGAAGCACCCGCTGACCATGAAGCCCCGTCCCATTATGACGCCAAAAGATGTGCTGGACGCCATCAACCGGCTGTTCGACGAGGCTATCGTTTTTACTGACGTGGGGCAGCACCAGATGTTTACCGCCCAGTTCCTGGAGGTAAATGAGAAGCGGCGTCTCTTCATGTCCGGCGGGCTGGGGACCATGGGATACGGGCTGCCGGGAGCCATCGGAGCCAAGATCGGACATCCGGACACCCCGGTGATCTCCATCTCCGGAGACGGGGGAATGCAGATGAATATCCAGGAGCTGGCGACAGCAGTTCTGGAAGAACTTCCCATCATCTCCTGTATCTTTAACAACAGCAATCTGGGGATGGTGCGGCAGTGGCAGAAGCTGTTCTACGGCAAGCGCTACTCCATGACCTGCCTAAGGTCAGGCGCAGCCTGCAGGGGCAGATGCGGCGAGGTGAAATGTCCCAAATATACGCCGGACTTTGTAAAACTGGCAGAGAGTTACGGCGCCAAAGGAATCCGGATCACCAAAGTGGAGGAGATCGAGCCTGCTTTCCGGGAGGCTATGAAGAGTAAGAAGACCCCGTATATCCTGGAATTCGTGATCGATCCGGAGGATCTGGTATATCCCATGATCGAACCCGGAGGCACACTGGAAGACATGATCCTGGACTGTTAGAGAGAGGAGAGGAAGAGCATGAACAATGGAATGAAGAAACGCTGGATATCCCTGTATGTAGAGAATCAGGTAGGTGTTCTCTCGAAGATCTCCGGACTGTTCTCCGGCAAGTCCTATAACCTGGACAGTCTTACCGTTGGAACCACGGAGGATCCAACCGTATCCCGGATGACCATCGCCACCGTCAGCGACGACGAGACCTTTGAGCAGATCAAGAAGCAGCTGAACCGTCTGGTGGAAGTGATCAAGGTGATCGATTTTACCGATATCTTCGTGCGGATGAAGGAGATCCTCTATGTAAAGGTGCGCAAATGTACGCCGGAGGATAAGGTGGAGCTGTTCCAGATCGCGGAGACCTTCAAGGCGAAAGTCATCGACTACGGCAAGGACAGCCTGCTGCTGGAGTTTGTCCAGACAGCCACCAAGAATGACGCGGTGATCAAGCTGATGAAGGAAGAGTTCAAGAGCATTGAAGTGGTCCGGGGCGGAAGCGTGGGGATCGAATCCATCAGTATGATGGAGAGATAAAAACCGAGCGCACTCTTGAATTTTGATTTTAGGCGTACTATAATAATCCATAGATAGACAGAAGTTACATACGGAATGGAGGAATTGAGATGGAGAAGAAGAATATCGACTGGCAGAATCTTGGTTTTGCTTATCTGGAGACGGATCAGAGGTATGTCTCCAACTATAAGGACGGCGCCTGGGATGAGGGGACAATGACCTCCGACCCCAATGTTGTCATCAATGAATGCGCCTGCGTCCTGCAATATGCCCAGACCTGTTTTGAGGGGTTGAAGGCCTATACGGCGGAGGACGGAAGTATCGTGATGTTCCGTCCGGACCTGAACGCCGCCCGGATGGCCAACACAGCGAAGCGGCTGGAGATGCCGCCCTTCCCGGAGGAGCGGTTTGTGGAGGCAGTCCACAAGACAGTGGAAGCCAATGCGGCATATGTACCGCCTTATGGTTCTGGTGCGACCCTGTATGTACGACCCTTTATGTTTGGCTCAAATGCGATCATTGGTGTAAAGCCGGCGGACGAGTATCAGTTCCGTGTATTTACCACACCGGTGGGACCTTATTTCAAGGGTGGCGCAAAGCCTATCACCATCCGCGTCAGCGACTATGACCGGGCAGCGCCTCACGGCACCGGCCATGTGAAGGCGGGCCTTAATTACGCCATGAGCCTGTACGCCATCATGGACGCCCACAGACAGGGATTCGACGAGAATATGTACCTGGATGCGGCCACCCGTACGAAGGTGGAGGAGACCGGCGGAGCCAACTTCATCTTTGTGACCAAAGACAACAAGGTGGTAACACCCAAGTCCAGCACCATCCTTCCCTCCATCACCAGACGTTCTCTGATGTATGTGGCTGAGAAGTACCTGGGACTGGAAGTAGAAGAGCGGGAGATTTACTTTGACGAAGTAAAAGACTTCGCGGAGTGCGGTCTGTGCGGAACGGCAGCAGTCATCTCTCCGGTAGGGAAGATCAACGATCATGGAAAAGAGATCTGCTTCCCAAGCGGCATGGACGAGATGGGACCGATCACCAAGAAGCTGTATGATACACTGACCGGGATCCAGATGGGGCACATCGAGGCTCCGGAAGGATGGATCCACAAGATCTGTTAATGAGAGATAAACCGGGGACGTGGTATTTTCAGAAATACCACGTCCCCAGTTGTACTCTATTATCATCAATGGTCAGAAGGCGGAGGTGAGTAGTTTGAAGTGTATCTTAATGCATAAACGGATCGCTGTAGCGGAGATGGAACTGGATGACGCTACCGGTTTCATACAAAAGATTGGCATGGTCTATGCGCCAGAGCATTTTCCTGTGGGGATCCCAGTAAAAAAGGGTGTTGCTGACCGGACGGCGTTAAATGAGTGGTGGACAGACCGGTCTATCCCGGCCAGCCGGTCTGGTATCCGGGAGGCTCTGGAAACATTGGAGATAACCAGCACAAAATTGCTTCTGGTACGTTGTTATGGACTGAGTCTGTCGGATCAGTATTGGATCTGTCCGAAAGGTTCCGGCCTGACATGGGACGCCATCAACTTTTTTGACAATGGTTTTTCAGACGATATTGGCGACGTCCTGTTCGGAGCGGAAAAGAAAACGGATGCTTTAGATTTTTCATCTCCGGATAATACTTCAGACGGTAATCTGAAAAAACGCTGGAAGATCATAGACGGGAAACGGTGCCTGGTAAAAGGCGGCAGCAACCCATTCCGACAGCAGCCCTTTAATGAGGTGATCGCTGCCGGGATCATGGAGCGCCTGGGAATTCCTTATGTTCCGTATAAAGTCACCTGGAACAAAGGCGCGCCTTACAGTGTGTGCGAAGATTTTATCACAAGGGATACGGAACTGGTTCCGGCATGGCGTATCCTCAAAACGCAGAAAAAGAGTAACAGCGTCTCGGTGTATCAGCATTTTGTCAACTGCTGTGAAAGGCTTGGTATCCAGGATGCCGTTCCCTTCCTTGACCGTATGATCGTGCTGGATTTTATTATCGCCAATGAAGATCGGCATTTTAACAATTTTGGTATGCTGCGGGAGGCGGAAACCTTGAAATGGATTGGTTTCGCCCCAATTTATGACAGTGGTTCCTCACTGGGCTACGATAAGACGCCCATGCAGATACGCTCAGAGAAAGATATAGTCTGCAAGCCTTTTAAAAATCACTATGCGGAGCAGTTAAAGCTGGTGTCTGATTTTAGCTGGATTGATTTTGACCGGCTGAAGGATGTGGATAGATTGATTGAGAGTGTACTGACCGCAGAAGGAACAGAGGATTATGTGGATGAAATCCGTATTCGTGCGATCAAAGGATCGGTTAAGCAGCGGATTGAGTATTTATCCCAGTTTTCCATGAGCCGGACGCCAGTGCAGGAGTATTCTACGGAGGATGATGTGGAAGAAAATGTTGCTGCGGATTATGCACCCAAAATAGATCTGTAATCATTCAAGAACTTGATGGGGAAATACAAAGAGCTGTGATGGGAGGTGATGGATATGGAATTGCGCGTGCTGAAATATTTTCTGACGGTAGCGGATGAAGGAAATATTACGAGAGCTGCGGATATCCTTCATGTTACCCAGCCCACCTTAAGCCGCCAGCTGATAGAGTTGGAAGATGAACTGGGAACAGCGCTGCTGATCCGGGGGAAACGATCCGTGACTTTAACAGATGAAGGATTTCTGTTTAAACAACAGGCGGAAATGATCGTGGAGCTCTCGGACAAGCTGGAACATACCTTTAAAGGCAAAAAAGACGTGGTCTGCGGCACCATCCGGATCGGCGCTTCAGAAGCGGTGGGCTGCCGGGCGCTGGCCCTCTACATGAAAGAATTTCGTGAGAAATATCCGGATGTCCAGTTTGATCTCTATAATGGGATGGCGGACAACATCAAAGAGATGCTGGAACGAGGGCTGCTTGACCTGGGGCTCGTACTGGAGCCTGTCGATACTGCAAAATTTGAATATGTAAGGCTTCCCCAGAAAGAAACCTGGGGACTCCTTTTGAGAAAGGATCACGAACTTGCGGAAAAGGAAACCTTAACCGTGGAGGAGATCCGGCAGTATCCTCTGATCATGCCGGGAAGAGAGAATGCCAAAAATGAAGTTCTTCACTGGATGCAGTGCGAGGAAAGCCACCTGAATATTCCGGCTTATTATAATCTTCTCTCCAATGCCGCATTGCTGGTAGAGGCCGGGATGGGCTGTGCAGTCTGCCTGGACGGTGCATTATCCATACATGTGGATCCCGACCTTTGTTTTCGCCAGATCCTGCCGGAGCACACAACAAGGAGTGTGATCCTGTGGAAAAAGAATCATCTGTTTTCTCAGGCGGCGTCTCTTTTCGTACAGACAATCCAAGAATATTAAAAATGGTCATGGCATCAGCTAAAACGCTGGTGCCGTGGCTTTTTTTAATATGCGGAAAACGTATGGTTTTTTATAGCAGACAGACGATCCTTTCTGTCGTCAGACACCCGAAGGCTTTCTCCGGTTTTATGAGGATCAGTTTGAGGCACTAAGCCAGACGGAACTCTATGATAAAATTCATCAAGAGGTCAGAGCCATCCGTGAGTATGTGGGCCTCTATGAAGCAGCCCCGCAGATGGAGGCAGAGGGCGTCCATGATTACCGGAAACTGGCGGAGTATGGGAATATCGTCCTGGCCGGAACGTATAATGAAAACCATGGTTTCATGTTTACCACATGGGATCAGGATAAAGAGCGAAGCTATGTATCCGGCGGCGATTATTCTCCCAATTATGCATATGCAAAAGAATCTTTCGTCCGACGTTCGGGGCTGATCCAGGAACAACGCCTGTTCCAGCCGGAAGAAGCAGAAAATCTCTATCGTTGTGTGGACTACGCCAGAAATCACTGCGGCTCCCTCACCTTTGAGCAGTCGAAAGCGCTGGATGAGCTGGCGGAAAAGCTGTCGTTTGGCTATCCGGAGATTGAGAAAAATCCCCCCACCTTTGAACCGGAGGATGGCCCACAACTGAATCTGTAACTGAAAAGAAAGAAATCAAACGCCGCTTCCAGCTCTGGATCAGACCGTCCACCCTGGAGCTGGCGGATACTCTCTATAAAAAAGACAACTGTGACGGCAAGAGCGAATTCATCGAAAAGGCCGTGTTGTTTTATGCCGGATATCTTTCCGCAGAGGACAACAAAACCTATCTCCCTAATATCGTCACATCCACACTGAAAAGCATTGTGGCGGAAAGTGATCATCGGCAGAACCGGATGATTTTCAAGCTGGCCGTGGAGCTGGCGGTCATGATGAATGTGGTCGCAGCGAATAACAACATCGATCCGGTGTCACTGGAACGCTTGCGTGGAGAATGTGTCAAAGAAGTCAAAAGGCTGAATGGTGCGTTCTCTTTCGATGATGCGGTGAGTTGGCAGAATGGATGGGAAGAAAATGATTAACAGGCAAGAAGGAGCTTGACAAGAATCAGTTTTTTACGCATAATATATCTAAGATACATAGCTAAGATATATAAAGGAGGGGATTCGGCATGGAAATACCTGAAACGCAGCAGAAGATCCTGAACAGTGCCAAACGCTGGTTTTTGGAAAAAGGTTTCAAATCGGCTCCACTGCGCAAGATTGTGAATGATGTGGGCTTTACTCTTGGTGCGTTCTATGGCTACTACAAAAATAAAGAGGAACTGTTCTACGCCTTAACGGACGAGACGGCGCAGGGCCTTGCCACCATTGTACGCTCCATCGGGGAGGATATGCAGAAACTCCCACCAGAACAGATGCTCTATTCCATGCTGGACTGCTATCTGCGTCGCCTTCCGGAGTTGGCAGATTATCTTTGCGCTCACCGGGAAGAAATGGTGTTACTACTTCGCTGTGCTGAGGGAACGAAGTATGAAAACTTCTTTGACAGTTTCCGCATAATGAACATCGAACGGATTACGCAGGGGGTGGAAACTGCTGAGCATACGCCAAAGGCTCTGCTAGGCATCGACCCCGGTTCCCTTGACCTGATGATGCGGGGCTATTTTGATATGCTCGCCCACATCATTCTGGAAACCGAGGATAAGGAAACAATCATCCGGCGGATGCGTGACGTCGCACAGGTATACCGCAACGGAATGCTCAGTTTAATGGAGGAGGAAACGGATCATGCATGAATATTATCGGAACAATATCCTGAAATTAAAAAAGGAAAACGAGGGTTATCTTCGCTTTGTGAAAGTGGAACTGGAACAGAACGCCGGCAAACCTTACAGCGAGGTATGGGAGGAAATCTGGGGCTTCTATGAAAAGAATCTGCTGGAGCATTTCCCTTACATCGGCGGTGACAAAGTCAGCGGGACAAAGAACCTCACTGGCGCTTACATTTTTGTGGCGATGGGTGAGGTACTTAAACGCTACGGTGTTTCTGTGGAGGGTTCGGCACGTCTGATGGTGCTGGCTTATGAGCGAAAGTATCAGGCTATCCCACGCCCCGTCCGGGCAGTTATGAGGAAGATATTTTCCTCGCCCAGGCTTGTCACGAAGATGTATCGAAAGAAAGACCGGGAGAATACGGAGAACGCTGCAAAATATCCCGGCAGCTTTGAAACAAAAACCATGCAGCCGCCTGCAGAGGGCTGCGTCTTTACTTATCATACTCTCGTTTGCCCACTGTCCGATTTCGCAAAAAAATACGGCTACGAAGAATATATGCCCTATCTCTGCAATTTGGACTATGTGATGTTCGGCGTGTTGGGCGTATCGCTGTACCGAAGGCATACCTGCTTTGCCAACGGCGACTACTGTGACTTCAGCCTAAAATCGGGTGTGCAGCCATTACCATACTGGCCGCCGGTATTTACACAGGGGAAAGGTTATCAATAAGAAATATACGGAAACACTCACCCAATTCCGGATGAATAAACCGGTATTACAAATCTGATGAAAAAGGAGACATAAAATGGCATTCAGAAACAATTTCGGCAACCCGCAGGGCTTTATAGGAAGGCTGATGCTTTCCGGCATGAATATGGGGCACAGTCCAATGGCTAAATGGGCATTTACACAATTTGATGTCCCTGATGACGGAATGCTGGTTGATATTGGCTGTGGCGGTGGATTTAATATCCGAAGATTATTAGACCGCTCCAAAGACGGTTTCGTTTATGGGATAGATATTTCCAGCACCAGCGTTGAGAAGTCAAAAAAGACGAATAAAAAGAATATTGGCAAAAGATGTGAAGTGCTTCTTGGGAGCGCAGAGAACCTTCCGTTAAAGGATAATTCCATAAAACTTGCCACCGCCTTTGAAACTGTGTATTTCTGGAAAGATCTGGAGAAATGCTTTGCAGAAGTGAAAAGAACGATCAGGCCGGGCGGGAAATTCGTAGTCGTCAATGATCCTGGAGATCCTGAAAAACACTGGGAAAAGATGATACCGGGGATGAAATCATATACACCGGATGAAATAAAACAGATCATGGAGGCCGTTGGTTTCATGGATGTTAAGGTTACAAAAAATAAGTTTATGTTCTGCGTGTCTGGAAAGAAAGGGAACTAAATGAATTGCAAGCCTGCATGTCTCCTGATATAATATTAGTTAGTTATCGCTAACCTATTTGCGCATAGGAGGGTACATCCATGTTTACTGTTCGTCCATATAAGGAAGAAGATGCTGCGGCCTGCGGGGATTGCTTCTACGAAGGATTCTTTTCATGCTCTGTAGATCAGAACGATAAAATACTATTGCGTGATTACGCACAGATCCTGATTGAAAAATGCAATTTTACCTATGTTGCGGAAACCGAGGATCATCAGGTCGTAGGATTCATCTGTGGAAAATATGATAAGCGTTTCAGCAAGACTCTGGCAGCTCAGTATGAGACAAAAAAGCACTATGGCCGTTGGTGTAAAATGTTTCTCAAGTTCTATCTGAAAAGATATAAAATGTCAGTACCATTCCAGAAGCAGTTTGATGCTTTTTTCCTCCAGTTACAGGAAAGGGATAAGGAAACCTTTGGGAATTGCGATCTGGAACTCGTTGCCCTTTCGTCCAGAAGGAATTACAGAAAGGGGTTGGGAACCGCATTGGTTACACAGTTTATGAAACAGGCAAAAGGCGATGGAGCGGATCGTGTGCGGCTTTTTACAAACACTCTTGCATCGTGGGAGTTTTATGAAAAACGTGGATTTAAGAAAGTGGCAGAGAAGCCCTTTCAGGATGGCTCCGGCAATCAGTCCCTCGTCTATGAGTACGTTTTGAAGGAGCATGAATATGAAAAACACCATCTGTGAAAAACTGATGTGGTCAGCGATGACACCTGCTATTTTCAAATATATCGCAGCGCATTGCAAAAATACGGATACATCCAGAGTGAAGAAGAAATCGCGTAAAAACTTTGAAGATATGTTGGCGAGGACACCTGACATAGGTGGTTTTACGAAAAATCCTCTGCGGCTCTGTCTTTCCGGGGGCATTGTCTGGATGGCAGTTTATAAGGCAATGAATGGGGCGATGAGCCATGAGCAGTTCGGGGAAATGGTGACAGCCACGATGCAGGCGCCGCTCATTAAAAAAGCTTTTGGGAGTAAAAATCCATTCGATACAGAATATCAAAAAAGGAAAGTCGAGAAGGACAGAGTTGCAAATGCCATATCCGACAGCGAATTCAACTGGATGACGGAGACGATTCCCGGAAGGGATGCAGACGAATACACCATCAACTATCACAGGTGCGGCCTGTGTGCGCTTGGAAAACAGGAGCATTTGGAAGAACTGATACCCTATATGTGTGCCATGGATTTTATTTCTGCTGATCTCATGGACGGCGTGTTGTACCGGACAGGTACACTTGCAGAGGGCGCAGAAAAGTGTGATTTCTATGTTTGCAAAAAGGACTCTAAATGGGATAAAGAAAGAAAATACGGACAGCAATCCAAGCTGCAAAAACAGGGAGAGTTGGGAAAGTGGAATATGTGACGGTTGCACAGGAGGGCTTCTATGGACTTTATCATGTCCCTGTTAAGGATCATGATCCCAAAAAGGTCGTCATCGTAGTAGGCGGCAGCGAAGGGAATGAAAATATCCCGATGAATGTGGGTGCTATGTTTGCCAGGTGCGGCATCGCCGCGTTAGGTATTTGTTACTGGAACGTAGACGGGCTGCCGAAAGAACTGGTTCGGGTGCCTGTCGATCCATTTGAAAAAGCGATCCTGTGGCTGAAAAACAAAGGATATGAAAAGATTATCATGTATGGCATTTCAAAAGGCGCTGAACTGGTATTGCTTTGCGCTTCTCTTATGCCGGATATCTGCGGCGTTGTTGCCCTCTCCCCGATCCACTGTATATGGGGAGGCATGTACGGGAATAAAAGCATGGCATCGAAAACTTTTTCATCTGCCTCCGAATTCACATACAGGGGAAAAGATTTTCCGTGTATGACAGCGCATCTGAAATATGGGCCGGCAATCCGGAACCTCATCCTCCATCAGCAGTTCGAGTTATCCTACATCTACGAAGAACCGCTGAAACATTTTGATGAGGATACAGCCATTCATGTGGAGAACATTCAGGGAAACATTTTATTTATTTACGCAAAGGAAGATCTCATGTGGCCCAGCAAAGAGGCAGTGGCATATATGGTAAACCGCCTGGAAAAACACCGGTTTGCTTTCCGGGTGGATGTCTTGGAATATGAAAAAGCAAGCCACATTCTTGTTCCATTAAATCCATCTAAGCTGAAAATGTTTAAAATTGAGAGACAATATCCGGAAGATTGCAGGCGCAGCCGTGAAGACGCTTTCCATAAAACGATAAAATGGATATCGGAGGTAAAGTGAATATGGCGGTCATGATAGAAAGTCTGATTGGTATCTTATTATTCACAGTTCTGATTGTGTCACTGACGCTGAAAAATCCCCTTACCTCAGTGGGAGATTATCCCCCGGCCATACGGGAGAAATGTATGGAATTAGGATTGATCGAAAAAAGAGAACAACGCTTTACCAGGGCAGATATCCTCCGAAAGGGGATCGCCCTGCTTGCTTTTGTGTTCATCTTCGCTGTTGTCCTGAAACAGTTTAATGGAGCGGATACATTCTGGAAAGGGTTTCGGGATTCCTACCTGATCTGGCTGATCATTGATTGGTATGACGCTCTGATACTTGATTGCATCTGGTTTTGCCATTCGAAAAAAGTCAGGATACCAGGCACAGAGGATATGGAAGAATATAAGGACTATCGTTTTCATATCAGGCAGTCCTGTATTGGTATGCTTCTTGGCCTGCCCGCCTGTCTTGCAGTGGGAGCGATTACAGCAATCCTCTGATCAGCCATCAAATGATATAAAACAGAATATGATTCGTATCCGGCAGGAAATCTTTTATGTGAGGTCTCCTGCTTTTTCTTTACTTTAAAACAATCCTGAACCAGAAAACCTATGCGGGAAGAATACAGACGATACTTCCTGTACAGGGGCGGCAAGGTGTCGCTGAACACCATCTGGCATGAAAAGGCATATTACAAACAGGTGTGCCAAGCCCTTCAATTGCGAAAAAACATACCTGAAAGTTTCCTCGGCTGGCAGCCATCCCAATGGATCGAACTGCTGAAGATATGGATGCTCCAGAACGGTATCCCGCTTTATAAAGAGGAAAAATCGTTGTATGGAACGATAAGCCGTGCAGATGCTTCTGTGATTCAGCACCTGAAACGATTCCTGCGCTTCATCCAGCCGGAGGATATGCGGACGGAACGGGAAAAGGACATATGGGATCTGAAAAAATTGGATATCCCTATTAAACAAAATCCGATTTATAAAACGGAAACACTGGATTTTACTGGAATCCTGCAGGAAGGACTGCGGGAGGAAGTGAAGCAGGCAATTTTCCTGCATATGAAATATGAAAAAATCGGAACCGTGAAACGAGAGCTGACATCCCTGCGGAAGTTTTCTGGATACCTGATGGAGAAGGACATAAAGATCAATTCCTGCGCCGATGTTGACCGGGGAATTGTTGGAAGAATATCTTGTCCATATCAACACCAACGGTTCATCCGGCAGAGGAAACAGCGATGACATTCTGAAACTGAGGGCAGTATTGGAAAGCGTCGGCAAACTATATGGATACAGCCATCTGGAATCCTTATTCATCAACACAGATATCCCGCCGGAAGTGCAGCCGGTATTCCGATCCTATTCCGATGAGGAACTGAAGCGGCTGAACGCCCATATTACAAAGCTGGATGTCCAGATTGCGCGATGCATGGTCATCCACCAAATGCTTGGTACGAGAATTTCCGATACGCTGACACTGCATACAAACTGCCTGTCAAAGAGAAACGGGCTGGATATTATTCGGATCGACCAGGTAAAAACACGAACTTTCGAAAAGCCTATCAGTGCAGAATTAGCAACGCTGATCCAGAAAGCCATCGATTGTACTTATGATCAATATGGTAAAACGGAATACATCTTCGTGGATGCCAAAGATCCCAGCCGCCCGCTTCAATATACAACCATAAAGAATAAGGTGCTGTGGCTGATAAAAAGAGAAGACCTACGGGATGATGAGGGGAAACTGTTTAAATTCAACTCCCATATGTTCCGGCGGTCTTACGGAGTCAAGCTGACAGAACTGCATCTGGATGACTGGACGATAGCAAAACTCCTGGGGCATAAAAACATAAGCGCAGTAAAACATTACAGAAAAATGAGCAACCAACTCCTGGCCGAAGAAACCCGAAAGGCACGGGAGCAACA
>UMCH01048275.1_pt1 | contig 13501 bp, 10 predicted proteins | sample 1964201 | NCBI WGS metagenome assembly UMCH01 (sample SAMEA4835965, study PRJEB28245) | human gut metagenome | biome: gut microbiome; material: fecal sample | place: Denmark | collected 2008 | reverse complement strand
CAGCTGGGCCTGCCGGTAACGGAGGAGCAGGTCCGCCAACTGGAGCAGCACATCACCGATATCGACTATGACACCGCCCGCCGGCGGGAGAAGGAAGTCCGCCACGACGTGATGGCCCATGTCTATACCTACGGCAAGGCCGCGCCTCTGGCGGCGGGCATCATCCACCTGGGGGCCACCAGCTGCTATGTCACCGACAACGCCGACCTGATCCTGTACCGGGACGGGCTGGTGTATCTGCGGGGCCAGCTGCTGGCGGTGATGAAGAACCTTTCCGCCTTTGCGGAAAAATACGCCGCCACGCCCACCCTGGGCTATACCCACTATCAGCCCGCCCAGCCGGTGACCGTGGGCAAGCGGGCCTGCCTGTGGCTCCAGGACCTGCTGTCGGACCTGGAGGAGCTGGATTTTGTCCTGGGCAGCCTGCGCTTTCTGGGCTGCCGGGGCACCACCGGCACCGAGGCCAGCTTCATGGACCTCTTTGAGGGCGACGAGGCGAAGATCGACGAGATGAACCGCCGCATCGCTGCCGAGTTCGGCTTTGACGCCTGCTTCACCGTCTGCGGCCAGACCTATCCCCGGAAGGTGGACGCCCGGATCCTGAACTGCCTGTCCTCCATGGCCCAGAGCGTCTATCGCATGGCCAACGACATCCGCCTGCTGCAGCACGACCGCCAGCTGGAGGAGCCCTTCGAGGAGCATCAGATCGGCTCGTCGGCCATGGCCTACAAGCGCAATCCCATGCGCTGCGAGCGCATCTGCTCCCTGAGCCGCTATCTTATGGCAGACGCCATGAATGCTCCCATGACCGCCTCCGTCCAGTGGATGGAGCGGACCCTGGACGACTCTGCCAACCGCCGCCTGTCCATGCCCGAGGGCTTTTTGTGCGCCGATGCCATTCTGCGCCTGGCCCAGAACGTCACCAACGGCCTGCGGGTCAACGAAAAGGTGGTGGACAAGGCCATCCGGGAGTATATGCCCTTCCTGGCCACGGAGAACCTGATGATGGAGGCCGTCAAGCGGGGCGGCGACCGTCAGCAGCTCCATGAGCGGGTGCGGGTGCACTCCATGGCCGCCACCGCCCGGATGAAGGACGGCGAGCCCTGCGACCTGTTGGACCGCCTAGCCGGCGATCCGGCCTTCGGCATGACCCGCCCGGAGCTGGACCGGCTGATGGACCCCGCCCGCTACACCGGCCGCTGCCCCCGGCAGGTCCGCGCCCTGCTGGACCGCATCGCCCCCCTGCTGAAGGACGCCCGATCCGCCGACGGCGGCGTCAGCCTGTAATTGCACACAATGAAAGCGTCCCCCGATGCCGTTATCCGGTACCGGGGGACGCTTTGTTTCAGGATTACCGCAGGTCCTGCAGGGCCTGCAGCGCTGCCCGGGCGGCGGTCTGCTCGGCCTCCTTCTTGCTCTTGCCGGTGCCGGTTCCGGCCGTCTGGCCGTTGAGCAGCACCGCGCAGGTGAACAGCTTGGCGTGATCCGGGCCGGTGGCCCCGATCATCTCATAGTGCAGGGTCTGGTTGCTGCGACGCTGGACCAGCTCCTGCAGCTCCGTTTTATAGTCCCGGCGGCGCTCCTCCACGGCCTCCTCCTGCTCCTTGTCCAGAAGGACCCGGTGGATCAGCGCCCGGGCGGCCTCCATGCCGCCGTCCAGATACACCGCCGCGAACACGGACTCCGTGGCGTCGGCCAGGATGGAGGGGCGGCACCGGCCTCCCCCGGCCTCCTCGCCTTTGCCCAGCCGCAGCTCATTGCCCAGCCCCAGGCTCTGGGCCACCTCGTACAGGCTCTCCTCGCACACCAGGGCCGCCCGCATCCGGGTCAGGTCCCCCTCCGGCAAATCCGGGTGCTTGTGGTACAGATAGTCCGCCGTTACCAGTCCCAGCACGGCGTCCCCCAGAAACTCCAGCCGCTCGTTGCTGCTGACGCCGCAGCACCGGTGCTCGTTGGCGTAGGAGCTGTGGTACAGGGCCGCTTGAAGCTGCTCCTTGCAGCGGAAGGTATAGCCCAGTTTTTTTTCCAGTACTTGCAGGGTATGCATGATTTTTTTCTCCCTTCCGCAACGGAAAAAGGAAACCCCGTTGCAACCAACGGGGCCTTCTTTTTCAGCTGCTTGATTGATTCAGTTCAGCTTATTATACAGATAGCGCACGCAGTCGCCCACGGTCTTCAGACCGGTGAGGTCCTCTTCGTCGATCTCGCCCACGTCGAATTCCTCCTCCATGGCCATGACCAGCTCCACCAGGTCCACGGAGTCGGCGCCCAGATCGTCCACAAAAGAACTATCCATGCCGATCTCGTCGGTATCAATGGCAAACTGCTCAGCGATCAGATCCTGCATGGTCTTGAAGATCTCGTCCATCGTCATGAGATGATCCCTCCTTTCGGGCTTTGTCTTGGAAAATAATACGGCAATTGGTCAGGTCTGTCAATACCCTTTTCGCAATTATTCCGCCTGGAGCTGCATCAGGTGCACATTTTCCTGAATTTGTCCAATGATGCCGCTTTCGGCCACCTGTCTGGCCTGGCCGATGGCGTTGTCGATGGCCTCGGCGTTGGAGGAGCCGTGGGCCTTGATGACGGGCTTGGAGATGCCGATGAAGGCGGTGCCCCCCACCTTGTTGGGGTCCAGCTGGGCCTTGAAGGCCCGCAGCCCCGGCATCACCATGGCGGCGGCCAGCTTGGTCAGCAGGTTCTTCCGGAAAATGTCCCCCAGGGCGTGACCGGCAAAGGAGCCCACGCCCTCCATAGTCTTGAGCAGGATGTTGCCGGAGAAGCCGTCGGTGACGATGACGTCGCAGCCGCCCTTGATGGCCTCCTTGGCCTCGATGTTGCCGATGAAGTTCAGGTGGCCCTCCTCCCCGGCCTTGCGCAGCAGGGCCAGAGTCTGCTTTTGCAGGTCTGTGCCCTTGCTGTCCTCCGCGCCGATGTTCAGCAGGCCCACCCGGGGGCGCTCCAGTCCCAGCACCCGGCCGGCATAGAAGCTGCCCAGATACGCAAACTGCATCAGATACTCCGGGGTGCACTCGGCGTTGGCCCCGCAGTCGATGAGCACGGCCTTTCCCCCGGTGGTAGGGATCACCGGGGCCATCGCCGCCCGGCGGATGCCCCGGATGCGCTTGGTGATCAGGGTGGCCCCGGCCAGCAAAGCCCCGGTGGACCCGGCGGAAACCAGAGCGTCGGCTTTGCCGTCCCGCAGCAGGGTCAGGCCCACGCCCATGGAGGTATCCTTCTTGTGCCGGAACACCTTGGAGGGGTCGTCGCACATCTCCACCGTCTCCGTGGTGTGGACGATCTCCATCCCCCGGGGGATGGTGTCATGGCCACAGTCCCGCAGAGCCCGGAGAATGGCCTCGGTGTCGCCGGTCAGCAGCACCTCCACGCCCCAGTGCTCCATACCCAGCAGGGCGCCCTTCACGATTTCCAGCGGGGCGTTGTCGCCGCCCATGGCGTCAATGATGATCTTCATAGTTCAGAACCTCCTGCTTTACCTGTTGGATAATGGCCAGCGACCGCTGGGACAGCTCGGCGTTTTTGTTGCGCTTGCCCTTGACCCGGTGGTCCAGAGGCGGCATGATGCCGAAATTGATGTTCATGGGCTGGAACTGGGTCACGGACTCGTTGCTGACATACAGCCCCAGAGCGCCGATGGCCGTCTCCCGGGGGAAGTCCATGGGGGCCTGGCCCAGCAGCCGCCGGGCGGTCTCCACCCCCACCAGAAAGCCCGAGGCGCAGGACTCCACATACCCCTCCACGCCGGTCATCTGTCCGGCAAAGGAGATGCGGGGCCGGGCCTTCAGCCGGTAATACCGGTCCAGCAGCCGGGGGGAATCCAGATAGGTGTTCCGGTGCATGACGCCGTAGCGCAGGAATTTCGCATCATGCAGGGCGGGGATCATGGAGAACACCCGCTTCTGCTCCGGGAAACGCAGGTGGGTCTGGAACCCCACCAGGTTATAGATGGTGCCGTCGGCGTTGTCCTTGCGCAGCTGCACCACGGCATAGGGCTCCCGCCCGGTGCGGGGATCCTTCAGCCCCCGGGGCTTCAGGGGCCCATAGCGCAGGGTGTCCTCCCCCCGCCGGGCCATGACCTCCACGGGCATGCAGCCCTCAAAGACGTTTTTATCCTCGAAGCCGTGGACCTCCGCCTCCTGGGCGTGGGTCAGCTCCTGCCAGAAGGCCAGGTACTCCTCCTTCTCCATGGGACAGTTGATATAGTCCGGCGTCCCCTTGTCATACCGGGACGCGAAAAAGCCGCTGTCCATGTCCACGCTGTCGAAGCTCACCAGCGGGGCCGCCGCGTCGAAAAAGTGCAGGGCGGAATCCTCGCCCCCCAGCATGGAGAGAAGCCTGTCCGCCAGAGCGTCGGAGGTCAGCGGCCCGGAGGCCACCACCACCTCCCCCTCCGGCAGGTCCGTCACCTCGCCGGGGACCACGGTGATCAGGGGGTGACTTTTCACCCGCTCCGTCACCAGCCGGGAAAAGCCGTGGCGGTCCACCGCCAGAGCGCCTCCGGCGGGAACGGCGGTCTCGTCCGCGCAACGGACGATGAGGCTGCCCAGCTGCCGCAACTCCTCCTTCAGAAGGCCCACGGCGTTCTCCAGCCCCGCCGCCCGCAGGGAATTGGAGCAGCACAGCTCCGCAAAATCGGCGGTCTGGTGGGCGGGGGTCATTTTTTCCGGCTTCATCTCCCGCAGGGTCACGGGAATGCCCCGCTGGGCCAGCTGCCAGGCGCACTCGCTGCCGGCCAGCCCTGCGCCGATCACTGTTACATGGTTCATGCTTCCTCCGCCTTTTTCCGGATGGTTTTCTTGGCCGCTGTGGCCTTGGTAGTTTTTGCAGTCTTGGTAGTTTTGGTGGTCTTGGCCGCCTTTTTGGCGGGCTTTTTCTCCTCCTGGACAGGCTCCGCCGGGGTCTCGGCAGCGCCCTCCGCAGGCTCCTCCGTCTTGGCCTTTTTCACATAGCCGCGCTTGTCCTCCGGCAGGAAGTTGGCGCACTCGGGATTGATGCAGAAGGGCTTGCGGAAGCCCTTGCCCGCCTTTTTGAACATGGTGTGTCCGCACACGGGGCAGTCGTCCTTCACCGGCACGTCCCAGGTCATGAAATCGCACCGGGCGCTTTCGTCGGCGGCGTTGAGCCGCTCGCAACAGTAATAGGTGTACTGCTTGCCGGTCTTTTTGCTGACGCCGGTGCGCTTCATCAGCCGCCCGCCGCACTTGGGGCAGCGGCCCGGCATCTCCACCACCAGGGGCTTGGTGAAGGTGCACTCCGGGTACCCGGGGCAGGCCAGGAACCGGCCGAACCGGCCGGATTTGACCACCATGTTCCGGCCGCACACGTCGCACTTCTCCTCGGTGACCTCGTCGGGGACCTTCAGGTATACGCCCTCCATATCCTTCTCCACCTGGCGGAGGTTGCCTTCAAAGCCGCCGTAAAACTGCCGCAGCAGCTGCTTCCAGGGGATCTTGCCGCTTTCCACCTCGTCCAGCTCGTCCTCCATCCGGGCGGTGAACTTCACGTCCACAATGTCCGGGAACCGCTGGCACATCAGGTCCGTCACCACCTGGCCCAGAGGCGTGATCCGCAGGGCCTTGCCCTCCTTCACCACATATTCCCGGTCCAGAATGGTGGACACGGTGGGGGCGTAGGTGGAGGGGCGGCCGATGCCGTTTTCCTCCATGGTGCGGATCAGGGTGGCGTCGGTATACCGGGCGGGGGGCTGGGTGAAGTGCTGGCCGGGTTCGAAGCCCTCCAGCGTCACCACCTCGCCGGGCTGCAGCTCCGGCAGGGCGGGCTCCCTGTCCTCCTTGTCATCGTCCCGGCTCTCCTCATACACGGCGGTGTAGCCGGCAAATTTCAGGCTGCTGGCGCTGGCCCGGAAGGCGTGCTCCCCGGCGGCAATGTCCACGCTGACGCTGTCGTACACGGCGTTGGACATCTGGCTGGCCAGAAAGCGGCTCCAGATCAGCCGGTACAGGCGATACTGCTCGCCGGTCAGGTCGCCCTTCACCTGCTCCGGGGTCAGGGTGACGCTGCTGGGTCGGATGGCCTCGTGGGCGTCCTGGGCCCCGGCCTTGGCCTTGTACTGCTTGGGGGTCTCCGGGCGATAGGCCGCACCGTAGCGGCTCTCAACGAAGCTACGAGCCGCCGCCTGGGCCTCGTCGGAGATCCGCAGGGAGTCGGTACGCATATAGGTGATCAGACCCACGGTGCCCTCGCCGCTGATGTCCACGCCCTCATACAGCTGCTGGGCGATGGCCATGGTCCGGCGGGGGGTCATGTTCAGCTTCCGGGAGGCCTCCTGCTGCATGGTGGAGGTGGTGAAGGGAGGCGACGGGGAGCGCCGCTTATCCGTCCGCTTCACGTTGGACACGGCAAAGGGCGTGTCCTGAAGCTGGGCGCGGATGTCGTCCACCTCCTGCTGGGAGGACGGCTCATATTTCTTGCCGTCCCGGCCATAGTAGTGGGCCTTGAACCGGGCCCCCTGGTCGTTTTTCAGCAGGGCGTCCAGGGTCCAGTATTCCTGGGGCACAAAATCGGCGATCTCCTTCTCCCGGTCCGCCACCAGGCGCATGGCCACGGACTGGACCCGTCCGGCGGAGAGGCCCCGGCGGATCTTTTTCCACAGCAGCGGTGACAGCTCATAACCCACGATGCGGTCCAGAATGCGCCGGGCCTGCTGAGCGTCCACCAGGTCCTGGTCAATGTCCCGGGGCTGGCGGATGCTCTCGGTGACCACCTTGCGGGTGATCTCGTTGAAGGTGACCCGGAAGGTTTTATCCTCCGGCAGGTCCAGCAGCTGCTTCAGATGCCAGCTGATGGCCTCTCCCTCCCGGTCCGGGTCGGTGGCCAGATACACGGCGTCGCTTTCCTTGGCCGCCTGCTTCAGGTCCCGGATGATGTCCTCCTTGCCCTTGATGGGCCGGTAATTGGGCTCAAAATCGTTTTCCACGTCCACGCCCAGCTTGCTTTTGGGCAGGTCCCGCAGATGTCCCATACAGGCCTTCACCTGATATGCGGGGCCCAGGTATTTGCCGATGGTCTTGGCCTTGGCCGGGGACTCCACGATCACCAGGTATTTTTCAGCCTTTTTTGCCATATTTATGATCCTTCCTTTTCCGAATGTAGCCTGACTGTGCGCACATAGCTGCGGGGGCCGGAGCGTTGGGCATAGCCGTCGATCTCCAGCACCGTCAGCGCCGACAGCACCCGCCTTACCGGCAGGCCCGTCTGTTCCGCCGCCTCATCCGTCAGCAGAGGCGTCTCTGTATCCAGCACCCGAATCAGCGCCAGCTGATCGTCGGTAAGCCCCTCCCGGTTGCGGTCCAGGTCCAGCACCGGCAGCTGCGGCTTTTGGGCCGGCTCCGGCCGCGTTTCGGGCAGGGGAGAGGGCTTGTCCTCCTCCGGCTTGGGGGTGTCTCCCGGTTCCGGCACAGTGACGTGGGCCGGGTGCAGCCGGTGGGGAAACCGGCTGTGATACACCGACAGAATGTCCCAGCCCGACGCGGCCAGTCCCGCGCCGTCCCGGATCAGCCGGTTGCAACCCACGCTGGCTGCCGCGTCGATGGGACCGGGCACGGCGAACACGTCCCGCCCCTGGTCCAGGGCGGCGTGGGCGGTAATCAGCGCCCCGGAGCGCACCGGGGCCTCCACCACCAAAGACGCCAGGCTCAGCCCGCTGATGATGCGGTTGCGCACCGGGAAATGCCCCGGCAGGGGCTCCGTCCCCGGGGGATATTCCGACAGCAGCACCCCGGTGGCGGCGATATCTTCATATAATCTGCGGTTTTCCGCGGGATATACCACGTCCACGCCGCCGCCCAGCACGGCGGCGGTGAAGCCTCCCGCCTGCAAAGCGCCCCGCATGGCGGCGCCGTCGATGCCCTTGGCCATGCCGGACACCACCACCGCACCCTGCCGGGCCAGCTCATAGCCCATCCGGTGGGCGCACCGCAGGCCATAGGGGGTGCAGGACCGGGTGCCCACCACGGCAATGGCCGCCTCCTCGTCAAACAGCGGCAGCGACCCCTTGCCGTACAGCAGCACCGGCGGGTCGAAAATGTCCCGCAGCCGGGCGGGATAGGCGGCATCCTGCATGGTCAGCAGGAAAATATCGCCCCGGGCGCAGTCCGCCAGAATGCGGTCCGCCCGGGTGAGGCTCTTGTCCGAAAGCAGCTGGGCCTGTCCCGGCGTCAGCCCCTCGGTCAGAGCCAGCTCCTCGGCGTCGGCATAGTACACGTCCTCCGGGGAGCCATAACGCTCCAGCAGCAGAAGCCTGCTGCGGTTGCTGAGCCCCGGCAGAGCCGTCAGCCATACCCAGTATTTCAGCGCCGCCACGGCAGTCCCCTCCTTCCGTTCACCGCCGGCTTTCCCACAGCAGCACCGCCGCCGCAATGGCCGCGTTCAGCGACTCGCAGCGGGGGGACATGGGGATCAGCACGGTTTTGTCGCACAGGTCCAGCACCTCCCGGCTCAGGCCCCGCCCCTCGGAGCCGATGGCCAGGGCGCAGCGGGAATAGTCCGCCTGCCGGGCGTCCATGGCGTCCGGCCGCAGGGCCGCGCCGTACAGGGGGATGCCGCTGTGGCGCAGCAGGTCCCCCAGCTCCTCCGGCGTCACGCTCCACACCGGGCGGCGGAACACCGCCCCCATGGAGGCCCGGACGGTTTTCGGCCCGAAGGGGTCCGCGCACCCGCCGGTCAGCAGCAGCCCATCGGCGTCAAAGGCGTCCAGAGTCCGCAGCACCGTTCCCACGTTGCCGGGGTCCTGGACCCCGTCCAGCACCACATAGCGCCGGCCCGGAAGCGTTTCCGGCACCGGCAGAACCGGCACGCGGCAGGTAAACAGCACCCCCTGGGGGGTCTTGGCGGGGCTGATGGAGGCCATGACCTCCGGCGGCACCAGCACCTGCCGGACCTTTTCCGGCAGCGGCTCCGGCCACGGCTCCACCGACACCACGGTCTGCACCTCCGCCCCCCACTGGGCGGCCTCCCGCAGCAGCTTGGGGCTGTCGCACAGGCACTGCCCCGTCTGGCGGCGATAGGCGGCGGACCCGGCCAGCTTGCGGATATGGGTCATCAGCGGATTCTGGCGGCTGGTAATGGTCTCCATGCTTCCGGCTCCTTTCCGGCTCTTTCCCGGGCTTCTATATTTAATAGGTAAAGCCCGGTGTGTATGATTAGGTGCATTGTAGCATAACTTGATCCAAAATGCAACCACCTGAAAAAATCGCCGCCGGACCCCGGGAAAACGCCGATTGACGGAGGGCCGGGAATCGGGTATACTGGAGAAAATGCATGGGAGGAAATGCTATGGAATACGTTGCCATGATCGGGCTGCTGTTTGCGCCCATCGTATGTCTGCTGTGCGCGGCCTGGTTTTATGTGCGGTGGAAAAACGAGCACAAGGATCAGGAGCTGGCCCTGCGGGACAGAAAGACCTGCTTCATCTTCCTGATCTCCGCCGCCGCGTCCCTGGTGATCTTCGGCGTGCTGAAGCTCCTGTTCCCCTTTACGGTGTAAACCCCCAATGCCCGAAAAAAATTCCCGGCCTGACGGCTTCTGCCGCCGGGCCGGGAGATTTTTTTACTTTTCGATGACCACCTTGTCATCCTTCAGCCGGATGTGGGCGGTGTCGCCGGACTTCAGCTGACCATCCAGCATCTGTTCGGCCACCACGTCCTCCACCTCGTTCTGCAGGGTGCGGCGCAGGGGACGGGCGCCGTAGCGGGCGTCGAAGCCGTCCTTGGCCAGGGCAGCCACGGCGTCGTCGTCCGCCTGGAGGGTGATGCCCTGGGCGGCCATGCGGCTGCCGATGGTATCCAGCATCCGGCGGGCGATGCTGCGGATGTTCTCCTCCGTCAGCTGGTGGAACACGATGATCTCGTCGATACGGTTCAGGAACTCCGGACGGAAGGTCTGGCGCAGCTCCGCCATAACGGCGTCCTTGATGCGTGCAAACCGCTCCTCCTCGGTGCGCTTGGCCGCCTCACCGCTGCCGTCAAAGCCCAGAGGCGTGTCGGCGGCGGTAATATTCTTGGCCCCCACGTTGGAGGTCATGACGATGATGGTGTTCTTGAAGTCCACCCGGCGGCCCTGGGAGTCGGTGACAATGCCGTCCTCCAGAATTTGCAGCAGGATGTTCCACACATCGGGGTGGGCCTTCTCGATCTCGTCGAACAGCACCACGGAATAGGGCTTACGGCGCACCTTTTCCGTCAGCTGGCCGCCCTCCTCGTGACCCACGTATCCGGGAGGCGAACCCACCAGACGGGACACCGTGTGCTTCTCCATGTACTCGGACATGTCGATGCGGATCATGGCGTTCTCATCGCCGAACATGGCCTCGGCCAGGGTCTTGCACAGCTCGGTCTTGCCGACGCCGGTGGGGCCCAGGAACAGGAAGGAGCCGATGGGCCGCTTGGGATCCTTCAGACCCACACGGCTGCGGCGGATGGCCTTAGCCACGGCGGCCACGGCCTCGTCCTGGCCCACCACCCGCTCATGCAGGACCTTCTCCAGCTGCAGCAGCCGCTGGCTTTCGTCCTCCGTCAGGCGGGTGACGGGAATGCCGGTCCAGCCGGCCACCACCTTGGCGATGTCGTCCTCGGTGACGGTGCCGCGGTTGGCGGACATCTGCTTGTGCCACTTGTCGCGCTCAATTTCCACCTGCTCCTGATAGTCCTTCTCGATATCCCGTAGCTGGGCGGCCTTCTCGAAGTCCTGGGCGGTGACGGCCTCCTCCTTCTCCCGGTGCAGGGCGGCGATCTTCTCCTCCAGATCCTTCAGATCGGGGGAGGCGGACTCGGCGGCCATACGCACCTGGCTGGCGGCCTCGTCCATCAGGTCGATGGCCTTGTCCGGCAGGAAACGGTCGTTGATATACCGGCGGGACAGCCGCACGGCGGCCTCCAGCGCCCCGTCGGTGATGGTCAGGTGATGGTGGGCCTCATACTTGTCCCGCAGACCCTTCAGAATCTCCAGCGTGGCCTCGGGAGAGGGCTCGCCCACGGTGATGGGCTGGAACCGGCGCTCCAGGGCGGCGTCCTTCTCAATGTACTTGCGGTACTCGTTGAGGGTGGTGGCGCCGATGACCCGGATCTCGCCCCGGGACAGAGCGGGCTTGAGGATGTTGGCGGCGTCCACCGCGCCCTCGGCGGAGCCTGCGCCCACGATGGTGTGCAGCTCGTCGATGAACAGAATGACGTTGCCGGCCTTCTTCACCTCGTTGATGGTGTTCTTGATGCGCTCCTCGAACTCGCCCCGGTACTTGGTACCGGCCACCATGCCGGACAGATCCAGGGACAGGACCCGCTTGTCCAGCAGATCCTCGGGCACGTCGGCGGCCACGATGCGCTGGGCCAGTCCCTCGGCGATGGCGGTTTTGCCCACGCCGGGCTCACCGATCAGCACGGGGTTGTTCTTGGTGCGGCGGGATAGAATCTGGATGACCCGGGCGATCTCCTTTTCCCGGCCGATGACGGGGTCCAGCTTCCCGCTGCGGGCGGCCTCGGTCAAATCGCGGGTGAACTCCGCCAGGGCGCCGCCCTTCTTGCCGTCCTCACGGGAGGGAGCGGCGGAATTGCCGCCTGCGGCGGCCGCGGCCCGGGGGGCTTCGTTGATCTTCTTCACCACGGCGCTGTACAGCTTCTTGGGGTCGATGCCCACGGTGCGCAGCACCCGGATGGCCATGTTGTTGCCCTCCCGCAGCAGGCCCATCAGCAGATGCTCGGTACCAATGTAGCCCGCGCCAGTGCGGGACGCCTCGGACACAGCCAGCTCCACGGCGCCCTTGGCCCGGGGGGTCAGCCCCTGGGAGGGAGCCGCGCCGGACAGCCCGGTGCCCACGCTGCGATGCAGCACATCGCAGATCATATCATCGGTGAGGCCCGCTTCCTCCAGGACGCGGTGGGCAATGCCCTCCTCCTCACGCATCAGGCCCAGCAGCAGGTGCTCGCTGCCCACATAGCCATGGCCCATTTCCTCGGCGGCCTCCTGGGCCAGCCGCAGGGATTCCTCCGCACGGGGAGTGAATTTATTTTCCATCATAGTTTACACTTCCTTTCGGTTAATCGGCGTAACGCTTACGCCTGGGGCAGGGACCGCAGCTGGTCCCGGAGCTTGGCGGCTTCCTCGAAGTTCTCGGTTTCCACGGCATGGCGCAGCTGGGTCTCCAGGGCGTTGCGCTGGCGCTGGCGGCTGAGCTTCTCCCGCTCGTCGCCCTGAACCAGGTTGTCCTCCCGGGGCTCCTCCGCCGTGCGGCGGGCCTGCTGGGTCACGTCCACGGGTTCCGGGAACTCCGTCAGCAGGCGGCTGCCGAAGCCGCCCAGCAGGGGCTCCAGCATCCGGAAGGGACGGGTGAAGAAATCGTCATCGTCCCAGAAGCTGCTCATCATGGGGCGGCGCATATCCTGCACCAGGCCCAGCTGACGGGCGCATTCGGGGCACAGATGGCTCTCCATGACCCGGCCGTTGATGTTGCTCTTATAGTAAAACGTTGCTTCGTTCTTTCCGCAGTTCTGACATTTCATAATGATTGCCTCCTTATTGAAAACTCAAACCAGGTGAATCAGCACCTGCTTGAAAATACTGGCCCGGAGATCGTCCCGCCGGTCCTTGGGAACGGAGCGGAGGGAATTGTCGGACACGGCCCACAGAAGGGTCTGCGCCACGTTCCGCTCCACCGCCTGGGACTGGACCAGGTTTGAAAGAATGGCCCGGGCGCTGGCCAGGTCCAGCGTATCGCCCACGGAGTTGATGACGTGCATCAAGAGCGTGTGGCGGTCCACCTGCACCCGGGTGATGCGGATGTAGCCCCCGCCGCCCCGGCGCGACTCCACAATGTAGCCGTGTTCCGGAGAAAAACGGGTGGACATCACATAATTGATCTGGCTGGGGACGCAGCCAAAGCGTTGGGCCAGGTCGCTGCGCTGCAGCTCCAGAACCCCGTTGGCCTCCTCCAGCTCCGCCTGGATGAACCGGGCGATCATATCCGATGTACCCAAGCCCTTCACTTCCTTTCTGTTTCGATTCGGTCTGTCTGACTTTGCCTTTCTTTGACCTTTGGCTATAGTATACCACCGGGCTTCAAAATGTCAATAGGGAATTTTGACTTTCTTTGACCTTTTCTGTAAACAAATTGTGAACGAAAAAACGCCGCCTGCGGAGGCAGGCGGCGGGGGTTTATTCGGGGTTTTCCATAAAATAGTCCCGGGTTTGTTGGATATTGTGCTGAATTTCGGCCTTCAGCTCCTGGTGGGAGGCGAATCTGCGCTCCGGGCGCAGGCGGCGGCAGAACTCCACCCGGATGGTTTTGTCGTAGAGGTCGCCGTCGAAATCCAGCAGGAAGGTCTCCACCGACACGGCGTCGCCGTCGCTGACGGTGGGGCGGGTGCCGATGTTGGTGACGCCGGGGACGCTGGTGCCGTCCGGCAGGAACACCCGGGTCACATACACGCCCCGCTCCGGCAGCAGAACGTGGTCCGGCGGGGTCAGGTTC
>UMCH01098346.1_pt1 | contig 13542 bp, 12 predicted proteins | sample 1964201 | NCBI WGS metagenome assembly UMCH01 (sample SAMEA4835965, study PRJEB28245) | human gut metagenome | biome: gut microbiome; material: fecal sample | place: Denmark | collected 2008 | reverse complement strand
GAATAACATTCTTCCTAAAAATCCTCTTACATATGTTTCGTCTGGGTCTTTTGAGTATTTTCTTAACCATTCTGTGATGTTTTCGTCTGTGTCAAATAAGTAATTGTTATCTTTTGGGAAGTATGATTTTGTAATTGTTGTTCCCCATACTAGTTCTCCACTGTCTGGTTCCATTTCTCCTGCTATTATTTGGAATAGTATTGTTTTTGCTATTTCGTTGTCTGCCAAGAATGCTATTTTGTCATCTTGTTTTACTGTAAATGATACGTTGTCTAGTACTTTTACTCCTTCAAATGTTTTGCTTATGTTTTTTACTTGTAGAATTTCTTTTCCTGGTTCTCTATCTGGCTTGAAGTCTACATATGGATATTTTCTGTTTGATGGTTTTATTTCATCTAGTTCTATTTTTTCAAGTGTTTTCTTTCTTGATGTTGCTTGTTTTGATTTTGATGCATTTGCACTGAATCTTGCTATGAAGTCTTGTAATTCTTTTATTTTTTCTTCTTTCTTTTTGTTTTGTTCTCTCATTTGTTTTAATGCTAATTGACTTGACTCGTACCAGAAGTCATAGTTTCCTGGGTATACTTTTATTTTTCCGAAGTCTACATCTGCTATGTGTGTACATACTTTATTTAAAAAATATCTGTCATGTGATACTACTATTACTGTGTTTTCGAAGTTTATTAAAAATTCTTGTAACCAGTTTATACTTTTTAAATCTAAGTCGTTTGTTGGTTCGTCTAGTAGTAATACATCTGGATTTCCAAATAGTGCTTGTGCTAGTAAGACTTTTACTTTTTCTCTTGCTTCTATTTCTTTCATGTATTTATAATGATTTTCTGGAACTATTCCTAGGTCGTTTAATAGCATAGCTGCGTCTGATTCTGCATTCCATCCATCTAGTTCTGCAAATCTTTCTTCTAATTTTGCTGCTTTCATTCCATCTTCTTCTGAGAAGTCTGGTTTTGCATATATCTCTTCTTTTGCTTTCATTATGTCGTATAGTTCTTTGTTTCCCATCATTACTGTGTCTATTACTGTGTTTTCTTCATATGCAAAGTGATCTTGTTTTAATATTGATAGTCTTTCTCCTTTTTCTAGTGTTACATCTCCTTTGCTTGGTTCTATTTCTCCTGATAGTACTTTTAGGAATGTTGATTTTCCTGCTCCATTTGCTCCTATGATTCCGTAGCAGTTTCCTTTTCCAAATTTTATGTTTACGTCTTCAAATAGTACTCTTTTTCCAAATCGTACTGTTACTCCGTTTGCACTTAACATTGTTTTCCTCCTATTTTGTTCTCTTTTTTATATTTGCTATAGTATATCATTTTTTGTGTGTGATTTCAATCTTTTTGTGATATTCTTTGTTGTCTTGCGTTGCTTTTGGAGTAATTTATGCTTTAATTTAGTTTTTTGAATTTTTTATTTCTTCTATTTCTTTTGGACTTATTCCTGTTACTTTCATAATAGTTTCATTTGGCAAATTTTCTTCAATCATATTTAATACTATTTCTTTAAGTTTTTGCATCTTTCCTGTTTTTTCGCCTTCTTTTTTTCCTATATCAATATACATTTGATTTTCTTTTCTTATCATATCTACTACTGCTAACATACTATCACTCTCCTTTCCTAATTTTTTTATTAATTCTTTTGATTTTGTAATTCCTATTTTTTCTTCCAAAATTATTTCTATTATTCTTCTTAGCAGTTCTTTATCTTCTTTTTGTGTTTTGCTTATAACCTTTTCTAATGTTTCTGCAATCTCATTGGTATTTTTACTTTTTTCTATTAACATCATTTTTGATATAAATGTATTATCTTCTAATAGTTCTTTTTCAGTGTAATTATTGATATCTACTAAACTATAATTTCCTATTTTTATGTTTAAACCTTTAATTTTTTCTTGGCTTTTTTCTAAATATTTATTTGCATTCCATTTTTGTTTTCCTGTGTATAAAACAATTGGCATCACTAATGGTATTTTGTATGATTTATTTTTTATTTTACTTTTGTCTATTGCACTTCTTATTATTGCTACTTCATATTCTAGTAGTCTAAATGGCATTGAATAATCGATTTTGCTTTGGTGTTCTATTAAGAAAAAGATATTTTTATCTTTTATTTTGTATACTATATCTGCTTCTTTGTTTTGAAATAGTTTATTTATAAAACTACTATTATATTTTTCTATTTCTTCTTTTTTTATATTTAATTTTAGAGTTTTATTTATGAATTTTACTGCTTCTTCTTTTTTGTCCAGTACCGTTTTAAATATTGCATCATGTTCATGCCAGTTTTGTTGATGATATTCTTCGTTTTGATCTTCAACTTTATCTATTATTTTTTCTTGTGTTTCATTTTCTTCTTGGTATTTGATTTTTCCTTCTTTAGCCCATTTTTCTTCAAAAATATACTTGTATTTTAAATAATCTTTATATGTAAATATTTCTATATTAATTCATCTCCTTTATTATAGTATTTGTTTTAGATTTTGTCAATATTTATTTTGAAGTAAATATTATATTAATTTTATTTTTTTAATCACTTCCTCTTTTTTGAATTTTGTTTTTGAACTTTTATCCTAGAAAATTTGGACTTTTGATTTAATTTTTTTTGAAAAAATTAAGTTTTAAAATTGTTTGATAGATTTTTAAAGTATTCTTATAATAGCATAATATTTTTGTATTTTCAACTATTTTTCATCGCAGATTTCGACATTTTGTGACGATTGCATCTCTTGTTTTATGTAAGATACATATAATATTTTTTATTTGCATTAACATTTATTGTTGACAATTGTAAAATATAAGACGATATACATACTATTTTATGTATGTGTATAAACTATATAAAAATTGGAAAAAATAACAAAGGAGGAAATTTAAATAAGAAAAAAACAAAAAGACAAAATGGTATTACTCTTGTAGCTCTAGTAATTACAATAATTATATTATTGATATTGGCTACTATATCAATACAATCATTAACAAACACAGGATTATTTAAAAAAGCTCAAGAAGCAAAGGAAAAAACACAAAATGCAACAGAAAATCAAGCAAAAACGTCAACAGCAATAACTGCAAAAGAAGATGCATTAACACAAATAACAGAAAAAGAAACAAATCAAATATATAATTATGTAACTAAAATAAATGACTCACAAACAAACTATGCAAATCAAACTAGTTTAAATACAGGTTCATTAGCCCAAATAGGTACAACAGCTGATAAACAATGTAATATTTTTGATATGGCAAGTAATGTATATGAATGGACAACAGAAACTTCACATAATTCTGATTATCCTTGTGGTTTTAGAGGTGGTAACTACTATAGCATAAACTTTTATACAAGTAGTCGTAACGGCAACAATACCTCTGAGAGCAGCATTAACATTGGTTTTCGTTCACTTTTATTTATAAATGTTTAAAAAATAATTGTCAAATTTATAATAGTAGTATAGTAAAAAACTATACTACTTTTTTTACAACAAAAAGCATCTTTTTAACTCTTATTAAATATCTCCAAAAAAGAGTTTACAAACAACAACACTTACAACAATCCCAACAAAATCAGCAAATAACGCAGCCCACAAAACAAATCTTGTCTTCTTAATACCCACAGAACTAGTATACACCGCAATAGTATAAACCGTAGTCTCAGTAGAACCCATAATAACAGAAGCCATAAGTCCAATATTAGAATCAACACCAAAAGTTTTCATAATATCTGTTGCCACGGCAATTGAACTACTACCAGAAATCGGTCTTATAAGAGCCAAAGGCAAAATTTCAGTTGGGAAATTCATTATATTTAAAAAAGGTGTTAAAAAATTTGTAATTAAGTTTATAATACCTGAACTTCTTAATGCTCCAATAGCAACAAATAAACCAACTAATGTCGGAAAAATATTAAATACAACCTTTATTCCATCTTTTGCACCATCTAAAAAAATATCAAAAACTTTTTTTCTTTCTACAACACCATATAAAACTATAATTATTATCATTAATGGCATAGCCAAGTTCGAAAAATAATCAATAAATTTCATGCCATCTCCCCTTTACTATATAACATTTCAATTTTCACATTTTAGCAATTCTTTGCTATTTCCCTAACTTTATGAAAACTTTTGTAGCCGTAATTCCTGCAATAGCTGCACAAATTGTAGCTATCCATACCGGAACTATAATTGCTGTTGGATTTGATGAGCCCAATGAATTTCTTATTGCTATAACCGTTGTTGGTATAATTTGAATTGATGCTGTATTTAATACTATAAAAGTTGCCATTTCATTTGTTAAAGTTTTTTTATCTTTATTTTCTTCTTGCATTGATTCCATTGCTTTAATTCCGTAATGGTGTTGCTGCATTTCCGAGTCCTAAAATATTTGCAACAACATTCATTGAAATTTCTTGATATATCTTACTATTTTTATCTAATTTAGGAAATAATAATCTCATCAATGGTTTTAAAAAATTTGTAATTTTTTTCATTGCTGATGTTTTACCTGCAATTTGCATTATTCCATTCCATAAGCACATTGTCCCAAGTAGAGTTATACACAAACTTACTGCTGAGTTAGTACTTTCAAATATAGAAGTGTTTAATTCTTTTAAATTTCCAGAAACAATTGCAAATATAATTGATATTATTATAAATACTGGCCAAAGTATATTTAACATTTTTATCACCTACCTAATTTTATTAATTGTTTAAATTTTTTATTACTTAACATTGACCTTCAGTTTCATTTATGTTATATTAATGTATAATAGCAATTGGAATTGTAAAAAGTAACATTAAGGAGGCAAGTCATGAAAGCTACTGGAATTATAAGAAGAGTAGATGAACTAGGAAGAGTTGTTATACCAATCGAAATACGAAATCAATTTAATATTATTGAAAAAGATCCTATTGAAATCTATGTTGATGATTCTTCTATCATCCTAAAAAAATATGAACCTAATTGCGTTTTTTGTGGTAGTACAGATGATTTAATAGAATATAAAGGCAAACTTGTTTGCAAAAAATGCTCTAAAGAATTAAATATATTACATGAAAAAAACAAATAGTTGTCAAAAAGGCCCGTCCCCTTTGACAACTTTTTTCTTTTATATAAATTTTTGATATACTTCATTTTTATTCATATTTCTATCTTTTGCAACTTTTTTTATTATATCCTTTTTACTAAATCCTTGATTTTCATAAAATTTATAATGTTCTTCTATAGTAAGATTATTTAATGAATTTTCCTCTTCACTTTCTTTATTTCCTTCTATAATTAAAACAATTTCACCCTTTAAATTTTCAGATTTTTGAATTATTTCATCAATATTTCCTCTAATAAATTCTTCATGTATTTTTGTAATTTCTCTTGCTAATGTTATTTTTCTTTCTTCATTTAAAATTTTCTGTAAATCTTTAAGTGTTGTTTCTAATTTGTGTGGAGCTTCATAAATTATAACTGTTTTATTTGATTTTTCTATCTCTTCTAATTTCTTCTTTCTTAATTTTTTATTTAATGGCAAAAATCCCAAAAATGTGAATTCTTTTGTATCTATTCCTGAACATATTAAAGAATTTATCATTGCACATGCTCCTGGAATTGGAACTATTTTTATTCCAAGTTCTATGCATTTTTTTATAACTTCTTCTCCTGGATCACAAATACCTGGTGTTCCTGCATCTGATACTAATGCTATATTTTGCCCTTCTTGCAATTTTTCTATTAATACATTTGATTTTGTTTCTTCATTGTGCCTATGATAACTTATCATTGGTTTTGATATTTCTAAATGATTTAATAGTTTTAATGTATGTCTTGTGTCTTCTGCTGCTATCAAGTCAGCTTCTTGTAAAGTTTTTATTGCTCTTAATGTTATATCGTCTAAATTTCCTATTGGTGTTGCTACTATATATAAAATTCCAGTTTCCATTGCGTTTCTCCTATTAATTTATTTTTTTCTAATATATAATTTTCAAATATTATATATTTAACATTAAATACTATATTTTGTTATAAATTTTCAAAATTTCTTCTGTATAGTTTCCATCTTTATCATAAATGTTAAGATTTTCTTTAATTTTCAAAAATGGTTTTGCATTTTTTACACCTTTTATTAATACTAGTTTTGGCATTTCATTATTGTGTGAACATACAAATCTTATTTCTTTTGGCTCTATTTTATATTGCCTCATATATGCCATTATATCAACTAATCTTTCTGGCCTATGTACCATATAAAATTCACCTTTGTCTTTTAAAAGTTTATTTGATATTTTTATGTAATCTTCTAATTTTGCTAATATTTCATGTCTTGAAATTAGCTTCTTTTTCTCATCATTTAGTATTCCAGTATTTTCTTTTTTATATGGCGGATTTGTAACTATTGCATCAAAAGAGTTATTCTCATATATTTTGTCTAGATTTATTATATTTTCGTTTATAATTTCAAATTTATCTTCTAAATTGTTTAGCTTAGAACTTCTTTTTGCCATATCTGCTACTTCTTGTTGTACTTCCACTCCTATTATTTTGCTCAGGTTTGTTTTTCCACATAATAATATTGATATTATCCCTGTTCCTGTTCCTAAATCTAGTACTTTTGCATCCTTTTTTATATTTCTTGCAAAGTCTGATAATAACACTGCATCTATTCCAAAACAGAATCCTTTTTGATTTTGTATTATTTTTAATCCTTTATATTCTAAATCGTCTATTCTTTCATTTTCTTTTAATTTTATTTCCATAATTTTCTCTTTCTTTATTTTTGTTGTTTATATACTATATATTATAACAATTCTTAACAAAAAACAAGTATTTCATTTTTACTTAAAGCTTTATATTTACTATTGACATTTATTCTATTTTATAATATTATTATTTTGCCGACTTGCTTAGTGGCAGGAAGGAGGTTATCTTTTGAAACCATTCATAAGATTGCTAGCATTATATATAGTTTACTTAATTGTAAAACATTTTGATGATTAGCATAAGAAAAAGACTAGGATTTATTTAGCGACACCTAGTCTTTTTTAGTTATCTTTGAAACCATTTATTGCAATTGCTAAATATATATTAGCACATAATTTATTATATGTCAAACTTCTAAAATTTATTCGATAACTATATTTTGTTCACTATTTATGCTTAAATTTAATACTATATTATAAATATTTTAATAAAAGAAAGAAGTGTTTCTATGCCAAGATTATATAGATGTGAAAATCATAAAACCCCTCCCAAAAATCCCCCATGTAAATGCCCTCCTCCACCTCCTCCAAAACCAAAGCCACCACCAAAAAAGCCTTCTCCTCCTAAAAAGAAAAAGCTTAATTTTAAAACTTGTAAAAAAAATACTATTAATTCTCTAAATGAAGTGGAACATTTTTTAAATGATTTTCAGGGGTTCTGGGATTATATTAGATTATATAAGAATGTTTCAACTATCTTTAATAGAAAAAGAAAAAACTAGGAAAATGTTTTGAGAGACATCCTAGTCTTTTTTGTTTATTTCTTTTTGAAAGACTTATTTTGCAATTGCTAAATACATATTAGCACATAATTTATTATATGTCAAATTTTCCATATTATTTCCTCACATAAAACTCTTCAAAATCATCACAAGACTGCCCATTAACCAAAAATTTGACCTTATTAACTTCATTTAATTCAGTAACAGTATTTACAATTGAATAAACCAAATTATTTTTAAGCATGCTATCATCTTTATTATAATTTAAAATTTCAGAAGAAAAGTCTAAAGTTAAACATTCTTTGTCTAATGTTGCATTTAATAATTTTGTATTCTCAGGAATAACTACTTTTAATTTATCATTTTTTGGTCCAAAAATTAATAATTCAATTAAAGTTTTATATGGATCTTTCATAAGCTCTTTTACATTTACAAGTCTAGCTTCTGGTTTTAGCAATCCTGTTTCTTTATCTGTAAAATATAAACTTACTATTGTCTCCCTAGCTTGCTCTTCTGATATTTCTTCTTGTGGTATGTATTCATCATTTTGAATTTCGTTGCTTTTCTTTTGCTTTACAAATTTAATTGCAAAATATCCTATCCCTACAATTAAAATTACTGAAATTATAAATAAAACTAAAACTTTTTTATTTTTCATAACGCCCTCCCTTTTTTTATTTAATATTATTATTTGTTTGTCCAAATTATGCAAAAAATTTCTATTAACATTTCCATTTTTTAACATTTGACAAATAGTCATTTTGCGTATAAAATGAGGGTATATAAATTATTGTTAAAACTAGATAGCCCTAGCACAAAACATAATTTATATAAGGGATGTTTATGCGAGCGAGAGGAGATAAAAAAATGAGCAAAATTTTACACGTTGGATTAGATGTTGGTTCTACAACCGTAAAAATAATAGTTATGGACGAAAACCAAAATACAATATATAAAGATTATCAAAGACATTTTTCTGATACAAAAAATACAGTTTGTAATGTATTAGAAAATCTAGCAAAAATGTATCCAGAAGATACATTCACTTTAGCACTTACAGGATCTGGCGCTATGTCTGCAAGTAAATTTTTAGGAGTTGAATTTATCCAAGAAGTTGTTTCTTGTAAAAGGTCTGTTGAAAAATACATTCCTCAAACTGATGTAGTAATTGAACTTGGTGGAGAAGATGCTAAAATTATATATTTTGGTAAATCTATTGAGCAAAGAATGAATGGTACTTGTGCTGGTGGAACTGGTGCATTTTTAGACCAAATGGCATCACTTTTACATACAGATACAACTGGATTAAATGAACTTGCAAAAGAGCATAAAACTATATATCCTATTGCTTCAAGATGTGGTGTTTTTGCTAAAACTGATATCCAACCTTTAATAAATGAAGGTGCAGAAAAAGAAGATATTGCAGCATCAATTTTTCAAGCTGTTGTTAATCAAACAATTAGCGGTTTAGCTTGCGGAAGGCCTATTAGAGGAAATGTAGCATTTTTAGGTGGTCCTTTAAGTTATCTACCAGAATTAAGAAAAAGATTTATAGAAACTCTTAATTTAACACCTGAAGAAGTTATTGTGCCTGAAGAAGCTCATCTATTAGTAGCTAAAGGTGCAGCCCTTGATTCCCTAAATACTAAGCCTATAACAGTAGAAGAATTAAAGCAAAAAATAGATAATTTGAGAAACTCTCAAGATAATACAACACATCCAATTGATCCTTTATTTGAAAACGAATCAGATTACAAAAAATTTAAAGAAAGACATAATAAAGCTAAAGTTGCAAGAACTGAACTTTCTACATATGAAGGTGACTGCTATCTTGGAATTGATGCAGGTTCTACAACTACAAAGTTAGTATTAATAGATAAAGACGGAAACTTACTTTATTCATTATATGGAAGTAATGAAGGTAACCCACTAAAAAGTGTTATGAATATGCTTAAAAAACTATATGACGTATTACCAGAAAAAGCAACATTAAGATATAGTGGTGTTACAGGATATGGAGAAAAGCTAATTCAGACAGCCCTAAATGTTGATTTAAATGAAATAGAAACTATTGCCCACTATACAGCTGCAAAACAATTTGAACCTGATGTAACAGCAATAATTGATATTGGTGGACAAGATATGAAATATATCAAAATGAAAAATGGTGCAATAGACAATATCATGCTAAATGAAGCTTGCTCATCTGGTTGTGGTTCATTTATAGAAACTTTTGCCAAAAGCTTAAATCTTGAAATTTCTGAATTTGTTAAAGCAGCTATTGAAGCTAAAAGACCAGTTGATTTAGGTTCAAGATGTACTGTTTTTATGAATTCTAAAATTAAACAAGCTCAAAAAGAAGGCTACACAGTAGGAGATATTTCAAGTGGACTTTCTTATTCAGTTATTAAAAATGCTATTCAAAAAGTTATGAAAGTTAGGGATACAGCTACTTTGGGAGACCACATTGTTGTACAAGGTGGAACATTCTACAATGATGCAGTTTTAAGAGCTTTTGAAAAAATAGTTGGAAAAGATGTTGTAAGACCAGACATTGCAGGTCTTATGGGTGCATATGGCATGGCTCTTCTTTCCAAAGAACAATATGAGTCAAACCTAGATATGGAATATACATCAACAATTTTAAAAGCTGATGAACTAGATAAATTAGAAATAAAAGTAACACATGCAAGATGCAATAATTGTGAAAATCATTGTAAATTAACAATTAATAAATTTAGCAATGGTGCAATTCATGTATCTGGTAACCGTTGCGAAAAAGGTGCAGGTGTTACAACAAATAAAAAGAACTTACCAAATTTAGTTCAATACAAGTATCAAAGAATATTTGATTATAAACCACTTGATGAAGAATATGCAATAAGGGGAACTATAGGAATCCCAAGAGTTTTAAATATGTATGAGGATTATCCTTTCTGGTTTACATTCCTTACAAGCCTGGGCTTTAGAGTAATTATATCAGATAAGAGTACAAGAAAAACATATGAAAAAGGTATGGAATCTATGCCTTCTGAATCCGTATGTTATCCTGCAAAAATCTCTCATGGTCATATTGAAAACTTAATTGAAAAGGGAATAAAAACAATATTTTACCCTTGTATGCCTTATTCAAGAAAAGAATATGAAAAAGCTGATAACCACTACAATTGCCCAATTGTAATATCATATTCAGAAGTACTAAAAAATAATGTTGAAGATTTAAAAACACATAATATAAAATTTATGAATCCATTCTTACCATTTGAAACTAAAAATCTAGTTAAAAAGATAATGGAATTAGATGAATTCAAAGAATACAATTTTACTAAAAAAGAATTACTAGAAGCTGCTCAAAAAGCTGAAGCGGAATATCAAAAATGTAAAAAAGATATACGTGATAAAGGTGCTGAAACCGTAAGATATATTGAAGAAAATAATTTAAGAGGAATTGTTTTAGCAGGAAGACCATATCACATTGACCCTGAAATAAACCATGGTATAGATACTTTAATTACATCTTTAGGACTATGTGTTTTAACAGAAGATAGCGTTTCTGATAAAGCTGAAGCAAAACGTCCTATAAGAGTTGTTGACCAATGGGTATTCCACGCAAGACTTTACGCAGCAGCAGATTTCGTTGGAAAACATGATAACCTAGAATTAGTACAATTAAATTCATTTGGTTGTGGTGTTGACGCTGTAACAACAGACCAAGTTGAAGAAATTTTATCAAGTTATGATAAAATGTATACATTAATTAAAATAGATGAAGTTAACAACCTAGGGGCTGTAAGAATTCGTATACGTTCACTTTTAGCAAGTATGAACAAACGTATAGCTAAAAAACAAGAAGAAAAAGCCGACGGTGACTACGGATTAAAGAAAAAAATCTTTACTAAAGAAATGAAAAAAGATTACACAATTTTAATCCCTCAAATGGCACCAGTTCACTTTGATTTACTAGAATCTGCTGTACAAGCAGCCGGATACAATGCAGTATTATTAAGAGAATGTACTCAACACACTGTTGAAACAGGTTTAAAATATGTAAATAATGATGCATGTTATCCATCAATTTTAGTAACTGGTCAAATGATTGAAGCTCTTGAATCTGGAAAATATGATTTAAATAAAACAGCTTTAATTATGTCTCAAACAGGTGGTGGTTGTAGAGCTACAAACTATATAGGATTTATAAGAAAAGCTCTTAAAGACGCAGGATTTAGCAATGTACCAGTAATTTCATTCAATGTTGTTGGTATGGAAAAAATGCCTGGATTTAAGATAACACCAAAATTAATTGAAGGATTAATAAAATCTGTTGTTTATGGTGATTTATTACAAAAAATGCTTACAAAAAACAGAGCTTATGAAGTAAATAAAGGTGAGACTCAAAAATTATATGATGAGTGGATGACTAAATGTAAACAAATGGTTAAAAAATCAACAAATAAACAATTTAAACAAAGTATTTATGATATAGTAAATGATTTTGAAAAAATTGAATTAGATACTTCTGTTAAAAAACCTAAAGTTGGAATTGTTGGTGAAGTTTTAATTAAGTATCATCCATTTGGAAATAACTACGCAGCAGAAATGCTTGAAAAAGAAGGTGCTGAAGTAATTCTACCTGATTTTATGGGATTTGTTAAATTTATGGCAACACATAAAATTACTTTTAATAGTCTATTAAATATAAATAAAACATCTGCTAAAATTAGTAAAATAGCTATAAAATTAATTGATATATTAGAAAAAGATGAAAAAATAGCTTTAGCAAATTCTAAAAAAGGCTATCTACAACCTTGCGATATTTGGCATCTTGAGAATAAAGTAAAAGATGTTTTATCTATTGGAAATCAAACTGGTGAGGGTTGGTTCTTGACTGCTGAAATGATTGAGTATATGGAACATGATATTCCTAATATTATTTGTGTTCAACCTTTTGCTTGTTTACCTAACCATGTTGTTGGTAAAGGGGTTATCAAAACTATTAGGGAAAAATATCCAGAGGCCAATATTTCTCCTGTTGATTATGATCCCGGTAGCAGTGAGACTAATCAGGCTAATAGAATTAAGTTGCTTATGACTGTTGCTAAAGATAATTTACAACGTCAAGAAAATGAGAAAAAAGCTTTGGATAATGAAAATAAAAATGTGAAAGAGAATATTGAAACTTCTGAAAATTTTTAAAAAGGTCATATTAGATTTTATTTTATAATTAAATACTAATATAAAAATATATATTTTGGTATTAATATGAATTTTTTCGTAAATATTGACATATAATAAAATATGTAGTATACTACAAATAGCTTAAGCAAACAACAAAAATATTCTTAATGTCTTTCATTAGTAAAAAAGAACAGGATGGCAGTCCTGTTCTTTTTCAACTTCAATCACTTTCCAAAAACTCTAAAAGTTTTAATATTAAAATGATTTTTAGTAATTCCTTAATGTCCTTCATTTACTTCACCTCCTTTTGAAGGCAAAGCAATTATATAATAAATATTTACTTATTGCAACCATTGTTTTAAATTTTTTAATAAAAACTTTTTTGCTTCTGTATACCCTAATTCATAAAAATAATCCATTTTATTCATATCTAAAAGTGAAATTTTTTTACTTTTTATTTTAATTAAATAATCTGCTCCACTAAGCTCATACTTAGAAAGTTCCTTCCCCATTAATTCAAAAGAACGAAAAGCAACATCAACTAAATTTTTACAACAGCTATTATCAACTTCATTTTCAAAAACAACACTTACAACCTTATCTGCTCCTAAAAATTTAAGTTCTCTCCAAGGTACATTTTCTCTAATACCTCCATCAACTAGCTTTCGATTTTTAAAATCACAAGGAGAAAAAACAGATGGAAAACTGCAACTTGCTTGAACACATTCCCCTATATTTGCATCATTAATAAAAATCGTATTATCAGAAAACGCTCTTATTTTAGAAGATGTAAAACAAATGACATCACCTGTATTCATATCTACACTTGGAACTGCTAATGGCATTTTTATATCAGAAATATTATAAATATTTTTTTCTTTACAAATT
>UMCH01018540.1_pt1 | contig 13564 bp, 10 predicted proteins | sample 1964201 | NCBI WGS metagenome assembly UMCH01 (sample SAMEA4835965, study PRJEB28245) | human gut metagenome | biome: gut microbiome; material: fecal sample | place: Denmark | collected 2008 | reverse complement strand
TCGCCGTATCAGCACTTAGAATTATGCGGTATTGCCCTAACGAATTCACATGCTCTCCGGCACCGTAACCTTGAACATGGTCAGCACGTTGCGGATCACGCTGCGAACGGCCAGGCACAGGGCCATGCGGCACTGGCGAACGGCAGGGTCAGCTTCCAGAATGCGGCAGGCATTGTAGAAGCGGTGGAACGCCGTGGCAATGTCGATAACATAACGGGTAATGCGGGCCGGGTCATACTTTTCTGCTGCGGCAGCAATCTCAGCCGGGAAAGCGGAAAGCAGACGCAGCAGAGCCTGCTCGCTGGGGTCAGTCAGCAGGCTGGCATCCAGGGCATCGGCACCCTCAAAGGTCACACCGGCGGCTTCCAGCTTTTTCAGCACGGAGCAGATGCGGGCGTGGGCGTACTGGACATAGTAGACCGGGTTTTCGCTGTCGTTGCGCACAGCCAGGTCAAGGTCGAAATCCAGAGTGGAGGAGCTTTCGCGCTGGTTGAAGAAGAAACGTGCGGAATCAATGGGCACTTCGTCCAGCAGGTCGGTCAGGGTGATGGCCTTGCCGGTACGCTTGCTCATACGCACCGGTTTGCCGTCGCGCATCAGGTTGACCATCTGCATCAGCACAACATCCAACTTGGTGCCGTCCAGGCCAACGGCGTCCATGGCACCCTTCATGCGGGCTACATGGCCGTGATGGTCGGCACCCCAAATGTCGATGGCACGGTCAAAACCGCGCACGGCCAGCTTGTTGTAATGGTAGGCGATGTCGGCGGCAAAATAGGTGGGAATGCCGTTGGCGCGTACCAGAACTTCGTCTTTGGCTTCCTCTTCGCCGTCGGCGTTTTCGTCCTTCTTGCGGTTTACAACGCCGTACTTGGAAGCATACTGGGCGCTGCGGTACATGATGGCACCGTCCTCGGCCTTGTAGCAGGCACCCTTGTCCATCAAGATTTTGATGACATCATCCACAGCGCCGCTCTTGTGCAGGTCGCTTTCGTGGAACCAGACATCATAGGTGATGCGGTACTTGCCCAGGTCGCGCTGCAGCCCGGCAATGTTCTTGGGCAGGGCATCGGCAATCAGGGCATCTTTCAGCTCTTCAAAGTCCTTATCGACATAGGAATCGCCGTGAATTTCGGCAAACTCTTTGGCGCGAGCAATAATGTCAGCGCCCTGGTAGCATTCTTCCGGCAGGGGAACGGCTTCTTCGCCTTTGTACAGCTGCAGGTAGCGGATGGCCAGGCTCTTGCCGAACTTCTGGATCTGGTTGCCTGCATCGTTGATGTAGAACTCGCGGGTCACATCATAACCGGCCCAGTCCAGGCAGGCAGCCAGGCAGTCGCCCAGAGCACCGCCGCGGGCGTTGCCCATGTGCATGGGGCCGGTGGGGTTGGCGGAAACAAATTCAACGTTGTAGCGCTTGCCTGCACCGCCGTCCGTGCGGCCGTATTCCGGCTCAGTGGCAGCAGCCTGCAGCACGCTGGTAAACCAGTGGGCACCCAGGAACAGGTTGATGAAGCCGGGGCCTGCGATCTCTGCACGGTCGAACAGGCTGCCCTCCAGGTTCAGGTGGTCCACAATGGCCTGTGCAATCTGGCGCGGAGCCTTGTGGAACGCACGGGCACCGGCCATGGCGGCGTTGGATGCAATATCGCCGTTTTTGACATCGGCGGGAATCTCAACAATAAATTCCGGCAGCGGGGCTTCCGGAAGGGAACCGTCCGCCACAGCAGCATTCAGCGCGCCGGTCAGCAGCTCACGCGCCGTATCCAGCGCAGCCTTGCGGGGGTTATAGTATTTGTAATTCACGTTGTACCTCCAGTTTGGAAGTTAGGAGGGAGGAGTTAGGAGTTAGGAGTTTAAGGTGCGGCCTGCGCCGCAATTTTGAAAAACAGCCGCACAGCTGATCGTTAAGGCAATACCGCATAATTCTAAGTGCCGATACGGCGAGCGAGGTACGGCAGATGCTAAGCCAAAAGCGCAGATAATACTGGATGTCTTATCGAGCATTTTGGCAACGCAGATGCCGTGCCGCAGCCGCCGGAGCGGTGCTTAAGCCGTCAGGCGGGAATTGTGCGGCGCTGCCTTAAAATTTGTGCGCGTCAGCGCACACCAAAAACTCCTAACTCCTACTTCCTAACTCCTAACTAAAAATTTATTCAACTTCAGTTTCCTGCTTTTTCAGCGGCTCTACTGTGATAAGCACGGAATTGCGGCTGATTAAGGTTTCGGCGCCGGAATCCAGCGTGTAGCTGAACTGCAGCTCGCCGCCATCCGGCAGCAGGTTGTGCTCAATCACATCAGCGGCCACGCCAAGGCTGATGGAACCGTACCCGGTTTCGTAATGGCACAGGTGGCGGATGCCTTTTTCAATAATCAGCTGGCTGGATGTTTTGCCAAAGCGGGTCATGCTGACCAGCCGGGCATCCTGGCTGACGCGCACCGTGGTGGTACATCCGGCGTAACCGGTGGCTTCGGTTTCAGCATACACGATGTAGTAGCTGTTGCCGCGCTGCACAAAGTTGCCGCGGGTCATCAGCTCCACGGTGTCGTTTTCGCCGTTCTGCTCCATGGTGCCTTTGATGGTGATGAGGTAATTTTCTTCAACAGGTTTTGCCATAATAGTTTAATTCCTTAATACGTTTCAATGGCGATCTGTTCCACCGGGCCGCCCGCTTCGCTGCCCATGAACAGCCGCTCCTGCTTGGCAAAGCCGTCCGGGGTATCGCTGACAAAAAAGCGGGTGGTGCCGCCGGTGCTGCGCCCGCTGGAAATCCCAAGGTCATCCAGCGCGGTGGCGGTAGCAATGGCGGTCAGCTTGCCGGGGTCAATCAGCGTTACGCTGTCGCCCACAAAATCGCCGATCATTTTTTTCAGCAGCGGGTAGTGGGTGCAGCCAAGGATCAGGGTGTCAATGCCGGAATCCCGCACGGGGGTCAGGTATTCCTCAATCATCAGCTGGGTCACTTTGTCGCCGTTCACATAACCGTTTTCAACCAGCGGTACAAACAGGGGGCAGGCGCGGGCAAAAATCTGAACCCCCGGCACCAGATCTTTCAGCTGGGTGGCATAAGAATCGCTGCGGATGGTGGCCGCTGTGCCGATCACGCCGATGCGTTTGTTTTTGGTGGCGGCAGCAGCTGCGCGGGCTGCCGCACCGATCACGCCGGTGTAGGGTACCGGCAGCTGGGCAGCTTCCGCCGAAGGATAGGTGGAAGATACTGTGCCGCAGGCCGCCATAATGAACTTGACATTCTGGGAAAGCAGGAACCGGATATCCTGCTGGGCGTACCGCACGATCACATCGTGCCCGCGGGAACCGTAAGGCACGCGGCCGGTATCGCCAAAATACACAATATCTTCGCCCGGCAGCAGGCGGCGCAGCTGGCGCACGGCGGTCAGCCCGCCAAGGCCGCTGTCAAATACGCCGATGGGACGAGTATCCATCAGTAAGCACCTCGCTTTTTGCTCAGTGCAAGGCCGATTAGCTTATCAACCAGGGCGGCAAAGCTGTAGCCCTCGTTTTCCATCAGCTTGGGGTACATGCTGATGGGGGTAAAGCCCGGCAGGGTGTTCAGCTCATTGCAAAGCACGCGTCCTGTGCCGTGCTCTACAAAGAAATCGCACCGGGCAAGACCAGCGCAGCCCAAAGCCAGGTAAGCGCGGGCGGCCAGCGTTTTGACTTCGTCCAGCTTCTGGTCCGGCAGGTGGGCGGGAATCACCGTCTTGGATATACCGTTTTTATACTTGTCGTCATAGGTATAAAACTCTGCGCCGGCCAAAATCTCGCCGGGGCGGGTGGTGCGCACTTCCTGCGGGTTATCCGGGTTGCCAATGGCGGCACATTCCACTTCCTGCCCATCAATAAACTCTTCAAACACCACTTTGTCATCTTCCCGCAGGGCGGTGTCAATGGCGGTGTTCAGCTCTTCACGGTTGTGGGCCTTGGTGATGCCCACGCTGGAACCCGCATTGGCCGGTTTGACAAAGATCGGGTAGGGCAGGCGGTTTTCCACGCGGGTCAACAGGGTGCTGCGCTGGGTTTCCGCTTCGGCTCGGATGGCGCTGCACCAGTGGCAGTGGGGCACATGATAGGCGTCCATGATGGTATTGGCAACGGCTTTGTCCATGCAGGCAGCGGATGCCAGAACGCCGCAGCCCACATAGGGGATGGCAGCCAGCTCCAGCAGGCCCTGAATCGTGCCGTCCTCGCCGTTTTTGCCGTGCAGGATGGGGGCGACCACATCCACCGGCAGCAGTTCGTAGCCGTTGGCGCTGTGCACTAGCAGGCCATGGTCGCTGCGGTCCGGGCTGAGCACGCAGGGCACGCAGGAAGCATCCTGCTCCCAGCTGCCGCTGCGCATGCCCTCGGTAGAGCCGCTGTATTTCAGCCAGCGGCCCTGTTTGGTAATGCCCACCAGAATCACTTCATATCGGTCCGGCATGGTGGCAAGGGCATCCGCCCATGCCGCAGCAGAAACACAGCTGACCTCATGCTCGCTTGAACAGCTGCCAAACAGCAGGGCCACGCGGATCTTGTTTGCTTGTTGTTTCATATTGTCAGGTATGCTCCCTTTTTGTTTTCGGCCGGTTCCGGGGCAGTTTGCCGCCGGAACCTGGCTGTATGGCATAACACTACACTTTAATACTATATCATATTTATGCGGTTTATGCCAGTGGTTGTCCGCTATTTCCGGGATTTTTTGCGCAAAACAAAATCCCCGCAGCCCGCCGGTGCAAAACCGGGGCCGCGGGGGATAAGATACGATACTTTAAGCCGGATTTTCCACAATTTTTAAGGCAACACCGCATAATTCTAAGTGCCGATACGGCGAGCGAGGTGCGGCAGATGCTAAGCCAAAAGCGCAGATAATACTGGATGTCTTATCGAGCATTTTGGCAACGCAGATGCCGTGCCGCAGCCGCCGGAGCGGTGCTTAAGCCGTCAGGCGGGAATTGTGCGGTATTGCCTTAAGGAACTTGTGGAGAACAAAAGGCTTCGGGAGCAGCGGTTATACGTACTTGGCAATAATGGAGTTCACCGCATCAGGGTCAGCTGCGCTCCAGGTCTGCCAGTTCTGGCCTGCGGCTGCAGCAGCCTGGCCCAGCTCCACCAGCAGGGCGGGGAGCTGCTCTTCATATACGGTGCCGATGGTATCGCCAAAGTGGGCATGGCCCAAAGCATCGGACCCGCCCAGGAAGATGGCAAACGCCGGGGCAGGCTTGCCGCCCGGCACCGCTTTAACCGTGCCCTGGAAGCCGATAGCTGCGGCCTGGTGGCCGGAGCAGCTGGACGTGCAGCCGGAAATGCAGACTTTGGGCAGGGCACCGTCCGGAATGTTAGCCTCCCGCACGGCCTGCACAGCGCGCTGCAAAACGGACTGGCTGTCCCGCACGCCCTGCTGGCAGATGGAAGCGCCGATGCAGGCAACGCTGGTCTCAAACAGCGTTTTGGCACCATCTGCGGTGGCATCCAGCACAGCGGCAGCTTCGTCTGCCGTCAGGTTGATGATGTACAGCGTTTCATTGGGGGCAACGCGGCATTCGCAGCCGGGGATGGTGCTGAGCAGGTTGTCCAGCTGCACCAGCTTTTCCGGGATCAGGCGGCCGCCGATGGGGTGGTACGCCACAGCGTACAGCCCCGGCTGTTTTTGGGCAATGGCGCGCGGGTCATCCAGCGTGCCGGTGCCGGTTTTGCTAATGGCGGCGGGGGTCAGGTGAAGTTTCAGGCTTTCGTCCGCCTTGGCAGCGGCAACGTTCTCCAAAAAGACGCGGCGCAGCTCGTCCGGGCCAAGGGTCTCCTGCATAAAGCGGGTGCGGGCCCTGGCGCGGTTCTGGTAATTGCCGTGCTGGCAGAAGGTGGTGATCATGCCGCGGATATAGTACAGCACATCCTCTGCGGGCAGGGATTCCGCCGCCAGAATGCCCATGCGCCAGCCGCCGCCCAGGCCGCCGGCGATGTACAGCTTAAAGGTGCCGTCCGGCTGCGCCACAAAGCCCATATCGCGGAACGCGGTGTGCACACAGTCATCCACGCCATTGCAGAACGCAACCTTCAGCTTGCGCGGCATGTGGATGTCACGGCAGATGGAAAGCAGATACTCCGTTGCGGCCTCGGCCCAGGGCATAACGTCAAAAGCTTCGCCGGGCTGCACGCCGGTCAGGGGGCTGGCCTGAATGTTGCGGGGGTTATCACCGCCGCCGCCGCGGGTGATAATGCCGCAGGGGATGGCGGCCTCCATGATGGCAGGCACCTCGTCCGGGGTCAAATCGTGCATCTGGATCGCTTCGCAGGTGGTCAGCTTCAGGAATGGCACATGGTACTGCTGAACAGCCTGTGCCATAAAGTGCAGGCGCTCCGGCGTGACCCGGCCGCCCGGCAGGCGCAGCCGCAGCATATGCTTGGCGGCATCGTGCTGGGCATAACTGCCAAACCCGCCGGAAATGCCCTTGTAGTCCTTGCGGGCAATTTCGCCCTGGGCAAAGGAGTGGATCGTGTTGGAAAAGCCGCCGATTTCTTCGCGGTAAGTGTTGAGCCATTGCTGGTCCATGGTTGGAACCCCCATTACATCCTAGTTATTTTTTCATAAAATAATAAATAATAATGAATAAAGAATAATGTCAGTGCGCCGCCCGCGGCGGCGCGAATAAAATAGGTCGACTGCTTTGGTCGGAGTGCTTTTTGCCGGAGCAGTTGACCTAACTAAAATGTGACGCCGTGGGTGTCACACAACCATTATTCTTTATTCTCTTTTAATTACATCACTAAGTATAGTGGATAAAAAAGCAATCTGCAAGAAACTAAGCAAAAATAAAGCCCGGCCCGGCAGACAGCCGGTACCGGGCAGAGTGACAGAAATTATTCGCCAAATACCTTGATGTAGTCAGCCTTGAACTTTTCAATGCCGGCATCGGTCAGCGGGTGATGCAGCATCTGTTCAATGACCTTGTAAGGAACGGTGGCGATATCAGCACCAGCCAGAGCGCAGTCCGTTACATGGATGGGGTTGCGGACGGAAGCGGCAATGATCTGGGTGTCAATGTCGGGGTAGTTCAGGAACATGTCATGAATGGTTTCGATCAGTTCAATGCCGGGCTGGCCAATGTCGTCCAGACGGCCCAGGAACGGGCTGACGTAAGTAGCGCCTGCGCGGGCAGCCAACAGCGCCTGGTTGGCGGAGAACACCAGCGTGCAGTTGGTGGGAATGCCCTTGGCGGACAGTGCCTTGATGGCCTTCAGGCCCTCAGCGGTCATGGGGATCTTGACGACCATGTGCTTGGGGTCCAGGGCATAGATGGCTTCGCCCTCAGCAACCATGGTTTCAGCGTCCACGGTGGTGGCCTTTACTTCGCCGGAAATGGGGCCGTCCACGATGGTGGCGATCTCTGCCAGGGTCTCGGCATAATCGCGGCCTTCCTTGGCAATCAGACTGGGGTTGGTGGTAACACCGGCAATAATGCCCATGTCATTGGCTTTACGGATCTCATCTACATTCGCAGTATCAATAAAAAACTTCATGATTTTGCCTCCTTTTATGTGGCATTTTATTTGTCCTTTGCATTATATCACAATATTCTATAAAATGGAAACATTTTTTAAGGCCTGCGCAAAAGTTCGCAAGGAATGAGAAGGCCCGCAAAAAAATGAGAAATGCCGCGCTGGTTTCGGCTCCCAGCCCTACCAGACTGCCATAAAAAACACCCCGCAGCAAGAGATTCACTGCGGGGTGTCTTTATCAATTTGTGCGATGCCTATTAAAGCTTTTCGCCCCGCTCTTTTTCAAAAAGGCGGGAAAAGCGGGAATTATTCGTACAGAGGGAAGCGAGCGGTCAGGCTGGCAACGCGGGCAGCGATGTCGTCTTTCTTGCCCTCAAAGTCAAAGATGCAGTCTGCGATGCAGTCGGCAATCTCTTTCATCTCGGCGGGGCCCATGCCGCGGGTGGTCACAGCAGGGGTGCCAAGGCGGACACCGCTGGTCACAAACGGGCTGCGCTTTTCACCGGGAACGGTGTTCTTGTTGGCAGTAATGTGTACTTCGTCCAGGTTGTGCTCCAGCTCCTTGCCGGTCATCTCGGAATCGGTCAGGTCAACCAGCAGCAGGTGGTTGTCGGTGCCGCCGGAAACCAGCTTCACGCCGCGGGCGGTCAGCTCGTCGGCCATAGCAGCGGCGTTCTCCACAATCTTGCGGGCATAATCCTTGAACTCCGGCTTCAGTGCCTCGCCAAAGCAGACAGCCTTTGCAGCAATCACATGCTCCAGCGGGCCGCCCTGGGTGCCGGGGAAGATGGCGGAGTTGATGCGCTTGATCAGGTAAGCGTTGTTGGTCAGGATCAGGCCGCCGCGGGGACCGCGCAGGGTCTTGTGGGTGGTGGTGGTCACAACATCAGCATAGGGCACCGGGTTCTGGTGCATGCCGCCGGCAACCAGGCCGGCAATGTGAGCCATGTCCACCATCAGCATTGCGCCGTAACCGTGGGCGATCTCGGCCAGCTTTTCAAAATCGATAGCGCGCGGGTAAGCGGAAGCACCGGCAACCAGCAGCTTGGGGCGAACCTTGGCAACCTGCTTGGCCAGGGCATCGTAATCAATGCGGCCGTCCTCGGCAGAAACGCCGTAGGAAACAAAGTTGTAGTTCTTGCCGCTCATGTTGGCGGGGGAACCATGGGTCAGATGGCCGCCCTGGGAAAGATCCATGCCCATGACGGTATCGCCCAGGTTGAGCAGGGCAAAGTAAACGGCCAGGTTGGCCTGTGCGCCGGAATGGGGCTGCACGTTGGCATATTTGGCACCAAACAGCTTGCAGGCACGGTCAATCGCAATCTGCTCAACCTGGTCCACAAACTGGCAGCCGCCGTAATAGCGGTGGCCGGGGTAGCCCTCGGCATATTTGTTGGTCAGCACGCTGCCCATGGCAGCCATAACGGCAGGGGAAACAATGTTTTCGCTGGCAATCAGCTCAATGTTTGCCTGCTGGCGGCCCAGCTCACGCTGCATGACCGCACCCAGCTCCGGGTCATACCCCGAAACAAAACCAATGGTGTCCATCATGTCCTTGTACATAATACTTACTCCTTTCAGTGTTACCCTTATATACTGAAAACGGGGTCCCGCCCCGGTAAAACGAAATTAAATTAGGAGGTAGTTAGATGCTTCCTTTCGTGGAAAGCACGCCCACAATGCGGTCGTCATGGCGGGCGGCGGCGGAAAGGGCTTTGGCGAATGCTTTGTACATGGCTTCCAGCTTGTGGTGGTCGTTTTCGCCGTACAGCACCTTCAGGTGCAGGTTCATCATGGCGCTGTAACTGACAGCGTAAAAGAATTCCCGTGCCATCTGCACATCCATGCCGCCGCAGCTCTGCCCGGCAAAGCTGGCATCATAAACAAAATACGGCCGTCCGCCAAGGTCCACAGCGCACAGGGCCAGCGTTTCGTCCATGGGCAGCATGCAGCTGCCGTAACGCACAATGCCGGCTTTGTCGCCAAGGGCCTCACGGATGGCCGTGCCAAGCGCGATGCCGCAGTCTTCAATTGTGTGGTGACAGTCCACGTTCAGGTCGCCATCACAGTGTAATGTCAAATCAAACAGGCCGTGGCGGGCAAAGCCGTCCAGCATGTGGTCAAAAAAGCCGATGCCGGTGTGCAGGTCGGCTTTTCCGCTGCCGTCCAGGTCCAGGGTGACGGTAATGTTGGTTTCCCGCGTTTTGCGGGTCACGGTAGCAGTGCGGCTCACGGTTGCATCTCCTTTGCATGGTCCGGCCAGTGGGTGCCGGAAACAAAATAATCCGCATATTTGGTCGAAAGTTCTTCCCCCAGCCGCATTACGCCGCCGTACAAATGGCGGGAACACTGCGCCCGGATGGCGGCGGTATCATTGCGGGCAATGGCATCCAGCAGAACATCGTGTTCCGCCACAATATCGCCAAAATTGCCAACGGCCACAAGATCCAGCATGCGGAACCGCGAATAGCTGTTCTGCGAAGTCTGGATCAGCTGCCACAGCTGGTCTTTGCCGGTGGCAAGAAACCAGCTTTCGTGCAGGCGGCTGTCCAGCTCATAAAACATCCGCGGGTCCGGGTGGGGTTGGGCCGCCAAGCGGCGCAAAGCATCGTTGCGGGTTTTCAGCTGGGCCAGCTGTTCGGGGGTGCAGGCAGCGGCAAAGTCTGTCATCACGGCGGACTCCACCGCGTTGCGCAGGTAGATCTGCTGGCTGATGATGTCAAAATCCAGCTGGGTGACCCGCGTGGATTTGTAGGGGGTGACTTCAATCAGCCCGGCAATGCGCAGCTCCTGCAAAACGCTGCGCACCGGCGTGCGGGAAACCCCGAACTGCTCGCACAATGCGTTTTCCCGCAGGGTGGAGCCGGGCTTTAATTCCAGCAACATGATCTGCTGGTACAGCGTTTGGAAAATGTCATGGCTGGAAAATGCCTGCATGTCCGGGGACCTCCTTCTCTTTAGTATACTAAAGAATATAGCACCGTTGCCCCCGTCCGTCAACGATACACCCCAACATTTGGATGATTGTCTGATAAGAGTTTACGATTTTGCAACACATTCCGGCACTTTGCGCGCTACAATAATGTTAACAAACCATAAGGTGTACCTGAAAAGTCGAAAATTCAGCCTGTTTCTACAACCACAGCTGGATTTTGCGCTAAAAACCTTGGAATCCATAAAGGATTCCTGCGGCTTTTGCCACGAGGCAATACGGAACAATTCCCGCCCTACGGGCTTAAGCACCGCTCCAGCGGCTACGGTATGCCACCTGCGTTGTAAAAATGCTCGATAATACATCTAGTATTATCTGCGCTTTTTACTTAGCAGCTGACATACCTCGCTCACTGTATCGGAGCTTAGAATTATGCCGTATCGCCTTAAATCCCGCTTGTGTTTGCAGAATAATTGTCATTTTCTTTGCTTTCAGCTACACTCTAAGGCGGAGTTTTGCGCCTTAGCGGTGCTCCCTGTGTGACAAAAGCTGGCGAACCCCTGTATCTGTTGCCGGCTTGTGTGAAAGGACCAAAAGCAACATGGGTAAAATCATCGGAATTGATTTAGGAACAACCAACAGCTGCGTGGCTGTGGTGGAAGGCGGACGCCCAACCGTTATCCCAAATGCCGAAGGCCAGCGCACCACCCCGTCGGTCGTTGCTTTTGCAAAAAGCGGCGAACGCCTTGTGGGCGATCCGGCCAAACGCCAGGCTGTCACCAACGCACCGCGCACCATTGCCAGCGTTAAGCGCAAAATGGGCAGTGATGAGCGCATTCCCATTGACGGCAAGTGCTTCTCCCCGCAGGAGATCAGCGCCATGATCCTGCAAAAGCTGAAAGCGGATGCAGAAGCTTATCTTGGTGAACCGGTGACAGAAGCCGTTATCACCGTGCCGGCTTATTTTAACGATGCCCAGCGCCAGGCTACCAAAGATGCCGGGCGCATTGCGGGCCTGAATGTAAAGCGCATTATCAACGAACCTACTGCGGCCGCCCTGGCTTATGGCCTGGATAACGGCAAGACCCAGAAAGTGATGGTGTATGATCTGGGCGGCGGCACGTTCGATGTTTCGCTGATCCAGATCGGGGATGGCATTGTGCAGGTGTTGGCCACCTGCGGTGATAACCATCTGGGCGGCGATGACTTTGATGCTCGTGTGGCTGACTGGCTGGTGCGGAACTTTGCCGCCGAAAACCAGGTGGATCTGACCCGTGATCCCGTTGCCATGCAGCGCGTGCGGGAGGAAGCCGAGAAAGCCAAAAAAGAGCTTTCCGCTGCCACCCATACTGAAATCAACCTGCCGTTCATCACCGTTGGCCCCAACGGCCCGCTGCATTTGCAGGCGGAACTGACCCGCGCCAAGTTTGATGAGCTGACCGCCGACCTGGTGGAGCGCACGGCACTGCCGGTGCGCAACGCCCTGCGGGATGCCCACCTGGCCGCCAACGACCTGGATCAGGTGCTGCTGGTAGGTGGTTCCACCCGCATCCCGGCGGTGCAGGCCAAGGTCATGCGGATGATCGATCTGGAACCGTCCAAAACGCTGAACCCGGACGAGTGTGTGGCCCTTGGCGCTGCGGTGCAGGGCGGACGCCTTGGCGGCGAAGGCCTGGCTGCCGGCGGGCAGGACCTGCTGCTGATGGACGTTACCCCGCTGACCCTTTCGATTGAGACGGTGGGCGGTGTGGCAACCCATCTGATCGACCGCAACTCCACCATTCCCACCCGGTATTCCAAAATCTTTACCACCGCTGCGCCGTTCCAGAGCACAGTTGAAATCAAGGTGCTGCAGGGTGAGCGGGAGTTCGCCAAGGATAATAAGCTTATCGGCAACTTTACCCTCAAGGGCATCAAACGCGCCTGGGCCGGTGTGCCGCAGATCGAAGTGACCTTTGATATTGACGCCAACGGCATTGTGACGGTGAGCGCCCGTGACCTTGGCACCGGCAAACAGCAGAGCATTACCATCACCGGGTCTTCCAACCTGAGCGAGCAGGAGATCCGCCGCGCCATGGACGATGCCGCTGCCTTTGCCGGGCAGGATCAGGAGCGCAAAGCCGCCATCGAGGCCCTGAATGCCGCGGAAGCCGCCATCTACCGCGTCAATTCCGCCCTTGGCAGTAAAGAGGGCAAGGAGCTGGATAAGGACACCAAAAACCGCATTAAAGAAGCAGAAAAGAACCTGGAACGCCTGACCCGCCACAAAAAGCCCGAAAAAATGACCCCCCAGGACACCCAGGCCCTGAACGCCGCCCGTGAAGCCCTGCAAGCTCAGACCAAGGACCTGGTAGCACAGTGGGAGCGACGAGGGAAAGTTAGGAGTTAGAAAGTAGGAGTTAGGAGTTTTTGGGGCTGCAGGTACCCAAAAATTCTGTCTGAATATTAAAACAAAAATGTAGGGAACGGTCAAGACCGTTCCCTACAATTATTTTATGGGGTTGCGGCAAACTTTCAAACCGCCACTTAACTCCTAACTCCTACCTTTACAGGTAACTCAGTTCCTCCCGTCTGGTTCCTGCCAGATCGGGGTGATCGAGGACGGCGCCGGCGCCGAGAGCAACGCAGTCCAGCGGGGCTTCGGCAATGTGTACCTCAATGCCGGTTTCGTTCTGGATCAGAGTATCCAGCCCGCGCAGCAGGGCACCGCCGCCCGAAAGCATGATGCCGCGGTCAATGATATCGCTGGAAAGCTCCGGCGGAGTGCATTCCAGCGTGTCCTTGATGGCTTCCACAATGCGCATCAGGTTTTCGTTCATTGCCTCGCGCACTTCTTCGGAGCGGATCAGGATATCTTTCGGCAGGCCATCCACCAGGTTACGGCCCTTGATCTCCATTGTGGTTTCGCCATGCTCGGTGTCGGTGGGGTCTGGCGGGCAGGCGGAGCCGATTTCCAGTTTAATCTGCTCAGCAGTGCGTTCGCCCACCAGCAGGTTGTATTTGCGCTTGATAAAGCTGGTAATGCTCTGGTCCAGCGCATCGCCCGCACAGCGTACGCTGCGGGATGCCACAATGCCGGAAAGGCTGATAACAGCCACTTCCGCCGTGCCGCCGCCGATATCCACAATCATGCTGCC
>UMCH01033478.1_pt1 | contig 13699 bp, 15 predicted proteins | sample 1964201 | NCBI WGS metagenome assembly UMCH01 (sample SAMEA4835965, study PRJEB28245) | human gut metagenome | biome: gut microbiome; material: fecal sample | place: Denmark | collected 2008 | reverse complement strand
CTTTTTATAGCTGGTCTCTTGACTTTTTATAGCTGGTCTCTCAAATTGTTTTATCCTCACCGTCATCGACGGATACGGTCTCATCACCCTGGCCCACCAGCTTGTCCCCGGCGGTGTCGATGGCCGCCTGGCTGATCTCCAGGATCTTAGTGAGCCACGCAGGCACCGGTGCGCCCAGGTTGACTGCGTGCTCCAGGAGACTCCCCAGCTCCCCGATGACGTACCACACGATCACCAGCGGCCCCAGCAGCACAGAGTAGTCAAACGGCAGGTCGATCCCGGGGATGTTGGCGATCACGGTGGCAATCAGCCAATCAGCCACCAGGGCGATGCAGACCACCAAGATCATGCCGCCCTTGTGCCAGGCTCCCTCCCGCATGCGGGCGCTGCTCCATCTCCCGTCTTTGGCTGCCGCTGCGCTGCCGATCAGCCAGTCGGCCAGCATGAGCAGCACCCAGGCCACTACCAGCCAGCCGAACCAGCCCCACACGGCCGTCAGTGCGGCCACACCGGCCGCCACTGCGGCCTTGATCCCCAGCAATGTCATGTCATCCATACGCTCTCCTCCTGCGGTCATGCCGCCTCAAAATAGTGCCCCACCAGCTCATGGGGCAGGAATTGCAATGTCACGTTGCCGCCGTCTGCCTCACCGGTCCGCTTGCAAAGATATATTTTCCCGTCCTCGGGGTCCTCGTAATATTTGCCGTAGGTGTACTCCATGCCCCGGGCCGCAGGGATGGGGTCGTCCATCGTCCCCTTGTTGGTCTGGTTGATTGCCGTCCACACGGCAGGCACGTTCTCCGGCTCCCACCCGTCTTGGGATGTATGGGGCGTTCCGCAGCGGTACAACTGGTCACGGCCATCAATAGGACGGCGCACGATTTTAACCTCTCCGTCTCCGCCGTATGGGATGCCAGGCGCCCAAAACGGATATAGCACGGGAACGTCCAGCGCCTGGGCGTCCGGCAGCTCCTGGGCCTGTCTGCGGGCCAGGGAGAGGACCGCCGTCATATCTTCGGCGCTAGGGGCCTGCGGAGGCGGCACGATGGCATCACGGTCGGCCTGGATCTCATCCTCCGTGCGCTCCATAGGCTTGCCGTCCTGGAGCTTGTACAGAGGGATGCCGTCGGCAGTATAGAGGCCGCCGGGGAAATAGTGAGATTGGGCCAGATTGAACCGGTCACCCACGCCCTCGTCGATCTCCGTCCATCCGCTGAGATCCACCGGCGCGGTATAACCGCCCTCGCAGCGGATAATCCGGCCGCGCTCGTCCGTCTGGACATAGACTTTAGATTTGATTTCCATGCAGCATCACCTCACAGTTCGGCAGAAAGTTGCAGGCCGCCAATCTCAACAAGTCCTGTTCGCGCAGACGCTCCAGCCGCAACTCCATTCGCTCTGCAAAGCGCCTGATTTCCGCGCAGTCCATAGCATGTTACCGCACTAGGAGTTACAGTTTTTTGCTCATTACCGACATAAAGGGTAGCCTGAGCTACCGTAATAGCAGGCGCCGCTCTCATAGGTACAGGCAAAATTACGGGGAAAAATATATCACCAGAGGTCGGATTGACAACTGCTGAATAGTACGTGCTGGCAGTTCCAGTCGCCGGAATATATAGCTGCCGCTGACACCGTGCCAGTTCCGCGCCGTAATCGGGGATTTCACTAGGTTTCCACTGTCCGTCTGCGTCCTTATAGGCAAGGGTTTGCTTGTCACCGTATTCCAGCTTAACCGCTTTATGTAGAGAGGTATTTCCTAAAGCTATTGCGCTACCCCAATAGAGACGAACGCAAATACGGTTATCGGCAGTTGTGCGGATTGTAATACTTTCGTTGCGATAATAAGTAGTAACAACGCTAGCATCCCCCGAGTAAACCCACCCAGGAGCTAGGTGTACTGTATACAACTCATTGTTGTCTAGCAGCACAGATGCAATGAGTTCTTCGCCCTCTGCTATGTTTTGGTCAGATGTCTGCTCAAACACAACGTAAGTGTTACTGCCTTCCGACTTTTTACCAACAATCAAACCTGCATCCGTAATTTGTGCTGTTGAAGCGGCACCCCACATCGACCAACCATCAATAGTGGTACTCTTATTGGGATATGCGTATTCAGTTTGACCTTTCTGGTTTATCGGAAAATAACCGTTCCCTTTTTGACTACCGCCACCTACAAAATATGCGTTACGCAGCAAATTCCGGTTAGGTCTTGCACCCAAATTCACCAGCGCCAGCTGGGGGTCGTTCCTGAGCTCCAGCCCGGCAGCGATGGCCTCCTCGATTTGCAGCCCTGTATATACGCTATCAAAGAGTTTTTTGGCCTCGTCCATAGAATCACCTCACATTGAAATGACAATGCAGCCGGGAGCACCATCTCCGCCCTCGGAGCCATCGCCCCCCACACCGCCAGGACGATGGAAGTAATACCCGCCCCAATTGCCAAAAAACTGCGATTCTCCCGCACCGGCGCAGCTGCCGCCGCCACCGCCATGTCCTGCTGTACCCCCTTTTCCATACGCTGCCGGGACGGGCGGCTTGACGGGCTTTGCTCCCTTTACGCCGCCCTCGGAAAGGCCAAACGCGCCAGAGTTGGGACGCTCGTATGTGTTGACATACTCAGGTATTTCCGGCGGGGTTGTTCCTGCTGATCCGTATGCCGCTCCGCCGGTGCCAGCGCCGCCAAGTCGAAAAGCTTTGTTGGAATCCGGGAACCCGTCTCCATTGTCACGTTCCCATTCGCCCGAGCCGGGCCGTCCCGGGTTTGGCCCTTGGCCCACTCCGTCAACGGTGGCGGAGCCGAGATAGCCCGCCTGACCGTTCTGTCCGGAGTCGCCAATCGAGCCATAAAGCGTGTTGGTGAGCACGTCAAGATATCCGTATCTCAGCCGGACGCCGTCAGCGCTGCTATACGGCCCGAACGTGGTGTCGCTGCCCTCTGTGCCCGCCTCGCTGGGTTCAATCGTAAAACCGTCGTTGACGTCCTCAAAGCCTTCTCCAAGAGAGCCAACCATGCGTTGGCCAATACCTCCGATACCTCCAACGCCGCAAGCGTAAGGGAATTTCTGCCCCTTTGTGACATTGACTTCGATGACGAAAATCTTGCCGCCTTCACCTGGAGTTCCAGGTGTTCCTCCTACTCCTGGGGTATTTCCGCCAGGGCAAAAAAGATAGGCTTCAAATCCACCGGTTTTTTCGCTTTCTGAAATTTTTTCGCTGTCTCCGTTTGAGTCTACGCAGTAAATTTTGTATTCTCCGCTGTTGTCCCCCCAGTTATCGTATTGCAAGATATACCCGTCAGCCGCGCCGCCGCAGTTTCCGCCGGTGGCGCCGCAGCCGGCGCCGATGACGGCGATCTTGATACGCCCATCGATGGGGGATACCCATTCACCCTCACCGGTGAGCACGACGGACTGGGTGTAGTTATTGCCGGCGCCGGAGGGCACATAGCCGGTGATCAGCTCGCAGGCCGCCCGGAGGAACGAGCCGGAGGAGATCTCCATCTGCGCCAGGAAGGCGCTCTCCGGTTCGTAGTAGGGGTTGTTGAACGCGATCAGATCGCCCGGTTTTTCGTCTGCCAGCACGATGTCGCTGCGGATGCGCCGGGCGGAGGCGTAGTAGCTGAGCACCCGCTCCAGCACATTGCGGCTGTTGGTGGCATTGACCAGCGTTGCCTGGGACACGGTCGCCGTCTTTTCTTGGCCCGCCACACGGCCCTGCACCGTTTTGGACAGCACGCGGGTAACATGGGTGTACGCCTTCCCTATCAAGGTTCCCAGGCCGCTGACAACGGCATAATTGACGCCGGACTCCCGGATCTCGATGGTGCCGGTGGTCTGCAGGTCGTGGATGGGCGCATCCCGGAAGGAGACGAACACATCCTCCGCCACCTCGCCGCTTTGGGTGTTGTCGTAGAGCGTCACCTGCTCGTCCGACTCCAAGGGGATAAACGTGTGCTCGGTGACGTCCGCGCCGGTGGCCGGGGTCAGATAGTCCACCTCGCCGCCGTAAAAAATGCGGCTATCCGGCACGTTGATCTGGGTCACGGTATCCGGGAAGCAGAAGTAGACCTCCCCGGAGGCGTCCTTGCGCAGCATGACGCCGGTGGCAAAGAGCAGCTGGTGCAGATTCGCCCGGCGGGTGGAGATTGGCAGCCATCCGAAAATGGGGATGGCCGCCACGTCCTCGGCACAGGTAAAGGCAAAGGCCCCGTTGATGATCTCCTGGGCCACCTCCCGGAAGGTCTGGCCGGTGTAGATGTTTCCGTAGTGGATCTGGCCATCCAGGATGCCCACCCCGGAGACTGCGGTCAAAGAAAAATGCGTCTCGGATGTGCGCGCCGCCTTGGAAAAATAGAACTTGCCGATGAGAGTGTCGCCGTCATACAGCCGCGCCGGCGTGCCGTAGGGGATGGCGTCCGGGCGGATGTCCGCCGGGAACACGGTGAAGATGTAGCCATCCGCTGTCCGCAGGCCCGTAGAGCCGGCCGGCACAAATCGCACACGCACATAGGCCGCCGAGTACACCACCGGCAACAGCTGGTCAATCGCCAGCTCCTCACCGGAAAGGGCGGAATACATGACACAGGTGCAGGTTTTGACGTCGTCTCCCTGGTAGACCGCAAGTGGCGATGCCGGATCGCCCACGATGATCTTTGCGCTCATGGTCACCTCTCCCTCAGCGTGATGCCGAACTCCGAAAAATACGGGGTCTGCCCGTCAATCAGCAAAATCTCAGCCGCATCCACATCCGGGATAAACGACGCCGTCCGATCAGAGCCTGTCCGCAGATCCCGGTAGGTAAGCTGCACATAGGGTTTTAAGAGGGCCGAAAACAATGCCGTGACCTCGGATTCTGTCAGTGCGTTGGTATAGACGGTGACCACCGCCTTGAACGCCAGAATGTCCACCGTCTCCGATCCGTCCAGCATGAGTCCTCCGTTGCTTCCCTCCCGCTTTTCGTACCCAACAGAATACACAAGCCGGTTGATTTTTGTGGAAAAATCGACTCCATCAACAATAAACGGAAGTCTGGTCATACTACACCTCCACAAGAGAGCCGCCGTGAATGCGGCCCTCCGCCTGGTTATAGCGATACATTTTCCGGCTGAGCACCGTGCCATCCAGCTCCGCCGTGAGTTGGATCACGATATCCTGCGGCTTGGATGCCTGCACCTGCTGTACCCCGGCAAAAGCAGTCCCTGCAGGCTGCGTGCCGGTATTGGACAAGCTGCGCCACACCGCCGCATCTGCCGCTGGCAGGACTGTCTCATCCCGGTGAAGCTCCGCAACATAGCCGTCATGGGGAACTCTCCACAATCCGCCGGCATGAGAGCCCTCGACCCACCCATAAGTACCGTCCGATTTCCGCACCCATTTTTTATTGGGATCGATGCCGAAAAATTTATCCCAGCCCTCTTCCAGCTTCGGGCGGGTTCGCTCCCACCAATCCCCCAGATCCTGAATACCCTGTACGGCTCCATCGATGCAGTCCGACAGGAAATTGAAGCCTTCGGTGCCGAGATCCCGCAGAGCGTCTTTTACGGGACTGAGCTTTTCACCCAGCTTTGCCTGCGCTTCCTCAAATTTTGCCTGGGACTCATTGGCGGCCACAATATCGTCGTTGGTGTCGATCCATGCCTGTCCGGCCTCGGCCAAGCCCTGGCGGGTCAGCTCCTGGAGCACGATATTGGCCCGCTCCGTGGTGGTATTTGCCCCCTCCAGCTTGGCGTTGAAGTCGTCCTCGCTGGTACCTGCCCAGTTGAGCACATCGGCAAAGGTTCCCGTTACCTGCCCGGCCTGGATGGTCTCGTTGATGGCTTCCGCCAATCCGTCGATGGGGATGCTGTCTCCGTACCGGGCCCAGGCGCCGATGGCGGAATCCGTCACCAGCATCAGCTCCTCCTGACTCAATCCGATTGCCTGCAGGTTCGCCACAGTGGTGGCCGCTGTCTGGTTATCACCCAGAACGGAGTAAAGCCGCTCATAGGTCTGGGCCGTCTCCTCGGCGGAATATCCGGCAGCCTGGGAAGAGACCTCCAGCGTGCCCATGATCTTGCGGTATTCCTCCGACGCATCCACCACCTCCGTGATGGCCCCGGCAATGGCAGAAAGCCCGCCCACAATGGCGCCTCCGGCCAATGCGCCTTTCAGCGCCCCCAGCTTGCCCACCGCATCATCCAGTCCGGAAAACGGGGAGGTCAGATCCATCTGATCCGCCGCGTCTCCCGCATTGCGCACCTCCCGGCCATACTCGTCGATGGAGTCGGCACATCGGTCCGCGCTGCGTCTGGCCTCATCCAGATACCGTTCATTGTCCTGGATCTCACCGTTGAGATCGGCAAGCGCTGCCCTGGCATAATTGAGCTGCCGTTTATAGGCGTCTGTCCGGCTGTCCGCCTCACCGTATGCCTCAGCGGCGTCCGAGACTGCCCGCTCCAGAGCCCGCACCTTTTCTGCCTGCTGCTCCTGCTCCCGGCGCAGGATCTGCCCTTTGGCCGTGAGGGCCTCCATGGAATTGGCCTGTCCCTTGAATTCCGCCGTGGCCAGCGCCATTTCGGACTTCAGGTTTTTCATTTCCGAGTTGACGGACGCCATCTGCTTTTTGAATTCCTGCTCTCCGTCCAGTTTGATGGACGTGGAGATCGTCCTCACCGCCATGGGTCAATCCTCCTTCCGCTTCAGGCGTCCCCGTCCGACTTCCAGCTCCACCAGATCCGCCACCTGACCAGGGGTCAGCAGCTGCGCCGCCTGGAGATCCAGGCCCAAAATCTGCGTAACCGTGTCAAGATACTCCGGCCAAGTCTGCCTTGTCCCGTTTTTTTTTGCAGCTCCAAAAGCCCGAGATCTTCATACTCCCGCTTGGGTGCGTGCTCCATGGAAAGGCCCAGACGGGTAGCCGAGCAAATGGCTCGCCTGGCACGCAGCACATCCAGCGGCCCCAGCAGCGCCGTCAGCTGTCCCATGGCAGGGATCGGCTCCGGCGTGTGGCCCAGCTGCCGCCTTGCCAGTTCGCCCTGCTCGGAGAGCTTTTGCAAAAGCCAGCAGGTGGCCAGGAAGGACGCCCGGCTTTCACCGGCGACAACGTCTGGAATCTCCTTGTCACTGCCGAACTTATCATAAAAATCAAACAGCGCCGCACCGTTGAGGTACAGGTGCAGCACCTGTCCGTTAAATGCAAATTCAACGTCTTTCATGGTCGCTCCTCTTTTGAGAAGGCAGAGCGATGTGCCACGCCGATCACACACCGGATGTCTTGATCTTTTCGTTTACCCAACCGGCCGCCTCCGCCTCTGTGGGGAAATCCTTGCTCTTGATCTGCCAGTCACCGCTGTTGCAGGCAGAGGCCAGGAAGTGGATCTTGGAGTTGGCCAGCGTAATGGACTCGCCTTTGGTGGAATATTCCTCCCCCTGCATACTGGCTTTCACCTTGGGGTAATAGATCCCCTGGTAGACCTTCACATTGCCCTCCAGCATTTTGGAGATATAAAAGCCCAGTCCCCCGTAGGGCGGATTGTCCTCCGAGCCGAAGTGCAGATCCTGTGCATCTTCATCGTCCAGCTTTGCGCCGAAGATGGCGGAAGCAGCAGTATTGGCCAGCTCGTTGACCTCCACATCGATGCCGGCTTCCTTGAACTCCACCACATGCACCTTCAGGGCATTGTCACCGTATCCCTTGGCCTCGTTAAAGGTCGGACTGTCGGTCACCTTGTTCAGCGATCCCAGATTGATCGGGGTGCCATACTTGGGAAGTGCCCCGGCAGGCTCCGGGTCACTCTGGGCAAACGGCGCCCACTGCAGCATTTTTGCTCCGTATTTCATGAGCTCCTCCTTTCAGGGACTTCACAGCCCCTTTGACCGTAAATATTCATCGTATACTGTTGCCGCCGCCTGAGTGCTGGCAGCCGCACTTTGCTCGTTGGCTTTCCGGATGAAGTTCCTGGCCGGGACACCCCGTTTTCCGTATTCATTGACAAAAGCAATTTCGGCATTTCGGGTAACGGTTTTTCCCCGTTTTCGGGTCCCTGAAAAAGTAATACTGATATAACGGATGCCCTTTCTTGTTTTGGGCTTATTTTTTTTCAAAGATCGGGCAGTCTTTCCTGTATCCGCTATTGATTGAGCCGCTGACTTTTGTGCCTGCAGTACCACATCCGCCTGGGCATTGAGCATGGAATCCTGGACCGATTCCGGGAGCTGCGCTACATCCTGCAGGCTGAGCATCAGCTCATCCAATCCGGAGGCAGAAAATTCAGCCATTGACCCCACCCACTTCTTCAAACTCCAACACATAGTGCCGGCCATCCAGATCACTGGCATCTTCCATGGTGGGATAGGTAAAGCCGGCGTCAAAAACAGCCTGCCGAAGCTGCCGTACCGTAGGCAGCGGATTTCCTGCCAGCGGGCAAAAGTAATGGAGCTGCAGCAGATACCGCAGCGCGTGGGGAGCATCGTCCCCAAACCCTTCCGGCATTTCCGTTGCATTGTAGGTGCAGTACGCTTCCGCATCGCCGCCATAGATCGCCGGCTCACACACCGGAACAACAGGCGTCACCGCAGCCACCAGCCGGGCGTAGACGGAGGACTCTGCTTCTGCTGTTGCTCTCACAGACGCCCCAGAGCTCAAGGTACTGCCGCCCTGCGTAGTCGTTGACATACTCGATCTGCCACTCCTTTCCGTCGTACTCCACCCACATCTTCCGGTCAATGGGGGCGCTGGTCCATCGGATCAGGAACCTGGCTTTCATCTGGCCAAAGTCCGCATTGGCCCGCACCAGCTCGGTGCCACTGGTCATGGTCACCCTTGCCCAGCAGCGGTAGACCTCCTCCGGCTCGCCGATGGGGAATCCCTCCCCGTCGGCCTTTTCCGCCCGTCTCAAAATCCGAATCGGATGCCGGAACTCTCCAACCTGTACAGGATTCATTGCAGCACCTCCGCTCCGCCAGTGTCCGAATCGGACACCGGCAGCTCCGTCAGCTTGAGCTGGGTGAGCATCCGGCGGAGCACAGGGTTGTCGCTGACGCTGCCCTCCGTCTGAGCGCCCCGCCGGTCGTAGCCGTCCAGCACCAGGGCGCAGATACAAAGGTCGTATTGCGCCCGCCGGGGCGTCCCCTCCTTGGGCTCCCGGATGCCCGCCTGCTCCATGTAGCTCACCGCCGCGTCATGGAGCCCCTGGAGGAGGAGCTCCTCCCCATCCTCCAGGGCGCCGATCCGGCAGTAGGCCATCAGGCGGGCTTTTACCGCATCATCCATGACTCACCTCCGGCATCAGCCGCCGATGGTGCCTACCACGAAGCCCTTGTCCACGATCAGGTTGCCGCCCACAAAGACGTCGCCCAGGATGGCATACATCCGCTCCACCGCCTTGACGGACTCATCGATTCGGATGGTGTAATCGCCGAACAGGCCCACCTCGAAGTTGAAGGGATCACCGTAGAGGATCTTGGTATCGCCCACCGCTTTCACCAGGTCGTAGGGCAGCACCACACCACCGTCGGTGATGATGCCGCTGTTGGGGTTGGTGGCGTCAGGGGTAATGGTCAGCAGGCGGCGTTTTTCGTTGGTGCCCCGCAGAGCGCCCAGCGCCTTCAGGGTGGCCTTGGTCAGCAGCAGCCGGGCACCGGCGCCCATGGCCTCATCGCTGCCGTAAGCAAAATACAGGGTGTCCAGGGTATTCACGTCAATGGCGCTGCCCAGGGAAGCCTCCGCAAAGATGTTTGCAGCAGCCTTGTTTTTTGCATTGGTAATGCCGAAGAACGTGGGCGTGGAAGGATCATCGCCGTTGACGATCAGTGCCGCCAGATTCCGGCGCAGGGCCCGCATGGCCATGCCGGAGATCTTGTCGTAGTAGCTGGCAGGAGACAGGCGGGCGATATTGCGGTCCACATAGGAGGTCACGCTCAGCTCATAGGGCTTGATCTCCGCCACGCCGAAGGTGGGATCGGTGGAGGCCGTGCGGGCCGTGCCGGCCGTCTCGCTCACCTTCCCGCCCTTGGCATCCAGCTCCGTGATCACATAGGGCTCCTGGAAGGCGCCCATGCCGGTCATGTCCATCACCCGCACCCGATCCACGATGGAAGGGACCACATTGCCCAGGGGATCGTGGATGGTGGAGCCGGCACCGGTGGGCTCCACGATGGTGCCCGTGGCCAGGGTGATCTGATTCATGGCCCGGCGCACCTCCGTGGCGCTGAAGGTCACGCTGTCTCCCCGCATCAGTGCGGAGACACGCTCGTGGGCCATGTCCTCCAGCTCAGATCCGGTGGGGCCGGGAGCCGCCATCATCTGACGGTCCTGCTCGTCAACCAGGGCCTGCACATCCTTGATCTCGGCGTTGAGATTGTGGATCTGCTCCATGAGGCTCTGGTACTCGGACTTATTTTCCGCATCCAGAGCTTCCTCGGCCTTTTTCAGCAGGCCGGCGCGCTGGTTGATGAGGTTGTAGAGCTTCTGCTTCATTGTTTTGTCCTCCAATCAAAATCTGTTTTTTTCCAGGTCCAGACGGGCAGCAAGCCGCCAGTCCGTTCCGGTATTCTGAGGTCTGCGCTCCGGCGGTGCCGATGGATTTGCCCGGTCGTAGGCTGCCCGCAGAGCGGTGATATCCGGCAGGCCGAAGGCGTTGACCAGGCTGCCGGGACACATGGTCTGCCCGTCCTCCTGGCCCAGGATCTCATCCACCAGGCCATGATCCAGCGCATCCTGGGCGGTGAGCCAGGTCTCCGTGCTCATCATCCGCCGCAGCTCCGCCCGGTCACTCTTGCCTTTGGCCTTGAGCTCATAGGCGTTGAGGATGGCCTCCCGGGTGGCGTCCAGCATACCGATGGATCGCTGGTGCTCCGTACGGTCTCCTTCCGTGGTAGTACTGGGCAGGTGCATCATCATCTGCGCCACCGGGGAGATGGCCACCGTGCCGCAGCCAAGGCACAGATAGCTGGCGGCAGAAGCCGCAAGGCTCTGGATCTCCGCCCGCGTGGGGATGGAGCAGCTGCGCAGGATGCTGTACATCTCGCTGCCGGCAAAGACAGAGCCGCCGGGAGAGTTGATCTCCAGCACCAGCTCCTCTCCCTGGGGATTTTGGGCGATGGCGTCCCGCACCTGTTCCGGGGAGAAAGCCCGATACCCAAACCACTCATAGATCCACCGGTCCTCGTCCGAGGACACGATGCCATTCAGGGTCACTCTCATGTCGTTCCTCCGTTTCGGTTCAAACTCAGCTCCACCCACTTGGAGAGGGGCACATAATTCAGCGAAGCCAGTCGCTCGTCTCCGCCCTCCACATCCGGCATGTCCTCCAGCCGGTTGATGTCGTTGACAGAAAAGACGCCGATCTCCCGCATGTTCTTGTACCAGGCGCTGCGGGCGGCATTGTCGCCCCGCAGCTCCGCCATCATGTTGATCCGCAGCTCCAGGCCGGCAGAGATCTGATCGGCGAACAGCATCTTCCAGGTCTGCTCCTCCTCGTACTGGGTAACGATGGGGTGCAGGGTGGAGACCACGTACTCGATGGCGTTTTGCTCATTGGAGCTGTATGCCTGCTTGCCTTCCTGGAGCTTGTAGAGGGGGATTCCGAAATACCGGGCAATGTCCCGGATGGCCACCTCCTGGCTCTCAATGAACTGGGCGTCCTTGTTGGTGAGGCTCACAGGCTTGTATTCCAGGCCGTAGTCCAGGATGGCCAGACGGTTTGCATTGGTAGGCCCGGCATGAATCCGCTCCCACTCCCGCCGCAGGAGATCCTTCCGGCCGATCATCTTGTCCGGGTTTTCGGGGTCCTGTACCCGGCCGGAAAGATCCGCCTGTGTCTGCAGCACGCCGCCGGGCTGTGCGCCGTTTTCGTAATAGCGCAAGTCATGCTGCTGCCTTGCCCTGGCCGCAGTAATGACCTCCGCCGCCCGCTGCAGCACGGAGATGCCGTTCACTCCATCGCGGGACGCGCCCTTGTAGTGGTTGACATCGGCATCGGGGAGCGTGAACACACTGCCGGCCACGGGATCGCGCACATTGTGCCATACATGCCCGGCAGTGTCCCGCCAGGTGTAGACCAGTTCCCCGGGCAGGGGGATCAGCTCCACGATCTGCGCCGTATAGGGGTCTCTCCGAATCCAGTCATAGCTGTTGCCACGGGCCAGGCGGCTGGATTCCAGCAGCTTTTTCCGCACGGACGGGGTCATGGCCTCGTTGGGCCGGACGTTGAGCAGCCGCAAAATCGGCAGGTCCACCCGCTCACGGGTCACACGGTCCACGCAGTAGGTAGGGAGCTTGGCCATGGAGTCCGAAAGGATCTCAATGCACCGGTCCACGGCGCTGAGCTTTCTGGCTGCCGTCTCGCTGGTATCTGTTGCAGCAGGGGAATAGCCGGCCGCCGTCAGGGAACTGACCGTCACGGCGTTGCGCATGCCGGAAGGCGACCGGGCCACCGCCCGAAGTCCATCGCGGATGCTCATGCCTTACCACCTCCCAGGCAGCTGAGAACGGCCCCCGCCAGCAAAAAAGTGCCTGCGGCAATGACGCCGGCCGGCAGATAGATCATCCCGGCGCCCAGGCTCACCAGAGCCGCCCCGGCTGTCATCATAAGCTCCGTGGCGTAGGCCGCCACCCCGTCTTTCAATGCCTTCATGGATCTCCTTCCTGTGTCCGATTCGGACACGCTATAAGCTGAATCCCGGCCGCGCCATGGCCTCCGCCAGATCCGGCTTGGGCTTCTCCCGCACCAGCAGCCGGGCCAGGGCGTTCATAGCTGCCGCCAAGGGGTCAATGCGCTCTGTGTCGTCCTTGTGGCGCTTGGAGAGCTTGATGTCCCCGTAGTTGTTCTGGATCTCAATGGCGTTCTGGAGACACCAGAGCACCAGGGGGCTCTCCTCGATCACCACTTTGCCCTGGATCAGCAGCTCCCGGAAGGTTTTCACCGCCAGGTTTTGCCCGGCGCAGGTCTGGGACACCTCCACACAGAAGTCCTCCCGGTTCCGGTCCTCACGCATCTGGATGGCCAGGTCCGTGGCGTTGTGGCCGTCGTAGTCCACCTCATCCACCTGCCACCCATGCTCCCGCTCTCCGGCACAGATCCAGTTGTACACATAGCTGTTGTCGGTGACGTCGCCGGGGGTCAGGGTGCAGTATCCGGCTTCCGCCCAGGACTTGTAGGGCACCCGGTCGGTTTTCTCGTGACGGTCCGCTCCGTTTTCCGGCATGAAGCCATGTATCTTGAAGGCATAGCGGCCATCCGGTAGCTCGAACACCGCCGACGCACCGGAGAGGTCGATCCGCTTGCCCAGGTCAAAGCCACAGTGACAATGCAGTCCGTCCGTGATGGTTGCAAATACATCCGGCGGCACCATGGCTTTCCGGGCCATGGCCATGCAGGCCTCATTGAGATAGTGGTTGACGCTGCCCACCTGCCACAGGCACATCCGCCGGGTGAGAAATTTCCGGATCTTATCCGGGTCGTTGGAGGTATAGGCCGCGTTGTGCTCGTCCCGGATCTGCTTGAGTAAAATGTCGCTGTACCGGCTTGGATACCGGAGGCAGGGGTTAGCCTTGTGCCAGGTCCTCTCATCGTGGGGATTGTCCCCCTCGTCCAGCTCCCGGACCATCACAAAATAGCTCTCGTCGGTAACAGTCGGGTCCTCCAGCACCCGTTTGGCGTACAGTTCCTCCTCATAGCAGGGCTTACTGCCCGCGTCGTCGCCGGCTGTGGTGATGACAT
>UMCH01021520.1_pt1 | contig 13790 bp, 10 predicted proteins | sample 1964201 | NCBI WGS metagenome assembly UMCH01 (sample SAMEA4835965, study PRJEB28245) | human gut metagenome | biome: gut microbiome; material: fecal sample | place: Denmark | collected 2008 | reverse complement strand
CAGGAATGGAAGCATACCCCAGTTGATCAGATTGGAACGGTACCTCTTTGTCGCATACTCATTGGCGATATTTGCCCATCCGCCAAGCACTTTCTGACAGGAAGCAGCCTGCTCACGCGCAGAACCATCACCTGGTTTCACTGCAAAGATCGTACTTCCCACACCAAGATTTTCCTTGCTTACATTCGGATAATCCTTTTTGATCACATCCATTACAGGTTTCATCTCCGGTAATGCCTCAACCGGACATTTTCCTTCCTGAATAGCCTTCTGAGCTTTCTGAACTTCTTTCGCACGTCCTACATAAGCAGGATCTTTTCTGGAAAGTGTAAACTCAGCCAGTCCAAGTGGATTGGAACGATAAGAAGATGTCTCACCGGACGGGATCAGTTCATCTGTTGTAGTAACCGGATCATGGATCTCAGAAACAACCTTCACGATCAGATTCTCCGGAAGTGCAGCCATCTCCGGCCAGTCCTTAATATTCGGACCAAACTGGATCTCTACACCCGGATCAGCTATACCCTTGCTGTCAAATACACGATTGTCATAAATTGTCTTATCAAAGAAATATTTCTGTCCTGTATAACCACCTGTATAATCCTCTGCTGAAGTCAGGAAACCTTTGTTTGCTGCAGTTGCCGCAATAGAACGTGCGTCCATGAGTGCAACAGAAGAAATCTGGCCATTCTGGATTTTGGAACCTTCGCGGTTCGGGAAGTTTCTGGTCGTATGACGGATACTGAATGCATTATTTGCAGGAGTATCCCCTGCACCAAAGCAAGGTCCGCAAAAAGCAGTCTTCACAACAGCTCCCGTTTCAAGAAGTCCTGCCAGAACGCCATTCTTAGCCAGTTCCATATAAATCGGAGTACTTGCCGGATATACACTCAATGTGAAGGCATCTGCACCAATGCTCTTGCCTTTAAGGATATCAGCTGCTGCACAGATATTTTCAAATCCACCACCTGCACATCCTGCGATGATTCCCTGTTCTACATAAAGTTTACCATCAATTACTTTGTCTCTTAATGTATATGGAACTTTTCCATCAAGGCTGATCTGTGCTTTTTTCTCAACATCTGCCAGAATATCATCCAGATTTGCTTTCAGTTCATCAATTGTATATGTATTGCTTGGATGGAATGGCATAGCGATCATTGGTCTGATCTCACTCAGATCAATCTCTACACAGCCATCATAATATGCTGTTTCACCTGGTTTCAGTTCTTTGTAATCTTCACTTCTGCCATGGATCTCATAGAATTCCTGAATGTTCTCATCTGTCTGCCAGATAGAGGAAAGACAGGTGGTCTCTGTTGTCATTACATCTACGCCAATTCGGAAATCAGCACTTAAATTTGCAACACCAGGTCCTACAAATTCCATAACTTTATTCTTCACATATCCGTTTGCAAAAATCTTGCCGATAATCGCAAGCGCAACGTCCTGAGGACCTACGCCCGGTCGTGGAGAACCTGTAAGATAAATGGCAACTACACCTGGCATATTGATATCATAAGTCTGGGAAAGAAGCTGCTTTACAAGCTCCGGTCCGCCCTCACCCATTGCCATGGTTCCCAGTGCGCCATATCGTGTATGGCTGTCTGAACCGAGGATCATTTTACCGCCTGCTGCAAGCATTTCTCTTGCAAACTGATGGATAACCGCCTGATGGGGCGGTACATATACGCCGCCATATTTCTTGGCACAGGTAAGTCCAAACATATGATCATCTTCATTAATAGTTCCGCCTACGGCACAGAGTGAATTATGGCAGTTTGTCAGTACATATGGCACCGGAAATTTCTCAAGGCCTGAAGCACGTGCAGTCTGGATAATTCCGACAAAAGTGATATCATGAGAAGTCAGTTTATCAAATTTAATCTGAAGTTTCTCCATATTTCCGGAAGTATTGTGTGCTTTCAGAATTGAATAGGCAATTGTACTCTTTGCAGCTTCCTCTTTGGAAACAGGAAAATCTGCCTGATTCTCCGGAACAATCTTCTGACCATTCAGCAAATACACACCGGTATCGTATAATTTCATGATGTCTCCTCCATTCTGTTTTTTTGCATATCACAAATGCAGTTATGGAACTCACCTTATCCACACCAGTCTTCAAATTTCCAGATGAAAACTGATTTTCTCCTGAACCGGCACTTTGACACGCTAATTTATGGAAATTTAGGTTTTATTATAGAATATTCCACCGGAATAATCAAGCCTAAGACTATAAGTATTTTAGTGTTACTGTTCACACACCACTATTCCGCGAGGTGTTTTGGCATGAATATGCCAAAATCCCGAGACATACAAGCCAAAATTCCATTGCCGCAGGCAATCTGGAATGAATTTTGGCTATGTTACTGAGAACGGAGTGAACAGTAACATTTTAGTTACTACAAGCAGTAGCATTTTTTTACTTTCTTTACTTTCCTACCAAAATCCGCTATACTGGGAATTACTTAGAAAATGAGATTTCTGCCGCCTGTGGCAGTTCTGACAGGGAGGTATTACCGATATGTTCCGTTTATGGGGAAAAATATGGAAAGATAATCATTTACTGAAAGATACTGTAATCTGCGATGACTCCGAAGATACGCGGACCCACAAGATTTTTCGTGGTCTGGAAAGTATCTGTTATGAAATGGATCTGGGAAACCCAATCTGGCTGGAATCTACAGTCAGACATTTTAAGAAACATGGAAAAGCCAGATTTTATCAGGATAATTTTATAGAGCAGATTGATTTTGATTATCTGGAGATCCAGGTAATTGAAGAGGATGACGAATAATAAATTATTCTGTCTTAAAATGTGTACAGGATCAGAAACTTTACATTGCCATATTGTTTCTGATCCTGTGTATCTCATTTGCAGTGAATTTTCATGTCTTTATTTCATAAATTCTCTTATGATTTCTCTCATAATCTCATCTTCCTCGGGTGTAAGCATTCCGCTGAAATGGCTTCCTGCTGCTGCAGTCTGGCGGATACTGTCCGCAATATGTTCAACGATTTCCTCTTTTACAGCTTCGTCAGCCTTCTCCGGCACCGGCACTTCTTCTACCCATGTGCGGGCATGTTCCACATAATCAGAAAAAGAATTCATCAGAAGTTCTTCTCTGTATGTAAAATCCAGCGCCTGTCTCAGCAAAAGCAATGCTGTCGGAATAATCGCAGCCACATAAAGATATGCCAGCGGCATTCCGTCCCATCGTACATCTTTGGAATACAGGAAAAAAGCCAGTCCAAGAAAAGCGATACAGAAAAGTGACGGATACCAGACAAACCGGTTCATACGGTTCAACAGCCTGTCTCTTGTTTTCCAAAGATTTGTCCATTTCTCTTTGAGATTTGATTTAACCTCTGTATTTTTTCTGATCATTCTTCGGTAGGTAAGATGTGTGGTCAGCATCCCCAGTGCTCCCAGTCCGCCCATTAACATCATGGCATACAGCAGGAAATGCAGTTCCATAACTTTCTCCAGCATAACATCCTCCTCACTTGAACACGCTGCCTGCTCATAAACTGACAGGATTATTATACTGCTGTTTCCGGTATCATGGAACTAAAATCGCTCATCAAATTCTCTCATAAAAAGACAAAAGTGTTTACATATTTTCCAGTTTCGTAACTACCTCTTCAAATTTCATAAAATGGGAAGCTTTCACAAGAATAGTGTCACCATCCTGTACATAACCTTCCAGATGCTCCAGCAGACTTTCTCTGTCCGGCTCATAGATTACTTTCAGGTCCGGATTTGTCCGCTGTGCTCTCTCTGCCATATTTCTGCACAGTTTACCTGTACAGATAAGAACATCGATATCACATTTTCCGGCATGCTCTCCTACCTCCTCATGAAGCTGAACTTCATTCTCTCCAAGTTCACCCATATCGCCAAGGACTGCTATTCTGCGTCCTGCACCATCCTGCAGAACATCCAGAGAGGCTTTCATGGACATAGGATTTGCATTATAGCAGTCATCTACGATCAGAAATTTATCTGTTTCGATCATTCTGAAACGACCGCTGATCGGCTCCAGGCTCTCGATTCCGGCTTTAATCTGCTCAGTTGTAAGTCCATAAATATTTCCAACTGCAGCTGCTGCCAGCGCATTATATACCATATGGCGCCCCGGCATCGGGATATCAACTGTAAATGCAGTATCCCCCAGATGAATGGTGCAGGTCATTCCCTTTAAACCTCTGCTTACAATCTTATCACCGTAAACCTGACATTCATTACTCATTCCGAAAAATACAGGTTTTATCTTTTCATATTCTTTTACTGTGATAAGCTTGTCATCATCGCCATTTAATACAATATGTCCCTCCGGTCTGAGGAATTTAAAAATCTCTGTCTTTGCTTTCAGAACACCGTTTCTGTCTCCCAGATTCTCCAAATGGCAGGTACCGATATTCGTGATCACGCAGGTGTCCGGTCTTGCAATCTGCGCAAGTCTGGTCATCTCACCGAAATCACTGATCCCCATTTCCAGAACTGCAATTTCATCTCCATCACGCAGACGAAAAACTGTGAGAGGCAGACCAAGTTCATTGTTAAAGTTGCCCTGTGTTTTCAGAGTATGGTATTTCTGGTTCAGAACAGATGCGATCACTTCTTTTGTACTCGTCTTACCAACACTTCCTGTAATTCCCACAACCGGGATCTGAAGCTGCTTTAAATAAAACTCTGCAATATCTTTCACTGCCTGAAGAGAAGATTCTACTGCGATATAAGGAAAATCAGCGTTATCAAGCACCCTTTCCGACAAGGTTGCCAGTGCCCCTGCTTCCATTACCTGTGGGATAAATTTATGGGCATCTACACGTTCCCCCACAATAGGTACAAACAGACATCCTTCTTCTGTTTTTCTGCTGTCTGTGATAACAGACATTACTTCTTCCTGTAATTTATCAGCCGGACCATAATAAGTACCGCCGCATACGCGGGCGATATTTTCAAGAGTTAAGTTTTTCATAATATTTTTTATATCTTCTTTCCTGTTATAGCAATTCTCTTAATAATGCATCTATAACAATTCTATAAATTACTGCAGACACGCTCTATAGTGTGAAATCCTGCGCCGGATATTTTTTCATGGAAACTTCAATCAGTTTCTCACATAAAGTCGGATAATCGATTCCCAGAACTTTTGCCTCCTGCGGAATCAGACTGGTTGGTGTCATTCCGGGAAGAGTATTTGCTTCCAGACAATACATATCTCCATTCTCCTTCATCATGAAATCAAGACGGCAGTATCCTTCCATAAACAGAGCTTTGGCTCCTGCTTCCGCATAATGCTGCATTTTCTCTGTGAGTTCCGGTGAAATTTCGGCAGGACAGGTCTCAATCGTAGAGCCGGCCTGATATTTATTCTTATAATCATAGAATCCCTGAAGCGGAGCAATTTCGATGATCGGATAAGCTTTTCCGTCCACAACCGCTACTGAAAATTCACGTCCTTTTATATATTCTTCGACCACGACTTCATTTTCATAAGAATAAGCGTCTTTGAGAGCCTGCTCATATTCGGCCTGATCATTCACAATATAAACACCTACACTGGAACCTCCACAGCAGGTTTTTACAACTACAGGAAATTCCATTCCAAGTGCTTTCAGATCTGTGGTCATTTCTTCTTTTACCATAGACACTCCCCGCGGTGTTGGTACATTATTCATCAGGAACATCTGCTTGGTGATTCCCTTATCCATTGCCAGGGCACTGCTTAAATATCCGGTTCCTGTATATTTGATTCCCATCAGGTCAAATGTTGCCTGTACTTTTCCATCTTCTCCGTTCGCACCATGAAGTCCCAGGAAAACAATGTCAGCCGCCTCGCAGAGTTTCAGCACATTTGGTCCGAAGAAGCTTCTTCTCTCTTTTTTCATCTGTTCAATCCTGTCGTTAAATGCTGACATATATTCTGATGCTGCGTCCACATCATACTCTGACGGAAACGGATTCTCCCGGTCCACATTCTCAATGCCACAAAAAATATCCACAAGAATCGCCTGATGTCCTTTCTGTCGTAATGCCTTACATATTCCTGTTCCTGATGTAATGGAGACAGTACGTTCTGTACTTGTTCCCCCCGCTAATACTACAATCTTCATCATTTTTCTCCTTTATTCATAAATAACAATCGGTGTGTTCTTCTCAACATTGCTGAAAATGATCTGCACCTGATCGGATGGTGCACAGATGCTTCCATGTGTGCCTTCAAATTCATAAAGCTGTCCTCCGAAATCCATTCTCCATGGAGCATCACTTATCCCCAGATTTCCATCGAATGGGATCCAGTAATTTACAGCAGAAGGATAGTCCTCTCCGTTCACTGTACATCCGCTCTTCATTTCACCTGTTGTATAACATCCCACAGGAGTTGCACAGTTGGGCACGAATGGATTTCCGGATACGATCTGCGCATCCGCAGTCGGCGTTCCATCTTTATAGAATACCATTCTCTGGGCCGTCAGGTCAATCTCTATATACGTATATCCGATATCATTTGTTTTCCTGACCAGACCTTCATGGGAATAAACAGGTTCTCTGACCTGGGTTTCTCCGTTTTTTATCAGTTCTGTAAGTTCTTTCAGCTCCGCTTTCTGATCGATCTGCCAGCCATAATTCCCTCCGCTGACAGTAATCTCACGACCATCATATGTATTAAATGTTCTCTCTGTTCCAACCGTATCATATTTAGCCGCCAGTTCACTGATATATGCTTCTATCTGTTTTTTGTCAAGTGTATAAAGACCGTTTTCATCTGTTGTGAGCCAGTTTTTGATCATATCTCTGTCTACTGTCTCTGTGCAATCGTCAAAATCATAGGTTATCACTACATCCGTAAGTTTGTTTATCAGGTCACAATTCTTCGTCAAAGTTTCATCACTCTGATAAACTTTCGGTTCTTTGTAGCATCCATCTGCTTCCAGATCAACCGGCGTTCGTCCTGTGACAAGAGCATCTATAATATCCTGACTTGTTTTTTCTGGTTTCAGTGCAGTTCCCTCCTGCTCAGGAACAATTACAAACTTATCGTCTTTCTCTTCTATATGAGCATCCGAAGGCTCTGTCATATTCTCCTGTTGCATACATTTCAGTTCGGAAATGGCAGCCTCTGTCTTCTGCTCATCATATTTAATGGAGGAGGACACTTCATAATTCCTGTGCTGATTAAAAGCAAGAAACCATGTAAAACGATCCTGATTTCTGATCAGTTTATCAACACTTCCATCTGAGTCATAGGAAAGTCCCGCCTGTTTTGCTGTGATACTTTCCTGTCCGTTATTTCTGGTGTCAATAGTAAGAACATATGCTCCCACCTTCTGCGTAAGCAATTCTTCTGACTGGGATACTGTCATATAGGAACAGTTGAATCCGTTTACCATTGATCCCGGTAAGAAATGCTCTGTGAAATAGTATACACCATATCCATATACTCCGGCAGTCAGCAGGAGCAAGATTATGATCAGGGTGATCATGATTTTCTTTCTGCTGCTCACGACATCCTCTCCTTTCTTTTTTATAAACAGCAACCGCCCGGCAAGAAATTATGCCGGGCAGTTTTATTATCACATTATTTATCCAGAAAGTAAATACGATTATTCTCTTTTATGCGTTTTCCAGTAGTGTTACTGTTCACTCCGTTCACAGTAACACGCTTCGCGATGCACAGAATTTATGCTAATTGCATAAATTCGCGCGGTATGTCTCGGGTTTTCTGTGATCTTTGCTCACAAAAAACACCTCGCGGGATATTATCAGCGAACAGTAGCCAGTAGTTTCTCTACACTTGTAAGTTTAACACAGAGTACGAACACTTCTGCTGCTTTTCCAAGATCCTCAGGAGTCGGGAAGCTTGGTGCAATACGGATATTGGAGTCTTTCGGATCTTTTCCATATGGATAAGTTGCGCCTGCTCCTGTAAGTACAACACCTGCTTCTTTTGCCTTGGCAACAATAGCTTTTGCACATCCTTCCATTGAATCAAAGGAAATGAAGTATCCACCATGTGGTTTTGTCCACTCGCCGATTCCAAGACCGCCAAGTTCTCTGTCCAGTGTATTAAGGACCATTTCAAATTTCGGACGGAGAATTGCCGCATGTTTTCTCATGTGTTCATGAAGACCGTCGATATTTTTGAAGAATTTTACATGACGTAACTGGTTTAATTTGTCATGTCCGATTGTCTGGATCTGCATGTAGCTGCGGAAATCTTCCAGGTTTGCTTTGGAAGCTGCAACTGCTGCAATACCGGAACCCGGGAAGCTGACTTTTGATGTTGATGTAAATTTATATACAAGATCAGGATTTCCTGCTTTTGCACATGCTTCAAGGATTTCTACAAGAAAGTCCTGATTGTCATCATAGAGATGATGAATGCTGTATGCGTTATCCCAGTAGATACGGAAATCAGGTGCTGCCGGTTTCAGATGCGCAAAGCGCTCTACTGTTTCTGCTGAATAAGTATATCCCTGTGGGTTGGAGTATTTCGGCACACACCAGATTCCTTTGATGGATGCGTCTTCACTGACAAGCTTCTCTACCATATCCATGTCCGGTCCCTGTGGTGTCATTGGCACGTTGATCATTTCGATTCCGAAGAATTCTGTGATCTTGAAATGGCGGTCATATCCCGGTACAGGACAGAGGAATTTTACCTTATCAAGTTTGCACCATGGGGTATTTCCCATTACACCCTGTGTCATAGAACGTGCAATGCTGTCAAACATAACGTTTAAGCTTGAGTTTCCGTAGATGATGATGTGGTCCGGATCTACCTCGGACATTTCTCCAAGGAGGCGTTTAGCTTCCGGGATTCCGTCGATAACACCGTAGTTACGGCAGTCTACTCCTGTTTCGCACTTGAGGTCTGAATCGCTGCTTAATACGTTCATTAATCCCATTGAGAGATCGAGCTGGTCTGCTGACGGTTTTCCACGTGACATATCGAGAGCTAAGCCCTTTGCTTTGATATCTGCGTATTCTTTATCCAGCTGTGCTTTGAGTGTAAGCAGTTCTTCTTTGCTCATGTCGCTGTATTTTTTCATAATATTCCTCCTTGTTCTGCCATAGAAAGATGTCCCTTTTTCCGTATAGGGCAATCATTTGTTTTTCCTACAGCAACAGTTTTTTTGCTTTTTACATTTTAGTATGGTAAAGTAGGGTTGTCAAGTGTTTTTATGGAATTGTTAATATTTTACCAAAACAATCGTTACTGTTCCCTCTGTTCTCAGTAACGTAACCCAAATTCATTCTGGATTGCCGTAACATCTTTCTCTGATACTTATAACAAGCCTCGTAAATAATTAGCCAAAAAGCAAGTCGAAATTCCTCGAAAGTTTCGGCTTGCTTTTTTGAGTGTGACAGCGTATATTTAAATCAGTTAACAGATCTTTTAACTGTCTTAATTGTTCTTGTCAGGTCATCCTGATATCTTTTTATTACTCCTTATACAACATCCATTTTTATCCAAGTCAGTGAATGAGACAAGTCAGGCGGATAAAATCATCTGCTTCGCTGCTCAGTTCATAACCGAATGACTGTGAAAGGAGGTCATCCATGTCTATGTTTATCCACGCAATTATCGTAATCCTGCTTGCTGTGCTGGCTATGGGGATCGGGCTGCTGATTCTTGTGTGCTGGGCTTTGGCAGCATGTGCAAGCAGACGGGATTCTTATCTGGAAAAGGATTATCGGGTGAAATAAAGGAAGTCTGCGCATGGACGCTGAGTATTGCCGATAAGTTTATTCATTACTTTTCCATTAAAGTACAAGGTTGCAGAACCGCCTCCATCCAGGTTGTAAGCATAAGTACAGCCGTAGGATTTGAAAATATTCACCATATCCCAGTGATTAAGACCATTATAGCTGCCGGTATCTGTTACAAGGAGTACATAATCGTTGGGCTTTACCATTCCTACCGCTGTACGTGGATAATATTTTTCTGTTTCAGCCCATGGAAGCTGGGCTTCGCCATCTTTAATAAGAACCGGACCAAAATTATATGTATCTTTTACACCGGCTGCAAGAAGATTTTTTCCCATAAGTCCCTGTGCCGGAGTATAGATGGTTCCGTCTTTCTTTACTGCCATGACTGAATAACTGGTCATGTAATCACCATAGATAATCCCGTTTTTGATGCACATGCCAAGGGGGGATGGTTTTCCTGTACCATAGTCGAAAGCACTGCCGTTTACTCCGATAATGCCTCCATTTGAGGATACTGCATCAGAAGTTGTCTGTCGGGATCCGCCATAAGTTCCGTTGGAGAGGGCGGATTTCAGCTGTTTGGCATTGGATGTCTTTATATGCGCTGCCCAGTAGGAAATTCCATGGACTGATTTGCGTTCAAGTTTAATATTAAGAGTGCTGCTTTTGTATTCGTAAGTATTGCCGCTTTGAGTGACTGTTGGTTTAGTATTTGTCGGTTTAGTATCTGAAGATTTTACACGCTGCCCTTTGCTGTTTACATAATATTTACCTATCCAGGTATTTTTTGCCATCACTCCTGTTTTCTTGCTGAAATAGTAATAATATTTTCCTATCTTCTGCCAGCCCTTTGCCATGGTGGAATTGCTGAGGAAATAGTATTTTTTTCCATCCTGAGTAAGCCACTGCCTGGCAATTGCCACGCCGGATTTATTAAAGTAATAGGTATATTTATCTCCTGTAGCCCAGCGATTGCGGAACATGGCACCATTTTTACGATTGTAATAGTATTTATTACCGGAACGCTTCATCCACCCGGTGAAACGTTTGCCGTTGGCAATACTGTAGTAATAATAACCTTTATACTTAAAAGAACCGCAGATCAGACGCCCCTTTGAATTATAAAAATAGTAATCTCCGTTTATTTTCTGCCATCCTGTTTTCTTCGATGTGATGCTGACGGAGGTTCTGTCCTGTTTCACATATGTAGCTGCATTTACGGTAACTGCACGCATACTGATGCCTGCTGTCAGAAATAATGCCAGTATCAGAAATACCGCCACTTTTCTGAATAGTAATTTTCTTTTCATGTCTTTCATCTGCCTTTCCATGATGTCTGATATGCCCATATAAGGGAATTGCTATAAATATATTACCGATATGTCCCCTGCGATTTCTTTACCCGACAATTCGACAGACCGAGCGTTGTCAGATAATATTCCATGTCTCTCTCTGACATCAGACACTTTGGCCCTATAACGAGTTCCTTTATCAGCTGGTCAAGGCAATCTGAAAAATCAAAATCCACATAAGATATCAGCTGACTTTCTTTTACATAGTAGGAATAGTTATATAAACGTGCACCGAGAGAAAGTTCAACTTCTCTTCCCATCAGAAACTGTTTCGGCGAAAACTCGCACAATCGGATTTCGCTTTCCTCTCTGAAAAACGGATTTTTCATGTAAACAGATTTCTGAAATAATTTCAAAAACTTTTTCTCAAAACAGTTCATGACTTTATCCAGTACTTCTATTTCATAATCTTGCTTTTCCTCAATGCTTTCCCGACATTGTTCTTCTTTCTGTAATATCTTCTCGATTTCATCAACCAATTCATGCACTATCTGATGTACAACTTCTCTCTGCTCTGTTTCAGAATAACTGATCTTATGTAATGACACAATTGACGGCTTTGAAATCTCCGGAGAAACCATTACAACTTCTTTTAATACATCCAGGTCAAATCCGATGGCAGCTCCGCGCCCGTCATCCGCATATCCCCGCCACTGACTGAGCAGATCATTCTGATACGAAAAACAGGTTACATAATATCTGAAGTCTGCATGATTTTCATTGAAAAATTCATCTGTAAACAGTTTCACATATCCCATCAATCTCTCTGATGAAATCTTTGATCTGAATAAATCTGAAGCATTTTCATAAGCTCTTTTAAATTCTGCGTCATAATACCTGCAGATCCAGCTGATCTCCATGGAATCATTGGATTTCAGGATATTTGTCAGACGGAGGGAACGATTTTTCAAAATAGAATTCAATGATTCTAAACTGCAATAGTGATATACGATCATATTTTTTCTTCTCCTGTAAATAATTGTTCTTTTGTAACCATTCAACATTTTGCCATCCCCCAAAAAATTCTATAGCAAAGTTCATCAGCAAAAGAACTTACGGAAAGTTTATATCAGTAAGTAACAGAATTATTATATCAGATACATCTTATGAATCTGTAAACTTATAGCAACCCTTGTAAATAATGCATATTGATTAAGAGTCTTGCTATAGAAAAACATTGCTTATACTTATAATATAATAACTGTTTTTTATAAAGAAATCCCCATCCACTGTTTATTATTTTGCAGCAGATAGGGATATGTTGAGGTTAATAGTTATATGCCCCCTCGTAAGCATTGCACCTGTCTAATTTCCGTGACTGATTCTGACAGGAACTGCATCTGTCGCAGAACTCCTGCTCATAACAGGTGGAACAGGCGCATGTCCTGCAGGCTTTGCGGTCATAGCCTGAGGTATTGCCGTGAGGAAGTGTGCTTTCTGTTGCATTACCCATATATATCACCCTCCTTGTGTGCCGGTTACTGTTCATCCAATTTTAAGTACAAACTCCATGAACGAACAGATTCCTTATATCCTGTATTATACGCTCACAGAAAGGGAATACAAGTAATTAATAATCTGTTTTCTGGTAAAATCTTCCGTTTATATAATCGGTTTTGATAATATTTACAAAAGCCTTCGGATCGATCTCATGTACCTTCTTTACCAGATATTTCGCTTCTTCTGTAGAGACTACAGAATAGATCATACTGGTCTTCTCGTCTGTGTAACATCCAGTACCTTCAAAACGTGTCGCCGTATGATTGGTAAGTTTGAAAATCTCCTCATAAATCTGATACGGCTCCTTCGTGATAATAAACAGCGTATGCTTCTTATATCTCTGATGCAGCATCTGAATCACCTGAGTAGAGGTAAACTGAAAGATAATAGAGTAAAGTGCCCTGTCCCATCCAAAAAGTAAACCTGCCACAGTCAGGATCACTGCATTTCCACACAGAATATAATTCCAGATATCCCTGCCATTTTTCTCGGAAAAATAAATCGCAATAAAATCCGTTCCACCTGTACTGGTATTACCGATCAGACAGAGACTGATACAGAAGCCATTGATCAAACCGCCAAAGATACTGATCAGCAATGTATCATAAGTGATCGGCTGACTGGGAATAATATCTGTAAGCAGACCGGAAAGCACGATCACACAGACAGAACTGATGGTAAATTTCTTTCCGATAAATTTCAGACCAATAAATACAGGAATAGAATTCAGCAGTACATTAATCAGCGTATACGGAACTGCAATCCCCATAAATGTCTGAAAAATGTTCTGGAGCAGCAGAGTAAGTCCTGTAAATCCTCCCGGAAAAAGACCGCCTGCACGAACAAATGTCTTAATATTCAACGCCATGATCGTTGCAACCAGAACCGCACAGCCGTAACGCTTGGCTTCATGTTTTAAATTAAGTTCCTTCATAATCACGTTTCCTCCCATCTCGCCAAACAGTTCAAATTGAACTCATGTGAAATTGCTTTTCACAATATCTGCAGGAGACTTAACTGATTCAGCTAAAAAGCAGATTTCCGTCAATAACAAACAAAAGGAAACAAACTTACGCCTCCCATCTTCCAGAAGCACCACAAGGCAGAACCAGCCCGTTAGAACTTACCGGAAGCCCGATTTCCTGAGAATCCACATACCCGCCGAACTTCTTAAGCTCAGTAGAAAGCATATAAGTAAGAACTGCCGGTGCCAA
>UMCH01080018.1_pt1 | contig 13804 bp, 9 predicted proteins | sample 1964201 | NCBI WGS metagenome assembly UMCH01 (sample SAMEA4835965, study PRJEB28245) | human gut metagenome | biome: gut microbiome; material: fecal sample | place: Denmark | collected 2008 | reverse complement strand
GCTGTCCTGATCGATCTTGAACCAGTCGGCCAGGGTCAGGCGGGCAGAACGGAAGGCGGTATCGCCGGAGGTGATGGGGCAGACGACCACGCCGATCATGGCCAGCGCGATGCCCACGCCGCCCATGGTCTTGGAGCAGACATCATAGATGGCCTTGGATTGACCCATTGCCAGTGCCTGGGCCAGACCGGTGTTCAGGCCATCGGTGACCTCGTACAGAGAGCAGCCTGCAGCGGCCCAGATCAGGGCAATGACACCCTCGCAGACCATGGCACCATAGAACACGAAGTGGCCCTGCTTCTCACTCTTCATGCAGCGGGCCATTAGAGGCGACTGGGTGGAGTGGAAGCCGGAGATCGCGCCGCAGGCAACCGTGATGAACATAAAGCTCCAGATGGGCGTGCCCGACGGGTGCATGCTGCCGAAGTGATCCCAGATCTCGGGGATGGTATAGGCAGGGTTGGTGAAGATGCCAAAGATGACACCGATGGCCATGATGATGAGGCAGATGCCGAACACGGGGTAGATCTTGCCGATGACCGCATCGATGGAGATAAAGGTCGCGATGAAGTAGTAGGTCAGAATGATGACCAGCCAGAACAGCAGCGAGGTCATCACGCCGGATGCGCCGCTCTGGCTGCACAGCTCAACGATCAAACCGGCAGGGCCGACAGCGAACACGGTGCCCACCATGATCAGCAGCACAACAGAGAACACACGCATCACGTTCTGCATCACGGGGCCTAAGTATTTGCCGGTGATCTCTGCGATGGAAGCACCGTCGTTGCGCTCACTCATCATGCCGGAGAAGTAGTCATGCACACCACCGGCAAAGATGGTGCCGAAGGTGATCCACAGGAACACCACGGGGCCCCACAGAGCGCCCTGCATGGCACCAAAGATTGGGCCAAGCCCCGCAATGTTCAGCAGCTGGACGAGGAACAGCTTCCACTGGGGCATCACGACATAGTCCACGCCGTCGTTGATGCGCACAGCAGGCGTTTCACGGTCGTCCGGACCGAAGGTATTGTCCACGATCTTGCCATAGACGAAGTATCCGCCCACCAGGATCGCAAGACAGAGCAGGAAACTAATCATACCAGAAACCTCCTTTTTGCCCCTGCCGGCCGCGGCCCCATTCTGCCGCATACCCGGGGCTCTTTTCTGGCCTCATGGTAGCACACTTTTTTCCAGCAGAGAAATATCTTTCCGGCATGGGGTCATATCGTTTCCAATATAGCTGCAAAGAATTTTTGCCGCTTTTCCGTTTATTTTTTGACCATTTATCAGCAAAAATAAAACCGGGCGCTTATTTTCGCCCGGTTTTGCATCCATTTATTGGTTTTTCTGTCAATTTCAAAGGAACAATCTTTGCCGTGCCTTAGCCGGAAAGCCCCTTTATTTCACGGTGGAAGCCGCTTCCTTGTGGAGCAGATCCACAAAGGCCTGCTCCTCGGGGCGCAGGCGGCCCTTGTCCGGGTAGACCAGCACATCCCGCATCTGCTGGCGCTGGGCCGGGCACTTCTTCAGCACCAGATGGTACTGCTCCAGTGCCCTGCGGGGCATGGGCGATGCCCACATGTAGGCCGTGGGCAGCCGCTGCAGGATCGAGAACTGGCTGCACCGCTCATACACATGAATGCGGCGCTCCGGGTTGACATGCCAGCGCACACCGTCGCCGCCCTCCTCGCCGGGCAGCTGGAAATCATCGTGGAGGATCTCCATATACTTGTCCAGCTCAGACAGGTCGCGGATCGCCTTCCGGGCCAGCGGGCCGTCCCGGTTGGTCAGCAGACTGTATTCAAAATCCATAATGGGTTCCATTTTCAGGCCCCGCCGGGCGCAGTAATGGGTGTAGTGCTCGTCATCCTCCACGGCGTACCGCAGCAGAGCCAGATGATACCCCTGCCGCAGGACATGATCCAGTGCCTCCATGGAGCCGCCCTCCCGGATGTGGATGTGGAGCCGCTCAATGGATGCTGCCTGCTCCAGATAGTCCACCGCCGCATAGGAGGCATAGGTGGCGTGGGGGATCATTACCCGCAGTTCGGCGCAGCGCTCCTGCTCCTCCTGCACGCTCCGGTCCAGCCGGTCCACCTCCCGCAGCACCCGCTCGGCCTGCTCGATAAAATGCCGCCCCTGCTCCGTGGGGATCATGCCGGTGGATGACCGCTCAAAAATGCGGAGATGGTATTCTTCTTCCAGATTTTTCAGCGCCTTGCTCACGTTGGGCTGAGCGGCATACAGCCGCTTTGCCGCCGCACTCACAGATCCGCATTCCATGATGGCGACGAGATACCGCAGTTCTGTAATGTTCAACTTTTTCTCTCCTTTTGGCGTTTTTATCCCTTGCGCCTAGTTTATCAGGCGGCACACGGGGCTGTCAAGCGTTGACGGAGCCCCGCTGCCGTTTTATAATGTAAGAAACAATCTGCCCGAAAGAGGTCGAAGAGGATGGAAGAAAAAAACTACCGTGTTCTGCGCATTGAGGAGCAGCTTTATGGCTGCGAGGAGCTGCCCGAGGGCCAGCCCGTGCTCTGTGATGTCCTGCTGGAGGCTGCCGACGGCACGCAGCGGGTTCTCCCCTACCCGGATGCCGAGCTGACCCGGCTGGACATCAACGAGGGCAGCACCGTCACCCTGCGGGATCACAGGCTGACCAAGGCGGCGCACAAGGTCTATTTCACCCGCCACGGCGAGACCGTGTGGAACGTGGAAAACAAGATCTGCGGCATGACCGACAGCCCCCTGACCGAAAAAGGCCGCGCCCAGGCCCGGGAGCTGGGCGAAAAGCTCCGGACCAGCGGCCTTCGGATCGATGAGATCCTGTACTCTCCCCTGTCCCGCGCCGCCGACACCGCCCGGGCCATTGCAGAGGCCACCGGCATTCCTGCCCGGTGTGAGCCCCGGCTCCGGGAGCAGTGCTTTGGCCGCTACGAGGGCACGCCCCGGGACGGCGAAGAGTTCCGCATTTCCAAGACCCACTTTGCCGACCGCTACTCCGGCGGCGAGAGCATGATGCAGCTGGCCCAGCGCATCTACAACCTGCTGGACGAGCTCCGGGCCAACACCGATAAGACCTACCTGCTGGTGGCCCACAACGGCATTGCCCGGGTGGTGCAGTCCTATTTTTACGATATGACCAACGAGGAGTACGCGGCGGCAGGCATCAAAAACTGCGAGTTCGTGGAATTTACATTCTGAAAACAGAAAGGACCCGCCGAGGGTCCTTTCTTTGGTTTGCGGTTATTCTGCCTTGCGGTAATGGAACTGCTGGTCTCTGGTGATGAACAGGCCGATGCTGACCAGCAAAGCGGCCAGCTCGGCGGCTGTCACGGCCAACCAGATGCCGTCAATGCCCAGCAGGAGCGGCAGCAGCAGAACCGCCGCCACCTGGAACAGCAGGGTGCGCAGGAACGAGATGAGCGCACTGGTCACGCCATCGCCCAGGGCCGTGAAGAAGGAGGACGCATAGACGTTGAAGCCCATGATGAGGAAGCTCAGGCCATAGAGCCGGAAGGCCCGGGTGGTCAGAATGAGCAGGTTTTCATCATAGCCCACAAAGAAGCGGGCCACATGGGGGATGATGAACATGGAGCCGATGGTCATCACCACCGCAACCACACCGATGAGCTTCAGGCTCTTGCGGTAGAGGTTGTTGACCTCCTTGCGGTTATTGGCACCATAGTGGTAGCTGACGATGGGCGCACTGCCCACGGCGTAGCCCACAAACACCGCCACGAACAGGAAGGATGCGTACATGATCACACCATAGGCGGCCACGCCATCCTCGCCCGCAAAGCGGAGCAGCTGATAGTTGTACAGGATGTTCACCAGCGACATGGAAAGGTTGGTCATCAGCTCAGAGGAGCCGTTCACACAGGCTTTCAGCAGCACACCGCCCTCAAACTGGGGGCGGCAGAGGTGGAGCAGGCTGGTGTTTTTCCGGTTGAGGAAGTAGAACACCGGCAGCAGGCCGCCCACCACCTGGCTGAGCATGGTGGCAATGGCGGCACCCTCCACGCTCCAGTGCAGGATGCCCACCAGCAGCACGTCCAGCACCATGTTGGTGCAGCCCGCACCCACCGTGAAATAAAAGCCCAGATGCGGCTTTTCGGCGGTGACAAAAAAGCTCTGGAACATATTCTGCAGGATAAAGGTGGGCAGGCTGAGCATCAGCACCCGGCCATAACGCAGGGCGTAGTCCAGCATCTCGCCTTCGGCACCCAGCATCAGGGCCACCGGCCGGAGCAGCAGCATCCCCAGCACGGACAGCACGATGCCGGCGATCAGCGCCGTTGACATGAACAGGCTGAAATAGCGGTCAGCTTTTGCATTGTCGCCCTCGCCCAGCGTGATGCCCACAATGGCGCTGCCGCCGGTGCCCAGCATGAAGCCCACGGTACCCACCAGCATGGGCACGGGCATGATGAGGTTGACTGCCGCAAAGGCCGTTTTGCCCACAAAGTTTGAGACGCACAGGCCGTCCACGATGCCGTAAATGGAAGTAAACAGCATGGTGCCGATGCAGGGCAGCACAAAACGGATCAGCCGTGAATAATCAAAGTGATCCGAAAGTTGGATTTTCTTTTTTGACATGGATTCTCCTTTTTGCAGGGGTGGCTCACATCATCCCGCCGGGCCGCCAGCCGGTGCAGTAGCGGGCATAATCGCGGTCGGCCTGTTTGACGTAGAGGAGGAACTGTTCCCTGCCTTCCTTGTCCGTGACCTGACGGACTTTGGTGGGCAGGCTCTGGCGCTGGAGCAGCTCCAGTTCATCGTTGAGCTCTTCCTCGGTATCAAAGGCATCCAGCTTGGTCCAGTGGGTGGCAAAGAGCCAGATGTTTGCAAGGGTGTTATTCATATTCAGTCTCCTTTTCCGGGGCATCGGCAAGGGTGCCGGCCCGGTAGAACGGCGCAATGGCGTTGGCATCGCCGTGGCGCACGATGGAATAGGTAATGTCGCAGTAGGGCTGGATGGCCGTGCTCTTTTCCACGGTGGAGATGAGCAGCACCTGCAGCTGCAGGCGGCGGAACAGCTCCATCATGGGGCGGATGCGGTCACTGGTCATCTTGCTGAAGGCCTCGTCCAGCAGGACAAGATGGATGCTGTTCTCGCTCTTCTGGTAGATCTGCAGCAGGCTGGCACAGATGGCCACATAGAAGGGAGCCTGGTTCTCGCCGCCGGAGGAATCGCGGCTGACGCGGGAAAGATAAGCCTGCTGGCCCGAGACAGTGTTGGTCACCTTGATGTCATAGTCCAGATAGGTGCGGTAGTCCACATAATCCGAGAGGGTGGCACCGGAGGCGGTGCGGCCCTCCTGCCGGGCCCGGGTGTTCTCGTCCACATCAGCCATGATCTTTTCCATCAGCGCGTCCACCTGCCGCTCGTAGACGGGGTCGGCGGTGGCGGCAAGGTTGTCCAGCGAGTCGCCATCGGTCATCTGCTGGTTGCCCTTGTCCACAATGACCTGATAGAAGGCGGCCAGCTGGGGGTCACGGCTGGGTTCCAGCTCAAAGCGGTAGACTTCCTCGCCGTAGGTCAGCTGCTCCATCACCTTGTTCAGCTCCCGGAACTGGCGGCGGGCGTTGAAGATATCATCCTTCATGCGGAACAAAATGTCCTTGCGGAAGCGGTCCTTGCAGTCCCGCTGTGCCTGCTCCAGCCGGGCAGCGTAGCGTTCCAGATCAATGCGGACAAGGCTGTCGTGCTGGGCGCGGTACTGCTCCACCCCGGCCAGACCCAGCGGATAATCGCAGACGTAGTGCTCGTTGTAATCCCTCTGGGCGGGTTCCAGCGTGGAAGTGAGATAAGCTTGCAGGGCATCGTCCAGCCTGGTCTGTGCCTTTTCGGCAGTCTGTGCGGCGGCACGGGCCGTGCGCCCGCCCGTCATCAGGCCCTTTTTGCGTTCCTGTGCCAGAGGCTCCAGCAGCGGGTGCTGTGCAAAGAATGCCTCTGCCGCCTCCCGGCTCTGTGCGGCGGTCTCCACCGCCTTACCCTGCTCTGCCTCGCAGGATGCGATCTGCTTTTCGCAGACGCGGATATCGCCGCCCACCTGCTCCACGGCCTTGCGGGCAGTCTCCCATGCGGCTTCCCGGGCTTCTTCCTCGCGGTAGAGCTGCTGCAGCATGGGGTTCTCGCGGCAGTCCGCCAGCTTCTGCTCCTGCGCGGCGTAGTCGGCACGGGCGGCATCCAGCGCGGCCCGGCTGGCCCAGAGTTCGGCCAGCTGTTCCAGCGCATGGCCCCGCAGGACGTTCTGGTACTGGTCGTAGGCAGATTTCAGGGTCTTTTCGGTCTGGGCGGCTTCGCGGCAGCGGTCGGCCTGAGCGGCAAGCTGTGCTTCCAGCGCTTCGGCACGCTCCCTGCGGGCATCCAGACCGATATAGCGCTGGGGCCTGCGCAGGCGTTCCAGCCGGAAGGGATGGTGGCGCAGCAGGTCCCGGGTGGCGCTGTCGGGGAAATGTTCCAGCGTATCGGGGGTGTCGCAGCAGACGATGCGGCGCAGGATGGTGTCCGCATACTGTGCAGCCAGCGGGTTTTCGCTGGTGACCTGGGCGGCGAGGCTGTCGGCGGGGGCTGTCTCCGCATGGCGGTCCGCCTTGCGGATGCCCGGGGTATCCAGCAGGCTGATGGGCCCCACCCGGTCGCCCAGCGCCACAAAGGCGCTCTTGGCGGCGGCATAATGGGCAGGCGGCACAAGGATATCGAACCGGCGGTCACCCAGGCAGGCTTCCACACAATCCTGCCAGCTCTCGTCGGCCACGGTCAGCAGCTCACAGAAGATCTTTGCATCTGCTGTCATGCCGCGGCTTTTCAGCTCGGCATTCACGGCATCCCGCACTTTGGTGGCGGCATCGCCGTGGGGGTAGACCCACTTGCCGCCGGACACGGCGTTCAGCTCGGCCCGCAGGGCCTCCTGCTCTTTTGCCAGATCCGCCGAAGCCTGCCGGGCAGCGAAATACTGCTCCTCCAGCGGCTTTTCGATGCGGGCCAGTGCCTCGGTCAGGGCGGGGAGATGTTCCGCTGTCAGGCGCTGGGGCCAGAGCTCCTTCTCCACCGCAAAGCCGCTGCGGTTCAGCTGGGTCAGCAGGCCGGTGATGGTATCCGCAGTTGCTTCCAGACTATTCCTTGTCCGGGCCGCTGCATCCAGCGCGCTCTTTTTCCGGGCCAGCTCCTCGGTCAGGGCATCCAGCGCCCGGCCCGCGCCGCTGTCACCGGCCGCACCGTGGGCCGCCAGATAGGCCCGGCGGGCTTCGGCTTCGGCGTTCTTGGCGGCCTCGTATTTTGCGTTCAGGTCGGCCAGCTGGCGGCGGCCTGCATCCAGATGGCTCTGCCAGGAGGCATCCTCACCGGCATCCGCTTCGGCGCGGGCCAGCAGGGCCGCGCCCCGGTTGACAAGGGCATCCGTCTCTTTGGCAGCGGCTTCCCGGCCATACGCCACGATCTGTTCCAGTGCGGCGGCACGGGTCTGGGCCTCGGCCAGAACGGCGTGGAGGTTTTCCAACTCCACCCGGTCGCCCTGCAGCGCTTCCAGATCCAGTTCAGGCTGGGGCAGGATGTACTGGTACAGGAACTCCCGGAAGTTGGGGATTTCATCCATGCTGGTGCCCATCTGGAACACTTCGTTGAACTTTTTACCCAGCGGGCTGGAGGCGCGGCCAATGCCCAGGGCACGGCAGATGCGGTCCCGGGCCTCGCTGGGGCTGCGGGTGTAGGACAGGCGGCCCACGGCGGGCTTGAAGTCCTCCTTGGCGCTGGGGGCACCGGTGCGCGGATCAAGGAAGGGCAGCTTTTCCAGCGTGATGCCGTCCTCGGAGATGTACCAGGTCTGGTCGCCGGGGTGGAGCTCCTGCATGGGGCCCTCGGATTCCACCCGGACAGCGATGACAAAGTTTGTCCGCTTGACGGTATCCCAGAACTCTGCACCGATATATGCCACCGTGCGGCCCGGGCGGCGGTAGGCGTTCTCGCCGCGCTGCTTGGCGTGGACAGAGCCCTGCAGGGTGCGGCCGCTCTTTTTATTGCCCAGGGCATTGAAATTGCGGTTGGTGGTCAGGCAGTAGCGGATGGCATCCAGAATGGTGGTCTTGCCCACCGCGTTGACACCGATCATATAAGTCAGACGGGCACAATCGAAGGTGACATTTTCAAAGTTGTGCCAGTTGATGAGCTTCAGGCGCTTTAATTCGATCATTCTTCTTCCTCCCCGCTGGCATCTCCGTCAGGCCGCTCGTAGAGGGCCAGCTCTTCCCGGGTGCGGCTGCTCTCGGCGGCGGCATCGGCAAGGTCTGCGTCCGGCAGGGCCAGCAGCACAGTGGGGAACACCTCGATGCGGCTGTCCAGACCGGTCAGCCGCCCCACCGGGCGGGCCAGATTGTACCTGCGCAGGGTGCGCATCAGCTCCTCCAGCGTGCGCTGGTCCAGCCGCCGGGGCAGGTTCATCTTCTGCAGCTCCGTCTGCACCTCTTCCACCGTGACCAGCACCTGATCGGCGCTGGCGGCAAGGCTCTCCCGCTTTTGCAGGTAGAGCAGGCGGAGCACCAGCAGCAGGATGCTCTCGTATTTCAGCAGCCGTGCCTGGCTGCCCTCATGCTCGTTGACCAGCGCCGCCGCCTGCAGCGGAGCCGGGTAAAGCGTTACCGCATAGCCCAGCGGCGCGAACACCGCCCGCACCTCGGGCAGATGATCCTGCACATAGAGGTATTTTGCCCGCTGATCCTCCACACCGCCCAGCACAAAGCAGTGGTTGAGCAGATAGTTTGCGGTCTCTTCCAGCATTTTATTCGGTTCGGCCATGGTCAGCGTCCTCCCTGCGGGGTGTCAGAATAAACTCTTCAAACCGGAAGCCGCCCCGTTCGACCCAGTTTCCGGTAAGGGTGATATCGTAAGCCCGGCGCGGCGACTGCGAATAGGTGTGCAGGCCGATGATGCGGGCAAAATCGTGGGGGTATTCCTCCGCCAGCGTGGAGGCGGCCACCGCAGTGCGGGCGGCAAGGGCCTGTTTTGCCAGCAGGCCCACGTTTTCCTCGGTCACGGCCATCCGGGCGTAGTCCAGCAGCAGCTGCTGTTCTTTGCGCAGCTGCTCCTCATCCAGCCCGGCCTGCCGCACCGGGGCCAGCGGCGTTTCGCTGCGGGGCGCGGCGGGCGGGTAGAGGGGCTTTGCCCCGAACACTGCCGCCGGGTAGAGGTGCAGATGCTTTGCCACCGGGCCATCATCCGGCGCGAACAGCTGATCGGGCGTTTTGATCTCCTCGGCATAGCGGCGGAGCAGGGCGGTGACACTGCCCTGCGAGGAGCGGTCGCTCAACAGCAGGAACTGTGCCCGCTGCACGGCCCGCTTGCGGTAGCGGATGTGGCTCTGGTCGATCTGGCGCATCAGGGTGCTCATCTCTTCCAGCGAATCCCGCAGTTTCTGGATGAGGGCACGCACGGCAGGGGCGGCCTCGCCGGGGGCGCAGCGCTCCACCCGGGCGTAATCCAGCGCCAGCCGGGGCAGGTGCTCTGCCTCGCAGTCGTCCAGCTCCTCCTCCAGATAGGCGCGGTAGTTGAACAGGTTATCGCTGGTCTTGAAGCGGTGGTAGGCGGCGGCCACCACCTTTTCCTCGTACTGGTCGAAGAGCTCCAGCACCTCCTGGGGGGTGCGGTTGCGGGTGAGCCGGTCGATATAATGCCCGATGGATGCGTTCAGCGCCCGCAGGGACTTGTTCAGTGCTTCCAGATCGGAGGCCACCTCCCGCAGAACATTCTCATAGGGGCTCTTTTCCTCCCCGATGTTCTGCAGCAGCTGCCATGCCTTGTACAGCTTGCCGGTGTAGGTGACAACACGCGGGTTCAGGATCTCTTCCAGCGCTTCCAGCAGAGGAGCCACCTCGGGCACAAAGGCAAGGGCAGGCTCTTCCTCATAGCTGCCGGGCTGCTCTTCCAGCCAGCCGGTGCGGCGCAGGCGGAGCAGAAAGCCCAGCGCAAGGGTATGGGGATCCCGGGTGGGCTGTTCGGCTTCATCGCCCGCGTCATCGGCATCCAGCGCCAGCGGCTTTGCCAGCGCCGCAAAGTAATCCTCGGCCCGGCTCACCGCTTCTGCCCGGGAGATGGAGTAATCCGCTGTGTGGCGGCACTCCTCCCACAGCAGGAGCAGCAGCTCCGCATAAAACGCCCGGTTGGGCCCCGCCAGCGGGCGGAACAGCCGCGGGCTGACCAGTTCAAACAGCTGCATCCAAAGGTTCCTTTCTTTCGACAAAATCTATCTTTTATTGTACCACAATCAGAAGGATTTTGCCACAAATACAAAAAGCCCCGGAGGGCGGCCTTTCAGCCACGCTCCGGGGAAAAATCATATAATTTGTTTTGCTCAGGCATTTGTATCAATAGCCACCGAGATAGCCATGTAGGTCTGACCATTCACAGCTTTGACAACAACGCCAACCTGTGTCCATTTCGTGCTCTGTGCAATATTCACGTTTCCAAGATTGCCGCCTTCGGCAATTTTCTGAACGAACTTATTCAGCTTTGTGCCATCATAGTCAAATGTCGTCACAAATGTAGCTGCACACTTACCATCTTTGGGGCCATCAATTTTGAACCAAACCTTAGACGAATAGCCAAACAGATTCAGCGAGAAATTCAAATCTCCATTTGCTACCTCATCAATATGTTGGCTTGCAATCGCTCTGCACTGTGCGTTGTTTTCCAGTTTCTTTCCCTCTGGGCGATTTGCATTGATCGCGCTCATCATCTGAGTTTCCGCCTGAGCCTCAGGGGTCGATGTGGTATCACCGCCGCAGGCGGTGAACAGAACAAGTACCATGGTCGCCGCCAGAACCAAAGCGGCCAGTTTTTTCAGCATTTTCATGTCGGGACCTCCAGTCGTTTTGTTGTGTTTTTCATAATATGCAGGGTGCCTTTCCATTTTGAAGCAGGGCCCCTTCTGACTTTATTTTATCCAACGACTGTCGCTTTTGTCAATTGCCAGCTTCACCAAACATTTTCTCCTGCTTTTGTTGTTTTTTCCAGAACGAATCTTCGCAAAGATCCTTTGCATGCCCGGGGCAAAAACCGGAAAATATTTCCGGCGTTTACACAATTCTACCACGATTTGGTGCTAAACTTAAGGCAATGGGAACCGCCGGGTGCCGTTCCTGAACAAGGAAAAGGAGTTTGCCCCATGCAGCATGGTTCCCTGCGCGCTCCGGTGCGCGTTTTCATGGCAGCAGTTCTGCTGTGCCTGAGCTTTCTGGCCGCGCCAAAAGCTGCGGCGGCACAATTGCAGAATGTGAACGGCATCACGCTGCTGTCCTTCGACAGCCAGCAGATCGTCTCCATCGGCAACCAGACCTCGGGCCGGTGCAGCTGGTACGCCCTGCGCTACGCCCGCACCATTCTGGATGGCAAGCCCTGCTCAGGCAGCGGGATGTGGTCAAACGGCGCGGTATGGTCTGCCGCCGGGTACTACGCTTACAGCGGCTCCCTTTCCGGCTGCCTTTCCCGCCTGTATGAAGAGCTGCAGGCCGGGCGGCCCGTCATCGTACATCTGAAAAATACCGCTGTCAGCGGCGTGTCCAAGCACACCAACCGCGTGACAAGCTATGAATACCACCTCTCCGGCTCCGGCTGGAAAGAGGTCAATTACCCCCACATCGCCACCAGCAGCACCTACGGACACTGGGTGTGCGTGGTGGGCATCTCCCCAACGGCAGACCCCGAAAACCTGCGGGAGAGCGATTTCTATGCGCTGGACCCCGCGCGGGTCAGCGTGAACGGCACACTGGCCGTAACAAAGCTTTTGGATGGCACCATCTGGACTGATAACTCTCCCTTAAAAGTCGCAGCCTGACGCTCCCTTACAAAACACAACAGCCCCCGGAACATGCAGGGTTCCGGGGGCTTCGTGTTTTGTATCGGGGGGTTACAGCTCCTGATAGGCGCTCATCATGGCGGGGATGAACTGCTTTTTGCGGCTGACCACGCCGGGCAGCGTCCAGCTGCCGTCGGCGGCGGGCCGGCTCTCAAAGCCGTTGCTCAACACCTCTGCGGCGTAACGGCCGGTGCAGATGACCACGCTCTCCTCCTTGGGCACATCGGTCAGCAGCATGTAGAGGTCCTCCACGTTCTGCTTGTTGCGGGCCTCCTCCAGATAGGGCTGGAGCAGCGCCTGGGCGGCCTGCAGGTTTTTGCGGGTCATGTAGCTGCCCTGCGCCACGCCAAAGCGGATATCTCCGCACATGAACACCTTGAAGTCCTGCAAAAAGACTTCTTCGGGGGTCTTGCCGTCCAGTTTTTCACCAGCCTCGAACATTTCGGTGGAAAACTCTTCAATGTCCACGCCTGCGATCTTGGCCAGACGTTTGGCGGTGTTTTCATCCACGGGGGTGCAGGTGGGGCTGCGGAAGGCCAGCGTATCCGAAAGGATAGCCGCCAGCAGCAGGCCCGCGATCTGGGGCGGGATGTCCACACCGTTTTCATCGTACATCTGGGTGATGATGGTGGCGGTGCAGCCCACGGGCTGGTTGCGGAAGTAGACCGGGCCGCTGGTCTCCAGACTGCCGATGCGGTGGTGGTCGATGATCTCCAGGATCTCGGCCTGATCAAAGCCCTCCACGGCCTGGGTGGCCTCGTTGTGGTCCACCAGAATGATGCGCCGCTTGCGCAGGGCAATGACGTTGCGGCGGCTGACCATGCCGCAGTATTTGCCGTCCTCATCGAGGATGGGGAAATAGCGGTGGCGTACCTTTGCCATCACCCGCAGCACATCGGCCACGGGGGTGACAAGGGTGAATTTGAGGATGTTGTCCCGGGTCATATAATAGGAGATGGGCGCGCACTGGCTGATGAGCTTGCCCGCCGCGTAGGTATCCACGGGGGTGGTCATAATGGCAACGCCGGTCTCATCGGCAATGCGCTGGATGGTGCGGCCCACCTTGGCCCCATTGCAGATGATGAGCAGGGAGGCTTCCTTTTCAATGGCGCAGAGCTGGCTTTCGTACCGGTTGCTCAGAATGACGATATCCCCCTTTTCCACGCTGCTTTCCAGCATCTCGGGGGTGGCGGTGCCGATCTTGATGTGGCCGGTGGTGCAGACCGCGTCGGCATTGCCCACCACCATGGTGCCGTTCAGCGTTTCAAGGATGTTCTTATAAGAGGTACGGCTCTTGGCCAGCACCGCGGTATCGAACACGTCCATGTTGGCGGTGGCAAGATCCTTCACGGTGATGATGCCCTCCAGCTCGTTGTCCGCGCTGGTGATGGACAGGGTGTCGATCTGCTGGTCGCGCATGATCTTCCATGCGCGGCGCAGGCTGGTGGAGCCCGGGATGCCCGGCATCTCGCGGTAATCCACGTCCCGGATCTTGGGGTTCACGTCGGTGCACATCCGGGGCGGCGTGACACCGAATTTTTTCAGGACGAACTCGGTCTCCTGATTCATTTTACCAGCACGGCGCGGCTCGCAGACCAGCGTGCTGGTGCGGTTTTTGAGCTCCGCATAGGCAATGGCGGAGCAGATGGAATCGGTATCGGGGTTGCGGTGCCCGATGACCACGACCTTGTGTGCTTCTTTTGGCATAGGTTGTTCCCCTCTCTGGGTCAGATTCATTTACCTTCCGATCGGCCCCATGCCCCAAACCACCGGGCACGGCTGCCAGCTACATTTTAACACAACCGGCCCCGGGGGTAAAGGCGGCAGACATCTTTTTCTTGACAGCGCCCCAAAAATCGTCTATCCTTGACCTGAATTTTTTTCTCTTTGGAGGTCACCCCATGAAAAAGCTGTTCCGCGCCCTTTCCCTCTGCCTGACGCTGGCCCTGTGC
>UMCH01074316.1_pt1 | contig 13846 bp, 10 predicted proteins | sample 1964201 | NCBI WGS metagenome assembly UMCH01 (sample SAMEA4835965, study PRJEB28245) | human gut metagenome | biome: gut microbiome; material: fecal sample | place: Denmark | collected 2008 | reverse complement strand
GGTGTGGGAAGCCGCTTCTGGCCAATGAGCACAAGCCAACTTCCGAAACAGTTTATTGATGTACTGGGATGCGGACGTACACTGATCCAGCTGACGATGGATCGCTTTAAGGGAATCTGCCTGCCCGACAATATATGGATTGTCACTTCAGCAGCTTATGCCGATATTGTGAAGGAACAACTTCCCGAGGTAGCAGAGGACCATATCCTGCTGGAACCCTGCCGCCGGAACACAGCTCCCTGTATTGCTTATGTAAGCTGGAAGATTAAGGCGAAGAATCCGAAAGCTAATATCGTTGTAACTCCCAGTGACCATATTGTGATGGATGTGCGTGAGTTTGCCCGTGTCATTACTTCGGCCATGCGTTTTACCGCCGACTCGGATGCAATTGTCACTTTAGGTATGAAGGCAACGCGTCCGGAAACCGGTTATGGCTATATCGAGGCAGACCTGACTATACCTTGTCCTTCGAATAAAGAGATATACCGTGTAGATGCGTTTAAGGAAAAACCTGACCTGGCTACTGCTGAACGCTATTTACGTCGCAATAACTTTTTCTGGAATGCCGGTATCTTCGTATGGAATGTAAATACCATAGTGAATGCCCTGCGTGTATATCAGCCTGCTATGGCCAATATTTTTGAACAGCTCTTACCTTATTATTATACAGATAAGGAGCAGGAGATGATTGACCGTAACTTCCCTCTGTGCGAAAATATATCAGTAGACTATGCCATTATGGAGAAGGCTGATGAGATTTATATTTTCCCTTCATCTTTCGGATGGAGCGATTTGGGAACATGGGGATCATTGCATGAAAACTCTAAGAAAGATGCGCAGAATAATGTCTGCATCGGTGAAAATATCAAACTGTATGAGACAAGAAACTGCGTCGTACATGCCACACAGGAACGGAAGGTCGTAGTTCAGGGACTGGACGGATATATTGTTGCAGAGAAAAACAATACTCTGCTGATCTGCCGGCTGAGCGAAGAACAGCGTATCAAGGAATTTGCCGGTGACTGATTGACCGGCTTTTGCTGAAGAAAAGAAAAATCTTCTGGATTATTTGTTTTATGGGGAAAGGATTGGCTGCATGCTTTATATTGGCATGCATATGTTTATGGGGGCTATGTAGCTGCTCTGCAGAAAAGAATGGTACGTTCAATGAGTATGCTGATTTTAAGGATAAAGCAGAGTTGAAGGCAGACAGGATAGAAGTGCCGCCGGTCTTGTTGTATTCGCGTTCAGTGTATTTGTTGAATGATAAACTTGTTGTTCTGAATGAAAAAACTGACACTGTATTCTCTGTATATAATTTGCCGGAGTGTAGTTATTGGGGCCAGTTCGGACAGAAAGGACAGGGACCTGAGGATTTTAATCTGCCTTTAATTTATGCTGTCCGTACGGAGAATGATAGTTTTAGTCTTTTCGACTCCGACTGTCTGAAAACAATTGTCTTTGAAGATAACAGGTTCAGTGTGCTCTCCAGTAAGTTCCCGGTTGAGAATTTTGTAATAAACAATTTGGTATATTTGAAGGATGGGTCTTATGTCTGTAGTGCCGGATTTGAATCAGAGCATGAACTAAGGTATATTTTTAAAGATGGCACATACAAGGAATCGGGTGCTTACCCTGAAAAGTCAGAAGGCCGGTTTGAAAATGTGCTGTCACGCAATCAGGCTTATTCAAATATAATTGTGGCTAAACCCGATGGAAGCCGTCTGGCACTGGTATATCAGTTTATTCGCAGAAACAGAATATACGATGACAGTGGTAATTTGTTATTTGACAATGTGATGACTCTTGAACCGGGTTCAAGTGAACCGGCTTTAAATGATGATGAGAGATGTATTCATGCCATTGCAGTTTATGCAACGGACAGATATTTTTATACACTTAATCTGGATATGACTGCTCAGGAACTTGGAACAGCGAATAAATTTCCCAATATTCAGGTTTTTGATTGGAATGGAACACCGGTAAAACAATTGTATTTGGATTGTTACATCAGTTCGTTTGTCGTAGATGAAACCAATCAGATCATATATGGAGTTTTTGCAGAGGACGACAGTCATATCTATAAATTTCGTTTGCCATGAAATACTTTTTGAGGATCATACTGTTATGTTGCCTGTTTATTCATCCGGCAGATATTTTTGCTGATCAATGGTTGAAAGGTGACACATATACAATGAAGATATTTGACGGGTGGGTTCCTAGTACAACCGAAAAAATAGAAGGAAAGATTGGCCGTAGAAAAATCGGCCGTTATAATGTTACATACACCAGCCGTATAAATATAAAGGAGTCCTGTTCTGTTGAAGTCCTGGAATATTTGAACAGTAAAAACGGAATAAGTGTACTTCAAAGAGATAGCTTAATATATAAGGAGAGTAAAAAGTATCGTACTATAGTGTGGAAAAAAGATAATTTCTCATTGCGTAATGTAGAACTGCACAGCATTCCGGAACGGCATCCCGAAACAGGGGAACTGGAATCTCTGAAACAAAAGAAATGGTATATTCAGGGGGAAAAGAGTTTGTATGTAGTGATATTTTCCGCAAACGATGACAAATCTTATGGCAAATGGGTATCCAAGGTTGAATCTCTGACGAAAACATTGTCGGCTCATTTCTGACAATAGCATGATTGACCGGCAAGCAAACTTGGGATATACGGATAAGTATTGATGCGGGTTGGTCTGTCTTTCATAAAAAAGTCCATTTATATACTTTTTTCATACATACTTCTGTTTATATAAATACACTACTTTTGCAGCGACATAACAGCGTCGTTTGACAGTGTTTTTTATCTTAAATGAAGTAAGGAATGTGTAATAAATTAAGTTATTTCTTTTTATTGTCAGTACTGTTCGTTTCCTGTAAGAATGAGTATAAACCCGATATCAGTACTGTGAGAACTTCAAAAGGGACTGAGGTTTTTCAGCCGGATTCTGCTTCTATTGCCAGTCATTATAAAATACCGGACTGGTTTTCGGATAGTAAGTTCGGTATTTTTATCCATTGGGGACCTGCATCAGTGCCTGCCTATGACGGATGGTATGCCCGTAATATGTATGATGTCAATAGCCATGTATATAAACATCATGTTGAGACGTATGGCCCGGTTACGGAATTTGGCTTCAAAGATTTTATCCCGATGTTTAAGGCTGAAAAATTTGATCCGCAAGCATGGGCGCGTTTATTTAAGGAAGCGGGAGCACGTTATGTGGTTCCTGTTGCAGAGCATCATGATGGATTTGCGCTTTATAACAGCACGTTTAATCCCTGGAATTCAGTTAAGATGGGTCCTAAAAGAGATATTGTGAAGGAACTGCGTGCTGCCATCCTGGCTGAAGGATTGCATTTCGGACTTTCATCTCATCGGGCAGAGAATTGTTGGTTCTTTAGTGAAGGGATGAAGATTCCTTCAGATGTTCAGGATACTACTATCACTTTATATGGAGAGCGGATTCAGGAACCGGATGGGCCGACCCTTTCCCGGGAGGTTGTTCATCAAGATGGTTCTAACGAACATTCTCGCCGTGACTGGCTTACTCATATGTATGAAATCATAGATCAGTATCAGCCGGAATTGCTTTATTTTGATTGGACTGTTGGTAAAGAGCCATTTCAGGAAACCTTCTATAAATTTATGGCTTATTATTACAACAATGCCATTGACTGGAATAAAGGTGTAGTTGTAAATACGAAATTTGGTTATGGCGACAATATACAGGTCTTTGATATCGAGAGAGGAAAGAGTGACCAGATAAGACCATATCCCTGGCAGACAGATACTTCCATTGGAAAGGTTTTCTGGTTCCATCATAAGGATGAAAGTGATTTGAAGTCAGTCAACCATTTGATAGATGATCTGGTTGATATTGTCAGCAAGAATGGAAATCTGTTGCTGAATGTAGGTCCTCGTGCAGATGGAACAATTCCGGAAAGTCAGCAGAAAGTGTTGCGTGAAATCGGTCACTGGTTGCAGGTCAATGGTGAAGCGATTTATGAAACGCGCCCCTGGATAAAATCGGGAGAGGGGCCGAATAAAGGTACGGCAGGCTATATGACCGACAGCGAGCAGTCTGTCTATACATCAAAAGACATTCGGTTTACAACACGGAAAGATACCTTGTATGCAACCGTTCTGTCATGGACAGACGGCTTTGTAACGATAGAGTCTTTAAGTGAAGACGTAAAACCCGTTCACTCTGTTTCTATGCTGGGGTGTGATGAGCAACTTGACTGGATTCAGAATAAAAGTGGACTGACGGTGAAGTTCCCTGAAGAAAAACCAACGGATTATGCTCATGTATTAAAAATTCAGTGAGAGTAAATAGAAAAATAGGGTTGTTTTAAAATGAATCTCCTGCTTTTAGCCATGTAATCAAGAAAGACAATGGCTGAGGCAGGAGATTTTTATAAAGTAGGTCTGTCCAGTTTTTCTGTTGGGAGACTGTCTTATTGGGGCTTTTGTTTACCCCTTGAGTGCTGCCAGTGCAGCCTCGTAGTTGGGCTCTTGTGTTATTTCGGGTACCAGTTCCGTATAGATGACTTTTCCTTCCGGATTGATAATGACGATGGCACGGGCCAGCAGACCGCATAAGGGGCCGTCAGTCATCAGTACGCCATATTCTTCACCAAAACGGGAACTGTGGCGGAAGTCTGACAGAGCCGTTACGTTGCTGATCCCTTCTGTGGTGCAGAACCGTCCCTGTGCGAAGGGAAGGTCTTTGGATATGGCCAGAACAAGTGTGTCAGGCATTTGAGAAGCCATCTGGTTGAATTTCCGTACGGAAGTGGCACACACTCCGGTGTCCAGACTCGGGAAGATATTCAGCAAGACAAACTTTCCTCTGGCATCATCCAGTGAAAAATTGCTCAAATCGTTTTTAACCAGTGTAAATGCGGGAGCCTGTGCTCCGGTCTTTATGAATTCTCCTGCAAGTGATACAGGATTTCCTTTGAATGCTGTTTTTGTCATAGTTGTATAATGTTTAAATCTATGTATATGTAACAAGTGAAGACTAAAAATGTTCATCTTCTTGTTTTTTTGAAGGTTATATAATGTGAAACTGATTTTTTTTATTTACTTTGCGCCCGTAAGAAAAATGACAGATAGATTATTACAACCTATGGAACGTAAATTGAAAGATTATGCTGTCCTCGCCCTGAAGGGAATGGGTATGGGAGCTGCCGATGTCGTTCCCGGAGTATCGGGGGGAACCATTGCGTTTATTGTCGGCATTTACGATGAACTGATTGATTCAATAAAAAGTATTAACGGGAAAAGCCTGAAACTTTTGTTTACCGGCAAATGGGTCGCTTTCTGGAAAGCAATCAATGCCAGCTTCCTTTTCTCCATTCTTCTGGGAATAGGTATCAGTGTCTTTTCGCTGGCCAAGCTGATCACCTGGCTGCTGACGGATCATCCCATCCTGGTGTGGTCTTTCTTTTTCGGTCTGGTTCTGGCTTCCACTTGGTTTGTATCGAAAGACATCAAGGAATGGAACTGGAAGACGATTCTCGGTTTTGTTCTGGGAGCAGCCCTGGCTTATTATATCACAGTTGCTACGCCGGCAGAAACACCTTCCAACCTGCTGTTTATATTTTTGTGTGGAGCCATTGCCATTTGTGCCATGATTCTTCCGGGAATATCGGGCAGCTTTATTCTGGTGTTGCTGGGTAAGTATTTTTTTATTATGGATGCAGTCAAGACATTGGATCTGGTAATTATTGTCGTATTTGCTTGCGGAGCCTTTCTTGGAATCACGATGTTTTCACGGGTTCTTTCGTATGCCCTGAAGCATTTCCGCAACATCACTCTGGCTGTGCTGAGCGGTTTCATGCTGGGATCGTTGAATAAGGTATGGCCCTGGAAAGAAACGCTGGAAACCTATGTGGACAGTCATGGAGTGGTAAAACCGCTTGTAGAGGCGAATGTCATGCCGGGTGAATATGTGTGGGAGGCCATTGTGCTGATGTTGGTCGGATTCTTCCTGGTATATTTCCTGGAGAAACTTTCTTCTGCAAAGACCGCAAAAGCCTGATCATTTATTCTATAAAATAAGAAACCGCCGCAGAGTAACGGATGTCCGTGATGAGGACAAAGTTCGTTTGCTCTGCGGCGGTTTTTGTCTGGGCTTTATTTATCCAGCTGACGAATCAGATCAGGGTTGCTGCTGATGTTGTTGAAAATGTTCATGGCAACTTCCTTGAACATTTCATTCTGTTCACCCATGTTCATGATACCGGCAACTAATTCTCTGGGGGCCTCCAGATATCCTTTGGCGATGTCCTCTGTCATCTTTTGGAGATCGTCCTGAAGGTAATGCAGGAAAGCCAGATAGCCATAGTATTCTTTGATCTTTTCCGGGTATTCTTTTTCCAGACGGGCGTAGTTTCTGGCCGCTTCGTCAATGTATTCATACCGCAGCAGGGTAGAAGCAATGAGTCCCAGCATTTCGTCCTTGTTCGGGTCAAGAGCTTCAGCGTGTGCGAATTCGGTTTGAGCACTTTTCAGATCATTCTGTACAAGGTAATATTCGCCGTATGTCAGGTAAAGCCGGGGAAATTGCGGATCGCAGATTCTTCCTGCTTCCAGGTCCTTGAGACAAGCTTCTGTGTCACAAATGGCCAGCGAGCAAAGCGCACGTTGCTCGTAATAATAGGCTTTTTCATATTCCGGAATATCGGGATGCTCCAGCAGGGCTGTCAGATAATCTGCAGCTGCAGGGAAAAGCATAAGTCCCATATAGCATTGTGCGATGACAATCCATAATCTGGGCTTGTTGTTATAAAGCTTGTCGGCTTTCAGAAAGTATTTCAGGGCTTTTTCTATGTCTCCTGACTGCATGTAGCAGAAACCTTTCAGTTCCAGTGCTTCCGGAATGTTTTCGTTGATGGCCAGGGCGAAGTCGACTGCTTCAAAAGCCTTTTCGATGTCTTCCAGTTGCAGGTAACACTTGGTCAGTTCAACCCAGCAGTATGTTTCGTAGGGATATTCGTCCAGAATCTTCTTGTACCATTCGATTGTTTTTTCTAACTCACCTGTAGCCTGACAGTAGTCAGCCATGCTTGTCAGTACTTCGATACTTTTCGAATCTTTCTGATACGCTTTTTGCAGGAATGGTTTTGCCTGGGCATAAAGGTGTGCGTCCATATAGACATCGGAAATGTCAAGTAAGGCTTCGACGCTCTCATCTTCCTCTTTCATCAGCTTTTCGATGAACAGCTGAGCTTTGTCGGTTTGTCCTTGCTCCAGCAGAATGCTGATTCTTAAGAGACGTACTTCGTAGTCTGTCTGATCTGGCAGACTGTCGAGCAGGCGGATTGCTTCATCCGTTTTGCCCTGGGCCAGAAGTGTGTTACATTCATAGATGCAGATATCCAGATCATCCGGATGCAGTTGCTTGGCATACGCTATTGCCTGTTCTGCTTTTTTAGGTTTTCCCTGGCTGGCGTAATACTCGGCCAGGCAGGTCAGGTCGTTGCTGTCGAAATAGACAGATTTGCCTTGTTCAATCATTTCCTCAAATTGTTTCAGCAGTTCCTGAAATTTGGGTGTCAGAAATGAAGAATAAAAGTTATTCATGGAATTAAATGGAAAATATGTTCAAGGACTGGTGGGGAATACTTGTGAGTGATTCGGCCAGTCCTTGAACGTGTATATTAGAATTAATTATTTATTAATCTTGCTCCAGGTGTCTTTCAGCGATACGGTACGGTTGAATATCAGGTGTTCAGCGGTAGAATCTTTGTCGACATTGAAATAGCCGATACGCTGGAACTGCAGATAATCCAGAGGCTTGGCATCAGCCAGGAATTTTTCAACGTAACATTCATTGAGAACTTTCAGTGAATCGGGGTTGATCATTTCCTTCATGGCTTCCAGCGGTGAGCAGTTCTTGGCTTCGCGGATAGCAGCCATTTCGTCACGCGGATTTTCAACTTTCCAGAGACGGTCGTACAGGCGTACTTCCGCTTTCAGGCAATGGTTGCAGCTTACCCAGTGGAGTGTACCTTTTACCTTGCGGTTGGCTTCCGGCATACCGCTCTTGGTGTTCGGATCATATTCAGCATACACTTCGATGATGTTTCCGTTTTCGTCTTTCTTGCATCCGGTACATTTCACGATGTAAGCGTTTTTCAGACGGACTTCCTGTCCCGGAGTCATGCGGAAGTATTTCTTGGGTGCATCTTCCATGAAATCTTCTCGTTCCATCCAGAGTTCGCGGCTGAATTCGATGGTATGGCTGCCTGCATTCGGATCTTCCGGATTGTTGATGGCTTCCATTTCTTCCACTTTTCCTTCCGGATAGTTGGTCAGGATCAGTTTTACCGGATTCAGGACGGCTGATACACGGGTTGCACGTGCGTTCAGGTCTTCGCGGACAGCGCTTTCCAGCAGGGCAAAATCATTCAGTGCATCATAGGTTGTGTAACCGATTTTGTCGATGAACTTACGGATAGACTCGGGCGAGTAACCGCGGCGACGGAATGCACAGATGGTCGGCATTCGGGGGTCATCCCATCCGTCTACCAGTCCTTCTTTCACGAGAGTCAGCAGGTTACGCTTGCTCATCAGTGTATAGCTGAGGTTCAGCTTGTTGAATTCATACTGGTGAGGACGGTTGTCATCCAGATCCTTTCCTTCTTTTACCCAGTCAACGAAAAGGTCATACAAGGGGCGGTGAACGACAAATTCAAGTGTACACAATGAGTGAGTAACTCCCTCGAAGTAATCACTCTGTCCATGAGCAAAGTCGTACATCGGGTAAGCCTTCCAGTGATCACCTGTACGGTGATGAGGTGTTTTTACGACACGATAAATGATCGGGTCGCGGAAGTGCATGTTAGGATTGGCCATATCAATCTTGGCACGAAGCACCATTTTTCCTTCTTCGATTTCGCCGCTGTTCATTTTCAGGAACAGATCCATGCTTTCTTCAACAGGACGGTTCCGGTAAGGGCTTTCCACACCCGGTTGGGTAGGAGTACCCTTCTGTGCTGCGATTTCTTCTGAAGTTTGTTCGTCAACGTATGCTTTTCCTTCCTTGATCAGACGGATGGCGAAATCCCACAGCTGCTGGAAGTAATCGGATGCGTAATATTCATTTCCCCACTGGAAGCCCAACCATTTGATGTCTTCCTTGATGGCTTCTACATATTCTACATCTTCCTTGGTCGGGTTGGTATCATCGAAACGAAGGTTGCATACGCCTCCATAGCGCTGGGCTATTCCGAAATCCAGACAAATAGCCTTGGCATGTCCGATGTGCAGGTATCCATTCGGTTCAGGCGGGAAGCGAGTTTGTATTCTTCCTCCGTTCTTGCCTTCTTTTAAGTCTTTCTCTACAATCTGTTCTATGAAGTTCAGGCTTTTCTTTTCTGAACTTTCCGGTATGTTCATTTCAGTCATAGTGGTTTGTTTTACACTTTTCTTTGCAAAAGTAATCATTCTCGGATAAAATACCACATTATTATATAGGAATATCAACGGCTGGTATGAATTTAAAAGGGAAAAAGCAGAGGATTATTCCGTTTTTGAGAAAAATATTATAACTTTGCAAACATTATAAGGTGAGCCGTTAATAAAGGCTAATGATAAAATATGAAAGAAAAACGCAAAATGTGTTTTATGACATGTTTTTTTATTTGGCCAGTTGAAAAAAAGGCTGCACCTTTGTGACGTTATCCTGAAAACAATCTTTTTACCTTAGAAAAAAACTAATACCTATTGAAAACTTTTAAAAAAAGGTTCGTTGTGAAACGAGCCTTTTTTTATGCTTGTATGGTTGGAATGAGCCTTGTATCAATTCCGCAGACCGCTATAATTTTGGAGGTTATAGTCAGGATGTTAAGAAGAAACAGGTCATGCCACGGGCTGTTTCCCGACTGATGGGTTTTGTTTCATGACTTATTCCTTTAGATGAAAGAGTATGACGATTGGATTGCTGTCGCTGTCATTTTTAAGATTTGTATATACATTGTATTTATCACCTAATATTTCTTCTGTTATGCAGGTTAAGTTCCTCCAGCCTCTGGTAAATGGCTGGTCGTAATATATAAATGTATTGTCTGTATATGTACAAGTATGAAATATTGTATTTTCCTTTGTCCTTTTGAAAACCCAGTTCTTATGTTTCATTTTGTCATGGAATACATGTAGGAAACTGTTGTTGTATTCCATCAGTGCAATTTTAAAACGGTTGGATTCGCATGATGTATAGATAAATTGCTTTAAAGGTTTCCCTTGTCCTACATAATCTGTCAGGACGGATTTGTCGTTGGGGTTGTATGTAATTCGACTTGTCAGTTTCTCTATATTCTGTTCGCTGTTGTTATTGTCTTTAAAATCCCAGCTCCATGAGGGTATTAAACCTTCCTGGGTTATTTTATAAATCTGATTATCAAATAGAGAAACATTCATGATGGAATCATTATATATGGATGTTCTTTTGATCGGGAAGAAAGCATTCATTCTTTCATATAAATGAAAACACTGATATGTGCCGTCAGACAGGGAATAATATAAGATATCTCCTGATACTGAAATGATTATAATGGAATTTCCTCTGACGTAAATTTCGTTGTATGATTCCAGCACATGGGGTAATTTGATTTTTTGTTTAAAAACTCCCTTGTTGCTGTATTGATATATATTGCCCCAGGGTTCCAGTAAAAATATTTCACCTGTCTCAGAAATAGAGAAATGTTCTATATGTTGATATTCTTCAGGGCCATTCCCTTTGTCTGAAATCTTGAAAAGATAGCTTCCGTTTGTTTTGAAACAGAAGAAAGCAGATTGCTGCATATCATAGATATAAAGGGTATCCTTTTTCTTTTCTATTTGATTGATCGTAGCAATCAAGCATGAATCAGATGTATGTAAGGGTACAACGGTGATGGAATCTGTCAAGTCGAATACGGATGTCTCTGTTCTTTCTTCCAGATCAATTGTTATTCTTTTTTCGTTTCCTTGAATGTTCTTCTCACAGCATTGGACGAATAGGAAAGGCAGTATTATTATTGTCAGATATTTTATGGTGTTCATAGATTTAAATTTAGTATAACCTTAATACCGTGAAGATATAAATAAAATCGGGATAAATCACACCTTCGGGTGGAATTTCCCCTGTTTGAAAAAAACTTGTTGCGTAAGTGCTGTCGGGGCAGAAAAATCCGTATATTTGAAACTTGTTTATCGAAAAAACTGTTGAAGATTCAAAATACAGACGAGCAATATGGCACAACCCTTGGCTGAACGTATGCGTCCGAAGACGCTGGACGATTATATTGGACAGAAGCATTTGGTAGGTGAGGGAGCGGTACTGCGCAAGATGATTGATGTAGGCCGAATCTCCTCTTTTATCCTTTGGGGACCTCCGGGAGTGGGGAAGACCACGCTGGCTCAAATTATAGCCAACCGGCTGGAAACTCCTTTTTATACATTGAGTGCGGTGACATCGGGCGTAAAGGATGTGCGCGATGTTATTGACAAGGCACGCAGCAATCGTTTCTTTTCCCAGCAAAGCCCTATTTTATTTATAGACGAAATTCACCGTTTCAGCAAGTCTCAGCAGGATTCTTTGCTGGGAGCCGTAGAAACGGGAGTGGTAACTTTGATTGGAGCAACAACGGAGAATCCTTCCTTTGAGGTGATTCGTCCTTTGCTCTCCCGCTGTCAGCTTTATGTGCTGAAATCTCTGGAGAAAGAGGATTTGCTGGAACTGCTCCGGCATACACTGGAACGCGATGCGCTGATGAAGGAGAAGCAGGTGGAACTCAGAGAGACGGATGCCATGCTCCGTTATTCCGGAGGGGATGCCCGCAAGCTGTTGAATATCCTGGAACTGGTGGTGGAAGCCGATACGGAAGTTCCTGTAGTTATTACCGATGAGAAGGTCGTGGAACGGTTGCAGCAGAATCCTCTGGCTTACGACAAGGACGGGGAAATGCATTATGATATTATTTCTGCCTTCATCAAGTCTATTCGGGGTAGTGATCCGGACGGTGCCCTTTATTGGCTGGCCCGTATGGTGGAAGGTGGGGAAGATCCGGCCTTTATAGCCCGGCGTCTGGTGATTTCTGCGTCTGAAGATATCGGTCTGGCCAATCCGAATGCCTTGCTGCTGGCCAATGCAGCCTTTGATGCAGTGATGAAGATCGGATGGCCCGAAGGACGTATTCCTTTGGCTGAGGCTACGGTCTATCTGGCCACCAGTCCGAAGAGCAATTCGGCTTATGAGGGAATCAATACCGCGCTGGATCTGGTCCGTCGTACAGGTAATCTTCCTGTTCCTTTGCATCTTCGGAATGCTCCGACCAAGCTGATGAAGCAACTGGGATATGGAAAAGACTATAAATATGCCCATGCGTATGAAGGGCATTTCGTAAAGCAGCAGTTTTTGCCTGACGAAGTGCAGCATGAGCGTTTGTGGCATGCACAGGATAATCCGGCCGAGACGAAACTGAAGGAGCGGATGATCAACCTGTGGGGAGAACGTTTTGGTAAATAAGATACATATATATTATAAAGGTGTAAGATGAAGATTGTCGTATTGGATGGATATGCACTGAATCCCGGAGATTTGTCGTGGGAAGACTGGAAGCCGTTGGGAGAACTGGTCGTATACGACCGCACTTCGCCTGATGAGCTGCTGAGTCGTGCAGGAGATGCGGAGGTGCTGCTTACCAACAAGACCGTACTGGGGGAAGCTGAGATAGAGGCTTTGCCGGCGCTGCGATACATCGGTGTGCTGGCTACCGGTTATAATGTCGTAGACTTGCAGGCTGCACGTAAACGGGGAATTGTGGTGACCAACATTCCGGCATACAGCACGGAATCGGTGGCGCAGATGGTTTTTGCCCATATCCTGAACATATCCCAGCGGGTTGGGCATTATGCAGAAGAAGTTCATACAGGTGTATGGAGCCGGCAGGCTGATTTCTGTTATTGGAATACCCCGTTGCTGGAACTGGCAGGGAAACGGCTCGGAATTGTCGGACTGGGGCACACCGGACAGGCTGTTGCACGGATTGCACTCGGCTTTGGCATGCAGGTCTGCGCCTGTACCAGTAAGCCTGCCGGACAACTTCCGCCGGGAGTGGAAAAGGCTGCTTCAGTGGAGGAGCTGTTTTCCTCGTGTGATATCGTGAGTCTTCATTGTCCTTTGACACCCGATACGGCAGAAATGGTCAATGAATCCCGGCTTTCCCGGATGAAGAAGGGAGCGATTCTGATCAATACAGCCCGTGGAGGCCTGGTGAATGAAGCCGATCTGGCCAAAGCGTTGAAGGAAGGACGTTTGTTGGGAGCCGGTCTGGATGTGCTTTCAACGGAACCTCCCCGTCCGGACAATCCTTTACTGGGAATATCCAACTGTTATATTACCCCTCACATTGCCTGGGCTACCCGCGAAGCCCGGATGAGGCTTATGCGCCAGGCAGTGGAGAACCTGAAGGCGTGGAAAAGTGGAAAAACAATTAATAATGTAATAAAATAATGACTAAAGAAGAAAGAATAGAAAAGGCCGTTTCTTTTTTTAAGGAAGGATACAATTGTTCTCAGTCGGTAGTGGCTGCTTATGCCGATCTGTACGGATTTACCCGGGAGCAGGCGCTTCATATGGCAGCTTCTTTCGGAGGAGGAATCGGACGTATGCGCGAGACCTGCGGAGCAGCTTGCGGCATGTTCTTGCTGGCCGGACTGGAACGCTGTGCTGTTGAAGGCTCTGACCGTGAAGGAAAAGGAGCAAATTATGCTTTGGTGCAGGAACTGGCTGCCCGTTTTAAGGAGAAGACCGGTTCGATCCGTTGTGCCGACCTGTTGGGAC
>UMCH01066312.1_pt1 | contig 13907 bp, 14 predicted proteins | sample 1964201 | NCBI WGS metagenome assembly UMCH01 (sample SAMEA4835965, study PRJEB28245) | human gut metagenome | biome: gut microbiome; material: fecal sample | place: Denmark | collected 2008 | reverse complement strand
CGCTGCTCTCCGCGGACGACAAGGCCGGCGTGGCGGAGATCATGGCGCTTCTCGCCCGCCTGGCGGCAAACCCCGAGCTGCCGCACCCCCGCATCGTGGCGGCCTTCGTGCCGGACGAGGAGATCGGGCACGGCGCGGCGCTGCTGGACGTGGAGTCGCTCGGCGCCTGCGGCGGCTACACCGTCGACGGCGGCGCGCTCGGCGAGTTCAACTACGAGTGCTTCTCGGCGAGCGAGGCCACCGTCACCGTGCGCGGCGTGATGGTGCACCCCGGATCGGCCAAGGACGTGATGGTGAACGCCATCACCGTGGCGTCCGAGTTCCAGCAGATGGTCCCGGCTGCCGAGCGCCCCGAGCACACCGAGGGCCGGGAGGGCTTCTACCACCCCACGGACATCTCCGGCACGGCCTCCGAGGTCACGCTCACCTACATCCTGCGCGACTTCGACGCCGCCGACTTTGCCCGTCGCGAGCAGACCATGCGCGACGTCGCGGCCTTCCTCAACGGCCGCTACGGCGAGGGCACCGTCAGCGTGGAGATCAGGGAGCAGTACCGCAACATGGCCGAGAGGTTCGGTCCGGGCGACCGTCGCCTCGTCGACTTTGCGCTGGAGGCGAACCGCGAGTCGGGCGTCGAGCCGGTGGTGGTCGCCGCCCGCGGCGGCACCGACGGCGCGCAGCTCACCTTCTGCGGCCTGCCGTGCCCCAACCTCGCCACGGGCGGCTACAACGCCCACTCGGTCCGCGAGTTCGTGCCCGTCTCGAGCCTCGAGAAGACCGTCGAGGTGCTCGAGCGCCTCGTCGCCAAGTTCGCCGCGCCCGCGGACGGGGCGGGGGCGTAGGCGTGGTCCAGGATGTCCTTCTCGCCGTCGTCGCCGTGCTCGTGCCCGCCGTGGCGCTCACGCTCGAGCACCTGGGCAACGTCCACATCTCCGAGCGGCACCACAGCCACCACGACACCTACGCCGTGCCGGCGCCCTTCACGCGCGCCATCGCGCTCGCGATGGCGTTCATGGGGGCGATGGGGCTGCTCATGGGCTGGCTCTGCCGCGAGAACGTCTTCGAGGCGAGCCACGTCACGGTGCTCGCGTTCTTTGACGCGTTTCTGGTGACGAGCCTCGTGGCGTGGGGCGCGTTCAGGCGCTACCGCGTCTCGGTCTTCGGGGACAGCCTCGTGGTGCGGCCGTTCTTCGGGCGCGAGGTCTGGGTGCGCTACAGCGAGATCGAGCGCCTCGAGTGGTCCGGCATCAGGATGGAGTCGGGGTTCCGCAGCCTCGACGTCTGGATCGGCGGCAGGCGCGTGGTGAGGATAGACGGCATCGTCGACGTCGAGCAGATCATCATGAGCATCGACCGCTTTGACCTGCTCCCCCGTACGCTCTAGGAGGTTGTCGTGATCAAGCTCGTCCTCTCGGACATGGACAACACCCTCGTCCCCTTTGGCGCGCGCCACGCGAGCCCGCGCACGATGGAGGCCATCCACGCCGTGCTCGACGCCGGCGTGCGCTTCGGCCCCGACACCGGGCGCGACTACGTCGAGCTCATGCGCTTCTTCCGCATGGACGAGGAGTGCTTCATGACGGGCATCTTCTCCAACGGCAAGCGCGTGCGCGCGGACGGGGACTACGTCCAGACCACCCTCATCGACCACGACGTGCTCGTCCGTCTTGACGAGGTCCTTCGCCCCGAGCCGGGCATGTTCCTCGTGTGCTACCCGGCCGAGACCAACCTCTTCAACCCCGCCTACGGCGTGGGGGTCTCGAGCGCGGAGCTCGCCGTGTTCGAGGCGCGCACGAGCTTCGTGGGCGGCACGGTGGACGAGGTGCCCGACATCGACTTCGTGGCGGCGACCATCGCCTGCCCGGGCGGCCCGGAGCGCATGGAGCGCTGCCGGGCGATCGTCGCCGAGGCGGTCCCGGAGGTGAGGATCGTCTCGCCGATCCCGGAGTGGTTCGACGTGCTGCCGGTCGGGACGTCCAAGGCCGCCGGCCTCGAGGTCCTTCTCGACGCGCTCGGCGTGGGCCTGGACGAGGTGGCGGTCTTCGGCGACGCCGAGAACGACCTCGAGATCATGCGCAAGGTGCCGCACTCGGTCGCCGTGGCCAACGCGACGCCCGAGGTGAGCCGCGCCGCCCGCCACCACGTGGGGGCGAGCGCCGACGAGGGTGTGGCGGACGCGCTCTTCGAGGTCGCCCGCGCGGCGCGTGCCGGCGAGATGCCGGCGTTTCTCGCCGACTAGGCCCGGACACGGGAGGGGAGTGGACCATGATCAAGCTCGTCGCGTCCGACATGGACGGAACCCTGCTCGACGACGACTCGCGCGTTCCCGAGGAGACGTTCTCCCTCGTCCGCGCGCTCTCAGAGCGGGGCGTGCGCTTCGTGGCAAGCTCGGGGCGGCGCTACGGCACGCTGCGCTGGATGTTCGAGCCCGTCGCCGACCAGATCGACTACGTGGGCTCGCTCGGCACCCAGGTCTACGCGGACGGGCGCCTGCTCGACCGCGAGGTCTTCTCGACCATAGCGGTGATGCGGCTCTTCGAGACCTGCCAGATGTTCGACTGCCTGCACCTGGCCCTCTACGACGACACCCACACCTACCTGCTCAACGACCAGAGTGCCTACCTCCGCGAGCTCGACAAGGACCTCCCCGACGCGATCTGCGTCTTCGACCCGCCCTCGCCGGACGTGAGCATCATCAAGGCCGCCATCTGCTGCGACCGCCCCGACCAGATCATGGACATGGCCTACGTGCTCGAGCGCGAGCTCTCCCACTGGTTCACGTTCCTGCCGAGCGGCTCGCGCTGGATAGACGTGACGCCGCGCCACGTGAGCAAGGCCACGGGGCTCGAGCAGGTCATGCGCTACTGGGGCATCGAGCGCGACGAGGTGGTCGCCTTCGGCGACTCCATGAACGACTACGCGATGCTGCGCTACGTGGGGCACCCCTACGTGATGGCCAACGCGCGCTACGCCGTGAAGCAGGTGGCGCAGCGCGTCATCGGAACGAACTCGGAGCACGCCGTCCAGGCGGCCATGCGCGAGATCCTGGAGGGCCTCGCCTAGCCCGTCGGCCCGCGGGCATGCCGGGGGAGCCTCGTCCATGAGGTTCCCCCGTTTTAGTACCAGTGGTCTAACTGATAGAGTTGTTACTACCAGTTGATTGCCATTCCGAACAGGGCTTCTTTCCGTTTTATGAACAAAAATCGTCCGATTAACTGCGGAAATGTTTCCATACCGCTCACAGCAGAAAAGCTACCGCTCACAGCTTTCTTCACAATTTGACAACATCTATGTCAAAGACGTGTATAGTTGCTAGCATGCCGTTTCGCGCCGCATGGCATGGCGCACGGCAAGGGGAGGGTACGACGCGTCGCGTGGGTACGAGGAGGAACATGCGCACTTTCGAGGTTCGCGATCAGTTTTTGCTTGACGGAGAGCCGTTCACGATCCTTTCCGGCGCCATCCACTACTTCCGCGTCCACCCGAGCGACTGGCACCACTCGCTCTACAACCTCAAGGCGATGGGCTTCAACACCGTCGAGACCTACATGCCGTGGAACCTCCACGAGCCGCGTCCCGGTGAGTTCGACTTCGAGGGAATCGCCGACCTCGCGCGCTTCCTCGACGAGGCGACCGAGCTCGGCCTCATGATCATCGTGCGCCCCACGCCGTTCAGCTGCGGCGAGTGGGAGTTCGGCGGGCTGCCCGCGTGGCTGCTCGAGGACCGCTCGATGCGCCCGCGCTCGCGCGACCCCAAGTTCCTCGAGTGCGTGGCGCGCTACTACGACGCGCTCATGCCGATCCTCGTCCCGCGCCAGGTCACGCACGGCGGCAACATCATCATGATGCAGGTGGAGAACGAGTACGGCTCCTACTGCGAGGACAAGGAGTACCTGCGCGCCATCCGCGACCTCATGCTCGAGCGCGGCGTGGACGTGCCGCTGTGCACCTCCGACGGCCCGTGGCGCGGCTGCCTGAGGGCCGGCACCCTCATCGACGACGACGTCCTGGTGACCGGCAACTTCGGCTCCCGCGCGGCGGAGAACTTCGCCGCCCTCAAGGCCTTCCACGAGGAGCACGGCAAGAACTGGCCCCTCATGTGCATGGAGTTCTGGGACGGCTGGTTCAACCGCTGGGGCGAGAACGTCATCCGCCGCGACGCCCAGGACCTCGCGGACAGCGTGCGCGAGCTGCTCGAGCTCGGCGGCTCCATCAACCTCTACATGTTCCACGGCGGGACCAACTTCGGCTTCATGAACGGCTGCTCGGCCCGCCACACGCACGACCTGCACCAGGTCACCTCCTACGACTACGACGCCCCGCTTGACGAGGAGGGCAACCCCACCGAGAAGTGGTACCTCCTTCGTGACGTGGTGCGCGACCTCTTCCCGGACAACTGGACCGCCGACCCGCTCGTCAAGACCGCCGTCAGTGTCCCCGCCGAGAAGATCGAGCTCACCGGCCGCTCGGGCCTCTTCGAGAACCTCTCCAACCTCGCCGAGCCGGTGCGCTCGCTCTACCCGCAGTGCATGGAGGACATGGGCCAGAGCTACGGCTACGTCCTGTACCGCACGCAGGTCGAGCGCGACACCTGCGAGCCCGAGCGCATCCGCGTGATCGACGGCCGCGACCGCGCCCAGGTCTACGTCAACGAGAAGCACGTTGCCACGCAGTACCAGGAGCACATCGGCGAGGACATCCGCTACGCCCTTCCCGAGAAGAACAACCAGCTCGACGTCCTTCTCGAGAACATGGGCCGCGTCAACTACGGTCACAAGCTCCTCGCGGACACCCAGCGCAAGGGCATCCGCACGGGCGTCTGCGTCGACCTCCACTTCGTGCTCGGCTGGGAGGCCTACTGCCTGCCGCTCGAGGACGTCTCCAAGGTCGACTACTCCGCCGGATGGGCCGGGGGCACCCCGTCCTTCTCGCGCTTCGAGTTCACGCTCGACGAGCCGGCGGACACCTACATAGACACTACGGGCTTTGGCAAGGGCGTCGCTTTTGTCAACGGGACCAACGTGGGCAGGTACTGGGAGATCGGTCCCATCGCCACGCTCTACGTGCCCCACGGCATGACGCGCGCCGGCGTCAACGAGCTCGTGCTGTTCGAGACGGAGGGGACCGTCTGCGACACCATCTCCCTGCGCTCCGAGCCCCTCATCAACCACCTGGAGAAAGAAGGAGTTGAGTAGCATGATCGTTGGAGCACGTGTTGACTTCCGCCTGATTCACGGCCAGGTCGGCAACCTCTGGGCCAACGCCCGCCAGGTCAGCCGCTTCATGGTCGTCGACGACCAGGTCGCCGAGGACGCCACCCAGAAGCAGGTGCTTCGCATGGCCACCCCCGCCACCTGCAAGCTCTCCGTGCTGCCTGTCGAGAAGGCCGCGGCCAACATCCTCGCCGGCAAGTACGACGCCCAGCGCCTGTTCATCGTCGTCAAGAAGCCCGAGGTCTACGTCAAGCTCGTCAAGGCTGGCGTGAAGTTTGACGAGATCATCCTCGGCAACATCACCTCGACGAACATCACCAAGAGCTACAACCGCAACATCAACTGCGGCCAGGACGACGTCGACGCCCTGAACGAGCTCCAGTCCATGGGCGTCCCCATGGTCATCCAGCTCACCCCGCAGAACAGCCCGGAGACCTTCAAGCCCTAGCGGCGCTACGCGGTGAGGGGAGATGCACCGCAGCTCATAGCGTAAGTAACGTACGTACCTGTTCGAGTTGTTAGAAGGAGGAAAAGACCATGATTCAGTGGTGGCAGATTCTTCTGCTCACGCTCTATGCGGGCTTCCAGATCATGGACGAGCTGCACTGGTACTCCAGCGCCGGCTCCGCCGTGTTCTCTGGCTTCATCACGGGCCTCGTCATGGGCGACATGGCAACTGGTCTCTTCATCGGTGGTAGCATGCAGCTCACCATCCTCGGCGTCGGCACATTCGGCGGCGCTTCCCGCATCGACGCCAACTCCGGCACCCTGATCGCCACGGCCTTCGCCGTGTCCCAGGGCATGGACCCGGAGCAGGCGCTCGCCGCCCTCGGCGTGCCCGTGGCCGCCATCCTCGTCTACACCGACATCCTCGGTCGTATGGCCAACACCTTCTGGGGCCACGCCTGCGACGCCGACGTCGAGAAGATGAACTGGAACGCCTACAACGTTCACTACTGGATGGGTGCCGTCTCCTGGTGCCTCTCCCGCATGATCCCGGTCTTCCTGGCCCTGGCCTTCGGCCAGCCGCTGGTTGAGGCCATCACCACCGCCCTCAACGGCGACCTCGCCTGGCTCGGCGCTGGCCTGACCGTCGCCGGTGGCATGCTGCCGGCCGTCGGCTTCGCCATCCTGCTGCGCTACCTGCCGGTCAAGAAGCACATCGCCTACCTGATCCTCGGCTTCGTGATCGCCGCCCTGCTCGGCACCGCCTTCACGAGCATCGTGAACATCAGCGGCGACGCCGCCAACATCGCGACCGCCCTCAACGGCCTGCTGCCCGAGGAGTCCGCGCTTGCCGTGACCGGTGGCTACAAGGGTCTGTCGATGCTGACCGTCGCTCTCATCGGCTTCGCTCTTGCTTACATCTACTACCAGCTGCACCAGAACGCGCCTGCCGCGGCTGCCTCTGCTGGCGTGGAGGGAGATGACGACGATGAGCTCTAAGACCACTGGCTACAAGCTTACCAAGGCTGACTTCCAGCAGATCAACCGCCGCAACCTCGTCGGCTTCCAGGCTGGCTGGAACTACGAGCGCATGCAGCACTCCGGTTACCTCTGGATCATCCTTCCGCAGCTCCGCAAGATCTACGGGGATGACACCGAGGCCCTGAAGACCGCCTGCCGCACCCAGTGCTCGCCGTTCTTCAACACCTCTAACTTCCTCAACACCATCATCACGGGCATCGACCTCGCCATCGAGGAGACCGACGGTCTCGAGGGCATGGACACCGTCGCCTCGCTGAAGACCGGCCTCATGGGCCCGCTCGCCTCCATCGGCGACTCCATCTTTGGCTCGCTGCTCCCGACGATCTTCGGCGCCCTTGCCGCCAACATGGCCATGCAGGGCAACCCGCTCGGCATCTTCATCTGGATCGCCGTGAACGTCGTGGTCGACTGGTTCCGCTGCAAGCAGACCTACATCGCCTACGACCAGGGCATCAAGCTCGTCACCACCATGTCCGACAAGCTCAACGCCATCACGGACGCCGCCACGGTCATGGGCGTCTTCATGGTCGGCGCGCTCATCTCCACGAACGTGGGCATCGTCCTCACGATCACCCCGGACATCGGCGGCGTCGTGATCGACGTTCAGGACATCCTGAACAACATCTGCCCCAAGCTCGTCCCGGCTGCGCTCGTCGGCTTCGTGTACTGGCTCCTCGGCCGCAAGGGCATGACCTCGACCAAGGCGATCTTCATCGTGCTGGTCATCGGCATCGTCCTCGGCGCCCTCGAGCTCGTCGCGAAGGGCTAGGCCCGAGTCGGCTCACAGTCTCACGGTGCCCGGCCCCCGGGCCGGGCACCAACCGTCCTTTGGTGACATACGCTCGAGCGGGCGCGCATCTCACGGTCGGGGCATCCGCCCCCGCCCTATCTCCCGAGATGCGCGCCCGTTCTCTCTAGAAAGGCACATTCGTCGTGGAACCTGGCGTCATCGCATTTCTCGTCCTCATCGTGGCCTACTTCATCGCGTCGGAGGGGTTCCGTCGCTACTACGAGGCCAAGTTCGAGGGCTTCTTCAACACGGCACACTACGAGCAGGCGCTGGACGCGCTGGGAGCCATCCCCGCGCGCGTTACCATGACGACGTACCGCCAGTACTACCTCCGCTTCCTGTGCTACCAGGCCATGGACAACGAGGAGATGGCCACGCGCATGATCGAGCTGCTCGTGCGCATGAGAAACTCTCCCCGCCGGCAGGCCCAGATCCTCACCGTCGCCTTCAACTACTTCACGCAGATTGGCGAGAAGACCCGCGCAAAGGAGCTTCTCGCCCAGCTCAAGGCCGTCAAGGGCGTGGACCAGGCGGTTGTGGCGGACTGTCAGCTCACCTACGACATCGTCTTCTCCAAGAAGAGTGCCTACATCGACCAGATGGAGCAGATGCTTTCCAAGGAGAAGAACCCCGCCCTGCAGGGCAAGCTCTGCTTCCTGCTCTGGAAGCAGTACGCCAACAAGGGCGACAAGACTCACGCAAAGCAATACAAGCGTCGATTTGAAGAACTGACGAAGATGGAGAAACCGCAGCATACAGCCTAAGTTTTAGAGTGTGTGCGTTACAATGAAGGTAATCTGGTTGTAACCAGTTACTGAAGGAGCCTCGCGAGCGCGCTCGGGAGGCGGAGAAGGGAGCTACGAGATGATCGGATTCATCCTTACCGGGCACGGGCACTTCTCGACAGGCCTCAAGAGCGCCCTGGACATGATCGCCGGTCCGCAGGAGGCGTTCGAGATCGTCCCGTTCGAGGAGGCCGAGGCGGGCGCCTACGGCGACAAGCTGCGCGAGGCCGTGAGCGCCATGCGCGCCCAGACCGACGGCGTGCTCGTCTTCTGCGACCTCATGGGCGGCACCCCCTTCAACCAGTCCATGATGATCACCGCCGAGCAGGACAACGTCTCCGTGGTCGCGGGCACCAACCTGCCCATGCTCATCGACATCGTCATGGCCCGCAGCGAGTCCTCCACGATCGACGAGCTCGTCGACGAGGCCGTCGAGGTCGGCAAGGAGGGCGTCTGCCACATGGAGCTCGCCGGAGGCTCCGACGACGAGGACGACGAGGACGACGAGATGTAGGTTCTTCTCGCCACCAAGAGGGGCGAGCCCGACGGGGAGGTGGGGCACATGGCGACGAGAGCGCGAAAGCAGCCGCTGTACGACCAGCTGATCGACATCCTGACGGAGAAGATCGAGCAGGAGTACCGCCCGGGTGACCTCATGCCCTCCGAGCGCGAGCTGTCCGAGCGCTACGGCCTCTCCCGCACGACGGTCCGCCTGGCCCTGCAGGAGCTCGAGAAGCTCGGCATGGTGGTGAGGAAGCACGGCCGCGGGACCTTCGTGGCCGACCGCTCCGCGCAGGTCACCAACCTCATGCAGTCCTACAGCTTCACCGACCAGATGCGCGCGATGGGCCGCGAGCCCTCGACCACCATCCTCGAGTTCTCCGAGATCGACGCCGACAAGAACCTCGCCCAGCACATGGGCGTGCGCCTCGGGGAGAAGCTCTTCAAGCTCAAGCGCCTGCGCTCGGCCGACGGCGTGCCGATGATGGTCGAGCAGAGCTACCTGCCCGTGCGCAAGTTCCTGACGCTCAAGCGCCCCCTGCTCGACAGCATGCCCCTCTACGAGATCATCGAGAGCGTCTACCACGAGAAGATCCGCGTGGCGGAGGAGGAGTTCTTTGCGAGCGTGGCTCGCCCCTCCGACGCCCACCTGCTTGACATAACCGAGGACGCCCCCGTCCTTGAGCTGGCCCGCACCACCTACAACACGAGCAACGAGATCATCGAGTACACGCTCTCCGTGGCTCGTGCCGACCAGTTCAAGTACAAGGTCCTGCACCAGCGGATGTAGCCCCTCGCAAAGCCACTCACGCCGCGCCCGGAGCGCCGGGCGGCTCAGGAGAAAGGAAGTTCAGCATGTTCGAGAAGAGCGTTGACGAGCTGAAGGAGCTCGGCGCCGACATCACGACCGCCGAGATCGCCCAGCAGCCCGACCTCTGGGAGGACACCTTCCAGATCTACGCCGACAACAAGGCCGCCATCGAGAAGTTCCTCGCCGAGGCCAACGCAATGGCCGAGGGCCGCACCTCCGTGGTCTTTGCGGGCGCCGGCACCTCCGACTACGTCGGCGACACCGTAGCCCCGTACCTGCGCCACGCCGGCGACACCGCGACCTACGACTTCAAGCCGGTTGCCACGACCGACATCGTCTCCGCGCCGCGCGACTTCCTCGGCGCCGACGAGCCGACCATCCTGGTCTCCTTCGCGCGCTCCGGCAACAGCCCCGAGTCGCTTGCCGCCGTCGACGTTGCCCGCAAGTACGTGAAGAACATCAAGTTCCTCAACATCACCTGCGCCCCCGAGGGCAAGCTCGCCGTGGAGTCCGAGGGCGACCCGGACGCCCTCACGCTGCTCATCCCGCGCGCCAACGACAAGGGCTTCGCCATGACCGGCAGCTACTCCTGCATGGCGCTGCTCTCCACCCTCATCTTCGACACCGCCTCCGACGAGCAGAAGCTCGCGTGGGTGCGCGAGACGGCCAGGATGGGCCGCGAGGTCGTGGCGCGCGAGAACGAGGTCGGCGCGTTTCTCGCCGGCGACTTTGACCGCGTGACCTACCTCGGCTCGGGCTCCTTCGTGGGCCTGGCGCAGGAGTCGCAGCTCAAGATTCTCGAGCTCGCCCACGGCCTCACCGCCACGTCTTGGGACAGCTGCATGGGCTATCGCCACGGGCCCAAGAGCTTCGTCGACGACAAGACCCTCGTCTTCGTCTTCGTCAACAACGACGCCTACACGCGTCAGTACGACCTCGACATCCTGAGCGAGATCGCCGGTGACGAGATCGCCCAGAAGACCATCGCCGTGCAGCAGGACTGCGGCACCCCGTTTGCGGGCGAGTCGTTCACGTTCGCCGGCGGCGAGGCCCTGCCCGAGGCCTACCTCGCCCTCCCGTTCGTGATGGTCGCCCAGGTTGTCTCGCTGCTCAACTCGGTCCGCGTGGGCAACACGCCGGACACGCCGAGTCCGAGCGGCACCGTCAACCGCGTGGTCAAGGGCGTGACCATCCACCCGTTCGAGGCATAGCGCAAACCTGTGGCGCGGAGGGGGAGCCCTCCGCGCCTCGTCGTGAGGAGAGAAGAGCCATGAGCACCTTTGCCATCAAGGCCGATCGCTTCGTGCTTCCGGGGGCCACCGTTCAGGGCGGCTATCTCACCGTGGAGGACGGGAAGTTCGGCATGTGGTCACCCGAGGCGCCGGACTGCGAGGTCCGCGACCTCACCGGCTGCATCGTGGGGCCGGGCCTCGTGGACACGCACATCCACGGCTTCTACAACCACGCCACGACCGACCGCGAGGCGGCCGGCATCAACGCGTCGAGCGTGGAGCTGGCGCGCCGCGGCACCACGGCCTGGCTGCCCACCACCTTCACCGAGTCCGTCGACGAGATCGCCGACTCCTGCGCCGCCATCGCCGCGGCCGACGAGGCGCGCGGCGAGGACTTCGTGGGGGCGCGCATCGCCGGCATCTACCTCGAGGGCCCGTTCTTCACCGAGGCGCACGTGGGTGCGCAGAACCCCAAGTACCTCGTCGACCCGAGCGTCGAGGTCTTCGAGCGCTGGCAGGAGCAGGCTGGCGGGCGCATCGTGAAGAGCGCGCTGGCCGCCGAGCGCGACGGGGCGTGCCCGTACTGCGCCGCCCTCGCGGCCATGGGCGTGGTCACCTCCATCGGTCACTCCGACGCGACCTACGACCAGACGCTCGCCGCGGTGAACGCGGGGGCCAGCTGCTTCGTCCACACCTACAACGGCCAGCGTGGCCTGCACCACCGCGACCCCGGCGTGACGGGTGCCGCGATGACGACCAAGAACACCTACGCGGAGATCATCTGCGACGGCCGCCACGTCGTCCCGGCCGCCATCAAGGCGCTCGTCGACGCCAAGGGCTGGGAGCACACGGTGCTCATCACCGACTGCCTCGGCTGCGGCGGCATGCCCGAGGGCGAGTACATGTCCGGTGGCCTGCCGGTCGTCATGAAGGGCGGGCTGTGCTACCTGCGCAACGAGGACGGCACCACCGGGTCGATCGCCGGGTCCGTGCTCACGCTCGCCGAGGGCGTCAAGAACATGGTCGACTGGCAGATCGTGACCGCCGACCAGGCCATCCGCATGGCCACCGAGGTCGCGGCCCGCTCCGCGCGCGTGGACGACCGCTTCGGCCTCATCTACCCGGGGCGTGACGCGGACATGACGGTCTTCAACGCGGACATGACGCTCGCGACCACGTTCGTGGGCGGCGTCGAGGTCAAGTAGGGGGCATCCCGGCGCGCGGCGCGGGACGAGAGCCCGCATCCGTGCCGGGACGCCTGCAGCTGCGTTTGTCGCATCAGGGGAGGAGCGTGCGATGAAGGGGACGGCGGCGCGGTTCAAGGCAGAGGTCCTGCGAAGGCTCGACGAGGTGTTCGACGGACAGGAGGACGCCCTGCACGAGGCCGCGGAGATCTTTGCGGACACAATCGAGCGCGGCGGCATCATCCGCGCCTTCGGGTCCGGCCACAGCCACGCAAACGCGCTCGAGATCTGCGGGCGCGCGGGTGGCTACATCCAGACCAAGATCGTCCGCGAGCCGGCGCTTGGCATCTACGAGATGCTCGACGGCGTGGGGGACCAGTTCTGGTACAAGCTCGACCTCAGGCCCGAGGACTGCTTCGTCGTGATCTCCAACTCCGGGCGCAACCCGCTGCCCGTCGAGCTGGCCATGCACGCGCGCGAGGCTGGCGTCAAGGTTATCGCCGTCACGGCGCTCGACGTCTCGAGCGCCGGCACGTCTCGCAGCAAGAGCGGAAAGCGTCTCTTTGAGTGCGCTGACGTGGTGCTGGACAACAAGTCGTCCTTCGGCGACGCCGCGCTCGAGGTGGAGGGGCTCTCGACGCGCGTGGGAGGCACCTCGCTCTACACGGGCTGCCTGCTGCTCGACTGCGCGATCATGGAGTCGATCGACATCCTGCTCGAGCGCGGTGTGCAGCCGCCGCTCTACATGAGCGCCAACGTCGACGGCGGGCCCGAGTTCAACCAGCGCCTGCTGGACCAGTTCAAGGACCGTCTCGCCGAGTACTAGGCAAGGGAGAGAGGGGAGCGGGCGGGCGGCGTCCTGATTCTGGGCGCCGTCCGCCCCTTCATGTCGAGAGACAAAAAAGCCCGGAGGCCGTATGGCCTCCGGGCTGCAGGTTCATGGTCGCGGGGGCAGGATTTGAACCTACGACCTTCGGGCACAGGAAAGCGCCCTAGGATACACCGAGGTCAAACGGATACTACCTGAGAATAACCGCAGCTAGATAGCCACATTCTGTCTCCCGTCGTCTCCCTGTGAATAACGCTTAATCCGAAAAAATCCCAGCCATACCGTCACCCATACCGTCACCAAGGATCTGGGTTTATCCTCCTGCTACCCATGATGAAGGCGCGCGATCCTCTCGGGAATCAATTCCAATCTGACCTACTTCGGGGGCCGCGTCAAGCCGCGCCTCCCACGGGAACCCCTTCGAAGCGGGCGAAATGCCCGAGCTGCAATGGAAGGGGGACTCCAAATGTCAACCATCAACATCGTCGCCATCTCAGGCAACCTCGTCGACGACGCGGTGCTTCGCTCGACGAAAAACGGGACGATGGTCCTCAACTTCACCGTGGCCGTCACGGAGCGCGTCAAGGGTGCCGACGGCGCATTCGAGGAGCGGCCGAGCTACATCGACTGCGCGGTCTTCGGGAGGCGCGCCGAAGCGCTCTCCCGCTACCTCGCGAAGGGCTCCCTCACCATGGTCCAGGGACACCTTAGGCAGCTCGTCTACAACGACCGCCAGGGGCAACGCCGCAGCAAGGTCGAGGTCATGGTCGAGGAGATCGAGTGGCGCACCAAGCGCTCTGGGGAGATTCCGGCCGAGACGCCGGTGGCATTCCGCGCGGCCGCGGGGCAAGGGGGCGCGGAATGAGGCGAGCCGTCACATCCGCCCGCATCAAGCTCGAGGACACACCGCTGCTCGTGCCCGTCGTCGACCGCTACGGCTGCAACGGGCGCCTCGCCATCGAGCTCTACGAGGTCGAGCCCGAGGAGGGCGACGACGGCCTTTGGTGCGACCTCACCGTGAACCTGCCTCAGTACGGCCTCCCTGGCGACGACTGGGCGTTCGTCCCCGAGGAC
>UMCH01010517.1_pt1 | contig 13907 bp, 11 predicted proteins | sample 1964201 | NCBI WGS metagenome assembly UMCH01 (sample SAMEA4835965, study PRJEB28245) | human gut metagenome | biome: gut microbiome; material: fecal sample | place: Denmark | collected 2008 | reverse complement strand
CGCGGGCTCGAGGTCCGCGGTCATGGCGTCCCACTCGTCGTCCGGGATGGGGTCCCAGCGGGCGTCGGTGCTCTCGTTGTCTGGAACGTGCTCGCTCATGCGCTCCCCTCGTTGGTCACGTGACAATCGTACCCGGGAACACGCGCTCCCCAACGGCCCTCACAAGACGTTCAGCTTGCGTTCGGCGATCCTGGCCTCACCCGCCCTGCCCTTGACTGCTTAGGAAAGAGAGGAAAAATAGGAAAGAAAGGAAAAAGGCATACGGAGTATCAACATGGTTCAGGACACAATCTTCTCTCCGTCCTTCGGAAACAGGCCTTCCGCGCTCGTGGGCCGAGAGGCCATCCTTCGAGACTTTGCTGCCGCGATTCAAAGCCAGCCTGGAAGCAGGGAGCGGGCGATAGTACTGCTGGGTCAGCGCGGCAGCGGAAAGACGGTTCTGCTCTGGGAGCTGGCTGACCGTGCGGCGCAGCGGGGCTTCGTTGTCGCAAGCCCGACCATAACCTCCGAAGATATGCTCGAGCGCATCATTGAGAAAATCCAGGACCAAGCTAGGCACTACGTGAGCGAGAAGGAAAGCCGGCTGACGGGAGGATCCATCGGCGCTCTTGGTTTCTCCGTGGGATTTGAGTTCTCGCGAGAGGTCCAGGAAACAAAGAGCCCCCAGTATCGGCTCACTCAGCTAGCGCGACGGCTTACGGCCGAGGGACATGGCATGCTCATACTGGTGGATGAGCTTCAGGCAAATTCACCAGAGGTTCGAAGGCTCGTTTCCGTCTACCAGGAGCTTGTGGGCGAGCGTCTCAACGTTGCCATTGCCCTCGCAGGTCTCCCCGCGGCCGTGTCCGCAACCCTCAACGACCACGTGCTGACGTTTCTTAACAGGGCATATCGAGTAACCTTGCCCCCGCTCGCCCAGGCGGATGTTGCGTCGTACCTCCGTCAATCGTTTGAGTCCCTCGGAGTGCGGGTACCCGAGTCTGGTTGCGAACGCGCCGCAGAAACCACTCAGGGATCTCCGTATCTGCTCCAGCTGGTGGGACACGGTATTGTGATGGAGGCGGGTGAGTCCGGGATAGTCACAGACACGGGGCTGGACCGCGCTCTTGCCATGGCCGTCCAGGCATTTAAGAGGGACGTGTGCGAGACGACTCTTGCCGCGCTGTCTGAGAAGGACGTCGAGTTTCTGGCAGCGATGGCGGGTGACTCCCCGCACTCGCGCGTGTCCGATATCGCGGGGCGCATGCGTGTCTCGGTTGACTATGCGCAAAAGTATCGAAAGCGCCTCATCGACGCCGGCATCATCGAGCCCGCTGGGCGCGGCTTCGTTCGCTTTGCCGTGCCCTACGTGCAGGAGTATCTGAGTCGGGAGTAGGCGGCCCCAGAGGTCTGTCAAGCTTTGTCAAAACCTCTGGTAGACCACCGTGGATACGGCGATGTCAGAAACATGTCCGCGGGCCCTTCTGTGATGGAAGTCGCCAGACATGGGCCATCAGAGAGGCGATTCCGCATGCGCTTGACGACGCCGAGGAGTACCTGCTTGCGTCGGGCCTGGACGAGGTCGAGAAGATGGCGGAGCGCATTCGGCTGGACGTCCAGAGGCGCTTGCGGCATCGGTAGCTGATTTCGCTCGCTCAGACCATGCGAAGCTGTACCTTTGCTGAATTGACCTGCTATGTCCGTGCATCAAGCGCAAAAGATGCAGGGAACGGCTATCATAGACGCTGCATGAGTACGCAAGCGGGAGGGGGGGGGATTAGCGCTGGTTTCCCCGACTCGCTGAGTGATAGGAGAGACGTGAAGGTTGTCATCCTTGCCGGTGGCTTCGGGTCCCGCATTTCAGAGGAGAGCCACCTGCGCCCCAAGCCCATGATTGAGATTGGCGGGCGGCCGATTCTCTGGCACATCATGAAGGGTTTCTCCCACTTTGGGTTCAACGACTTCGTCATCTGCGCGGGCTATCGCCAGCAGGTCATCAAGACGTATTTCAACGACTACTTCCTCGAGATGTCCGACGTCACGTTCGACTATCGCAATAACAGCAAGGACGTTGAGGTTCACAGCACCGTTGCCGAGCCGTGGCGCGTGACCGTGGCAGACACCGGTTACGACACCTTCACCGCGGGTCGCATCAAGCGCGTCCAGAAGTACGTGGGCGACGAGCCGTTCCTGCTCACGTACGGAGACGGCGTCTCGGACGTGAACCCCAACGACATCATCGCTCATCACGAGAAGGTTGGCGGACTGGTGACCATTACTGGTGTCGTCATGAGCCAGCGCTTCGGCGTGCTGGACATAGACGAGACCAGTCATATCTCCTCGTTCCGTGAGAAGCGCGATGCGGATAATGCCTTCATTAACGGCGGATTCATGGTCGCGGAGCCCGAGGTCTTCGACATTATTGGCACGAGCGGTGTCACCGCCGAGCGGGAGGACTTCTCGGGCGTCACGATGGAGCGTCTCGCCCGCGAGGGCCAGCTTACCGTCTATCCCTACGATGGTTTCTGGCGCTGCATGGACACGCAGCGCGACAAGCAGCAGCTTGAGGAGCTGTGGGAGTCCGGCGACGCCCCGTGGAAGGTCTGGTAGGTGACTATGCAGGCAGCATCCGCTCTTCGTTCCTTCTATCAGGGAAGGCGCGTCCTGGTCACGGGCTCTACCGGCTTCAAGGGCAGCTGGCTCTGCCGCATGCTCCAACTCCTGGGGGCAGAGGTCTACGGCTATGCTCTCGAGCCTTCCACTACCCCGAGTCTCTGGGACATCGCATCGCTGGGCGAGAAGGCTCCGCACACCATGGCCGACATCCGTGACTTTGACACCCTCTCTACGGTGTTTGACGAGTTTCGTCCGCAGGCCGTGCTCCACCTTGCCGCGCAGCCCCTTGTTATCGACGGATACGAGCGCCCCCGCTACACCTATGAGACAAACGTCATGGGCACCGTCAACGTGCTCGAGTGCGTGCGGGCGTGTGACGCCACGATCTCGTTTCTCAATGTGACGACGGACAAGGTCTACGAGAACCTCGAGCGTCCCGGCTACGGTTATCGCGAAGACGACAAGCTCGACGGGTTTGACCCGTACTCCAACTCCAAGAGCTGCTCGGAGATCGTGACGCACTGCTACCAGAAGAGCTTCTTTGCCGAGGGCTCGACCGGCGGTGCGGCCGGACGCTGCGCCATCTCCACGGCTCGCGCGGGCAACGTCATCGGCGGGGGAGACTTCTCGGCCAACCGAATCGTCCCGGACTGCGTGCGCGCCGTCCAGTCGGGTGAGCCCATCGTCATCCGCAACCCCAACTCGGTCAGGCCGTATCAGCACGTGCTTGAGCCGCTCGTTGCCTACCTGCGCATCGTTGCCGGCCAGGAGGACGACCGCTCACTTGCGGGGTGGTACAACATCGGCCCGGACGACGAGGACTGCGTGACCACGGGCGAGCTCGTGCGCCTGTTTGCCAAGAGCTGGGGGGAGGGCTTCTCCTTCGTGGAGGGCCACGTGGACGGTCCCCACGAGGCCAACTTCCTCAAGCTGGACAACACCAAGGCCAAGCAGCGGCTTGGATGGCGACCCGTGTGGGGCGTGGCGGAGGCCGTCTCGCGCACAGTAGACTGGACGCGCGCTTGGCTCGACGGCGGCGACTCTGCGGCAGCTGCCTGCATGGACGAGCAAATCAGCGACTACCTAGGAGCTCTGAGCTAAATGGCATTTGAGGGCAAGACAGAGGAGCAGGCGCGCGAGGAGATCCTCGCGCTTGTGGGGGAGTTCGCGGATAGGTATCGCGCTCAGAACGACGCCTTTACCCCCGGCGACAGAATCCCCTACGCCTCTCGAGTGTACGACCGCAACGAGATGGTCAACCTCGTGGATGCCTCGCTCGAGTTTTGGCTTACCGCCGGCCGCTGGACGGACCGGTTTGAGGAGAGCCTCGCCAGCTATCTTGGCGTCAGGCACTGCGCGCTTGTCAACTCTGGTTCCAGCGCCAACCTCCTCGCCTTCATGACGCTTACCGCTCCGGAGCTTGGTGACCGTGCCATCAAGCGCGGTGACGAGGTCATTACCGTTGCCGCAGGCTTCCCGACCACCGTTACCCCCATCCTGCAGTATGGTGCCGTCCCCGTCTTTGTGGACGTGACCATCCCGCAGTACAACATCGACGTCACGCGCCTCGAGGAGGCCTATGATCCCGAAAAGACCAAGGCGGTCATGATAGCCCACACCCTGGGTAACCCGTTTGACCTTGCCGCTGTGAAGGCGTTCTGCGACGAGCACGACCTCTGGCTCGTCGAGGACAACTGCGATGCGCTGGGCAGCGAGTATACGTTGGACGGAGCGGCCCGCAAGACAGGTACGGTCGGAGATCTCGGGACCTCCAGCTTCTACCCCCCGCACCACATGACCATGGGCGAGGGTGGGGCCGTGTATACGGACAACCCCAAGCTCGCGCGCATCATGCTGTCCTTCCGTGACTGGGGACGCGATTGCGTCTGCAAGTCTGGTCAAGACAACCGCTGCGGACATCGCTTTGACGGGCAGTTTGGCGAACTTCCGCGCGGTTACGACCACAAATACGTGTATGGCCACTTTGGCTACAACCTCAAGGCAACCGACCTCCAGGCGTCAATCGGATGCGCTCAGCTCGAGAAGTTCCCGTCTTTCGTCGAGCGTCGCCGCCATAATTGGCAGTATCTGCGTGAGGCGCTGAGGCCCCTCGAGGACAAGCTCATCATGCCCGAGCCGGCGCCTAACTCCAATCCGAGCTGGTTCGGCTTTGTGCTCACCTGTCGTGAGGGGGTCGATCGAGAGTCCATCGTCAGAGCCGTTGAGGAGGCGGGCGTGCAGACTCGCATGCTCTTTGCTGGTAACCTCACCAAGCATCCGTGCTTCGACTCGATTCGCGGAACGGATGCCTATCGCGTGTGCGGATCGCTGGACGAGACCGACCGGATCATGAACGACACCTTCTGGATTGGCGTCTACCCTGGCATGACCGACGAGAAGCTCGCATACATGGCCGAGACGATCAAGAAGGCGGTTGGGTAAGGATGTCCCCATCTACTAGGATTCTGCTGCTCGGCGCTAGGGGCTTTGTTGGAAGCAACCTACGCACCCGCTTGGGACGTCGCCCGGACTATGCCATTCACGCTCCCTCCCATGACGAGCTGGATGCCCTCGATGAGGCAGCGATTGTCAGCGTGCTGCGAGAGACAACATATGACGTTGTTCTGAACTGTCTTGACCGACATGCGGCAACGGACTCGGCATATGCCGAGCAACGGCTTCGCATGTACTTTAACCTCGCCGCCCATTCTGATCTCTTTGGGAAGATGATCTGGTTTGGAAGCGGCGCCGAGTATGGACGACGGCTCCCAGTCTGCAGCGTTTCCGAAGGTGACTTTGGGCGATGTGTGCCCGCCGATTCGTATGGTTTTGCGCTATACCAAATGTCGCTCCATACACTGTCAAGCTTGAACATCTATAACTTGAGGCTGTTCGGCATTTTTGGCGAGCAAGAGGACTGGTCCAGACGCTTTATCTCAAACTGCATCTGTAAAGCTCTGTATGGATACCCACTTACACTGCGCCAAGACCGGATTATGGACTATTTGGACGTTGCCGATCTGGCGCTTCTGGTTGAGCGGATGATAGATGGCGAGCCACAAAGACATACGTACAACGCAACCTCAGGTCGTCCGGTGTCGCTTGCAACGATTGCTCAGACGGTGCTCGAGAGGACCCAGAGGGAGGACCTGCCCATTTTCGTTGCCCGTGGAGGCCTTTCGCCCGAGTATACGTCTATCAATCGTGCAATATCGGATGAGCTGGGCGGATTTACGCCTCGACCCCTGGTTGAGTCAATCGACCGACTAATCCTGTACTACAAGGAGCATCTTGACGAGATCGACCGAGAGCGCTTGTTGTATCCATAGAAGAGGAGCTAGCTTTGGCAAAGCGGACAGTATCTGAAATTATATTCAACACTCTTGTCGAGCTTGGTGTGACCGATTGCTTTTGTGTTGTCGGCGGCGGAGCTATGCACCTGGACCACGCTCTGGGAACAACTGTGGGGATGGACGTACACTTTAACCATCATGAGCAGGCGTGTGCCATGGCGGGAGAGGCGTACGGGCGATTCAAAGGCACGCCTGCCGTTGTATGCGTAACGAGTGGCCCAGGAGCAACAAATGCCCTGACGGGCGTTATGGGGGCGTGGGTTGACAGCATTCCACTTATTGTTATTTCGGGCAACGTGCGCAGTAATGTCTCAGTTGCATCGACCGGGCTCCCTTTACGCTACAGGGGCATTCAGGAATTTGACATCATAACCTCTGTGCGGAATATGACCAAGAGTGCCAAGGTGCTTTTGGACCCAAAGGACGCAAGAGCTTCGGTTATTGAGGCCTATGAGCTTGCGACGACGGGACGAAGGGGCCCCGTCTGGATTGACGTGCCTCTAGATATCCAGAGCGCAACCATCGACGAAAGTAGCCTGCGCAGTCCTGCCAACCTCGTTCAGGGGCCCTTGTGTTCGGACTCTGATGTTGCTGCAGTGTTTGAGGAAATCAAGGCTGCCAAACGCCCGTGTGTTCTCTTTGGCTCGGGGGTTACCACATCGGGACTATATGGGGAGTTCGAACAGTTTCTTAAGAAGGCTCGCATACCCGTGGTGGGTGGTGCTTGGCTGGGGGATAGCCTTGCCCTGAGCCACCCTCTCTACTATGGGACTTCGGGTAACGTTGGTCCTCGTGCGGGAAATCTCATCCTACAGAACGCTGACTATATGCTTGTTCTTGGGAACAGTCTCTCATACAAGCAGACAGGGTACAAACTCGAGACTTTTGCGCCTGACGCTCGCATCACTATGGTGGAAGTCGACGAGAACGAGGAGAAGAAGCTGGGCGGTAGAATCAACCGCTTCATCCACGCATCCCTCGAAAGCTTCTTCGGACAGGCATCTCTGGTTGACGAAGTAGTATCTGCCCCTAACGATTGGGTTGCGTACTGCGATGAACTGCGTACGCGTTTCTCGCTGTACGAGGGCGGCGCGTCGGCAAAGGGATCAGAGCGCGTGAACAAGTACTGCTTCGCGCAGCGCTACAACGAGCTTGCCTCTCATGACCAGGTGACCGTCCTCGGAAACAGCCAGGTTGGCCTTGTGTTCAACCAGATTGGCAAGCCACATGACGACCAGAGAATCATATCCAACCTAATTTGTGGATCCATGGGATATGACCTGCCAGCAGCGGTGGGGGCGGCTGTCGCCGCGCGTCGACCCGTTGTATGCATTACTGGCGATGGATCGTTTATGATGAACCTTCAGGAGCTGCAGACCATCCGTCATCTCGAATGGCCCGTCAAGGTTGTTGTCTTCGAGAATGGGGGATATGGCGGAATCCGTCAGACTTGGAGCAACTATTTTGAGTCTTTTTCGTTTGGTGATGGGCCCGAATCTGGCGTGACATTCCCCTCATTTGAAAAAATCGCGTATGCCTTCGATTTGAAATACAAGAAGTGCGAGACGAATGACAGCATTTCAGCGTCAGTTGATTGGCTTTTTGCCATCGAAGGGCCAGCGCTCCTTGAGGTAAGCGAGACGGACGATGACCCCGTTGTCCCGAAGCTTGTTTCCAAGCTGAATGAGACAGGGGGCTTTACCGAGCCAAGGCTGCAGGACATGAGCCCATTTGTTGATGAGAAGACGCTGGAGTGGGCGATGTCCCCTTCGCAGGATAAGGAGGATTGCAGGTGAGCGTCGTTGCCGTAATTCCCGCACGAGCGGCGTCGAAGCGTGTTCCGAACAAGAACATTCGCCTGGTCGCAGACAGGCCGCTCGTTTACTATTCGATTCGAAACGCCCTTGACTCAGAGCTCGTCGATCGAGTGATCGTCACAACGAACTCGTCTGAGGTTCGAATTATTGCCCAGCAGCTTGGAGCAGAGGTCCATTGGCGAGACGAGGCTTTGTGTGGCGACGATGTCTCCCTGGACCCCGTTGTCTACGATGTCGTGAAAGAACTTGATGGTGTCGACTATGTTGTTACGATGCAGCCTACCGCGCCTCTTCTCACGGTTGCCACGCTCGACGATGCGATAAGAAGGGCGCGGGAAGACAATCTGGATACGCTCATCTCGGTGACGAACGTACCTCGTCTGTCTTGGAAGGGCGGACGAGGGTCGCGCATTCCAGAGTATGAGAAGCGCGAGAATAGCCAGCATCTACCCCCTCGCTATATTGAGGTGGGGGCATTCATGATTTCTAAGAAGACCGTTATCTCCGAGACCAGTCGAATCGGAGAACGGGTCGATGTCTATGAACTACCCGAATCCGAATCCTTGGACGTAAGCAACTTTAACGACTTGTATATTGCTTCGCGAAGGTTGGAGGATGAGCGAGTCGCAATTTACGTTAACGGCAACAACAAGCGCGGCATCGGGCACATTTATAGGGCCCTTGAGATAGCGGACGAGTTCTACTCAAAGCCAGACATTTATTACGACACCAATCAGACCGACCCCAAGGTCTTTGGCAAAACGAGCCATCGTCTTATTCCTGTGGATGGAATCGCCGACCTCTTTGAGAGATGCAGGAAGAAGCGCTATACCATCTTCATCAATGACATCCTTACCACGTCAATCGACTATATGATCGGTCTACGCTCCGTGGTTCCTGAAGCAAAGATAGTCAATTTTGAGGATGATGGAGAGGGGCAAATCAAGGCCGACCTGGTTTTTAATGCCCTGTATGCAGACGATGAGCTTCCTCAGGTAAAGGCAGGAGAGCGGTATTACATCTCTTCAAAGCCGTTCCTGTTCTACAGCCCAATCAAGATAAAGAAGTCGGTCGAGAAGGTCTTTCTTTCCTTTGGGGGTGCCGATCCCCAGAACTATTCCGACCGTCTGCTCAACATTGTCGCGGGCAACAAAAAGTATGACCAGTTCCAGTTTGTGTGCGTCTTAGGACGCGCGAAGCTTAACGTTGACGATTTGCTGAAATACAACGCATATGACAACATCGAAGTTCTCTATGACGTGTCAAACATGCCTGAGATAATGAGCTCATGCGATGTTGCCATGACTTCTCGCGGACGAACTGGATACGAGCTGGCGATTCTAGGCATCCCGTCCATTTCTATGGCCCAGAATCGACGTGAAGAGAAGCATGGATTCGTCTGCAACGAAAATGGTTTTACATATATTGGACTGAACCCTCCGGATGAGATAATTGAGTCCAATCTGGATATGTACCTCAATCTGTCCCAAGTTGCGCGTCAGAGGTTCCAGGACATGCTTCTGAGTCACGACTTGAGACATGGAAGAAAGCGCGTCATGAATCTCATTAGAAGCCTGTAGGATAGTATCGGGCAACGCGAAAGGAGAGATGAACTATGAGAACGACGAAGCCGTACCTGATTGCTGAGATGGGCGTCAACTTCTATGATACTGCTGAGGCCAAGGGGATCTTTCCTCTTGAGGCGGCGAAACTGTATGTCGACGGGGCGGCGGCTGCCGGGTGCGATTGTGCGAAGTTTCAGTCGTACAAAGCCGGCACCATAGTTTCCAAGAACTCGCCGGCTTACTGGGACCTCACCAAGGAGCCCACAAAGACGCAGTATGACCTCTTTAAGAAGCACGACTCGTTCGGCGAGTCCGAGTTTCGCGAGCTCTGTGAATACACGCACGCAAAGGGCATGGACTTTACGTCGACCCCGTTCGACTATGCAAGCGCGGATTATCTCGAGCCGATGGTTGACTTCTATAAGATCAGCTCATCCGACCTTTCGAACCTTCCGTTTATCTCCCACATTGGCGCAAAGGGCAAGCCGGTGGTGCTGAGCGTGGGCGCGTCATACCTCTCGGAGGTTGACGAGGCAGTCCGAGCGCTGCAGGACTCAGGGTGCACCGACATTACGCTTCTGCACTGCGTCCTTAGTTATCCCACTAGTCCGGACGATGCTAACCTGCGTGTTATCGAGACTCTCAGGCGCGTCTATCCCGGGCTTAAGGTGGGCTTTAGCGACCACGTGGCGCCGGATCCGACGATGATGACGCTGGCGACGGCGTACCTTCTTGGTTCGGAGGTTATCGAGAAGCACTTTACTCTTGATAAGTCCCTACCCGGAAACGACCACTACCACTCGGGTGACCCTGAGGACTTTGCTCGCGCGGTCTCCAACTTCCGTTGGATTGACCGTGTTCTGGGCGATGCCGAGAAGACCGTGCTTGAATGTGAGCAGGTCCCGCGTCGCGAGGCGAGGCGATCCCTGGTTCTCACGCGCGATATGAAGGCAGGAGAGGTCATCACAGAGACCGATATAATGCCCAAGCGACCTGGTACGGGAATCAGCCCCCGCTATTCCGAGGTTGTGATCGGACGCGCTGTGAAATCCGATCTTGCCGAGGACACGATTCTTACGTGGGACGTGGTATAGTTTTTACAAAGGTGCGTCTTAAGAGTTGACACACAGATGATGTCTCGTCAGACGGCATCTCGATTATGATTAAAGAAGCAATTAATAGTTATACAGCCATACACTATCTCTCCCTGCCCCTGGTACTAGGGGCAGGGAGAGTGGTAGTGAAAAACACTGTAACATTACGAAGGCAATATGACGAAGATGCAGGAATCGTTGAACATGGGACACAATGAGACCTGCTGTCTGACGGCGGAGAGAAGCAATGGCTCAGCTAGAATCTTCCTCGGAAAGTGGTGCAGCACAGATTGACGTGGGAGGAGCATGTGTGAAAAAGATTTCTGTCGGAATATGCTGCTATAACGAAGAAGAAAATATAGAGCCCATGTACCAGGCGGTTACACATGAGCTCAATAAATTCCCCGATTTTGACTACGAGATTATCTTTGAGGATAATGCTTCGACTGATGGTTCGCAGCATATTCTTCGACGAGTCGCCAAGAGAGATTCTCATGTACAAGTGATTCTCAACATGGCGAACTTCGGAGTTGAGCGATCGTGCTTTAACTGCATGCGCAGCGCGACAGGTGACGCATTTCTAAGTATTCCGTGCGACTTTGAAGAGCCGCCTGAGATGATTCCGGCGTTTATTGATGCATGGGCGCAGGGTCATCAGGTTGTGCTTGGACAGAAGACGTCCTCGGACGAGAGGCGTCTCCGCTACGCCCTGCGCGGTCTATACTATCGAATTATCAACTGGTTTTCTGACTACGACCAAATTCCGCAGGTTACCGGCTTCGGTATTTATGACCGAAAAATAGTCGATTTGATGATAGATATCCTGCAGTATGACCCGTACATTAGCGCACGACACATCCTCCCAGAATACGGCATTAGAGTGCTCCTCATACCGTACAAACACGGACACCGTTTGCATGGGCATTCAAGCTACACGCCCGGTTCATATCTGACATTCGCTATTAGCTCGTTGTGTACGACGTCAACCAAGCCGCTGCGCATAATAACGCTGACTGGTTTGTTTGGAACTATATGCGGAACTATTGCTTGTATAGTGAGCGCGTTTTTCCTTCCGCCAGTATACGTGCTCCTTATTCTATTGCTTGCGGTAGTTTTTCTGTTGATGCTAGGTGTTGGCATGGTAGGTGAATATCTTTCTGTTGTTTTGAGGAAGGTGACGAAGAAGCCCGCCGTGGTAGAGCTTGAGGAGGACGGCGAATGATTCCTCGGCTGCAGTTGGGTAGGTTCGAATTGTGCTCCATCGTGCGGCCTTTTTGCTGGGAGCCGGATTTTCAGGTATTAGACCTCAGGGCTAGCGCGCTCATTCCTCAACGCGAGCTCTCTGCCTGCTCACTGATATGGACAAGGGGGGAGAAATGAAGCAAATCGTTGAGCTGGCCCGTAGGCACGGGGCGCTCGGAGCCATAATCTTCGTGTTTGTGCTGTTGGGGGTGTTTCGAGTCACCCTTCATGCTGACGTATATGATGAAATATTTAATTTAAGTGTAAGCTATCGAGTTGCTCTTGGCCAGATTCCATTCTATGAGTGTTGGGAAGCATATCAGGGCGGAGACCTATTTCTTGCTCCGTTCCTGTGGGCCTACACAAAGCTAGTTGGTACGAGCAGCGGGATTATTCTGTATAGTAGATTTATCTACTTACTTTGGTTGGCTGGATGTGCATGCATCGTCTATAAAGCTATTAGGCCGTTGCTTGATCCGTCCTCGGCATTGGCCATCTCGGCCTCCTGTGTGTTATTTAGTATACACAGCCTCTTTTACCTGTGGTACGACACCGTTGCTGTAATCCTTTTGCTGGCGGGGTGCTTCTCAATCTATGGCGCCGTGGCAGGCTCGATGGGCGGGGGTTGGGCGACGTTTGGAGCGGCGCTGCATGGCCTGATGGTCCTAGCGTACCCATCGATGATTCTTATTACAATCCTGAGCTTCATCATTGTGGTGCTTGTTTGCTTCAGGCGGCATAAGGTTAACGTGCTGGTGAGGCATATTATAGGATCATTAATCGCCCTGACCGTGGGCGTAGCGATTATTCTTTACATAAGCGTCGACAACTTCACTCAGACAATCAAGATAATTACTTCGTATAGGAACGCTGTAAATACAGCATCTAATATAGTCTACGATATAGTTAAGGCGTATGTAAAAGTAAATAAGTACTCTGTGGCGGTCGGGGCTGTCCTCTTGATAGCGGGGTACTATGTGTTCTTCGCAAATCGATTCAAGCGCGCATATCTGATTACGATTGTTACCCTCCCTCTGGTTTGTAGCCTATTCGTGGAGGACCAGTACAAGGGGCTTCTAAACTACGCCTCTTTCGTTGGTCTTTGGGCCCCCCTGCTCTTCTTTATTTATTCGCAACAGAATGAGAGGGCCGAGCTAGTAAAGAGGGCAGGCTTGATCATCCCAATTGTGTGGTTGCCCTCATGCGCATCGGTGCTACCGGTTGCTATGTCAACGGTGTACGCAGAGGCGGGACCGGTAAAAGCGTGGGAGGGGATGTTTGCTGCCGCCCTTGTTTCTCTCGTGATGATTGCGCTCTTGTGGCTTGATTCCCAGCAAGACGATGGGCAACATAGTACGATAGGGTTCCGTTTGCCTCTTGCGATCAGCCTGCGACGCGGCGAAGGTGCCTCAGCGTCCCAGAGCCGAATCCTCAGTCAGTTTTCTGATGTTCGTCGGAATCTCCCTGCGCTTCTGTTCTCAGGAGCCCTTTTGGTTAACTCGTACTCATATTATTATCTGAACGCGTCGGCAGTTACTCTTGATGATCCGGTTTCCCGTTATGGTGTTTATGCCGGAATCAGGGTAAAGGACAATATGATTGAATGGGAGAGCGTCAAACCTTGGCTGATGAAGTATGCCGAGAGCAATGAAACAATCCTCGTTTCGTTTGCGTTCAATCCGATTTACTTGATGACAGACATGCTCCCAGCCGTACCCAGCGTTGAGTCGCCCACGTACTACGAGAACGGGGAGCTTAAGTGGGACATGACACTAGAGTACTTTGATACGTTCGATATATATCCCGATGTAATGATTCTTAGCGGAAACGACCTCGATAATGCTCAATTCCAACGTCTGCTTCAGAACATGTATACGGAGGCCGAACGAAAGAGTTTTAGCTGGGATACGGCTGTCGTATACGTCAGGAATCGCTAAAACAGCATCGAGATTATGGCGGCGCGTCTCGTCATACAAGGACTCCTATATATCGTATCGGCGCAATTGGCGGTGGGCAAAACTCTTTCTCTCAGGGGTAACGGACGCTGTTTGCACTCCATTTAGTACACTGTCTGAGTAAGTGCGCGCGGTACCGTCAAGATTTTTGCGCACTTTCCGACAGCCCTAGGCCCGCCCCGTGCGGTTACTCGTCCAGCAGCGTCACGTCCAGGTAGCGGCGGGAACCCCACTCGCTCTCCGCGACGTACTTGAGCCTCGCGGTCACGAGCATGAGGGCGCTCTT
>UMCH01052965.1_pt1 | contig 13981 bp, 12 predicted proteins | sample 1964201 | NCBI WGS metagenome assembly UMCH01 (sample SAMEA4835965, study PRJEB28245) | human gut metagenome | biome: gut microbiome; material: fecal sample | place: Denmark | collected 2008 | reverse complement strand
GGAGACCATCAACAAGGTCATCCGGGTCAGCCGTCAGCTCCTCCAGGAGCTGGGCCATGATCCCACGCCCAATGAGATCTCCGCCGAGATGGGCATGCCCGTGGAGAAGGTCCGGGAGATTTTGAAGATTGCCCAGGAGCCCGTCTCCCTGGAGACCCCCATCGGTGAGGAAGAGGACAGCCATCTGGGCGACTTCATCCCCGACGAGGGCGCCAGCGAGCCCAGCGAGGCCGCCTCCTTCACGCTGCTCAAAGAGCAGCTGATGGACGTGCTGTCCACCCTGACGCCCAGGGAGGAAAAGGTGCTCAAGCTGCGCTTCGGCATCGAGGACGGCCGCACCCGCACGCTGGAGGAAGTGGGCAAGGAGTTCAACGTCACCCGCGAGCGCATCCGTCAGATCGAGGCCAAGGCCCTGCGCAAGCTGCGCCATCCCAGCCGCAGCAAGAAACTCAAGGATTTCCTGAACTGAGCTGGCCCGCTTTTTTAGAATCTTTCCGCGCCGTCAGGCCCTTTCGCCTGGCGGCGCGCACTCTACATAGAGCATCGCAACACATCATGCCGCACCACGGCTGAGGAGGTACATCATGCTGACAAAAGAAGAACTGCTGACGCTGCTGCATCAGGAGGTAGTCCCCGCCCTGGGCTGTACGGAGCCGGTGTGCGTGGCCCTGGCCGCCGCCGACGCCAGCGCCGCCATTGGGGGCCAGATCCGCAGCATCTGCATGGAAGTCAACCCCGGCATTTACAAAAATGGTATGAGCGTGGGCATCCCGGGCTTTCCCCGGGTGGGCCTCAAATATGCCGCCGCTCTGGGTGCCCTGCTGCGAAATCCGGAAAAAAAGCTCCAGCTTTTGGAGGATCTGAACGAGGACATCACCGCCCGGGCCATCGCCCTGGTGGAGAGCGGTCAGGTCAGCGTCTCCATCAAGCGCGATGAAGCCCACCTCTACGCTCACGCGGAGGTGGTGACCGCCGGCGGCTGCGGCACCAGCGACATCCGGGGCACCCACTCCAACATCATCCGCACCTGCCGCAACGGGGAGACTCTCATGGAAACACCGTACAGCGACGCCGGTGACGATGTGCTCCATGCCCATTTGAAGGGCATGACCGTGGCCGGATTGCGGGCCTTGGTGGACCAGTGCTCTGCCGAGGAGCTCTCTTTCATGCTGGAGGGCGCCCAGATGAACGAACAGCTGGCAGACTACGGCCTCACACACCCCATGGGCATCGGTCTTACATCCGCCCTGCAAAAAGCGGACGTGCTGGGCGACGGCCTGGCCGCCCGGGCCATGCTGCGGGTAGCCAGCAGCGCTGAGGGCCGCATGAGCGGCTGTCCCTACGCCGTTATGAGCAGCGCCGGAAGCGGCAACCACGGCATCACCGCCATCATCCCGGTGGTGGAGACGGCGCGCCACCTGGGCTCCTCCACAGAGCAGCTGGAGCGCGCCCTGGCCCTGAGCCACATTTTGAACGTCTACATCAAGCTCTTCACCGGCAAGCTCTCCGCCACCTGCGGCTGCGGTGTCTCCGCCGCCACGGCGGCGGCCGTGGCCATGGTATACCTGATGGGCGGCAGCGATGCCCAGATGGGCCACGCCGTCACCAATATGAGCGGCAACCTTACCGGCATGATCTGCGACGGCGGCAAGATCGGCTGCGCGCTGAAGCTGGCCACCGCCACCAACGCGGCCATTATGTGCGCACACCTGGCCATGTCGGACGTGGTGCTGGACGCCGCCGACGGCATCTGCGGCAAAACGCCGGAGGAATCCATCCGCAACATGGGCCGGGTCAGCACCCCCGGCATGGTCCCCACGGACGGCACCATCCTGGAGATCATGATGGAAAAGGACAGCCAGTCCTGACCTAAGCAAAAAAAGGAAGCGGAGCCTAGCGGCTCCGCTTCCTTTTTTACTGCTCCAGCCAGCTCAAAAGCCGTCCGGCCTCCAACGCTGCCTGGGCCCGCACGCCCTCAAAGTCCACATAGGGATTGTAGACCGCCTCCAGGGCATCATGGGACGCCTTGGCGGCTTTCAGTGCGGCCACGCCCTCGTCCCGCAGCAGCGCCGTCAGCCGGGACTCCAGCCGCTGGCGCCCTTTTTCCACCGGCTCGGCCAGGGTATCCAGATGGATGCGGCGGAAGGGCTTGCCCGGGTACTCCATCTCCGGACGGCTGGTGACAAACGCCAGATCAAGGCCGGGGATCAGCAGATGCTCCAGCCGCGCCGGGTCCTCCGGGCAGACGCAGGAAATGCTGTCCCAGCCCTTTTCCGAAGCCATGGACCGCAGCAGGGTAAGCCCCTCCCCCGCAAGGCCCCAGCTGTCCGCCAGCACATAGACCCTGGAGCACAGGGCATCCACGCTGTCAAAGCGCCAGATGTAGCCCTTGTGGGTGAGGCTCCCCAAAAAGCGCAGGGCCGTTTTTCCGGATTCCTTCCCCTTGGCGTGCAGTTCCCGCTGCCCGATCCGCTCCAGCCGGGTCAGGGCGCGGCGCCGGTCAAACACTGCGGCGGCGCTGGCGGCGCTCTCCTCTTCTACCAGCCGCGCGGCCTTGAGGTAGCGGTAAGCCCGCTCATAGGCGCGCTTATAAGCATACGTATGGGCCTTGACCTCCGTCGCCGACAGCTTTGCCGCCGTCAGATCGTAGAAGCGGCCCAAGTCCACATACCGTCCTACCGCCGCCGGGAACCGCGGCTCCACCACATGGGGACTGGTGCCGTCCACCACAGCGCAGCGCAATGCCGGAAGCACCACACCGTCCAGAGAGTCCGGGTCGCCGGAGCACCACAGATACTCCACCGGCGTTCCCGCCCGCTCCATGGTCCTGCCGATCTCCCGCATGAATGTATTTTTGCCCACGCCCGGGCCGCCCTTTAAGACCATCACGTCGTAAGCCGCCGTCTCGTCCGTCACCTGGGAAAAAAGGTTTTGAAATCCATTGCCGCTGTTGGCGCCTACAAAGAAATTTGTAATCTGTGCCATAAACTCTCCTCCAAGCTTCATTCTCACCACAGATTATGCCGTCCGCCGCCTCTTTGACATTCAAGAGCCCGTCCTCTTTCCCCGCCGGAAAAGCCACATATTTTTTCTGTGAATTTCTTGATCTACCGGTGCATTTTGCCGAAAGTTCTGGTATAATGAAACAATCACAGACTAGACAGGAGCCGCCCTATGGAAGGAAACTACACCTCCGCTTTCACCGAAGAAGAACGCGCCGCCCGGCGGGCCCAGCGTGCAGCCGCCCGAAAGAAAAAGCAGCAGGAGCGCCGGCGGCGCCAGCTGCTGCTCATGACGCCCTTTTTCCTGCTGGGCGGACTGTTTGTGGTGCTGCTCACCGCCATGGCCACCAGCCGTCCCACAGAGGACGTGCCCCAGCAGACGGTCATGGCCGCGGCCCCACAGCCCATGGAGGCCGTTCCCCAGACCGTGGAGCTGGAGCAGCCATTCTCCGTTTCCGAGACGCCGGAGACCGTCCAGCTGGGCGCGGAGCTGCCCAGCGCCTACGCTATCGTGGTGGATCTGGACAATGAGACCATCCTGGCGGAAAAAGAGGCCCGCACCGTCATCTCCCCCGCCTCCATGACCAAGATCCTCACGCTCTTGGTGGCCGCCGAGCATGTGACCGATCTGGACGACACCTTTACCATGACCATTGACATCACGGACTACTGCTATGTCAACGGATGCAGCGTGGTGGGGCTGGACGTGGGCGAGACCGTCACCATCCGGGAGCTGCTCTACGGCACCATCCTCCCCTCCGGTGCCGACGCCGCGCTGGGCCTTGCCACCTATGTAGCCGGGTCCCATGAGGCATTCGTGGAACTGATGAATGAAAAGCTGGAGGAGCTGGGTCTCAGCGAGACCGCCCACTTCACCAACTGCGTGGGACTTTACGACCCGGAGCATGTGTGCACCGTGTACGACATGGCCATGATCCTCAAGGCGGCTATGGACAACGAGCTGTGCCGCCAGGTGCTGGATGCCCGCACCTATGAGACTGCCCCCACGGAGGCCCATCCGGAGGGACAGGTCCTCTCCAACTGGTTCTTGCGCCGCATCGAGGACAAGGACACCGGCGGCCTGGATGTGATCGCCGCCAAGACCGGCTATGTGTCCCAGTCCGGCAACTGCGCCGCCAGCTGCGCGCAGGCGCCCGACGGCAGCCGCTATATCTGCGTCACCGGCAATGCATATAGTTCCTGGCGGGCCATCTATGACCACGCGGAGCTTTACAAGACCTACTGTGCCGTCTCTGAGGAGGCATCCTCCGCCGGGGACACCGGCTCGCAAACCGACATCTCTTCCACCTGAACCTGAAAAAACGGAGGCATCTAATGGATGCCTCCGTTTTCTATGCCCTTTATCAATAGCCCCGGCGTTTCAGGTCCGCCACAAGCCCTACATAAAATTCCCGCACATCGAACCCCGGGATATTCTCCCGGTTCAGATCCACCACGTCTCCGTGAGAGATGCCCCGCTTCCCGCAAGGCTCCAGCAGCGTGAAGCGGCTGCCCCATTTTGCCGAATCCACCGACACCAGTCCGTCATTTTTCCCGTCGAAATGGCGGACGATGGGATGCGTCATATTCAGCGGGAACTTCCCGTGTCCGGCCCGTCTGCAGTAGGACATGACGCTCTCATATACCACGCCGGGATCGTCCGGCATAAGGGCGTTCCGTTTTTCGCAGGCGGAGGCCGTCAAATCCGTCACCGCCGCCAGGAAATCCGGGTCCTTGTCTCCCAGGCGCCGGAGGGTAGCGTTATAGGTATCCGCGATCTTCTGCCGCACCGCCTGGGGCACCTTGCCCAGCAGGTACTCGGCAAAGAGGCAGCCCCGGTGGGGCGTATTGATGGTGGTGAGAGTGGCTACATAGGGGCCCATCCCCTGGTGGGCAATGGCCGCCCGGCTGTCCAGCCCGCCTTTGGAATGGGCGATGATGTTGACCTTGCCGCAGCCGGTCTCCTCCACGATCTGACAGATCCGCTCCGCCAGCTCCTTTCCGCTGTTCTCCACCGCGGCGGCAGACTGCTGGCAGCCGTAGTAGATCTCCGCACCGTTGCGCCGCAGCTCTCTCGGGATGCGGCCCCAGTAATTGATGTAGCGGTAGTCCCGGAAGAATACCCCGTGAACCATCAGGATGGGATACCTGGTCCGGCAGATCTCACCCTCCGCCCGGGTCTCGTCCAGCTCCCACTTCTCCGTCTCAAACTCCACTTCCTCCGAGGCAATGCGGATGATTTTTCCGAGATACCAGATATTGACCAGGGGGATCCAGCCGCACAGGGCCGCCAAGATGCGGTGCTTCAATCCCATCTGGACAGAAGTCAGGTACACCCGGATCATGCCGTTCCAAAAGACAAGGGCTTCCACTGCCACCACGAGCAATACATGTATCCCGCAGATCAGTGCCCCCATACCTCTTTCATAGCCGTCCGCACCTGTCCACGGAGAAACAGTTAGCAAGAAGCCCAGAACTGACGCCGCATTGATTGTCGCCGTCACCAGGAAAAGCCAAAGGAGCTCCACGCCTCCTGCCAGGGTCCTGATGGAGCGGGTGGGGAAAGCCTCTCTCCCCAAAGGGCGAAACAATGCACAGCTCAGCAGAATCAAGGACACCAATCCCATCAGCAGTCCGGCAGTACGGTTCATGCTGATCATATACGGTGCCGCACAGGCAGCTGCCACCAGATTGGAAAAGCCCAATACTCCAAGGACATACAGTGTCCGGCGTACCCATCTCATACGGTCTCCCTCACTCTTCCACTCACAAAAATACCTCGTTCTTCTTCGGCTCCGTGAAGTTCTGCTCCAGCATGGCCACATGGCTCAAAAAGGCCGGATCGTCGAAGTATTTGGCGTGGCGGGTGCATTTGCGCACACAGGCCTGGCACTTGATGCAGGTGCCGGGCACAGAAGCCACATTCTCCGGGTCGATGGCCCCCATGGGACAAAGCCGGGCGCAGGCGCCGCAATTGGTGCACTTGCCCACATCCGTCTGGGGCTTTGCCTTGAGGAACTTGGCCGGCTGTCCGTCCGTCCCCTTGGGCACATAGTAGGGCGCGGCGGCATCGCCGGGCACCGCAACGGCGCCAGGGATTTCCGTCAAGGAAATCACCTTGTCAGCAGCAGCTTTGGCAAAGGCCGTCATCTCCCGCCGGTCGTCCCAGTCGGGCCGGCCCTCGCCCAGGGCATCTGTGAACGCGTGGCGGCCCACAAAGGCCCCGGCGGCCACCGTATGGAAGCCATCTGCCTCCAAAACAGCACAAAGCTCCGCCAGGGAATTATCATAGCTGCGGTTGCCGAACAGCACCACCGCCACCGCCAGCGCGCCGTTTCCATGGAGTTTTGTCTGGAAATCCGGCAGGATCTTATTGGGCAGTTTGCCCGCATAGGTGGGGGAACCCACCACCACCAGGTCCGTTTCTGTAAAGGAATACTCCTTTTCCCGCTCCGCCGGACGTGTAAAGCCTACCCGCTCCAGCGGCACCCCCAGCGCTTGCGCCAGAGCTTCCGCAACGGTGTTCACCGCTTTGTCCGTGGTGCCTGTGGCGCTGTAATACAGAGCCCAAACTTTCCGAGTTTCCATATCTGTACCTCCTTTAGCAAATCAGGCACCCCGGGGCGGGGTGCCTGATTTTGTTTTCTCTCACAAAGAGAAATCCGCTTCTTTCAGTTTTTCCGTGTCCAGTGCCGCCGGACGGGGCGGCACCCGCTTGAGGGGGTCATATTTGAAAGACCGGCAGTGGTCCTCCATCTGAACGATGCCCCGCTTGACGCAGGCCACCTCCCGTTCATTGATCTGCTGCCCCCGCTGACAATAGGCACAGTGGGGCTCGATATTCTTACGAAACAGCACAGCCCTCGCCTCCTCTTTACAGCGTGTACAGCTGGACCTTTTCCTCCTCCACCGTGGCGCGGACCTGGGTGAAGGGGGTCTCGTAGCTTTCGATGATGCGGGTGGCCAGGGGATCCTCCACTTCCTTCTGGATGGTGCGCCGCAGGTTGCGGGCGCCATAGGTCAGGGAATAGGACTTGTGGGTCAGCCAGGCCACCAGGGCGTCGTCATAGGTGAAGGTGATGCCCTTTTCCTTCAGCGACGCCACCAGCTCGTTGAGCATGATACGGGCGATGCCCTGGAAGTTCTCCTCGCTGAGACGGTTGAAGGTGATGACCGCGTCCACCCGGTTGATAAACTCCGGCCGCAGGAACTGCTGGAGCGCCTTCATGGCCCGCTCGTGGTCCTGCTGGCTCACGGAGCGGTCAAAGCCCACGGTGCCCTCCTTGCTGGCGCTGCCGGCGTTGGAGGTCATAACGATGATGGTGTTTTCAAAGTTGACTTTCCGGCCATGGGCGTCAGTGATCTCGCCGTCATCCAGGATCTGGAGCAGCACGTTGAGCACATCCGGGTGGGCCTTCTCGATCTCGTCGAACAAGATCACAGCGTAGGGCTTGCGGCGGATCTTCTCCGTCAGCTGGCCCGCCTCGTCATAGCCCACATAGCCCGGCGGGGAGCCCACGATCCGGGAGACAGAGTGCTTTTCCATAAACTCCGACATATCCAGGCGGATCAGGGCATCCGGGGTGTTGAAAAGGTCACTGGCCAGCTGCTTGACCAGCTCCGTCTTGCCAACGCCGGTGGAGCCCACGAAAATGAAGCTCACAGGCTTGTGCTTGGGGGAAATCCCCACCCGGTTGCGCCGCACCGCCGCGGACACGGCCTCGATGGCCTCGTCCTGGCCGATGATGTGGCTCTTGAGCCGCTGCTCCAGCTGGCTCAGGCGCTGGAACTCCTGCTCCCGGATCTTGGCGGCAGGGATCTTCGTCCAAAGCTCGATCACATGGGCCAGGTTTTCCATGGTCAGCTGGGGATCACCCTTTTCGCAAAGGGCCGTCAGCTCCGTACTCAGCTGCATCTCCTTGCTCTTGAGGAAGGCCATGCGCTCGTAGTCAGGCTCGGCGCCGTCCTGCTGGCTCTCTTCCAGCATGGTGCGCTCTTTCTCATAGTCGTCCAGCTCCCGCTGGATCTGCATGCGCCGGGAGATGTCCGGGTCTTTCAGGTTCAGATCGGAGCAGGCCTCGTCGATAAGGTCGATGGCCTTATCCGGCAGGAAGCGATCGGTGATGTACCGCTCGCTGAGCAGCACCGCCTGGCGCAAAATCCCCTCGGAGATCTTCACGCCGTGATACTTCTCATAGTTGGGAGCCAGGCCCTTGAGGATCTCCACCGAGTCCTCGATGGACGGCTCGTTCACCGTCACCGGCTGGAAGCGGCGCTCCAGGGCCGTGTCCTTTTCGATGGACTTGCGGTATTCATTGAACGTGGTGGCGCCGATGACCTGGATCTCGCCCCGGGAGAGGGCGGGCTTCAGGATATTGGCCGCGTTCATGCTGCCCTCGGCGTCTCCGGCGCCCACGATGTTGTGCACCTCGTCGATCATCAAAATGATGTTGCCCAGGCGCTTGACCTCGTCGATGAGGCCCTTCATCCGGGACTCGAACTGGCCCCGGAACTGGGTGCCCGCCACCAGGGCGGTCAGATCCAGCAGATAGACCTCCTTATCCCGCAGCTTGAAGGGCACATCCCCGTCCGCGATCCGCTGGGCCAGGCCCTCGGCGATGGCAGTCTTGCCCACGCCGGGCTCGCCGATGAGGCAGGGGTTGTTCTTCTGGCGGCGGTTGAGGATCTGCACCACCCGCTCGATCTCCTGGGCCCGGCCGATCACCGGATCCAGCTTGCCGTCCTTGGCCTTCTGCGTCAGGGAGATGCAGTAGTTCTCCAGATACTTGCGCTTATTGTTTTTGCTTTCCTTCCGGCCTTCCTTGTCCCGGCCGGAGCGGGGCGCCGCAGAGGAAGCATCCTCCCCGCCGTCCCGGGGGGCATCGCTGCCGGAGAACAGGCGGTTGAGGAAGGGGAATGTGGCGGTCTTGCCCTCCTCTTCCTCTCCGGGATCCTCCTCCCCGCCGGGCAGGTCCTCGATATTCTCCACGCCGTTCATGGCCTGGAGCATTTCGTTGTTGAGCGTCTCCAGATCCTCGTCGGAGATCCCCATGCGCTTCATCATATCGTCCACCTGGGGAAGCCCCAGGTCCTTGGCGCACTTGAGGCAGAGGCCCTCATTGATGGTCTTGTCTCCCTCCATTTTGGAAATGAACACAACGGCCACGTTTTTCTTACATCTTGAGCACAGTGTTGGCTGCATCGTATACCTCCAGCGTTATTGCAAAAGCGACAGCACATCCAGAGGGGTGTGCGTCGTGAAAAATTGAAACAGTACCGTTTGGGCTGCCGGGCCGGTCTCGAAGGACATGCCCAGCCGGCGAAGCACCCATACCGACAAAAACAGTACCAGCGCGCCCTCGGCCAGGCCGATCGCCGCACCGCCCACTGCATTGAGCCCATGGAGCACCGGCAGCTTCAAAACCAGGTCCATGGCGCGGATGGCGATCTTCAGCACGATGAGCAAAGCGGCAAAGGAGACGAGAAACAGCGTCCCGTAGATGAAGGTCCGGGTCAGGCTCTCCACCACGGCGGTGGCCACGGACACGCCCGTATCGTGCACCGCGTCCTGAATGTCTCCCACCAGATTCTCCCGTACGTCGCTGTCCAGTCCGATGAGCGAGAGCAGATCCAAAAGATCGCTTCCATCATCCACATCCGCCTCGGGCATCTGCACCTGGTCGGATTCCTCCGCCAGGGCATTTTCCACACGCTGCTCCACATGCTCCGCCAGCAGCGGCGTCACCAGTTTGGTCACCGGTGTGGTCAGCGCGGCGGCGATGATGCCGGCGCCCGCCAGAGCCACCACGATGGTCAAAAGTCCGGCAAGCGCGCGGAACAGCCCCCGCTTGGCTCCGCCCACGGCAAAGCCCAGCAGGACAAGCGCCGCAGCGATATCTATTATAACAGTTGTCGTCATCCTTGCCTACCTTTCCTCCTGTAAACGTTTTGTGAACTCCCAAAAAGTTCTTTCCACTTAAGGCAGATACAGCCGTGCCGCGTCAGAGCCGATTAGCAGTGCAGAGCCATTCTGGCGAACCAGCGCCTCCTTGGCCGCGTCCGTGCCCTCCAATGTTGCATATGCCTGAAGGTCCGGGTTATAGACCACCAGCGAGTCCGTATACAGCACGGCGATATACCGCCCCGCCGCCGAAACGCTGAGGATCTCACGGTTCACATCCAGCGAAGCCATCTCCGCGCCGTCCGTTCCCACGGTCACAAGGCGCCCCACGCTGCCGGACTGATACCGGTTCAATAGCAGCACCACATAGCCGTCTCCCTGGCAGTCAAATTCCCGCAGGTATTCGCTGCCGTAGGTGTACTCCCCCTGGATCTCGCCGCTGGGATCGGCAAACGTCAGCCGGCTGTCCGCCACGGTGACCAGTTCGCCGCTCATCTGGCCGATGGACATGACCAGCCCGTCGGTGATGCTGTAATCGGCCATGGGTTCCGTCTCCTTCAGATCGTAGAGCACCACGTTGCTGATGAATGTGCCGCCCTCCTGGCCCAGGGTCACCGCCGCCAGACGCTTGCAATCGTCCGTCACGTAGGCGTCCGTCACAAACCGGCGGGAGGAGTTGAAATCAAACACCTTCTCCAAAGAAGCGTTATATACGGACACACAGCCCTTGTAATTCTTCTTTTCCGCCGTCACCGCAAGCCACCCTTCGGCATTGAGGGTGGCCGCGATATAGGGCTCATCCTCGTCGGCCTCCAGCTTGCCCACAAGGCCGTTTTCGTCCAGCACATAGAGCACCTTGCCGCCCACACCGTAGGCCACGGCCCGGCCGCCGCCGGTGACCAAGGCCGGCGCATCCATCTGCACCGTCTCCGACCACAGCTCCGCGCCGCTTCCGTCCAGCAGCCGCAGGGAGGTGTCCGACAGCACCACCAGTGTATCGCCCAGGGCGGCGAAGCGGTTTTTTGCGGAGGCATCGTAGTGATACCCCTCCTCCGTCTCCTCCTGGCTGGAGATGCCGTAATTGAGGTAGCGGCGCAGCACGTCAAAGCCGGTGCCGTCCCGGTAGGCCGCCACCAGCACCACTGCCAGCACCACCGTCAGCGTCAGGAAAAACAGCACGAAGCGGCCCAGCTTTCCGCGCTTTTTCGGAGGCTGCTCCTCTCCGTCGCTGTCGTTCCAGATGTCCTTCGTTGTATCAGCCATTGAGTCGTTCATCCTCATACCACAGTTTTGTCAGGTACAGTCCCCCGGGCGGCACCGTGGGGCCGGCAGCCGTGCGGTCGCCCCGTTCCAGAATGCCGGGGATGTCCTCCGGGGCAAATTTCCCCTCCGCCGCGTAGAGCACCGTGCCGGTGATGGCCCGGACCATGTTGTACAAAAAGCCGTTGGCGCACACCTTCAGCTCCAGAAGGTCGCCGCTGCGCGTCACATCGCAGTAGTAGATGGTGCGCACGGTGGAGCGGGTCTCCGTGCCCACGGAGCGCACGGCGCGGAAATCGTGGGTGCCCACGAACATGCCCGCCGCCCGGCTGAGAAATTCCTCGTCCAGATGCTTGGGATAAAAATACGCGCGGTTCACATAAAAGGGGTTTTTGAACCGGGAATTATAGATGCGGTACGTATACTCCTTGCGCAGGCACGAGCCGATGGCGTTGAAATCCTCCGCCACCTCATAGGCCTCCTTGACGGCAATGTCCTCCGGGGTGTGGGTGTTGACCGCAAAGGGCAGCCGCTCCACAGGGATGCGGGAGTCCGTATGGAAATTGGCGATGTAGTGCTCGGCGTGGACGCCGGCGTCCGTACGGCCGCAGCCCGTCAGATGCACCGGCGCGCCGGTGATCTTGGCCAGGGCGTCCTGCAGCGTCTCACAGACGGTGACTGCGTTTTTCTGCACCTGCCAGCCGTGGTAAGCGGTGCCGTTATACATGAGTTTCAGGGCAATATTTCGCATAGGACGCTCCTCTTCTCTCCGCCGCAGCGGTCAAATACCGAACTGGCGCAGCACGATCACCAAGGCACACACGGCCGCGCCCAGGATCAGCGCCGTGTAGTCCCGGCGCTCATAGCGCAGCACCTGGAGCTTCGTGCGGCCCTCGCCGCCGTGGTAGCAGCGGCACTCCATGGCCGTGGCCAGCTCGTCGGCCCGGCGGAAGGCGCTGATGAACAGCGGCACCAGAATAGGCACCAGGGCCTTTGCCTTCTGCACCAGATTGCCGCTTTCAAAATCCGCACCCCGGGCCTTCTGGGCGGACATGATCTTGTCCGTCTCCTCAATGAGGGTGGGGATGAACCGCAGGGCGATGGACATCATCATAGCCAGCTCGTGCACCGGCACATGGAAGCGTTTGAGCCCGCCCATGAGCTGCTCCAGCGCATCCGTCAGCCGGATAGGGCTGGTGGTATAGGTCAAAAGGAACGTGCCCATAATGAGCAGCATGATGCGGATGACCATGAACACCGCGTTGCGCAAGCCCGTGTCTGAGATGCGCAGGAAGCCCCACTCCACCAGATAGTGGTCGCCCGGTGTGAAGAAAAGATTCAAAAGGCCGGTGAAAATGATGATGAACAGCACGGGCTTGAGGCCCCGCACCAGCGCGCGCAGCCCCACTTTGGATATGCGCACGCACACCGCCAGCACCGCGGCCATGATGGCATAGGTCACAATGCCCTTGGCGCAAAACAGCGCCGTGATATACAGCACCACCAGCAAAATCTTCGTGCGGGGGTCCAGCCGGTGGGCCACCGTATCGCCGGGAAAATACTGGCCCAGCGTGATATCCTTCAGCATACGCCACCGCCTTTCCGCAGCGCCAGCAGCGCCTGCTCCAGTTCCTCCGCCGTGTACACGGCCGGGTCGATGGGAAGCCCCCGGCGCCGGAGCGCCATGGCCACCCGGGTCACCTCCGGCACGTCCAGTCCGGCGGTGAGCAGCTCGTCACCCCGGGCGAATACCTCCCGGGGCGTGCCGCTCATGAGCACATGGGCGCTCTTGAGCACCACGATGCGGTCCACGTTCCGGGCGATCTCGTCCATGCTGTGGCTCACCAGGACCACGGTGGTGTGCTTGTTGCGGTGATAGTCCCGGATGTTGGCCATAAGATTTTCCCGGCCCGCCGGGTCCAGCCCGGCGGTGGGCTCGTCCAGCACCAGCACCTTGGGCTCCATGGCCATGACACCGGCCAGGGCCACCCGGCGCTTTTGCCCGCCGGAGAGCTCAAAGGGGGATTTTTCCAGCTGATCGTCCCGGATGCCCACCAGCTTCGCGCTCTCCCGCACACAGCGGTCCAGCTCCTCCCCGGTCTTTCCCATGTTGGCCGGGCCGTAGGCGATATCTTTATACACCGTCTCTTCAAAGAGCTGGTACTCCGGATATTGGAACACCAGCCCCACCTGGAACCGCACGTCCCGGATCTTTTTGGGCTCCGCCCAGATATCCCGCCCATTCAGCAGGATCTGGCCGGAGGTGGGCCGCAGCAGTCCGTTCAGGTGCTGGATGAGCGTGGACTTGCCGGAGCCGGTATGGCCGATGATGCCCAGGAATTCCCCGTCCATCACGTCAAAGGACACATCCTCCACCGCGCTGCGGCAAAAGGGCGTGCCGATCCCATAGGTATGGGTCAGGTGCTTGATACTAAGAATCGGTTCCAATCCTCGTCCGTCCCTTTCCGTCATTGTTTCTTCATGGCCGCAAAGACGGCATCGGCACACGCCTCCACCGTCAGCGCGTCCAGGGGCACGTCCACCCCGTCCCGGCGCAGCCGGTCCAAAAGGTCCACCGTATCCGGCACGGTCAGCCCCATGGACCGCAGGGCGTCCACCTGGGTGAATACCTCCCGGGGCGTGCCGTCCATGGCCACCTTGCCGTCGTCCATGACCACCACCCGGTCCGCCTCCTCGGCCTCATCCATGTGGTGGGTGATGAGCACCACGGTGATGCCCTTTTCCCGGTTGAGGCGGTGGACGGTAGAGAGCACCTCCCGCCGGCCCACCGGGTCCAGCATGGCGGTGGCCTCGTCCA
>UMCH01051088.1_pt1 | contig 14073 bp, 9 predicted proteins | sample 1964201 | NCBI WGS metagenome assembly UMCH01 (sample SAMEA4835965, study PRJEB28245) | human gut metagenome | biome: gut microbiome; material: fecal sample | place: Denmark | collected 2008 | reverse complement strand
CGCTTTTTGCCGATGGCGTCGATCTCATCGATAAAGACGATGCACGGTGCTTTCTCCTTGGCCTGTTTGAAAAGGTCCCGCACCTTGGATGCGCCCATGCCTACGAACATCTCCACAAACTCCGAGCCGGACATAGAGAAGAACGGGACGTTGGCCTCGCCGGCCACCGCCTTGGCCAGCATGGTCTTGCCGGTGCCCGGAGGGCCCACCAGCAAAATGCCCTTGGGCATGGCCGCGCCAATCTCCCGGTACTTTTGGGGATCGTGCAGGTAGTCCACGATCTCCTTGAGGCTCTCCTTGGCCTCATCCTCACCGGCCACATCGGAAAACTTGATGCCCTCGGAGGACTTCACATAGATCTTGGCGTTGGACCTGCCCAGGCCGAAGGACATGGCGTTGGCGCCGCCGGCCCGGTCCATGAGCTTTTTGGACATGAACTGTCCGATGGCAATGAATATCACCAGCGGCAGGATCCACGTCAGCAGGACGGATAAGATGGGAGACTCCTGCCGGATCTCCTGCCCGTAAAACGGGATGCCCGCGTCGTGGAGCCGCTGCGTCAGCTCCGGATCGTCCACCATGGCCGTTTTGTAGATGGTCGTCTCCTCCTGGTTGGTGAAGAGGATGCGGTTTTCCTGCTCCTGCAGCTCCACCCGTCCGATCTGGCCGTTTTCCGTCATGGACATGAAGGTGCCGTAGTCCACCTCGACCAACTGCCCCTCCGCGAAGCGGGGCAGTGCCAGCAGGTTGAACAGCATCAGGATCAAAAGGATGATGCCGTAATAATAGAGCAGTGGCTTTTTTGGTCTTTTGACTTCATTCATACTGATCGTTCTCTCCTTCTGCCTCAGTCGTGCGCAGTTTTTCCTGCAGACGGGCGGCTGTCAGCGCCGCCATCAGCGCATAGCGCATGGCCTGGACTGCAAAATCAATGGCATACTCGGCATAGAGCGCCGCCGCCTCCGCCTGCCGCTCTCCACCGGATCCCGCCAGGCGCTCTTGCAGGATCCGCTCCATTTTCTGTTCGTATTCCTGCTGCAAGGCCGCCATCTGGGCCATGGCAGGCGAGCGGCAGCTCCGGGCCGTGCGCTCCAGATGTGCCAGCTGTTCCTCGTACTCCCGCCAGATCTGATCCAGCTCCCGCTGTCCGCCCTCCCGGCCATCCTCCAGATGATGGAGGCCGCTTTGCAGCTGTCCGTATTCCCGTTCCAGCTCTTTGAGCTTCGCGGAGAACAGTCCGTTGGTCCCTTCCATGGCATCCACCTCTCTTTCCGCGGTCCACGCTACTTTTATAGCAGTCCCCTTGCGATTTGGCCACTGTCAGTTCTTCTCTCCTGTATAGACAAAGGGCCGAAAGTGTCAAGAATTTTGACACTTTCGGCCCTTTGTTTATATTTTTTATTCACTTGGTGCCGTCCGCACCGGCATCCGCCGGGCGCAGGGAAATCTCCCCGGACAAAAGCCGCAGCATCTGGTCCGCCAGCAGCTCCTCATCCAGATGCTTGTTTTCCAGGCCCGCGAGCATCATGCCCACCATGCCGCAGGCGTAAAAGCACAGTGCTGCCTCCACGTCGGCCGGCGGCAGCGTAAAGCCCGGCGCTTTCACCAGCAGCATCTCCCGCAGGTACGTGCTCACCGCCTTGACCAGCAGCTGCTCGATCTCCCGGCCCCGCTGGGAGGACAGCATCTGCCGGATCTGCTCCCGCCGCTTCACCGTCTCCGCCACGATCCCCCGGATGGCATCCCGCCCCGTAGGCGCGGCCAGGCTGGCCTCGATGGCCTGCCGGAGCGACTGGCGCTGGTTCCACTCCACCACATCCATAATATCCTGGAAGTGATAGTAAAAGGTCTGCCGGCTGATCCCGCAGGTATCCACCAGTTCCTTGACGGTGATCTTGTCCAGCGGTTTGCGGCAAAGCAGCTGACTGAGTGTCTCTCCGATTTTGGCTTTCATATCCATGGGCATGGCGTGTTCCCTCTGCGTCCATCGAATTTCTACATAAACAATATGGAATGATTGTATCAAAAACCGCCGCGCTTGTCCAGAAGAACCCAGGCACGCCTGCGGCAGGAGGGACCGGTTTTCCGCGGCCTTCATTATTAAACGCAGGTACAGAAGACACACCCCGCGGTGACCGCCGCAAAAAAACCGGAGCAAGCGATGAATCGCTTGCTCCGATTTGGTGTGCAGGAGAAGCTTGGACCCGCACGCGGAAAATCCGGGCGTCCGACGGCGGACTGCCTCTGTGGTATGCTTATCTTCATCAGCATACCGGAAAGATCCGGCTACATAGCGGAATAGGCCGCACAGATCTGGTCCACAGCGGCATCAAACTCCGTGACACCGGTATCGATGCACAGGTCGTATCCATCCGGTGCGCCCCAAACGCGGCCGGTATAGGACTCATAGTACTTTTTCCGCTGTTTATCCATCTTCCGCACAAGGCGGACCGCCTTTTCCCGGGTGAGGTTTTCCTGCTGCATCTTGCGCGCAATGCGCTTTTCCACCGGGGCACGGACGAAAACCCGCAGCAGCTTCACATCCTCCTCCCGCAGCACGTAGTCCGCACAGCGGCCCACGAAAATGCAGCTTTCCCTGCCGGCGATATGGCGGATCTCGTGGCTTTGCAGTTCAAACAGCACCTCCGAGGTAGGCAGTCCCCGGGTGACATGGTAGTTTCCCTCGTGTACGGTCCGGTACAAAAAGGGATTGGTGGCTGTTTCGTCCGCAGATTCCATCATTTTCTCGGAAAGCTCCCCATACCGGCACGCCAGATGAAAAAGGTCCTTTTCATACACCCGAATGTCCAGCCTGGACGCCGTGCGCACAGCGATCTCATGGCCGCCGCTGCCGAATTCGCGCCCAATGCAGATGATCTTATTCGCCACGATCCATCACTCCCTCTTGCATCAGCCGGTCCTGCACCGCACCGGGAATTTCAAATTCACTGTTATGGGCAAACAGTACGTTCACAGACACTGTGACAGGTGCCGCTTCCTCCAAAGCTTCCAGGCCCCCCGTGCAGGAGCATTCGATCTCCTGGATGGCCGTGCCGCTCACGGTGATCTGCACGCTGCCCGACGCAAGTGTCACAGGCAGCGATTCCATTTCGGGTGCCGCAGCATAGGCCACCGTCTTCATGGCGCTTTCATCCAGCGTCAATGTATATAGCCAGCTGCCGTTTCCGGTATCGGTGCAGTCAAACTGGCTGTTCAGGCAGATCTGCTTGAGCACCTCCAGCAGGTGCGCGCGATCCACGAGCGCACTGTCCTGCTGTGTCAGCAGGACGCCGTTTTGGTCACAGAAGGTCCCTCCCGCAAAATAGACAGCAAGATCATCCTTACGGACAAAGCTGATGGGCTCTCCCTCTGCAAGCGCCTGGCCGTACTTCAAGCCCTCACTGAACGAAACAGGACCGCAATCGACATCCAGCTGCACATCCGCCGTGAAGGAATCCTCCTGCCCCATCACTGTCCAGGCGCTGAGCAGGCGGAACAGATCTTCCGAAATGGAGACCTCTCCTTCCACATTTCCGGAGCAAACCGTCTCTCTCACCGCCTCAGGGACAGCAAAATCCGAGTCGACACTCTTGGGCTTGAGCTCGGCAGTCAGGGTATACGCAGTCTTTGCGTCATCCGTCAGGGTCCCCTGGGAAGCAAAACGAAGCGAAAGGATCTCATTTCCCGAATATGTAAGCTCCACGGTCAGCCTTTGGGTATCCGGGAGATCGTCTGCCTGATAGGGCAGCAGGACCTTCAGCAGCCGCCCGGCATTCTCTCCTTCCGCCGTCAGCCGGCAGGTCACCTCTCCGTTGCTGCGGTTCGTGGAAAAGGAGACGGTCTCAAAAAGCTCCGCAGTCTGTGCCGGCAGCAGCGAATAGTCCGGATACAGCTCACTGACCTTGAACGCTCTGCCGTTTTCCATCATGACCGCACCGTCGGCGTAATACAGGGAAATGCCGCTGCTGCGGATACAGCTGACCGTATGGCCCTCCACCTGCGTGCGGGTGATGTCCATCTCTGTATTGGTCAGTGCATCATCCAGCTGGATGCTCATGGACAGCGTCATGGCGCTTTCCGGCTGTTCGGCAAATTCCCGCAGCAGTTGGCAGGCGTCCGCTGCGGCTCCAAGCTTTCCTCCCACCAGCGCGCATACAGCCGCAGCTGCCAGCGCGAGGATAAGAAGTCCCGCCAGCCTCCTTTTCTTTTTGGCCGGCTGAGCCACCGCGTTTTCTTCCGCCGCTTTTTCCTCGGCACTGTGCCCCGGGGCAGGCGCCTTCTTCTTTTTTCCGCCGCGGTGATGACGGATCACGACCAGCAGCGCCAGCAACAGCACCGCCACGGCGCACACGATCACGATCTTGAGCCACACACTTGCAACAGGCACAACGGCCACATCTGCCTCCGCGGCCGCCACCGTAAAGACCAGATAGCTGCCGAATGCAGAGCAGGACGCTTTTTGCCATCCATCCTGGTCACGGACGAATACAGCGTACCCGTCTGGGGACTCGTCCGGCGAGAGATAGCGCACGGTATAGCTCTCCTGCGAAGGATCCGAGCAGGAAAGATGCCATTGCTCCACCGCCGCTCTGCCGTCCACCTGCTCCGGTTCTTCCGTCCGGGTAACAGTGAGCACTGCCGCATCGTCAAAATCGCCGTCCATGAAAAAGACCGGCCGTCCGCTGGGACGGGAGGCATCGGAGGAAAGTGTCAGCACATACCGGACATATTCGGCCGTCACTGTCTTATCAAAATGCAGATCCGTCAGATCCTGTGTATCCCAGGAAGCATAGTACCCATCCTTCACCGGGATCTCGGGAAAGGCCTCCGGGCCGAAAGAATCTCCGTAGGAGAACTCATAGGATTTGATCTCCTCATCCTCCACCAGAAAGCGAAGGGTGAACCGGGTCATTTTGTCCGGCATGCCGCTCACCTGGCTCAGCGCCTCAAAGGTCATCGGCTCGGCTTTTCCGGCGTAGCTGATGCGGCCCAGGCCTGCCAAGGTATCGGACACATAGTAGTTTTGGGAGAATTCACCGGCCTCGTTGCCGCAGACAGCACCGGTGCAGCGGCCGCCGTCGGTGATCTCCACCAGTGTGTAGCAGCCGGAGACCACGGTGTCGTCCTCACTGGCGCCGGCCACGCCGCCCACATAATCTCCGCCGGACAGGAAGCATTTGATATAGCAGTCGCGGATGGTGGCCCGGCAAATGCCGGCGATGCCGCCCACATAATCTCCGCCGGTGCTCTCCACTTCCCCGTAGCTTTCACAGGCCTTTACCGCCCCCAGATCCATCCGGCCCACAATGCCGCCGGCATAATCTTTTTTTGCCTCGATGCTGCCTTCATTGATGCAGTCCGTCACAACCGCCAGCGTTCTGTACTGAAAATCCAGTGACCGGGTCCCATCCTCCGTCAGATCGTCCTCCGGGTCAAAATCGTATTCCACCGACATGGACCCCACGATGCCGGCCACATTCAAATCGCCCTGCACCCGGCCGCTGTTGACAGCGCCCAGCACCTTGCCTGCGGCCGGATCACTGGAAGCCTCGTCTGAGACATCCTCAACGGGATCCTCAGCGTCCTTGTTTTTGGCATCCTCCACCGCTTCTTGCAGCAGGTCCGTGATGGCGCCCAGCTGGTCGTTGATGGTGCGCACATCATCCAGAAGGGTATCGGACGCAGCGGTGAGATTGCTGCTCATGCGGTTGGCATTGTCGATCATCCGGGACAGCGCCGCGTCCAGCGCATCCCCCTGGCTGGTCACGCTGCTGTCCACCGGGGAAAAGGAGATGGCCGGCTCGTCCGCCAGCGTTTCCACGATCTCGCCCATCTCGTCCACCGCTTTTTCCAGAGAAGCCAGCGCACGGTCCAGCGGCTCCGCCGCATCCGTCACGTCCTCCAGCGCTCCGGCGCCGGTATCTCCCATCTTCTCCAGATATCCGCGCGCAGTATCGGCGTGGGACAGAGCGCTGCCCAGCGCCGTCTTTGCACTTTGCGCGTCCTCCCGCGCGGCGTTCAGCTCGTCCAGGAGTTCGCCGGTCGTCTCTTCGCTCTCATCTCCGCCCAGCATCTTCCCGGCAAGCTCCAGCGCCGTGCCCAGATGTCCGGCGCAGTTCTCCGCGTGCCTGAACGCCTCCTGCAGCTCCCGGGATGCCTGCCCCAATTCCTCAGCGGCCGCTGCGCCCTGTTCGTCCGCCGTATCCACCTCGTCCGCTGCACTCTCCAGCAGCTCTGATACCGTCTGCAAATGCGAGATCGACTTTGAAACCCTGTCCAAAACGGGTTCCGTCCGGCTGATCACCCAGGACAGCCGGGCAGAAGCATCGTTGATCTGCCCGATATTTTCATTGCCCCAGTCGGTAAGGGCGTCGCTCAGTCCGCTCATCGCGTCCTTTGCGTCGCCGACGTCGGCCGACAGGCCCTCAAAGTCATCGGAGAGAAGGCCGGAGCTATCTTGCGCATGGTCCGCCGCCCGGTCTGTCAAGCTTTGCAGCGCATCCAGCTTTCCCCACAGCTGATCCAACAGATCCTCGTTGTACCGAAGGGTCACCTGGGGTTCCAGCTGTCCGGCGATGCCGCCCACATCCTTGCGGCCCTGGACCGTGCCGGTGTTGCGGCAGCCATCCAGATAGCCGGATTGGCGCCCCGCGATGCCGCCCACATTGTAGCCCATGTGCTCATAGCCCACACTGCCCGTGTTGGTGCAGCTTTGGATCACGCCGCTGGAAAAGCCCGCGATGCCGCCGATATCCGTGCCGGCGGGCACACTCTCCGTGGTCCCCAGCAGGGAAAGGTCCGTCAAATCCGCAGACACCTCCACAGCCGTGGTGTTGATGTCGCCGTCATTGCGGCACTGGATCACACTGCCGCTGTTTTGCCCCACGATACCGCCCACATAGTGCTCGCCGGTGACCATGCCCTGACAGCGGCAGCTGATCAGCTGTCCCGTGGTCTCATTGATGCCCACAAGACCGCCCACTGTGTCCTTTCCTTTCACCGCCCCTTCAAACGAGCAGTCCACCAGTTTTCCATAGTTGGTGCCTGCGATGCCGCCGATGGTATCACCGGCACCGCTTGGCGTCACCTGACCCACCACGGTCAGGCGGCTCACCACGGCACTTTCCTGCAGGGTGTCAAACAGTCCGGCGTTGGAATCCTCCCCGGTGAGGGAAAATCCGCTGATGGTGTGGCCACCGCCCTCAAAGGTCCCGCCGAAGGTGGGGATGGGCAAAAAATCCTGCGCATCTTCATCCAGGGTGATGTCACGGTCCAGGATCACGGTCTTGCCCTGGGACCATGTGTCCAGCCGGCAGTTTTCCGCCAGGATCTGCAGATCCTGCTGGGACTGGATGTGGATGGCGCCGTCCCCGGTCTCAGCGGCATAGGCCAGCGCAGGAAACAGAAAACCTGCCAGCAGAACGACCGCAAGGCCGGCGGCGATCCACCGCTCTTTTTTCTTTTTAAAGTTATTCCGTTTCATCTTCATCCTCCTCCGATGCAGTGCCGGAAATCAGATTCAGGTCTACCTCGCCGTCCACGGTAGCGTGCATCATGCCGCTGACTACGCCGCGGATCTCGCCGCGCACCATGCCGTCCACCCGGACGCGTCCGCGGCCGCTGTGCTTCTTCGTGACGTTCGGCATCTCAAAGGCGGTCATATCCACGATCTTTCCGCCCACCAGCAGGATCTGCGGCAGTACGAACATGACCAGCAGGATGGAGATGATGGTGCCGCGCCCCAGATTCTGGCCGATGCCGGTAATAGACGCCGTGGAGGTCATCATGCCGATCAGGGTGCCGGCCACCGCCAGAATGGTGCCCGATGTAATGATGGTGGGGAAGGCGAAGTTCATGGTCTCAATGATGGCATCCCGGTGATGCATCTGCTCTTTCAGCTCCTGATAGCGGTTGGCTACCACGATGGCGTAGTCAATATTGGCGCCCATCTGGATGGAGCTCACCACCAGATAGCTCATAAAGAACAGAGGCTCGTCGAGGAGATAGGGCAGGGAGAAGTTGATCCAGATACTGCCCTGGATGACAAGGATCAGCAGTACCGGCATGCCTGCCGACTTGAAGGTGAACAGCAGCACCACCAGCACGATGAGGATGGACACCACACTGACCACCAGATTGTCCCGGGCAAACGCTTTTTGGAAATCGTATTCCGTGGTGGAGTTGCCGGCCACATAGACCGCTTCGTCCGGATAGTATTTCTGTGCCGTCTCCTGAACGGTATCCAGGAACTGATAGGTCTCATCGCCGCTCTCCGGCAGGGTCAGATACACCAGCATGCGGCTGTAATCGGTGCCCTGCAGCTGCTTTTTGGCAGCGGTCATCTGGGTGTAGGCCTCGTTGAGCATATCGGTCTGCTCTTCGTCCAGCGTCACAATGCCGGAGTCCACCTGATCGCAGACAAAGAGGAACATATCGATCAGAGGTACCTCATAGCCGTCCAGATTGCCCAGGATCTGGCCGTATTCCTCCTGCTCGGCGGCATAAGCGGCGTAAACCACCTTCGCTGCCTCATAGTCCAGCTCCGTCAGCTCTGCAAACTCCCGGGGGGTCAGCTGGTCCGCCAGCGTATAGCCGTCCATGGCTTCCACATTGGCGATGCCCATGGCGTAGTCCACCTCATCGTATTGCTCCAGCTCGGAAAGGATGGCCGCCTCCTTTTCATAGTCGCCTGCGGGCACCATCAGCGCCAGCATATTGGCGGAGGAGAAATTGTCGCTGATCATGTTCTCCGCGATCTGTGTCTCGTTGAGCACGGGCGTTTCCAGTGAACTCTCCCCATAGGCGTAGGGGCACTTCTGGCTGAGCGGGAATGCGATAACGATCGCAATGGTGAACAGGGCCGGCACGATATGTCTCGTTTTGTAGGCAAACTTGCCCACGAAGGGGATCTTAGGCACAAAATTGCGGTGCTCCGTGCGGTCCATCAGCGGGCCGAACAGCATCAAAAGGCCCGGCATCACAACGAATACGGAAAGCAGCGCGAACAGGATCGACTTGATCAGGCAGATCGCCATATCCGAGCCGATGCGGAACTGCATGAACATCATAGCGACCAGGCCGCCGATGGTCGTCAGGCTGCTGGCGCCGATCTCGGGGATGGACTTGCTCAGCGCCACGATGACCGCCTCCCGGATAGGAAGGGTCTGATGCTCTTCTTTATAGCGGTTGCAGAAGATGACCGCATAGTCCAGCGACAGCGCCAGCTGAAGGATGCTGGTCACGGAATTGGACACAAAGGAGATCTTCCCCAGCAGGAAATTGGTGCCCAGATTCATGATCATGGCAACCACGAAGGTCAAGATCAGCACTGGGACCTCCGCATAGGTCTGGGATGTGAACAGCAGCACCAGCACGATGATCACAGCCACATAGACCATGATGACGCGGACCTCGCTGTCGATGGCCTCCTGCTCGGTGTTGCCCAGCTCGGTGGAGACATAGACATCGTAGGACGAGAGCGCGGATTTTATGGTCTCCAGACTGGTCAGGCAGCTGTCATCCGACTCATCATAGTCAAACGTGACGGTATACAGCGCAGACGCGTTGTTGTAGTGGTCCTCGGTGTTGTCGTATTCCACGCTCTGCACACCTTTTATGCCGGCGATCTGATCTTTCAGCTCCTCGGCCTTGTCCTGCGAGATGTTGGCCACCATGATCCGGGCGCTGCCGTAGGTGACAAACTGCTCTTCCATAATATCCAGGGCCTGCCGGGTCTCCGAGTCCGCGGGCAGATAGGCGGCAAGTTCGCTCTCTACCTCCACCCAGTTGCGGGAAAAAGCGGAAAAGATCAGCATGATGATGGTAAGCAGGAAAAATAGATTCCGCTTATCCACGATGAATGTGGCAAGCTTTGTCATGAAGCCGCCGCCTGCTTTTTTGTTCTCCGTCATTCTTTTCGTTTTCCCCTTTCTCTGCGGTCATTCTTTCCATGCCAGCGCATGGTGGTCTTGTCATTTTGCAGTGTGCCGGAAATGCTGTCGCCATCCAGCTCGAATACAGAAACACATTCCAGATCGCTGACATGGGTACGCAGATGGTGCCACAGGCGAAGCGAGTGCTTGCCGATCCACTGGCCGGACGCGGCGTTTTCAACACCAAGCAGGGTGATCGACCCGGTCACAGTTCCCGCCCTCTCTTCTTTCAGGCGAAGCATGCCATTCCGAGGGCCGAGCTGGCTTTCCAAGACGATCCTGTACTCTTTCATCTGATCTTCCTCCTCTGTCCTGCGAGCGTTCTCTCTTATGCTATCCGTCTTTCGCAGCGGGTGCAAAGGACAAAAAGCCCCCGATGTCAGAATTTTGACACCAGGGGGGCATCTGACCGATGGAAGAAGCCGGGGCGCTATGCTATACTATAAAATGAGAAGGTGAATGCATTCATGAGTCAAAAGAATCTCTCCGTTTCCGAACAGACCAAGCGCGAGCTTGCTGCCGCTTTGAAAGAAGCCATGGCGCAAAAACCGCTGGATAAGATCACGATCTCTGAGCTGACGAACGCCTGCGGTATGCGCCGCCAGAGTTTTTACTACCACTTTGAAGATATTTACGATTTGCTGCGCTGGATGTTTGAAAACGAGGCCATCTCGCTGCTGCGCCAGCAGGAAGGGGCCCTTTTGTGGAAAGAGGGACTGCTCCAGCTGTTCCGCTATCTGGAGGAGAATCGCGCGGTGTGCCTGTGCGCGCTGCGCTCCATGGGCCATGACCACATCAAGCGCTTTTTTGAATCGGATATCTATGCCATCATTCACCTCACCATCGAACAGCTTGCCGATGAAATCGGGGTGCGCAGCCACCTGGATTCGTTTATGGACGTGGAAACACTGACCCACTTTTATGTGGTGGCTCTGGCCGGCATCATGGAGAGCTGGCTGCTGGGCGAGATCGACCGCACCCCCGAAGAGCTGATCCAGTTTGCCGACACGATGCTGAGTGATCAGGTAAGAGGCGCTGCCGCCCGTGCATGAGCACAACATGCGCACGATCCTCTTTGCATGAAATGGCGGATACCGGAAACCAAAAAAGAAAGACACCCGCTTCCAGCAGATGTCTTTCTTTTTTGGTGCAGTTGAGCAATCCAAATCCGAACCTGTTTTCTGATCGGCCAATGCGGTTTTGAGGTCATCAAAAGTGATGGTCGTTGTCCCTTCTTTGTAGTTGAAGGTTATCACCATCTTGTCATCGTACAGGAAAATGGCGTTGATAAAAGTGTCAATCAGCATCTTACGGTGGGACTTTTGCCGTACATCCAGCTTGCGGAAGCGGTGGAGCCAGAAGGTCATAAACTCGGCGCTCACCTTGGGCTTCGCCAGTTTCTCACAGGCAATCTTGGTTTCCAGTTCCTCTTTCGTGGCTTCCAGTTCTTCCAGTCGGCCTTTCGTGGACTTGGTCAAGATACCCTGCTGGATGGCGTTCAGCAGGTTTTGAATGGCCGTGTCCACCTCCCGCAGCTGCTGTTCATAGAGCGGCAAGTTTGTATTCTCCCTGTCCTGCAAGTCCATCAGCATGGATACGATGGCTTCAATGACAGTATCGTCCATTACCATCTTCATAGTTTCGTTGACCACCAAATTTTCAATCCATTCCTTGCGGACAGACTTCTTGTGGCACTCAGTGCGCTTCTTTTTCACGGACACGCACTTATAGTAGTGGTGGACAGTACCTGTATGGCTGGTGCCGCTCTCGCCGCAGAGGTAGGCTCCGCAGTAGCCGCAGAACAGCTTGGTCGTCAGCAGATAATCGTCCTCGGCCTTGTGGCGGGCCGGGGCCTTTCTGTTTTTTGCCAGCTTTTCCTGTACCCGGTCAAAGAGGTCTCGAGGGACAATGGCGGGAATACCGTCCGGCACCACAATGTCCCGGTAGGTATACTCCCCGATATAGCGGCGGTTGTTCAGGAGGTGCTGGACGCTGTTATAGGTCATCTTTTGGCCCCGCGTGTTCTTCACTCCCTGCTCGTTGAGCCAGTCCCGGATGGCTGTCATTGTGGCTCCCTCGTCGTAACGCTGGAATGCCTCCCGGACAAAGGGTGCGGTAAGCGGGTCAAGCTGGAAGCACTGGTCGCTGTCAATCAGATAGCCGATAGGATGGGTGCCGCCGTTATACTTGGATTTCAAGGCGTTCTCCGTCATGCCCCGGACTACCTTTTCGGACAGGTCGGCGGAGTAGTATTCGGCGTAGCCTTCCAGCACGCTTTCCAAAATGATACCCTCGGCCCCGTCAGAAATGACCTCGGTGGCGGACACCACCTTGACCCCGTTCTTTTTCAACGCAGCCTTATAACGGGCACTGTCGTAGCGGTTGCGGGCAAACCTGTCCAGCTTCCAGACGATGACCATATCGAACAGGCGCTTGCCGCTGTCCTTAATCATGTTTTGAAATTCCGGGCGGTTGTCGGTCTTAGCAGAAAAGGCCCGATCTATGTAGTGGCGCAGAATGGTGATACCGTTCTTCTCGGCAAAGGCGGCACACTCCCGGATTTGGCCCTCGATACTTTCTTCCCGCTGATTGTCAGAGGAATAGCGGGCATAGATTACAGCCTTCAAAGTCTCACCTCGCCGCTTGTTAAAATACCCATCATTTGGCTTGCCTGTACAATTCGCTCAAAAGCTTCTCTCTGCGAACAAGCTAGATTTGCGTGCATAGAGGGGTTTCGATAAGCAGTAAAAACACCCTCAAAGATAGACCTAACGCCTTTACGAAAATTGGCTCCGCTTATTTCTGATGTATCGCAAAACTGATAGAACCCATTATCTGACAGCAACGCACCAATTAAACCCGCTGCATCTTTAGGAATAGGCGAGTTTGGCTTGCCCTCCTTAAACACCTCTCGCATTCGAGTTTCAACTTCTTTAATGGCACTTTCACAAGCAGCGGCAAAATGGCCGTCGCAAAATAGTTCCTTTGAAACATCAACGATTCGAGGGTGAATGTCCTGCCAAAAACGCATATCGACAGGTTCACGAACAATGTGCTGTACGATAATGAACAATTCCCCAAAAGCTGCGACATTTAGCGCCATCAATCCATAGTTGAAAGGATCAGGTCTGAAAAGATTATCGCCTATTCCAGGAAGTGTTTGGCTATAAAATGGATACTCATGTTTGATTTTATCTGCGACTTCTCGCAGATCAGTTTGCATTTTTTGACAATCATTCAAAAGGAAAGTTGGAGATATGCCCATTGTCAATTTATTGTTAATATCACGCAGCCATTGGTCAATTGCATCAAGTTGTCCTCTATATGCAACTTTCATCTGTTTTCCTCCATCATACGGAACAGTGTTTCCTTTAGCTTTTCGTTCATAGGAGATTGCGGATCAAAACACATCTCAATAAAGCGCCGCATTTCCTCACGCTCTGGAGCGGCTTTAGGCTTAAACTCGTATATTACTCCCTGGGGCTTGTCCGTCCGGGCAAAGATATAATCCAAGGATACATCAAAGTAATCTGCATAGCGGCGGAATAGTTCCACAGATGGGGTGGACTGACCGTTCTCATAGCGGTTGATACTGGACTGTGTGGAGCCGATAGCCTCGGCCATTTTTACCTGCGAAAAACCAACACTTTCCCGCAGGGCCTTCAAACGCTTACCCACTTCTTTCATCTTCCAACCTCCTATTCGGGTTAATTTTATTATAACCCGAATAATGCGAATTTTCAACTCGGAAATAAAATTTTCTCTATGCGTTTTCTCCCATCTCGGCCCGCAGGCCGAATAAAGAAACGGCACAGATCAGCCCTTGATGGTAGGCTGGCCTGCGCCGTTTCTTTGGGTTTTGGATGGGGTGAGGACATAGGTGTAGAAATGCGATCTGTGGCCACGCACCGACAAAACCGGGGGTTTCCAAAGGGGGGCTTGCGCCTCCCCTTTGGCACATAACCTTGCTTGCAAGGTGTAGTGTGTTATACGCTCTGTCGGCGTTGCTGTGAAAATGAGGTTGCCGCCGGGGAGGACGAGGGCATTTGAAGCGGCAAAAAAACAGGGCTGTGATTGTGTGTCGTGGAGCCGCAAGCACATCTCTGGTTTCATCAGCAGACAGGGCGTATATGAAAGCCCC
>UMCH01017518.1_pt1 | contig 14074 bp, 7 predicted proteins | sample 1964201 | NCBI WGS metagenome assembly UMCH01 (sample SAMEA4835965, study PRJEB28245) | human gut metagenome | biome: gut microbiome; material: fecal sample | place: Denmark | collected 2008 | reverse complement strand
TGTCCAATTTTATCCTCGAGATGGTGACTTGGATGTTTTGCGAGAACGGAGTGTATCTAACAAGACGTAATCTTTGATACAATGCCCTTATGTGTTTTTAGCCCGGAAACCGCGCTATTTCTGGGCTTTTCTGCGTTTCGAGGCGTAGAGCGGGAGCTCACTTCCGGCTCTGTATTCGTATGCTGCTGCGGTTGCTGTAGCCAAAAGCGACACCCCCAATCTGCAATCGTTAAAAAGTATGGCTATCGTTGAAAGGTTCTTGTACACTCTGTCTATACCAGTAGTAAAGCCTTACATTTTCGAATAACCTTCTGTTTATTACTTAGCAAGAATAATAGAAATAATCTTTTGTATTTCATTTCCAGATAAAACTGCATAATCTTGCATATTGTCCATAATTGTTTTTACATTCGTATATTCTCCTGCTGTGGCAGAGATTCTTTTCCCTTTCACTTCTTTAAAAACAACATTCCCTTTTTCATCTATTTTCGGGAATGTAGCCGTCACATTTTTTTCTTCTAAAATGGTATTATGGATTTCATTCTCTGAAATTCCATGAGCTACTGCCGTTCTATATTTATTGGCATCTTGGAATATCTTATCTTTCCGCAAGGCATCCAATTCATCATATAAATTTTTCTGATTGTCTTTCAACCACTTCAAGACATTACTTTTTAGCCGGTAATCAGATCCATACTCTAATCCATAGTAATAATTCAAAAGCTCAACAATTGAATCCCACACAGCGGACATCTTTAAATAATACGTGTCGGAAAAATACGTGAACTAATATTTTCTCATCCAATGTTCTTTTTTAAAATAGGGAAAATATTGTATTGATTCTCCGTTTTCTCCTGGAGAACTATACCACGGATCATCCGGTATCCCTCTATCGTAGTAGTGTCTACAAAAACAGTATGTGCTTTTGCAATCGCCAATTTTATTGTTATGCTGTTGAATTATTTCTGGTAACTTTGGCTTGCCTATACTGCCAATAAAATCATCGATAATCCCAAATTTACTGCCGTCTATTATCATGTTATCAAAATAATTTACAGCTAAGAAATCATCCCATTCTTGTTGGGACAACAGTTCAAATGATTCCTCAATTCTTACGTTCATACGATACCTCAATAAAAATGCTTATTCCACTCCTAATGCTTTGAACACCGCGTCCTCGGCGCTCTGGTAAAAAATTATCTGGAAACTTCCCATTAGTTCCGGCGGCACGGTTCCCATGTCCGCTGCCGATGTGATCGGGAGCAGGATTTTCTTTGCTCCGCTGTCCAGGCATACCTGCAGGGCGTTCGCCAGCTCATCTACCTTGATCATGGAACCAGCGATGCTGATCTCACCAAGTACAGCCAGAGAACTCTGCGTTGGCCGGTTCAATGCGATCGAGCAGATAGAAATCACCGTCGGCAGAGCCAGTTTATCCGTGATCCCGATTCCCTGCAGATCCTGATAATTGATGTTGTAATCCTTTGCCGTCATGCTAATGGATCCACTGATCCGTTTTGCATTCGCCTTCAGGAAATTAAAAGCCGTGTTCGTCGCTTCCTTGGCGCCGCGGTCACTTCCAAGCCCAGTACATGCCAGCTTGCCAGTCCCTGGCAGCATCTGGGACTCTAACCGGAACACGCCAATCATGCCAGATTTTCCTCTGGACACCGTGTATACCTGTCCCGGATTGCAGATTCCCTCAGGAATCAGCTTACCGCCGCCCTGCTCTGGAACAGAGACATATTTTTCTTCAAAGGTCTCGTTATCAATATAGCTGAAGTTCACATCATAGAACTCCATCCCGCCGAGCTTCTTGAGCTGCTCTTTGACACGACGGCGCATCTCCAGCGCCAACTTCAGAACCTCCTCGACCTCTTCTTTTCCGAACTCCCCGTCCGGATACATCAGCTTCAGATAACCATCCACCATCTTCCGAACAGCGATGACATCACGCTGGTTCAGATTCTTGCCAAGACGGAAATAATGATCCAATGCGTCACCGTACTGTTCCTTCCGCATCTCCCGGATCCATCCGGCCAGATAATCCGTAATGAATCCATAATCATTGGTGAAATGCTCCGGCCGGAACTTCGGAACCTCCCATCCTGGCAGATAGCAGTGAATGCGATCCAGAAAAGCGGTGTCCGTTCCCATCTCCGGAGGGAATGGATCAAACAAGCTCGAAGTCTTCAAGAGCACATCCACACTCTGATTGATATTCCCGACAAAGACCATCGATGCGGATGCCGCCTTCTCTTCCTTGCCCCGGGCAAAGGATCCTGACGCCATATAGTCCTTCATGATCTGAATTCCATCATTATCCTTAAACTTGATCCCGGCAACCTCATCAAAGGCGACACAGTCCCACAGACCGACAAGCCCCATTGTCTTCCGTCCCATGTTGTAGAAAAGGTTCGCTACCGTCGTCTGACCACCGGACACCAGGATACTGTTCGGCGATACCTCCTTGTAGAGATAGGATTTTCCAGTAGACCGCGGTCCCAGCTCGCAGAGATTAAAATTATTCTCCACAAGCGGAATCATGCGGGTGAGAAGGAGCCACTTTTCCCGATACGTCAGTTCATCCGGTTCCATACCGATGGAGCGCATGAGGATATCAAGCCACTCATCCTTTGTGAAGTCTTTCCGCCCTTCTTTCAGTACATCCATGTCCACATTCGGAAGTTGGATCGGCGTCAGCTTTCGGATGCTGATTGGTGTCATGTCCTTCTGTCGTTTTCTCTTCGACTGAATCCGGTCTCCGGATTGCGAAATAATATCCGGCACAGCCTCTTCTCCGGAATCATACTCCAGTTGCACGATGCACCAGATCCCGCCACAGAGCAGACGGTCGTACTTTTCGGCATAATCCTCGCTGATTGGAATTCCAGTCAGGCCCAGATTCGAGAAAGAAGCCTCATACTCGTCGTACCGCAGATTCAGATCCACCGTCACCATATCGATTATCGTATGACTTCCCTGCTGTCTCAGCTTCGACAAAACCTTCTGCGCTTCATCCGGCCGGACATAATTATCCGCAAGGATCTTCTTCACATTTTCGATGCCCCGCTCGATGATCTCCTCATCGTCAGAACTGCAGTATTGCCCAAGCAAAAATTCGAGGACATAGACCGGTACGTTCGCACCTTCCTTGATTTTCTTCGTCAGATCTTTCCGAACGATCTTGCCGTCAAAGTTCTGACGGAGTTTTTCTTTTATAATTTCACGGGTACTCCTTTCTCCCGCTGCTGTTTCATCCATTTACAAGCATCCTTCCCTTAACTGAAGAAATCAAAATTATCGACCGCGAAAGCGATGTCTATCGTAAACTCCTCTCTCTGCGGAAGCTGCAGACCGCTTTCATCTGCAATAACCAGATAATAGGTTTCATTGCTACTGTACTTCATTGATTTCAGGTTAAAACTCACACGGAACGTCCTGTCCTGATTGTCATCGCTCGTCTTGTCCGCAATCACTCGCTGCGTATCGCTGACCTGCCTACCCTCTGCATCTGTAAAATACAGAAGATATGTCGCTGCTTCACGGTTTGCGCATACAGCCTCTTTCTGGTAGAAATTCAAAGAAAAGATCATGTTGCTGATCTTGTGACTCGCCGAGAGTAGACTTAAGGAAACAGGCTTTGTATCGTACTTTTTCTTATTTTTCTGATAGCCAGCGCTGTCCGTGCGCATGTAATGGTAGTCGATCACCGGCACGACCATCTCTTCCAGACTGATACCGCCGTGAACAAAGTTCAGTCCACCGCCCTTTTTTCTGATCCGGGTATTCCCTATAGGCGAAAAGGCATCAAACTGGGTGTCATCAAGGAACTTTACTGGAAGCAGATAATCCGGCTTCGCGCCCTTTTTCGTAATAAGGTAACGGCGATCCACTTCGATATCTTCATCGGATACTGTCGTTTTATCTACTTTCGCATCCTCGGTAAGAGGCTGATAAGTGTAGATAAATCCATGATCAGATGTGATGAAAATCCTCGTACCGCTGAACTCGTTCACAATGATCCTTACCATGTTCTTTAGTTCAGCAATCGCATCCTGGCATGAATTGAATACCTCTGTTTCATCGGTATGACTTGTCTCATCAATCCTGTTATGATAGATGTATACGACATCCATACCCTTGACCAGGGCACTTCGATCAGCACGTTTCATCTTGATAATGTTCTTGTACTGCAGAGCGACACTGGACGGATTTGCCTTCTTTAAAATCCCATCGCGGTCACCGGCTTCCGTAGACTTTCCGTCAGCCAGGACTCCGATAACACCATTCGGCCGCAGTTCTGCGGTGAGATCATTATGCGGCAAAAGGGCAGCCATTCCGAATTTCGTTACTGTCGGGAATATTCCTTCACAGGATTCCATTTTGACGTTTGCTTGGGTTTCCTGCCGCAGTTCATTCGCGAGGGTAACAGCAACCTCATAGCGCATGGCATCAGAAATCAGCACGAAAACCCTCGTATCTGCATTCTTCACCCTGTTACGATAGAAATCTTTCTGCTGAGGGACTTCCATTATGCGCCCATAATCCTTCAGGTTGTCTGCTGCCGCCGTGGCCCAGTTTGTACCTAGGTTGCCGAGGAACCAGTTCGCGTATAACCCTTCTACAACATCCGCCACATGTTTGAACAGGTCATCCAGGAGTGGATTGGATGAATTCAGAGATTTCCCAAATGCCACATGGAAGAGCCTGTAATAGGTATCCATCTGATAATAATCAGACGTATATTCCTTCCAGACCTTATGCGGCTCCACAGTATGGAATCCAGCCGAATGATCCAGATAAAACTTCTGCATATGAGCGACTTCAAGAACGCCTGCATAGAAATTCTGTACCCATGCATACCAGAGCATCGTCCGGCGCTTTTCCACTGTATCGATAATGACGTCCACATTGATCGTTTGGTCGATGATGTCGGTCATTATCTTTTTCAGTATGCATTCGTCGATGCAAGGGAAGATCTCTGTCGCGGTCAGTTCTTCGAGCGGAATCTGACTGAAACGGGCCGGAAGGCGCAGTTCATCCTCTACATTTCTGGCGATGTCGTACAGCTCACGGGTCTCATCACTGTGAATCCAGTCGGACATGAAATCATAGCAATAGCTCTGATGCGGAATCGAAATAAAGCTGTCGAGTCCGACCAGATTATCCATGCGCAAAGTACGCGTGACAGCGGTCATCAGAATATGGCATGACAGCCTTCCAAGATCCGATGACTCTTCCCTATAACCCGTTACCTGAGCCACCATCTGCCAGAAAACAGAATCCGCGCCAAACTTTACAAAAGACTGATATATTCCATTCTGCTCCTGGTCCGTACCAGCCCGGAGAACTGTGCGGATCAGAAGATTCGGGCCAGTGTCCTTTACGCCGCAGAGTACAGCCATCACAGCCTTGTGCAGTTGTACCGGCGCTGTAATCTTCTGGTTGAGATTTGCGACCTTTGTCCGGTGCGCTTTCGTCTTGAAGAAAGAGCGATAATCCTTAACCGTCTTTCTGAGATTGGCGGTGTTTGGAATGTCCATTTCTTCAAGCCACATGGACACGAGATCGGCACGAAACTCCTCGCTGATAAGCTCTACCGGGAGGAGCCAGTTCTTTTCATCCGGATAAGATACCGGGCAGTATACGCAGAAATTACTGCTCTTGTCATCATGTGTCAGGAGCTTCTTGACTTCAAAATTATTCGTATCGTCGAGTGTGATAAGCTTCGCATTCGCCAGCTCAATCTCTCCGCTCTGGATTTTTTCCATAAAATCATGATCTTCGTCGTACCAGAAAATGATCCGGCGTTTATAAAACTCCGGAAGCGGCACTGCGAACCGGCGGTTTAATTCCTGTATTACTTTATCTGAATCAGGCAGAGCCATAAGCAGAGCCTCCTTTACTTAATCTTCGCCAGAACATCCTGGAATATCGCGTAGTTATGCTTCACACCATCATCCAGATCAATAGAGATCATCTGATCCGCTAGGTGATGAATCTTCTCCTCATACAGACGGGTTTCCTCCGCCTGATCTTTGAGTTTCTCTAGCTGCTTATTCAGCCGGACACGCTCGGACGTCGACGCACCATTAATTTGCCGCTCCAGACCTGAAATTGCGGTACGGTAACGCGCCTGTTGCTCATGGACATAGTCCGTGCGGATCCGGGCAATCGTATCTGGCTGGTAGCGATGCATATACACAAGGCATTTGAAACCGTTCTTCTTACCGGAGTCAAAGAGCCAGTAAATCGGACGTTTCTGGTATATCTTGCAGTGATCCTTGTAGAAGTCATTTAGGAAGTAATTTCGGATGACTTCACGTGAGGTTGCACCTTTTTCCCCCAGAGCATCCGCAATAAACTTCAGATTCTCCTCAAGAGTATCTGTACCATACACAGTACGGACGAAGTCTACGAAGCGTCCAACGATATCATCCTTGAAATACTCGTCATCAGTAATTGGAATGATGGCATCCTTGTCTGGGATAAATGTCTTGTATTTCGAGCTGTCCCAGTCTCCGCCTGCGTAGGCGAGACCATCTACATCAAGTGAATAGCGCCCCATCATGCAGCCTACCGCGTACGAGACAAAGGAGCGGATGTCGCGACCGAGATCAGCCCTGCGGACTGTTACGTCCTTATCATCTTCCTCCGGTGTCAGCTCATCCTGCAAACCGTAAATGTCAATGAAGATGCGGTTCAGTTCTTCCTCGTTTGCCTTGAGCTGATTGAAGCGGGTAGTGCATCCACGCTCCCACTGGGTGAAGGCTTCTTTAATGGTTTGTGTGCTACGGATCAGCGGATGCCGCTGGAAATCCCATGAAGTTTCGAAGGAATCCCAATCTATTTTAGACATCTCAATATTGGACATAACGGTTTTGCTAACTGTTTCCTCTTGTTGCTTATTAACAATTAATGGTAAATCCATTATGTCATGCACTTGAAAATTTAAAGTCGGATTCGTAAATTGTAAAAGCGCCTTAACGACGTTACTTGATAAGAATCCAAGCAAATAATGACGTCCATTGTTGATAAATCCGATAGGCCCTGCATCACCAAAAAGCGTTCCTGGTGCAGCCTCTCTAAATGTAATTTCTGCAGATGTTATTCTTCCCCAAGTGATGCCTTCCTTGAAGTAATAAGATTTTTCTCTAAGTCTATAATTTTTTACATTTCTCTTAATCTCAGCACCATCATATTGAAGATTAACAATCTTGCTGTTGTTGCCAAACCACTTTCTAAAACCTCCTCCACTATTAAGAGGAAACCACTTGTAATCTCCCATATCTAAATAACTATGGCAATCGAACTTAATAGAATCAAATTCTGGCTCATGCCAGAGTTTTATATATTCATCGCTCCCAGTCATTATTCCAGATTTGCAATCCATATAAGTACTTACTGTTTTTGACTTATACGCCATGAGGGCTTTTTCACTTGCCCAATAAGCCAGCGGGCTTCCTAGGATTTTAGAGAAGTTGGACTGGGAGGATTTAAATCTATTATCTCCTCTCAAAAACATATCTTCTTTGCCCTGCTGAGTTGTCGGCTCAATCAGACGACAGTATATGCCTTTGTAATTCTGAATTGAGCAATTCATCAAGACAAAGCTCGTTGTCTGAACTACTTCTCCACCAATCTCCTCGAACGCACGTGCTCCGAGGTGTGCCATATTGATGGTCGTTTTTTGTAGCATCTTTTTACGGAGCTTCTCAAAACTGCTGAGAAACATCCATGCATGCTGTGTGATCATCGCCTGATAGTAGTCTTTCTTTACCATCTGACCGCAGCGTTCGATGAAGACAGCGAACAGATCAGACTTGCTGTCCGGATAATGCTTCTTAATGAATTCAGACAGCTTTCCGCTCATACCAGACGATCCCATGTAGGGCGGATTCGTCACCACAGCATGATATTTCTGCGCCATGACCTCCGCCATCCGCACAAACGGCAGAAGCTCATCCAGAACCTGATACGTGTACAAATTCGGATTCCCGTTCCGTATCTCGTCAAACCGGGCATAAAGCGCCGGGAAGTCCACCGGCTTCACATCCAGAATCGATCCGTATTCCTTCGCATCATGCAGATCAGAAATGAGCGAATTCAACGCAGACTTCAGTTCTTTGCGCCCATCTGTAAAAAAGTCGATCATGTGCGGATCAAATCTGTTGCTCTCCATGATGGCATAGACCTGCGGCTGGATTCCACGGGAAAGGAACCTGCGGTCATACTGGCAGGCTTTCATCATCACAGCAAAATAAGCAAGCTGCGCCGCGCGGTCGTCGATGTCGAGGCCGTAGAGATTATTCTTCACAATGCTGGAAGCCGCGTCTCTGGCTGTATATCCATACGCCTCATAAATCTGCATCAACACGTCGAACATGTAGCAAATTATGTGACCGCTGCCCATGCAGGGATCGACAGCGCGGATCTGATCAGGCGTGAGCGTCGCATATTCTTTTTTGATCTCGTTAAGCTGCTTCTGAACTTCCGGTTCCTGCTTTGCTTCTTCCAGATAATATTTCCAGCTTTCTTTCAGGTCATCATTCGGATGACCTTCTACCCACAGACGCCCGAGAGAGTTCTCGACCATATAGCGGACAATCCAATCCGGTGTGAACAGCTGTGTAGCCGCTGGGATTTTCTCTTTTGTGATCTTCTTATTCTTCTTGAGGTCAGCAAAGACCTTGTCCTTCGGCTCAGTGTTGTAATATTGATACAGCCAGCCGATAATCTGCACCTGATCCTTCCAGTCTTCCTCAGGAATCTGTGCTACCATCTGTTCAATCACGCTGCCATCTCTGAGCAGATTATCTGGAAACAGAAGCTCCGTGTAGTCCGCAATCTTCTGGAACATGCCCAGCAGAACACCCGAGAGCGCATTGCACTGCGTGATGATAAGGTACTTGAACAGTGCGTCGTCATCATTAGCATCCTTTAGGGCATAGACCTTCTCCATGTCGAGACCGTCCAGATCCAGATGAATTGCCTCGGCCAGGATCTCCGGCTTGAACTTCCCGTTTTCATCCGTAAACACACGAATTCGGGACGGAAGGTAATTATTGACCTCCATGAACCGCAAAGCAGAAAACCGGTTGAACCAGGTATAGGCAACTTCCTCCATCACCTGATCGAAACCTTTTTCCTTCACCTGTCCGATCAGCGCCGCACGCTGCTTCTTCTCATCCGCTGTCAGAAGAACGCCATGCGCAGAGTCCGCATTTGGATCTGCATCCGCGCTGATTTCATATTGATCTGCCTTCTGCGACACGCGCTCAATGAGTTCGTTTCTTGCCCAGACGGCGTATTTCTTTATTGCATTCTTATCCATGAAAGAGTCCTCTCTTAGTTCAGTTTGATTCCGTCGCAGTCCTTCAGAAGCGCATTCAGATAAGAGCGCATCCGCTCCACATAATCATTTACATCAGCTTCGCTTTCCAGCGTTGCCTGCTTGAAAATCGCCTGACGATAGCAGTTCTTGATGTGCTTCTTCGGCTGATCCGGCTGTACGGGTTCCACCGGTTTCTTCGGCTTCTTTGCGGATTCAATCGCTGCAACGGTATCGTCCTTGTAGTTCCACATCTGTGTGGTCATGCCGTCGAGCAGGACAATGGTTCTTGTGGTGGCAATCTGGCTCTTCATCTGCGTGAAGTAGTTATCCGCTTTCTCTATGGCATTTCTGAATTCGCCGCCTTCGCCAGCCGCCTGATGAATCTCGGCAAGGCACTGACGCACGATTTCCAGAAGGTCAGCACGTTTTTCCTCGAGCAGCTTATTATGCCCGGCGCGAACCTTATCCATCAGTCCGTTGAGCTGCGGGATTTCTTTATATACTGCCGGGTTATTTCCGTCTACCATTGTTATCTTGCGGATCTGATTCAGTGCAGTATTAGTTTCTTCATCCTTCTGAATATAAGGCAGGTCATTGCGGAGATCCGTTTCCATTTTCACGGCAGCATCAAAGACTGTAACCTGATTCTTGAAAAAGCCCTCGACCGGCTGCAGGTCTTCCTTGCTGTCAAGAAGCTTGTTTTCATCCGCCACCAGACGGTCGATCAGGGCAATATTGTCCTTCTGCTGAGAGAGCACATCATCCATCAGACAGATGGCAGCAGATACCTTATCGTGTTCCGGATATTTGTGGCCTTCATATCTATTGTTCAGTTCCTCATAATGATTCTTCTGCTTCTCAAATAGCTCGATGATCTTCATGACGAGGCTGTCCTCATCATCCGGCACATCCATGATGTCAAAGTACTCCCGCAGGATTTTCTTTGCAGCTTTCATCTTCTGTGCGGAAGCGGACTGCTTCATGGAGATCATTGCCTTGCCGCGTTCAGACTTCTTACGGAGCATATCAGGCAGCTTCGGATTATCCGGACGGATCGTTGCACCGCCATATTTGATTGTGACCTTCTGCTGATAGATGAGGAGTGCCACCACAGCAGCAACGTCAATTTCCTTCCAGCCATATGGAATCTTCTGATAACGTGTCTGGATGTCCTCCATCGAGGTCGGGAGCTTCTTCGCAGACTGCATTTCGAGATATTCCTCTACCTTAGCAGCTGCATCCCGGTTGTCCTCCGTGCCTGCTATCTGTGGATTAGTGCCACGGAGAATTTCAATTACATCAGCATCGGTTTCCGCATTCCTGGTGATAAGATCCAACTCGCTGTAAACATGAGCTACCAGATATTTCAGAGCATCATCAATCCTTGCAGAGGCTGTGCTTCCGGTGACTTCAATGTGTTCACCGTCGGCATAGAACTGAGCGCCGATGATAGCTTTTTCCAGTTCTTCTTTCGCTGATGTTTCATATTTCCCGGCTTCATCCTGCTGATCGCGGATAATGTCCTGAACAGATTTCGCCAGCTGATTCACATTGCGCTGCCTCACATACTGACGTATCTTCATGGCATTTTCCAGAAATTCATAATACGGCGTGTCCGCAAGCACAATGATCGTGCTCTTGCCCTTGGACTCCGTCATCAGACGGAGTTCCTGCTTATCGTCAGGGTCTGCCGCCACAGTCAGGAAGCGAAGCGTCATTCCACCGGTTACCGCGCCGATGGATGTGGAATCCACCATCTCATCAAATGGGAAATCATACTTCCCATAGCGGTATTTCTTCTGTGTATAAATGTCGCCGAAGATCATCTGCCCGATACGTTCCACGATCTTGGCGGTATCCACAGATGTATTCGCGATGTCCCGTGCAATGTCCTGCTCTTCATCTGTCAGGAAGATATAGGTATCGCCGCGGCGGTCGATATAGTTCTGGCTCTTCAGACGGTCCAGTGACTTCTGTACTGTCTGCCGGAGCTCGATCTTGTCCGTCCGGATATCGTCTGCCATCAGAATGACGATGTTATCCAGGTTCGCCTTCACATCGTCGATGTACCGGATCAGATAGAGAAGCTTCAGTACTTTGACGTCATAATCCTCAATTCCATCATGATTATCGGCGGCCTTCTGGCAGCGCTCAATCACGCGGCGGATCGAACCGTCAAGGAAGGAATGCACGCTGTCATAGAACGGGTAAAGAGGAGCAATCGCATGCTCATCCTTATTCTCGATAGACCTTGCCACAATCTGAAATCCGTCGAGCATGGAACGCTCTGCACCGGAGTAGTGCTTTCCGGCAGCTCCGTGCTTCCTTATTTCAGAAAAAATCTTCTGGATCAGGATGAACTGATATGGCACAAACGGATAGTTCTCAACAAATTCCTCCGGTCCGCTGTATCCTTTGATATCCAGAACGGAATCCGTAAAGCTGAAGAGGTTCTTCAGCACATAGTCATTGCGGTCATAGAGATCCCGGAGAACGGTATTTGCTTCCGGCTTCTTTGTAAGAAGTCGCTTCTGGATGACTTCATCCACGGCGGAGGAAGACAGGGAAAGGCTTGTCTTGAATCTCGCCTGAATACGGGAGAACTCATCCATACGGACCTTGATGATCTCATCGATGGCTTCCTGACCTGTGCAGACGATCCACACCTTGCCGCCGCATTCGCTGCCGACTTTTTCTACGAGCGACTGAAGGTTCAGGAGCAGATTCGTATCGGTACCGATGTACTGGCCGACCTCATCGACCATGAAGAGAAGACGGAAGTTCTTTGGCTTGCTATTGACATATTCCTTTATCTCTGATACGAGCTGCGCAATGCTGATCTCGGCTGTTTCCGTCCCGTTGAACCAGTTGCGGGCAGCCGTTTCGCTCATGCCGAGCACTTCTTCCAGCGTCTCTACAACATCGTCTTCAAAGAAGCCAAAGGAATCGCGGGTCTCCACCCACGGAGCACCATTCTTTTCTTCAAAGACACGACGGAATTCATCCGTCTTTCTCTGTCTGGCGATAAACTGCTCGAGCTTTGCCACCTTCAAATCTTCACCGAGGAAGCCAAGATGGTTATAGAACATCTTGGCAAAGACCTTCAGCACGGCAGTATTGTCCTTATTACTGAAGCCTTCGATATCGATATTGAAAAGAATTGTCTCCGTCGGAGCCTTTGTCGCCTTGTCAATGAGCATGAAGGTCGCCGGATCATCTGCGAATTTCTTCCGGAACCGCTCGACGGTCGGAATTCCATTGATTGTCCTGTTTTCCAGAATATAAGAGAGCATCTTCAAGAAGTGAGATTTACCACTTCCAAAGAAACCGGATATCCAGACGCCGATATCTGATGTCGGCACGTCAAACGCGTCATCATAATAATTGAAGAAAGTTATAAAATGCTTCTTCAGCTCACGGGTAATAACGTACTCGTTCAGCTCCTGTTCTGTTGAATTGTCTTCCTGATCCACCTTGATGACACCATTTATCTTTCGGTTGATGTCATCGACAAACATGTCCTGAATTTTCATCTGGCGGTTCCTCCTATATTACGTTGAACGCCCTGTAATAAGGGTTCGGCTTAAGTCTGTCAAACAGCTTCACGTGTCTTCCATCGAATGTTCCCGGATACATCACAAGAATCGGAACGCCTCCGACTCGTGGTTGCAAGGCTTCCAGTAGCATGTGAATCCGCATGAACGGGAAAACGTCGCCGACTCCTGTCAGAAGTAAGACATCTCCCTTTTCCGGAGCCCGGCCACAGATCTTGTCCACATATGCCTGCACGGTGATGGATTTTTCAATCATCTTCTGAAGCTGATCTTTTCCGCGTTTTTTCTCCTGATCTGCCATGCGGGAGAGAATACGTTTATCCTCGCAGCACCGCAGAAAGATTTCATATAAGTTGTTTTCTTTCAGATGACACGGCAGCGTCTGATCTGTCAGAATCTGTTCTACGAAGTGACGGACACGCATTTCGTCCTTTGCCTCATAGCAGAACATCCTGATATTCACTTCGTTGGACAGCCCGTTTCCTTCCAGAAAATCCGGGTTCTTCAGGAGTTCACGCACCCTGTCCAGGCGCTCATCTATATTTCCTTCCATGTTTCCTCCTACGACAGGCAGTTGAAAGCAGACAGAGCCTCCGTCATCCCATCGTTCCTAATTGCATTTTCAAGTACCGGGCTGATCAGCACCGGATTCAGATGATCCGCCTTTGTGCTGTCCAGATATTCATTCTCTACGAGTGTTTTCGTCAGCACCTGCCGGACCTTCGTAATAGTGGAATCACTCCATGTGGCCACCCAGTCATCCTGCTCCTGCAGCCGCATGAAGAATGTATTCAGATCCACTCTGCCGAATGAGCTGTCGAGCTTCTGGTATTTCTCCCCGATGACCGTCAGCATGAAATCCCATACCAGACGGTACTGCCGCATCATGGCATACAGGCATATCTGCTTTGCCACGTCACTCGGCTGTGTCGCAATGGCCGTAACAAGCGAATCATCCTCCATTGCTTCAAGCCTCCGGATGCAGGCAAGCGCCATCTTCCGGACAGACTTTTCCGTCGGATACTGAAACAAATTCTCCGCCACAATATGTTCAACCACGGCATCCTTATCAAGCCCGTCGTTTACGAGCTTTGCCGTAGTACGCATTTCATAAAACAAAAATTGTTCCCGCGTAATCGCGGCATTATATGGACTGGCTTCTTTGAGTGCCTTGTTTGTACTT
>UMCH01076819.1_pt1 | contig 14101 bp, 9 predicted proteins | sample 1964201 | NCBI WGS metagenome assembly UMCH01 (sample SAMEA4835965, study PRJEB28245) | human gut metagenome | biome: gut microbiome; material: fecal sample | place: Denmark | collected 2008 | reverse complement strand
CGCTTATGGCTAAGCGCCATATGCCTGATAAGAGCAAAATTCTTCTGTGAGCAAGCTTGCTCCGGTTTTTGTTCTTAGCAGTCGCATGGCGGAATAGTTGCTACAAAAAAGAAAGCGAGGATACCTAATGAGTAACGTAAGACGTGTCTACGTGGAAAAAAAGCCTGCTTTTGCAGTGCAGGCTAGGGAGCTGAAGCATGAGATCAGTAGCTATTTGGGAATTCAGACGGTTACAAATGTGAGAGTGCTGATTCGCTATGATGTGGAGAATATCTCAGACGAAAGTTTTGAGAAAGCCTGCCAAACTGTGTTTGCAGAGCCGCCTGTAGATGAGCTTTACAGAGAGGATTTTGAGGCAAAGCAGGGAGCGAGAATTTTTTCTGTGGAATATTTGCCAGGACAGTTTGACCAGAGAGCAGACTCAGCAGTACAGTGCGTACAGTTTTTAAGAGAGGATGAGGAGCCGATCATTCGCTCTGCGACCACCTATGTGATCGAGGGAGAGATCAGTGAGGATGAGTATGAGGCGATTAAAAACCACTGTATCAACCCGGTAGATTCCAGAGAGACCAGCTTGGATAAGCCGCAGACTTTGGTGACAGAGTTTGAGGACCCCCAAGATGTGAAAATTTTCCATGGATTTAAGGATATGGAAGAAGCAGATCTAAAAGAGCTTTATGACTCTTTGGGATTGGCGATGACTTTTAAGGATTTCCAGCACATTCAGAACTATTTTTGCAATGAGGAAAAGAGGGACCCATCTGTGACAGAGATTCGGGTGTTGGATACTTACTGGTCTGATCATTGCCGTCATACGACTTTTTCCACCGAGCTGAAAGAGGTGACTTTTGGCGAGGGAGACTATCGTGAGCCGTTGGTGAAGACATACGAGGATTATCTGAATACTCATAGAGAGATGTACCAGGGTAGAGACGATAAATTTGTGTGTTTGATGGATTTGGCTCTGATGGCGATGCGTAAATTAAAAGCGGAAGGCAAGTTGGAAGACCAGGAGGAATCCGAAGAGATCAATGCGTGCAGTATTGTAGTTCCGGTGGACGTGGACGGAGTAGAAGAAGAGTGGCTCATTAATTTTAAAAATGAGACCCACAACCATCCTACGGAGATCGAACCCTTTGGAGGGGCCGCTACTTGTCTGGGAGGAGCAATCCGTGACCCGCTTTCAGGACGTACCTATGTGTACCAGGCTATGCGTGTGACAGGGGCAGCAGATCCGACGGTATCTGTAAAGGAGACCATGAAGGGAAAACTGCCTCAGAAGAAACTGGTAAGAGGTGCGGCCCATGGTTACAGCTCTTATGGAAATCAGATCGGCCTGGCTACCGGTTATGTGAAGGAGATTTATCATCCGGATTATGTGGCGAAGAGGATGGAGATCGGCGCTGTTATGGGAGCGGCTCCCAGACGTGCAGTCATCCGGGAGACTTCTGATCCGGGAGATATCATTATTCTGCTGGGAGGACGTACTGGACGAGATGGAATCGGCGGTGCCACTGGTTCTTCTAAGGTGCACACGGAAGCTTCGATCGAGGTATGTGGCGCTGAGGTGCAGAAGGGAAATGCTCCGACTGAGCGCAAGATTCAGAGGATGTTCCGTCGAGAAGAAGTCAGCAGACTGATTAAAAAATGCAATGATTTCGGCGCAGGTGGCGTGTCTGTGGCTATCGGTGAATTGGCGCCGGGCCTGAAGGTAAATCTGGATAAGGTTCCAAAGAAATATGCGGGGCTGGACGGAACAGAGATCGCGATCTCAGAGTCCCAGGAGAGAATGGCTGTGGTTGTGGACCCCAAAGATGTGAAGGAATTTTTAAAATATGCGAATGAGGAGAATCTGGAAGCCATTGAGGTGGCAGTGGTTACGAAGGAACCGCGTTTGGTGTTGGAATGGAGAGAGAAAGAGATTGTCAATATTTCCCGTGCTTTTTTGGATACCAACGGCGCACACCAGGAGACTACGGTTGCTGTGGATATCCCAAACCAAGAGGGTAGTTTGTTTGTGAGAAAAGAAATCGGGGATGAGAAAGAGAAATGGCTGGAAACTCTGGCCGACTTGAACACCTGTTCCCAAAAAGGGCTGGTGGAAATGTTCGACGGTTCCATCGGTGCAGGGTCTGTCTTTATGCCATACGGCGGACAGTATCAGGCCACAGAGACCCAGACCATGGTAGCAAAAGTGCCAGTGCTGAAAGGAAATACCAACACAGTGACTATGATGAGTTATGGATTCGACCCATATCTGTCTAGTTGGAGTCCGTATCACGGCGCGGCCTATGCGGTGACAGAATCCGTAGCCAGAATCGTGGCGTCCGGCGGTGATTATAAGAAGATTCGCTTTACCTTCCAGGAGTATTTCCGCAGAATGACGGAGGAGCCGTCCCGCTGGAGCCAGCCGTTTGCTGCGTTGTTGGGAGCTTATGCGGCGCAGATGGGCTTTGGGCTGCCTTCTATTGGCGGAAAGGACAGTATGTCAGGTACCTTTAATGACATTGATGTTCCGCCTACTCTGGTTTCTTTTGCCGTGGATGTGGCAAAATTGCAGGATGTGATTACACCTGAGCTGAAAAAGGCTGGAAATAAACTGGTTTGGCTTCATGTGCCGAGAGCGGAGTATGAGCTACCGGATTATAAGGCTTTGATGGAACAGTATGAGAAACTGCATCAGGATATTCAAGCGGGCCGTGTGGTATCCGCCTATGCGGTAGACCGCCAAGGAATCGCTGCGGCAGTCAGCAAGATGGCCTTTGGAAACCGAAAAGGTGTGAAGATTGAGCACAATGTGGATAAGAGAGATCTGTTTGTGCCAGGCTTTGGGGATATCATCTGTGAGGTGGCTGATGGCAAAGTGGGCGAGCTGGCAATCACTTACACGGTGATCGGAGAGGTTCTGGAAGAGCAGGAATTTACTCACGGTGATGTGAGAATCTCTTTGGACGAGGCATTGGGTTCCTGGAAGGGAACCCTGGAGAAAGTGTTTGCTACTCATTCCGGTGCGCAGCCGCAGCAGGAACGTGAGGCTGTGAAAGCCGCTGCTGACGGAAATGGAGAAGTAAAGGACGGACTGTATCACGCAAAGAAGGTCTATGTGTGCAAAAATAAAGTTGCAAAACCGAGGGTCTTCATACCAGTATTTCCAGGGACGAACTGCGAGTATGACAGCACCAGGGCTTTTGAGCGGGCAGGCGCCGAGGTAGATGTAAAAGTGTTTAAGAACCTCACGGCTGAGGACATTCGAGATTCCGTGGAGATTTTTGAGAAAGCCATCGGACAGGCACAGATGATTATGTTCCCGGGCGGATTTTCAGCGGGAGACGAGCCGGACGGTTCCGCGAAATTCTTTGCGACGGCTTTCCAGAACGCAAAGATGAAGGAAGCTGTTATGAGACTGCTCAATGAGAGGGACGGCTTGGCGTTGGGAATCTGCAACGGTTTCCAGGCTCTGATTAAGCTTGGACTTGTACCCTGCGGTGAGATTGTTGGACAGACGGAAAATTCTCCGACTCTGACCTTTAATACTATTGGACGCCACATTTCTAAAATGGTGTACACAAAAGTGGTTTCCAACAAATCGCCATGGCTAGCACAGGCTGAGCTGGGCAAGGTGTACTGTAATCCGGCGTCCCACGGAGAAGGGCGTTTTGTGGCCAGTGATGAGTGGCTTCAAAAACTTTTCGCTAACGGCCAGGTGGCTACTCAGTATGTGACTCCGGAAGGAGAACTGAGAGTGAATGACGAGGAGTGGAATGTCAATGGTTCATACTGTGCGATTGAAGGTATCACAAGCCCGGACGGAAGGGTGCTGGGCAAGATGGCGCACAGCGAGCGCAGGGACCGTGGAGTCGCGATGAATATCTACGGAGAGCAGGACATTCGTATTTTTGAGTCGGGTGTGCAGTATTTTAAATAATAGACATATTAAGAGAAAACTGTCTAAAGTGTCAGAAAACGTTGGTTATTTTGTACGGTTTCGATAGGTTGCTACCAATTTTGAGAATATAGTAGTATATTAAATTTAAACCTAGGTGAACTTAAAAATGTCTTGTCAGTTCTCTCATATCCGCAGTTCTTGCGATGTCTGTTCAGATGGAAACTGTATATAAGGCATAACAGAAAAGAGCTTTCACATGCAAAAAGTGAAAGCTCTTTTTTGTGTGCATCGCGAAGTGTGTTACTGCTCACAAACCGCAAGCGAGTGAACAGTAACTGGACGGAAGAATTAGAGGGTGATTTTCAGACAATTTCCTTTCTTTTTTATTCTTTAGAAGGCATAATATCATTGTTATAATTATCTGTTTTAAAACTTGATATGTAGAAATGATTATGGCATTACTTCAGGAAAAATCATATACGATTGACGATATTTACGCATTGTCAGATGGAACGAGAGCTGAATTGATTGACGGGGATTTAAAGATTAAAATCGAATAGTTGTTGCGCGTTATCAAAGGAGTGAAAGAGTCCTGGCAAGGGCTCTTTTGCTTTGCAAAAAATGAAAGTAATTTCGAGGGTTTTACAGCTGAGGTGGTGACATAGGTGCGGAGCCCATAGGTAATCACTAGAGTGATTACATTTCGTTTTCGTGAAAAAATAAAAATCCTGAAACCCCAGTAAAATCAAGGATTTCAGGACCTAAACGAAGTAGCGAGAGGGGGAGTCGAACCCTCGACACTACGGGTATGAACCGTATGCTCTAGCCAACTGAGCTATCTCGCCATATTCTTAAGTATATGGGACCTATAGGGCTCGAACCTATGACCCTCTGCTTGTAAGGCAGATGCTCTCCCAGCTGAGCTAAGATCCCATATTTCTGTCTCAGGTACTACATTTTTTGTTTGTTTCCCGTCGACTGCTCTGCTATTATATACTGAAAAGGAAGACTTTGTCAACACCTTTTTTACATTTTTTTTGAAAAAGTAACAGTTCAGTCAGCACCATTCGTAAAACCGCACTGCATGCTACTCGTGGTTGCCGCCACCGTTTTACTTATGGAAAGGTGCTCAACTCAAACAGATACTCGTTCGTAAAAACATACAAGTATGTTTTATGCTTCTCGTACACTGTATGGCTGAATTGTTACGAAAAATTGCAAAAGTTTGTATCTGCACTCATGAAACGCTGCCAGCCCGTTTTTCTTGATTTTTCAATGGATTCATGTATAATAAATACTGAGACATTTTTTCTATTTAGATCATTGAGTATCAGGAGGAGATAAGTATATGCGAGTCGATACGGACGATTTTGCCCGACCGTGTAGCTGCGGTAGAGAACATCACATAGAAGTAAAGGAAATCATTATAGAGGCGGGAGCAGTTGAAAAGCTGGAAGTTATGTTGGATGATGGTATGCTACGAGAGTACATTTCACCGGTAATCATCTGTGATACCAACACGTTTGCAGCCACTGAAGAGATTATGGAAAACATCTATGACCGCTGTGAGGTGATTATTCTGGATGCGGAGGGACTGCAGGCAGATCAGAGAGCCGTGGAGGTAGCCTTCCAGAATATGGATGATGAGATGGATTTGATTCTGGCGGTTGGAACTGGAACTATCCATGACATCAGCAGATATATTGCTCATGAATATGGAATTCCTTTTATTTCAGTACCCACTGCAGCAAGTATGGACGGATTCGTCAGCTCCGTGGCGACGATGACTTGGAATGGATTAAAAAAGACAATTCCGTCTGTGGCACCGCTGTGTGTCATAGCGGACACAGATATATTTTCAAAGGCCCCAAAAAGGTTAAATGCGTCTGGAGCGGCGAATATTCTGGGAAAGTACATCAGTTTGGCCGATTGGAGAATCGCAAATCTGGTGGCGGGTGAATATTTGTGTGAGAGAGCGTATGAGATGGAAGAGCAGGCGCTTCGTCTTGTGAAGTCCTGTATTCGGGGGATTCCCAGTGAGGATGAAGACGACTGCGAGAATTTGATGAAAGCGTTGATTATTTCAGGGCTGGCAATGCAGATTGTCGGCAGTTCAAGACCAGCGTCTGGTGCGGAACATCATATGTCCCATCTTTGGAAGATGGAAGTGATCAATGGTCATTTGGATGCGTATCATGGAGAGAAAGTTGGTGTGGGTCTACTGCTGTGCATTGATAAGTATAACCAGATAGCAAGGGCCATTCGCAGGGGGGCTTGTCATATTGTAAAATATGAAGGAATAGAGAACGTTTTGTTAAAACGGATTTTTCAGGAGAGCGGTAAACTAGAAGGGATTCTAGAAGAAAATACGCCGGATCCGCTGATTGCTGTTGTTCCGGAACATCTGGAAAAATGTCTCCCTATGATTGCGTCGATTATAGAGGAACTGCCGGATAAGGATGAATTGCGCAGACTGATGGAAAAAGGCGGCTGTATGACCACGGTGGAAGAACTGGGATTGTCGAGAAAAATTATACGCAAGACGATGCAGATTTCTCCTTATATGAGAAATCGTTTGACGCTGATGCGTTTTTTGAAGATGATGGAGATTGACTAGCGGATTTGGTGGCAGGAAAGCAAAAGTGAATATCAGAGAGAGGAAGAGGTATATGCGTGTAGGAATAGGGTACGATGTGCATAAGTTTGTTGCGGGCAGAAAGTTGATTCTTGGAGGAGTGGATATTCCGTATCAATTAGGGCTTTTGGGACACTCAGACGCGGATGTGCTAGTTCACGCTGTGATGGATGCACTACTGGGAGCAGCAGCTCTAGGGGACATCGGACAACATTTCCCTGACACGGATCCACAATATGAAGGGATATCCAGCATAGAGCTTCTCAAAAAAGTGAAGGAGCTTTTGGAGAGCCATGGTTATGTGGTCGGAAACATAGACGCGATTATTGTGGCTCAGCAGCCTAAGATGGCTTTGCATATTCCTAAGATGAGAGAGAACATCGCGAATGCTCTGGGGATTTTGATAGATCGTGTGAGTGTAAAAGCTACCACAGAGGAAAAGCTGGGGTTTACGGGCACACTGGAGGGAATTTCCTCTCATGCGATCTGTCTTTTAGAGAATTCCAGCCTATGATATCAATATAGATATATAAGAGATGCTTGCCAAGATAATATCGTACAGGAAAGGAATCGAGAAGATGAAAATCTATAACACATTGTCCAAGAGAAAGGAAGAATTTATTCCTCTGGAAGAGGGAAGGGTTAAGATGTATGTCTGCGGGCCCACTGTTTATAATTTAATTCACATTGGAAATGCCCGTCCAATGATCGTGTTTGATACCGCACGTCGTTATATGGAATATAAAGGTTATAAAGTGAATTTCGTGTCTAATTTTACGGATGTGGATGACAAAATAATCGCGAAAGCAAATGAGGAAGGTGTGACGGCCGATGAAATTTCAAAGAGGTATATTGAAGAGTGTAAAAAGGACATGGAAGGCATGAACGTAAGACCGGCTACCACTCATCCTCTGGCGACAGAAGAAATTGAAGGTATGGTAGAGATGATACAGACGCTGATTGACAAAGGATTTGCCTATCCTGTGGCGGATGGTACCGTTTATTTTCGAGTTAAAAAGTTTAAAGAATACGGAAAACTCTCTCATAAGAATTTGGATGATCTCCAGTCTGGTTTTCGTGCTCTTCAGGTGTCTGGCGAGGAGCAGAAAGAAGATCCTCTGGATTTTGTTCTGTGGAAGCCTAGAAAAGAGGGAGAGCCGGCATGGCCGTCTCCTTGGTGTGAGGGTCGTCCAGGGTGGCATATCGAGTGTTCAGTTATGTCCAAAAAGTACCTGGGAGAAGAGATTGATATCCATGCGGGTGGAGAGGATCTGATTTTCCCGCACCATGAGAATGAGATTGCTCAGAGCGAGTGCTGCAATGGAAAAGTCTTTGCGAGATACTGGATGCACAATGGCTTTTTAAACATTGATAATAAAAAGATGTCCAAATCTCTCGGTAATTTCTTTACAGTCAGAGAGATCGCAGAACAGTATGATCTTCAGGTTCTGAGATTTTTCATGCTGAATGCTCACTACAGAAGTCCTCTGAATTTTAGTCGTGATTTGATGGAGGCATCTAAGAACTCTCTAGAAAGAATTCTAAACGGAGCAGAGAGATTAAGATTTTTGGCTGACGGTGCGAAGAAAATTGAGATAAGCCCTCAGGAGCAGGAAAGTTTGAATGAAGCGAAGAAAATTTATGTCAGCAAGTTCGAGGAAGCCATGGACGACGATTTTAATACGGCGGATGCCTTGGCGGCAGTGTTTGAGTTGGTAAAATTTGCAAACACTCAGATTAATGAGGAGAGTTCCAAGGGATATGTGGTGGAAGTCTACGCTATCCTGAAGCAGCTGTGCGATGTACTTGGATTGATTATCGAGAAAGAAAAAGAGGTTTTGGACGAGGATATCGAGAGGCTGATTGCAGAACGCCAGGCTGCCAGAAAGATGAAGAACTTTGCGAAGGCCGACGAAATCAGAGATCAGTTGACAAATATGGGGATTATCCTGGAGGACACCAGAGAAGGAGTGAAATGGAAGAGGGCTTAAAGTATTTGACAGACCTCTTTGCTCTGCCAAAGCAGGACCTGCGTACCTATTCTCCGTTGACGCTGGCTTATATCGGTGATGGCGCCTATGAAATCATAGTGCGGACTTTGTTGGTGAAGCAGGGAAATTGTCCGGTGAATCGTTTGCACAAAAAAGCAAGCCAACTGGTGAAAGCAGGGACGCAGTCGGCGATTATCCAAAAACTGGAGCCGATGTTGACGGAAGAAGAATATCGAATCTATAAGCGTGGACGGAATGCTCATTCCCCTACGATGGCGAAACATGCTTCTATGACAGATTACCGCAGAGCGACAGGGTTTGAGGCGTTGATTGGATACCTGTATCTGAAAGAAGAATGGAAGCGAATGTTGCAGTTGATCCGGGAAGGAATCTCGGATCAGCTGAAGAATTAGACGGAGAAAATTATGAGTGAACAGATAGAAGGAAGAAATGCGGTGCTGGAAGCGTTTCGTTCCGGCAAATGTGTGGATAAGTTGTTTGTGCTAGATGGTTGTCATGACGGCCCGGTCAATTCCATAATGAGAGAGGCGCGTAAGAAGGATACACTCGTTCAGTATGTTTCTAAAGAAAGATTAAATCAGCTATCACAGACGGGCACGCATCAGGGAGTAATCGCGGTGGTGGCAGCTTACGAATATTCCACGGTGGAGGACATTCTTCAAAAAGCAAAAGATAAGGGAGAAGATCCTTTTATTTTACTGCTGGATGGCATAGAAGATCCCCACAATTTAGGCGCGATTATACGTACTGCAAATCTAGCAGGGGCCCATGGAGTGATTATACCGAGAAGGCGAGCGGTAGGTTTGACTGCAACGGTGGCTAGAACCTCGGCAGGTGCACTGAATTATACACCGGTAGCAAAGGTTGCTAATTTGACAAAGACCATGGAAGTTTTAAAAAAGGAAGGTATGTGGTTTGTCTGTGCCGATATGGACGGTCAAAAGATGTACCAGCTGAATTTGAGAGGACCGATAGGAGTAGTGATCGGAAACGAGGGAGAGGGAGTCAGCCGATTGGTGAAAGAAAAATGTGATTTTGTGGCTTCCATTCCAATGAAAGGAGATATAGATTCTCTGAATGCATCCGTGGCAGCAGGAGTGCTTTCCTATGAAGTCGTCAGACAAAGAATGATGAAATAGGAGACACAGGTATGGACGGCTATGCTGAATTTTCTGATGAGGAATTGATTGAGAAACTGAGAGACGGACAGGAGGATGTCGCGGATTATCTGATGGAGAAATATAAAGAGCTGGTTCGTCAGAAAGCCAGAGCGATGTATCTGATTGGAGGAGAGACAGATGATCTAATTCAAGAGGGAATGATAGGGCTTTTTAAAGCTGTCAGAGATTATCAGCCGGATAAGGCAGCGTCTTTTCAGACTTTTGCCAGGCTTTGTATTGATCGGCAGCTTTATAAGGCGATATCCGGCTCAAACCGTCAAAAACATCAACCGTTGAATACTTATGTATCATTGAGTCAGGAGACAGAAGGTGAACGACAGTTGAGATCTCTATGGGAACAGAACCCGGAAGCCATCGTGATCGCGAGGGAAAATGTGGAAGATCTGGAGAAAAGGATTGAGGAGTGTCTGAGCTCATTCGAGAATCAAGTATTGGAGTGCTATCTGCGGGGAAAAGACTATGAGCAGATTGCCGCTGAACTGGGACGGCCCAAGAAATCAATAGATAATGCTTTGCACAGAATACGAGGAAAAGTAAAAATATGTATGGGCACGACAAACAATAAAAAAGAGTATTGATGCTAATCTAAGATTGCGTCAATACTCTTTTGAATTTCATAATATAAAATAGAGCAAATTCCCTGAGAAAATCTGCTCCATTTCGTTGAAAGCTGCCTAGCGGATTTGAACCGCCGACCTCCGCCTTACCAAGGCGACGCTCTACCAGCTGAGCCAAGGCAGCAAGAATATTTGATACAAATGAGATATGAGAAAAAATTGGTACTCTCTGTTAGAGAGTACCACAGAGCTGCCTAGCGGATTTGAACCGCCGACCTCCGCCTTACCAAGGCGACGCTCTACCAACTGAGCCAAGGCAGCATGAATGTCTCACCGGAAAGAATTCTATCAAAGAAGGGGAAAATTGTCAACTGTTTTTTGCAAAAAATGAAAAAAAGGAGGTTACAGTTCAGGCTCCAATATCCCGCGAGGTGTTTTTGACATTTTGTACAAAAATCACGAGACATACTCGCGCCAAACTGCTGTTTACAGCAATTTGTGTGCATCTCGAAGCGTGTTACTGATCACAAACCGCAGGTGAGTGAACAATAACAAAAGGAGAGCCAGTATCCGGAGATACTGGCATATGAAAAAGAAAAGTTTAATGAAAAGGTTTATTTTTTATAGTTTTATATTACGATAGGAATGTGAGTATTTTGTGTTGAATTTTTAAAAGAATTGTGAACATTTTTTGGATTTTTCATGTTATAGGAAAGACAGTCTTTTATTAGACGGGTATTTATGATATGATTACAAATTAAGAAAAGGTCGAGGAGGCAAGATATGGAGAACGAAACAGTATCCAAAAATTTTATTGAACAGATTATAGACAAAGATCTGGAAGAGGGGGTCTACGACACCGTACACACTCGCTTTCCGCCGGAACCCAATGGTTATCTGCACATTGGACATGCGAAATCCATTCTCTTGAATTACGGTCTGGCTCAGAAGTATCACGGGAAGTTTAATATGCGTTTTGATGACACAAATCCCACCAAGGAGAAAGTGGAATTTGTGGAATCTATAAAGGAAGACATAGAATGGCTGGGGGCAGACTGGGAGGACCGCCTCTATTTTGCATCTGATTATTTTGAACAGATGTATGAGGGGGCTGTTAAATTAATCGAAAAAGGAAAAGCCTATGTGGACGATTTGAGCGCTGAGCAAATTCGTGAGTATAGGGGAACCTTGAAAGAAACAGGTAAAGAGAGTCCATACAGAAACCGCAGCGTGGAGGAAAATTTGAGTCTGTTTCAAGCTATGAAAGAAGGCAGATATGCAGATGGAGAAAAAGTGCTCAGGGCGAAAATTGATATGGCTTTTCCGAATATGAATATGAGGGATCCGGTGATCTATCGTGTTGCCCATATGGAGCATCACAACACAGGAGACAAGTGGTGCATCTATCCAATGTATGATTTTGCACATCCTATTGAAGATGCCATCGAAGGTATCACCCATTCTATTTGTACCTTAGAGTTTGAAGATCACCGCCCGCTCTACGATTGGGTTGTGCATGAGCTGGAATATCCTCAGCCGCCGAAACAGATCGAATTTGCGAAGCTTTATCTGACAAATGTTGTTACAGGCAAACGGTATATCAAGAAGCTTGTGGAAGAAGGAATTGTGGATGGTTGGGACGACCCTCGTCTGGTGTCCATTGCGGCCCTGCGAAGAAGAGGCTTCACACCGGAATCTATAAAAATGTTTGTAGATTTGTGTGGGGTGTCAAAGGCGAACAGCTCTGTGGACTATGCAATGCTGGAATATTGTATCCGGGAAGATCTGAAAATGAAACGGTCACGTATGATGGCGGTTTTGGACCCAATTAAATTGGTGATTGATAACTATCCGGAAGATCAGATAGAGTATCTGGATGTGGAGAACAATCTGGAAAATGAGTCGCTGGGACACAGAAAAGTAGCGTTTGGCAGAGAGCTGTATATAGAGAGGGAGGATTTCATGGAAAATCCGCCAAAGAAATATTTCAGACTTTTCCCAGGAAACGAAGTACGCTTAATGCATGCTTATTTTGTGAAATGCGAAAGTTTTGTCAAGGATGAGGATGGAAACGTTACGGAGGTTCACTGCACTTACGACCCTGAGACAAAATGCGGAACTGGATTTACGGGACGAAAGGTCAAGGGCACGATTCACTGGGTATCGGCTAAAGAGGCTAAAGAGGCCAAAGTGCGCTTGTATGAAAATATTATCGATGAGGAAAAAGGAGTGTACAATGAGGATGGCTCTTTGAATCTCAATCCAAATTCGCTGAAGGAGGTTACAGCGTATGTGGAGCCAGAGCTAATGAAGGCAAAAGCTTATGAAAGTTTTCAGTTCGTGAGAAATGGATATTTCTGTGCGGATGCGAAAGATTCCAAGGAAGGAGAGCCGGTATTTAACAGGATTGTCTCGTTGAAGAGTTCTTTCCGTCTTCCGAAGGCATAATTGAATTTTAAAGAAGTGCTATAAGTTTAGGACAGTGTGTTCTTGAAAGAATCCCTTCTGAGTGATTGCGTGAGACAATTGCTCCAGAAGGGGTTTTGAGTTATCGGAAAGCGCCTACCCACATTATTGATGGAAAATGTGAAAAATTGCCGCAAGGCTTTCAGCGGATTGGAAAGAAAAAAGTTATTAAGCTGAATTTTGTTGAATTGAAGAGAAAAGAAAGATATAATAGAGGTACTATTTACATAGAAAAAATATGTCTATAGTAGCATAGATATTGGATGTCTGGGTGCTGCTTTCCTGATGTGGAGGATGAGGAAAAAGCACACAGCCTAGGGGACCGATGTCTGTGCAGGCAGAAAAACTGCGAGGGTTAAAAAATTAAGGATAACAGGAGGATTCAAAATGAAAAAACTTGTGGTTGCGAAAAAAGATGCGTGTATGGCGTGTAAGGAGTGCGAGATTGCGTGTTCAGAGGCTTTTTATAAAGAGTTTGATGACACAAAATCCTGCATTCAGATCGGTGTGAAAAAGGATGGAGAGACACCAAAGCCTATGGTATGTGTACAGTGCGGAAAATGTGCAGAGGCATGTCCAGAAGGTGCGATTACACAGAATGCCAAGGGAGTTTATATGATTAACAAAAAGAAATGTGTTGGCTGCGGAAAATGTGTGGAAGCCTGTCCGTTCGGATTGGTGGTTAAAGCTGATGATAAAGAGTACGCAAGCAAATGTATTGCATGTGGAATTTGTGTAAAAGCCTGTCCGATGGAAGTACTGGAGATCAAAGAGGCATAGATAAAAAAACATGGATTTTGAACGTTTTTCAAAGGTTGTACAATGATAGCGGGGCAGTTTTTTAGACTGCCTCGCTGTTTTATAGAAAAAACTTTGCTATGCTAAAACGCGAAAGTTCTTTCCTATGACATAAACGCTCCGCGTGGATCGCACTACGGCGAAATGGAAGATAGTGCTTTGCGCCTTGCCGCAGGCGGAGAATCCTGCAAGCAGGATTCTTTTCTAGAACTTCAAGATCAGGGGAGAGTATCTGTCTTATTTTCCTTTTCGGAAGGAGAGTCCGTTTCTTTGTTCAGCATTTCTTCAGCTTGCGCGAACTCTTTATCGATTTCTTCCATATAAGGGTCTTCTTCGAACTGCACTTCCTTTACTTTTTCAGCAGTATCCTTTGCGATTTCTTTTACTTTTTGAGCGGTATCTTTTGCGATCTCCTTCATTTCACCGGCGGCTTCAGCCGCAATTTTGATGTATTGTTTTGGAGCGGAATCTTTTTCTTCTGTCTCAGGAACCTCTTCCCAAAGATCCTCTTCCTCTTCAAATAGGTCTTCAAAATCTGACGCGAAATCGCGGCCTTTTTCTTCTTT
>UMCH01021861.1_pt1 | contig 14184 bp, 12 predicted proteins | sample 1964201 | NCBI WGS metagenome assembly UMCH01 (sample SAMEA4835965, study PRJEB28245) | human gut metagenome | biome: gut microbiome; material: fecal sample | place: Denmark | collected 2008 | reverse complement strand
ATGACGGCCCATGATCTCGATGATGCAGACCATGCCGGTATCGTACACACGGGCGTCCTGATAGACCTCCATGCAGGAAGTGGCAATATATTTGGCGGCGGAAGCGAAGCCGGGGCAGTGGTCCGTGCCGTAGAGGTCGTTGTCGATGGTCTTGGGCACGCCCATCACGCGGCACTCATAGCCAACCTTCTGCATATACTTGGAGATCTTGTTGCAGGTATCCATAGAGTCGTTGCCGCCGTTGTAGAAGAAATAGCGGACATCGTACTTCTTGAAGATCTCCAGGATGCGCTTATAATCGGTATCGTCCACGTCGGGATCGGCCATTTTATAGCGGCAGGAACCCAGCGCAGAGGAGGGGGTATACTTCAAAAGCTCCAGCTCGGCAGGGTCCTCCTGGCCCATGTCGAACAGGCGGTCGTTCAAAACGCCCTTGATGCCGTGCTCCGCGCCCAGAACGCGGGTGATATTGGGGTTTTTCAGCGCGGTGTCGATCACGCCGTACACACTGGCGTTGATGACGGAAGTGGGGCCGCCGGACTGGCCGACGATGCATGCGCCTTTCAGTTCACTCATGAGAAAAGCCTCCTCAGAATAATGTACAAATATCATATCATCGAAAAAAAGAATTGTAAATACTTGCATTTTAATTTTTCTGTGATATTATCATAGAAGAAAATCGTTTTCGTCCTTTTGAATCGTTCAATCTGACAATCTGTTAACAACCGGCCCCTTTCGGCCGGACGGCGGGCGAAGGGGCGGGACAAATTGATGAGGAGTGATCATTTATGGCATTGGTTACCACTACCGAAATGTTCAAGAAAGCATATGACGGCGGCTACGCCATCGGCGCTTTCAACGTCAACAACATGGAGATCGTTCAGGGTATTACCGAGGCTGCCCGCGATCTGAAGGCTCCCCTGATCCTGCAGGTGTCCAAGGGCGCCCGCGCTTACGCCAACCACACTTATCTCGTCAAGCTGGTGGAAGCCGCTGTGATTGAGTGCCCCGAAATCCCCATCGCCCTGCATCTGGACCACGGCCCCGATTTCGAGACCTGCAAGAGCTGCATCGACGGCGGCTTCACCTCCGTCATGATCGACGCTTCCTCCAAGCCCTTCGCTGAGAACATCGAGATCACCAAGAAGGTCGTGGAGTATGCCCATGACCACGGCGTGGTCGTTGAGGCCGAGCTGGGCGCTCTGGCCGGCATTGAGGACGACGTGAAGGTCTCTGCCGAGGAGTCCCACTACACCCATCCCGAAGAGGTGGAGGAGTTCGTCGCCAAGACCGGCTGCGACTCTCTGGCTATCGCCATCGGCACCAGCCATGGCGCCTATAAGTTCACCGCCGCTCAGTGCACCCGCAATGAAAAGGGTGAGCTGGTACCCCCGCCCCTGCGCTTCGATATCCTGGACGAGGTAGTCAAGCGTCTGCCCGGCTTCCCCATCGTGCTGCATGGCTCTTCCTCCGTGCCTCAGGACTTCGTGCGCATGGTCAACGAGAACGGCGGCCGGATGCCCGACGCCGTCGGTATCCCCGAGGAGCAGCTGCGTAAGGCTGCCCGCAGCGCCGTGTGCAAGATCAACATCGACTCCGATCTGCGTCTGGCCATGACCGGCACCATCCGCAAGTTCATGGTGGATCATCCCGACAAGTTCGATCCCCGTGAGTATCTCAAGCCCGCCCGTGCCGCTATCAAGGAGCTGGTTGCCCACAAGATCGTCGACGTTCTGGGCTGCGACGGCAAGGCCTGATCTTTCCTTTGATTTCTTTAAAAGAAGAGACGCTTCGGCGTCTCTTCTTTTTTCGTATCGTCACCCCTCATCCCTGTGCAGCATACGATGGGAAAAAAGGGAGGGGAGACCATGCGTCTTGTACAAGACTATGACCGCGCCGCTGTGGTGCGCTATGCCCGGCAATGGGCTATGAAGCGAAATCCCGCCTATTATGATTACGAAAAGCTGGGAGGCGACTGCACCAATTTCGCCTCCCAATGTGTCTATGCGGGCAGCCGGCTCATGAACTACACACCGGACCTGGGATGGTATTATATCGATGCCAACCGAAAGGCACCAGCCTGGACCGGCGTGGGGTACTTCTGGAATTTCATGACCCGCAGCAAGGCATCTCCGGGCCCTGTGGGCGTGCCCTGCCAGGCAGAGGCCCTGCTGCCCGGCGACCTGGTCCAGCTTTCCTTTGACGGGGCCGGTTTTCAGCATACGCCGGTGATCCTCTCCGTGGGTACGCCCGCCGGTCCGGACAACATTCTGGTAGCCGCGCACAGCTACGATGCCTTCGGCCGTACACTGGCTTCTTACTCTTTTCAGAAGCTCCGCTATCTCCATATTCTGGGAACCATGCGTCCCTGAGTTCATGATTTGTTCATGAATTCAGGTCGAAATTGGATTATGATGGGCGCAACCAAGCAAAGGAGGTTCGCCCATGAAAAAGCTGCTTTCTCTCGCACTTTCCGCATCGCTGCTGGCCGCAGCCGCAGCACCTGCCGGCGCCGCCTATCAAGACGTTCCGTCTGACAGCGCCCTGGCCGGCGAGGTGCAAAAGGCCGTGGACTATGGTTTGATGAACGGCTACAGCGAAGAGGACTTCGGATATGCCGATCCCATGACCCGGGCACAGTTTGTAACCGTGCTGAGCCGGATGCTGGGCTGGACGGAGGATGGTACCGGAAGTACGATTCTTCCCGCGCAGATGGCCCTGCCGGCGAATCTCTCGTCCACATACCAAAGTGCCATCGCCTCCGCCGTGGCCCATGGCGCGGTGGACTCGGATGTACCGTTCCGGCCCAATGACGCCATTACCCGCCTGGAGATGGCGGAACTGCTGGTGCGGGGCCTTGGTCTGGGCGGCGCGGCCAAGCTGTCCCAAAGCGCCGCGCTGCCTTTTACCGACGTAACGGAAGGGCAGGGGTATATCAGCGTGGCCTATGCCATCGGCATGACCAAGGGAACGTCTGACACCACATTTTCTCCTGACGCCACCGCTACTCGGGCCCAGGCTGCCGCCATGCTGGTGCGGATCTATGAAAAGCTCGGCCGGGAAACCGACTGGGTGCATGGCTTTTACGCCATCTCCTCTTACAGCCAGCTCAGCTATGCCCAGGATATGGACGCCGTCAGCGCCGGTTGGAGCCACATGGTCTGGGACGGAACTTCCGCTTCGCTGGAAACTACCACTGCGGGCGGAAACGCATACTATGTCCCGGACGGCTATGAAAGCGTCACCAACTCTCTGGACGCAAGCGGCACCCCTCTGAACCTGAGCGTATTCATGGAGGGAAGCAGTCTGCGGCAAATGCTGGCCTCCGAAGCGGGACGGCAGGAGGCTGTTGCAGCCATCGCCGCAGAGTTGACCACTTCCTACGAAGCCATCGGCAAGAATCCCTACGCAGGCGTCACCATTGATTTCGAGGGTCTGCGGGTAGCGGACCGGGACAACTTTACCGACTTCCTGGATCAGCTGTCCGAAGCCTTGGATAGTCTGGATTCCCGTGACCTCTCCCTGTATGTATGCGTGCAGCCCGCTCTCGCCACCGGCAGCTACTATGACGGCTATGATTACCGGGCCATCGGGGATCTGGCAGATAAGGTCATTTTGATGGCTTACGATTACGATGCCCTTGATTTGTCTGGCTACGAGGGGACCACTTATCATCAAACCGCGTGTCCCGCGCCCATCGATCAGGTATTCTACTCTCTGATGGCCATCACCGATGCAGACTCCGGCGTGCAGGACCGTTCCAAGGTCGTTCTGGGCTTCAGCTGCAAGAACGTGGCCTGGCAGATCGATGAGAGCGGAAAGCTCGTCTCCGGGACGCCGGTCTATCCTTCCAACGATACCGTATCCAAGCGGCTCCAGCAGTCTGATACGGTCCTTGGCTGGTCTGAAACCTACCAGCATTCCTATGCTGTCTACACTACGGAAGACGGCAGCCGGTACTTCCTGTGGTATCAGAACGCGGACACGCTGCAAAAGGCCATGGAGGCCGCCGCACTGCTGGATGTGTCCGGTGTCTCTGTATGGCGTCTCGGCTCCATGCCTATGTACTCTGCGTGGAACTGGAGCTGCCTGCTGTAAACAGCAAATAAAAGCACCGCCTGCGGGCGGTGCTTTTTCGTTTACAAATTTTTTAAAAAATTTAAGAATCTAAAAACACCTTCCAGCCGTCTCAAAGATATGGCAAGAAGCATCTGCAAACAGGGAGGTACTCCATGGAATTTCAAATGCACACCACCTATGACCGCCCCGCAATGTCCGCCATGGCGCGGGCTGTACGCAAAACAGTCAATCGAAAACGCACCCGGCTCATCCATATCTGGATCTATGCGGTCCTGCTTCTGGGTATTTTGTGCGCCATTCCCCTGAACGGCACATTGACCTCCTCCAATATCGTCTGTGCCCTTGTGGCTTTCTTCATGCTGGCAGTGCGGATCCTGGAGGACTTTTTGGACGGCTGGATCGCATATCGCTATATTCTGCCCGGTACCGAGCAGGTGGACGCGACATTTACAGCAGAGCGCTACTGTACCAGATCCCAGATCAGCACCACGAAATGGAGTTATGAAACCGTCGCGGCGATTGCAGAGTCTCCCCGATACTTTATCTTAATTCTAAGCCAGAAATACGCTCAAATCTACGATAAATCCACTCTGACCGGTGGAAACTACGAACAATTCCGGGCACTTTTAGAGACTGCTACCGGGAAATCGATCCTGCCTATGAAACGATGACATTCCGTTGCTCATAACCGACAGGGAAGGGGAGAAGGGACCGCCAAAAGACGGTCCCTTCTTGTTTTTTCAATCTTTTTTCTGCTTTTTTTCACGGAATGTACGGGACAGGGGATTCGCCTTCGCGGCCACACGCAGGGCCTCGTTATCGATGTGCGTATAGATCTCCGTGGTGTTGAGATGGTCATGTCCCAAAACTTCCTGGACCGCACGCACATCCACGCCGTTTTGCAGCATCAGCGTCGCTGCCGTGTGGCGGAGCTTATGAGAGGAATATTGCCGGCTGTCCAGTCCGGCTTCACCCAAGCGCTTTTTGACCATCGCATGGACTGTGGACCGGCTGATGCGCTCATTCTGCGAAGACAGAAACAGCGCGTTTTCATCCCGGCCCCGAATGGGACGCCGCACCGCCAGATACTGCTGCAGCGCGCTTTGGCACGCCTCATTCAAGTAGATGATCCGCACCTTGTTGCCTTTGCCCAGCACCCGCAGCGCATCGCCCTGGACATCCTGCAGATTCAGCCCTACCAACTCTGAGATCCGCAATCCGCAGTTGAGAAACAGCGTCAGGATGCAGTAATCCCGCTCCTGATTTTTCCCGTCCACAGATCCCAGAAGCTGGATGCTTTCTTCCAGTGTAAGATACTTGGGCAGCGTCTTTTTCAGCTTGGGGGAATCGATATCTTTGACAGGATTTTCACGAAGTAGGTGCATTTTGTTGGTGAGGTAATTGTAAAAAGACCGAATCGTCGCGATCTTCCGGGCCCGGGAGGCGGGCGTCAGGCCGTATTCGGGGCTGCGGCTGTTCTGATTTTGAATGCGGTCCCGGCTCAGATAGGTCATGTAGCCGTAGATATCCGTCAGTGTGATGGACGCCACAAACGGAAGATCCACATCCATAATATCGATCTCATCCAGCGCTTTATCCGCCAGGTCAGGATTACGGATTTGCTTCATATAGCGGAAGAAATTCCGCAGGTCCAGATAATATTCATCTACCGTCCGACGGGAATGCGCTTTCACGGTCTCATGATAAGCCAGAAAATCCCGCAGGATCTCCGGCGCTTGTGTACGATAATCCAACATGTGCAGCTTGCGGCGTGCCGGTTTTGCAGGCCTTGGAATCCCGGAAAAACCGGCCATTTTCGGGGAGGAGCCCATTTTCCTCTCCCCTAAATTGAACAAAATTTTTATTTTGTTCAATTTTATATATGCCCGCAAAACCTCCCCTCTATACTGTTCTTTTATGGTATAGCCCGCTTTGCAGCGGGCATCCTAATGACACTTTCAAATTCTTTGAAGAAACGGATGATGTTCTATGAGCCTGATCCCATGCACCAGCACCTGCGTTTACCAGCAAGACGGCCTGTGCACGCTGGACAGCGCCGCCGCAGCCGGTCTGCCGTCTCTGGGCGGCGCATGCGTCCATTTTATCCCCGCTGGCCAAGCGCGGCTCGGATCGCCTCACCGATATTCCGAGCCGGGATCACGTCCAGCCCCTCCGGAGCGCGCAGCGACTCTGCCCCATGGGCCGGAATCAAACACCGGCGAAATCCCAGACGCCGGGCTTCACTGACGCGCTGGGAAAGCTGCGTCACTGTCCGCAGCTCGCCGGTCAGGCCCACCTCTCCAATGGCCACCATATCTCCCGGAACCGGCCGGTCCAGATAGCTGGACGCAATGGCGACCACCGCCCCCAGATCGGCCGCAGGTTCTTCCAGCCACAATCCGCCGATAATATTGATATATGCGTCGCAGGCGGACACTTTCAGTCCGCCTCGTTTTTCCAGGACAGCCAGCAGCATGGCGGCGCGATTGTAGTCAAATCCGTTGCTGGTGCGGCGCGGATTTGTACCGTTGCTGGACACCACCAGTGCCTGGATCTCCGCCAGCACCGGCCGCATGCCTTCCATGACGCAGGTCACGCAGGTGCCCGGCGCATCATCCGGGCGGCCGGACAGCAGCAGCTCCGAGGGATTCTCCACCTGTACCAGGCCCTCGTTGCGCATCTCAAAGACGCCGATCTCATTGGTGGCGCCAAAGCGGTTTTTGGCCGCCCGCAAAATGCGGTGGGTCGTGTGGCGGTCTCCTTCAAAGTACAGCACGCAGTCCACCATGTGTTCCAGCACCTTGGGGCCTGCGATGGAGCCCTCTTTGTTCACATGACCGATCACAAATACCGTGATCCCCTGGCTCTTGGCCAGGTGCATCAGTGTCATGGTGCACTCTTTCACCTGGCTGACGCTGCCGGCCGGGGAATCCAGGTCCTCCCGGCAGAGCGTCTGGATGGAGTCCACAATCAAAACATCGGGTTTTTCGGCTTCCACCGCCCCCAGCACCTCATCCAGCCCTGTCTCTGACAAGACATACAGTGAGGCACTGTCCACCTGCAGCCGCCGTGCCCGCAGCTTCAGCTGGTGGGTGGATTCCTCGCCGGATACATACAGGACCTTTGAAAATTCGCACAGTTTGCTGCAGATCTGCAGCATCAGCGTGGATTTTCCGATGCCCGGCGCACCGCCCACCAGAACCAGCGAGCCTTTGACCGCGCCGCCGCCCAGCACCCGGTCCAGCTCCCCCATGCCGGTGGGAAACCGGATCTCCTCGTCGCTGTCCAGCTCGGTCACAGGCTGCGCCTTTGGAGCTGCCAGGCGGCTCCGGCCTCCCCCGGACCGCCCGCTTCCTTTGGCGGATACAGCAGGCTCCGGCTGCTCCACAATGGTATTCCATGCACCGCAGGCAGGGCACTTCCCTGCCCATTTCGGCATCTCATTGCCGCATTCTGTACAGTAAAAAAGTGTCTTTTGCTTCACGTGTCATTCTCCGTTCCACGCCATACACCCGGCCGCAATGGCCGTTGCCAGCGTCAGCTGATAATCCGGCTGCTGGAGCAGCACCGTCTCCTCCCCATTGGACAAAAATCCGCACTCCACCAGTATGGCGGGAGATTGGACATGCTTCATCAGGTAGATCGACTCGGAGATCCTCCGTCCCTGTTTTTCATTTCCTGCATTGACAGCCTGGTTGAGCGTGTCCTGCACCATAGTTCCCCAGGTCTCCGCCCCTTCCCCGCCGTTCCAGAACACCTGTGCTCCGTGGGTGACCGGCGAGGACGGGAGGCTGTTTTGGTGGATGCTCAAAAGCGCGGCCCCGTCCAGCTCATTGACCATGGCCACCCGGTTTTTCAGATCGGATGCCTTCTTCTCCCGCAGTGTCTGAGCCTGGGATGAGTAGATGGCCCGGTCCTCAGTCCGGGTCATGACCGTCGGCTGGCCTAAAAACGCCATGAGATCCCGCACCCGCAGAGCGATCTCCAGATTGATCTGGCTCTCCGTCACGCTTTGGTCCGCTGAAACCGCGCCGCCGTCCTCTCCGCCGTGGCCCGGATCGATCACCAGAACCACCGGCGGCGTCACTGCCGCAGAAAATGCCGGCACAGCGGACATCCATTTGCCGGACACCAGCAGTACGCCCACCCCAAGGCACACGGCAAACACCGCCGCCAAACGCCGTTTTACCACCAATACCACCACAGACAGCACCTCCCAGGGAAAACGTATGCCTGTCTGCTTATCCCATATACCCGATTATAGCCGCGCCCCTGCCCAAAATCAAGGCCATGCTCCCCACCACGTTCCCTGGCATATCATGGAACAGGCGGGGTACTTCCCTGCCTGAGTCCATCGGCAAAGGAGGATTCTACCCAACATGGACACCATGAAAACCACTTCCCCCGCCTCATGCGGCGAGGATCAGGGGTCGCTGCCCGGCGCCTGCGGTGCGCTGGCCTTCCCCTTTGTACCCACACAGCAGCCCAATCCCGTGCGATACAGCCGGATGGAGGCGCTGCAGACCGGCACGCTGTTTCCCGGATTGGACCTTCCCTTCAAAGCGGCCATCCAGGCACGCACCAAAATGGCCAATACCGCCCTGGCGGAACTGATGGCACTGGATTTCGCCATCGACGAGCTGGGCCTGTATCTGGTGACGCATGCCCAGGATCAGGAGGTTTTACAGCTGTACTGGTCCTATATCAAGCTGGCCAACGAGGGCCGGGAGAAATACGAAAAGCGCTACGGCCCTCTTACGCAGACTACCCTCACGCCCGAAGACGGCTACGTGTGGCTGAAAGATCCCTGGCCCTGGGAGGAAGGAGTTGGTGAATAATGTTTGTTTATGAAAAAAAGCTGCAGTATCCGGTCAGAATCAAAAACACCAATCCCAAGCTGGCAGCCCTGATCATCAGCCAGTACGGCGGACCGGATGGTGAGCTGGGCGCCTCGCTGCGCTATCTCTCCCAGCGCTATTCCATGCCGTACCCGGAGCTGAAGGCCCTCTTGACGGATATCGGCACGGAAGAGCTGGGACACCTGGAGATGATCGGCACCATCGTCCACCAGCTGACGCGGAACCTGACGGAAGAGCAGATCAAAGAAGCAGGCTTTGCCCCCTACTTTGTGGACCACACTGCGGGTGTCTACCCCACTGCCGCCTCCGGCTCCCCGTGGAACGCCGCCGGCATGGCGGTCAAGGGCGACGTGATCGCTGACCTGACGGAAGATCTGGCTGCGGAACAGAAAGCGCGGGTCACCTACGACAACATTCTCCGGCTGTCCGACGATCCCGACGTCTCCGATGCCATCAAGTTCCTGCGGGCCCGGGAGATCGTTCACTTCCAGCGCTTCGGCGAAGGCCTGCGGCTTGCAAAGGATAAAATGGACGAGAAAAACGTCTACTATATGAACCCGGCCCTCGACCGGTAAGGCGACCGTGCATAAGAAAACGCCGCGGAAGTTCCGCGGCGTTTTTATTTTGCAGGAATCTATCTGCCGCATCAGCGCAGCATCTCGGCAAACTCATCCTCTGTGAGCACCGGGATATTCAGCTCCCGGGCCTTTTGCAGCTTGCTTCCCGCCGCCTCACCGGCCACCACATAGGTGGTGCGCTTGGACACAGAGCCCGCAGCCTTGCCGCCCCGCTCCTCGATCAGTGCCTGGGCCGTTTTTCGGTCAAAACGGGTCAGCGTACCGGTCAGCACAAACGTCTGTCCTTCAAATCGACGGTCCACCAGTTCTGTATGGCTCTCCATATTCACACCGGCGGCCTTCAGCCGGTCAATGAGGTCCCTGGACTGGGGCGCGGCCAGGTAGTCCACGATGCAGCGGGCGGTTACGGCGCCCACGTCGTTAATCTCCGTCAGTGCCTCCTCCGTGGCAGCCATCAAGGCATCCATGGAGCCGAAATGCATGGCCAGCACCTTGGCCGCCTTCTCGCCTACCTGGCGGATCCCCAGGCCATAGATCAGCTTGGAAAGATCATTTTCCTTCGACTTGGCAATGGCCCGGATCAGGTTGTCCGCAGACTTTTCGCCCATCCGGTCCAGCTTGGCAACATCCTCCGCACGCAGGCCATACAGATCTGCCGGATTGGCCACAAGGCCATTGTCCACCAGCTGCTGCAGCACTGCGGGGCCGCAGCCGTCGATATCCATGGCGTCCCGGCTGGCAAAATGGGTGAGGTTGCGCAGCAGCTGGGCCGGGCACTCCGCGCCGGTGCAGCGCAGCGCGGCGCCGTCCTCATCCCGTACCACCGGTGCGCCGCAGACCGGGCACTGGTCCGGCAGCGTATAGGGCACCGTGCCCTCCGGACGCTTGGACAAGTCCACCTCCACGATCTCCGGAATGATCTCTCCGGCCTTCTGCACCACCACGGTGTCTCCCACCCGGATGTCCTTTTCCGTGATATAATCCTGGTTGTGCAGCGTGGCGCTGGTCACAGTGGTACCCGCCAGACGCACCGGCGTCAGCACAGCCCGGGGCGTCAGCACCCCGGTACGGCCCACCTGCACCACAATATCCAGCACCTTGGACGGCTTTTTCTCCGGGGGATACTTGAAGGCCACCGCCCACTTGGGGAACTTGGCTGTGGAACCCAGCACCGTCCGCTCCGCCAGGGAATCCAGCTTCACCACGGCGCCGTCAATATCAAAGGGATAGTCCATGCGCTGGTCGTTGATCCGCTCGATCTCCTCCCGGCAGGCCTCGGCCCCCGCGAGTTTTTTGTGAGGGATCACCTTGAACCGCTGGGACGCAAGGTATTCCAGGGTCTCCGTATGGGTGGAGAATTCCCTGCCCTCCGCCTGCTGCAAATTGAACACCTGAATATCCAGACGACGCTGGGCGCACACCTTCGGGTCCAGCTGCCGCAAAGAGCCCGCGGCGGCATTGCGGGGATTGGCCATCAGGGGTTTTCCCTGGAGTTCCCGTTCCCGGTTGATCTCCTCAAACACGGACCGGGCCATATATACCTCGCCCCGCACCACCAGCAGCGGCAGTTTATCAGGCAGGGTCATGGGAATGGAGCGAATGGTCCGCAGATTCTCCGTCACGTCCTCCCCCACATGGCCGTCTCCCCGGGTGGCGCCCCGGACAAACACGCCGTCGCGATATTCCAGCGCAACGGAAAGACCATCCACCTTCGGCTCCACGGAATAGACCGCCTGAGCGCCCAGCGCCTCGTCCATCCGTGCGCAAAACTCCGCCGTCTCCTCATGGCTGAACACATCCTGCAAGCTCTCCAGCGGCACCTGGTGGGTATAGGGCTGAAATCCCTCCAGGATCTTCCCCCCCACCCGCTGGGTGGGGGAGTCCGGCGTGATCTCCTCCGGGTGCTGTGCTTCCAGTTCCTCCAGCTCCCGGTTGAGCATGTCGTATTCATAGTCGCTCATGGTAGGTGCGTCCAGCACATAGTAGCGATAGCCGTTTTCATTCAGGATACGGCGCAGCTCCTGTATTCTCTCACGGTAATCCATGGATCCTCCTCAGCTTCCGTTCAGGATATAATCCTTCAAATCCTCTTCGTACGTCTCCGGCGACGTACTGAAATACGTATACGTATCCGGCACAGAGCCGACGATCACCGTTTCCGCCACCACAAAGGAGTTGGAGACCTTGGTAGCGGTGGTAAAACCCGGCAGCAGGATACTCACATATACGTCCACATTCAAAATGATCTGGTGTTTGGTCTGGTTGATCCCGGCGTCAATGAAGGCATTTTCAAAGTGCGCCTCCGACGTACCCACCGATTCCATCCGCACATGGATCCGCGGTCCCCGGCCTGCCAGCAGACTGGAGCCGGTCAGTGTACCGATGGGAATGGACAGTTCCTTGGCCGACACCTGGCCGATCCGGGTCAAAACAGTGTCAAGTATTTCCGCTTGCAAGTGATTGAATGCAGCCATATTGCTGCATACTGCGCTGACTTTTCCCTCATTGTCCTTCTCCAGCGTCACCAAGGCGTCGTATTCCAGAGTCCCGGCCTCGATCGCTTCATAGACCGACTGGGATACGATGCCGGTGACCACGTTGGACACCCGGGTCGTCGCCAAACCCTCCAGCAGCGGCCGCATCTGCACCGCCGCGATCAGCACCACAGTAAGCAGCACCGCCACAGCGGTAAGCACAAGCAAACGCGCCATTGGGCGGCGGCTGCGGCGATAATAGCGAAAAAAGCCCGGCCCCATGCCATGATCCCTCCCTCCGCACATCCTATGCGTCAGGAGGTTGGCCTTATTGCAGGGCGTTTACCACTTCTTTGAAAGCTTTGCCCCGCTCCATAAAGTTTTTAAAGCGGTCAAAGGAGGTGCTGGCGGGAGAGAGAATGACCACGTCTCCCTCCACCGCCCGTTCCCGGGCGATTTCGGCTGCCTGATGATAATCCTCCACATCGATGATCTCCAGGCCCTGGTAGTTCTCCGCCTGCTCCACGCTCTCACGGATCACACCGGCGGTGGCACCGCACAGTAGCAGCAGTTTCACATGGTCATTGACCACAGGACCCAGTTCGGCATAGCTGATGCCCTTATCTTTTCCGCCGGCGATCAGGATCACCTTCTCCGGGAAGGCCCGCAGTCCGGCGATGGTGCGGCTGGGGCTGGAGGCAATGGAATCGTTGTACCACCGTACGCCGTCCAGTGTCCGGATCAGCTCGATCCGGTGCTCCACACCGCCAAAGCTCCGGGCAAAGGCCGCGATCTGATCGTCACGCACCATACCGTCCACTGCGGCGATGGCCGCCAGGTAATTCTCCACGTTGTGCTCACCCGGCAGCCGAATATCCTCCCGGGTCATGACCACCCGTTCCTGGCCGTCGTGCCGGGCAATGATCTTTCCGTCCCGAAGGAACACACCGTCCTCCACCTCGGTTTTCCGGGAGAAGAGCCGTGCCCAGCCCATGGCCCGCTCCGCCTGCTGGGCAGTGATGGAATTATCCGCATTAAATATGGCAATATCCTGGGCAGACTGGTGTGTAAAGATATTTTCCTTTGCAGCAATATACTCTGCAAAATCCTTGTGGACATCCAGATGATTGGGAGAAAGATTGGTGATGACCGCGATATGGGGACTGCGCTTCATGGTCATCAGCTGGAACGAGGACAGTTCCAGCACCGCCACATCCTCCGGCCGGATGGAGGCGGTCTCCGCCAGCAGCGGATGACCGATATTGCCGCCCAGGTGGACCGTCTTCCCTGCCGCACGCAAAAGCTCGGCAATGATCGTGGTGGTGGTGGTCTTTCCGTCACTGCCGGTCACCGCAATGATGGGACAGGGGCATACCTCAAAAAACACTTCCATCTCGGAAGTAAGCGTACTCCCGCCAGCGACTGCTGCTGCCAGCTCCGGCACATCCGGACGCATGCCGGGCGTGCGGAAGATCACATCCTCATTAAGTCCGTCCAGGTATCCCTCTCCAAGGCACAGCCGACAGCCCATAGCCTCCAAATGGTCCGCATAAACGCCAAGGGCCTGACGCTGCTGCCGATCCCGGGCCGTTACCGAGATGCCCCGCGCAGCCAGCAATTCGATCAGCGGGCGGTTGGATACGCCGATTCCGATGACGGCCACTGTTTTCCCTTGCAGAGAATCCAGATACTCTTCAAATTCCATGAAAATCGCTCCTTATGATCTCGCCCGCAGGCGATGATTCCATACAGGGGGATTATACCGCAGCCGCCCAAAAATTACAACCGCACAATCCCCGTCTTTCCTGGTTTTCCTTCTTTCCGGCGGCGGCTTTCCGTTGACATTCCGCGGCGTTTCCTGTAAAATGACTGGTGCGAGGAAAACAGACAGTCGCGTGGACAGGCCGAAAGGCCGTTCATGAGGAAAGTCCGGGCTCCACAGGGCAAGAATAACGGGTAACGCCCGCCGAAGGCGACTTCAGGAAAAGTGCAACAGAGAGATACCGCCGGCTTTGCCGGTAAGGGTGGAAAGGTGCGGTAAGAGCGCACCCGACGGCTGGAGACTGTCCGTCGCTGTAAACTCTATTCGGAGCAACACCGTGGTTGGAAGCATATGGCTTGCCCGGCCGCTTCCCAGAGGTGGCTTGAGCGTTCTGGCAACAGGGCGCCTAGATAGATGACTGTCAAATACAG